>Ga0187872_10000383_pt1 | contig 53293 bp, 39 predicted proteins | sample June2016WEW_16_4_FD_132973 | JGI IMG/M metagenome (GOLD analysis project Ga0187872, IMG submission 132973) | Peatland microbial communities from SPRUCE experiment site at the Marcell Experimental Forest, Minnesota, USA - June2016WEW_16_40 | ecosystem: Environmental > Terrestrial > Soil >...
CGCTTTTGCCGTTGCTGGGGTGGAGAAGCGAAGGATCTATGCATTTTTCCTGTGCCGAAATACATAGATTCTTCGCCTCCGCCCGAATAGCTTCTTGCTTCTCAAACGCAACGTCGAGTACGCAGCTTGGCTGCTCCGGCCACAGGCGCTCGGCGCTCCGGCTCAGAATGACATCTCCGTTAAGTCATTCGACTTGTAACGCACTATCCTAGGTCGATCACCAGTTGTTAACCTGCCAACGCCTGCTCGGGCTTCAGGCCGGCCGTGCGCATGGTGCAGGTCAGCTTGAGCGTATACTCCTGCACCGCCTGCTGGGTCTGCCCGGCCATCCAACCGTGCTCCTGAGCAAGATAAGAGCCCACCAGTGGCGCTGCGGCAATTGCCGAATTCCAACTGAACCATTGCAGCCCAATCCGCCGCGCCAGGACGTCTTCGATGGAGGCTGCCATTTCGTAACGAATGCTGTAAACGATCTCCGCCTGGATGCTTGGAGCGCCTGCCACGATGGGCGCCGCCAGATGCCTGTCCGTCCGCGCCAGTTCGAGAACTTCGACCGCATGGGTCCCGAATTTTTCGCTGAGGTGTTGGGCGGTGTCCGGGGAGATGTGGAATTTCGGAACCAAGGTGTGCCAAAAAGTTGGTCCGTATCCCTCGGCGCCCGTTAAGCGGAAGTGCTGCGTCTTGCACGGTGAAACGGCACTCTTCAAGTACTGCTGAACCACATTCACCGCATCCTCGGCCATTGCCCGGTACGTGGTCCACTTACCGCCGAGAACGCTGATGAGTCCGCTGTCTTGATTCACTTCCACCTCGTGATCTCGAATCAACTTCTTGGTATTGCGCGCATCTCCCGGACTGACCAGCGGTCTTAGTCCCGCGATGCCGCTCATGACCTGATCGATGCTAAAAGGCCGTCTCAAATAACGGTTCAGATGCCTGAGCAAGTACTCCACTTCTTCATGTTTCACCGCCAGTTCATCATCCAGTGCCGCTTCGTCATCGGTCGTTCCAACCAGAAGCCTGCCCTGCCACGGGATTGCAAAGATCACGCGCCCGTCGTCCGTTTGAGGAATGAGCATCGCATCAAGGCGGAAGGCCGCCTCCAGGGGAAGCAGAATGTGGATTCCCTTGCTCAGCCGAAGCCGCGGGTGAATGCCGGGATTAGCGAGGCTCCGGACCTGGTCCGAGAATGGACCTGTGGCATTGACAAAAGCTTTGGCACGCACGGTGAAGCGCTCCTCAGACAATTGGTCTTCCACGTGCGCTTCGCATAGCTTGCCATCTTTGGTTTTCGCAAAACCGGCGACGCGCGAATAATTGAGCGCGGCTCCTCCGTTCTCGACGAAGGTATTGACGAGCGCAATGCCGTACCTGGCGTCATCGAACTGTCCGTCTGTATATGCGACAGTCCCCACCAGTCCCGAGGTGTTCAGCATCGGCAGGCGAACCGTGGATTCGTGGACTGAGAGAAAACGGCTAGGGGAAAGCATGCCTTGCCCGGAAATCCAGTCATAGAGCTTCAGTCCGGCTCTAAAATAATACGCATCGCGGTGGCTGAAGCATGGCACAAGGAGTTCCAGCGGACGAGTGAGAAACGGGGCATTGTTCAACATCAGCTTGCGTTCACGCAGGGCGCGCCTGACGACACGATATTGGCCGAGATCACAATCCGCAACCGACTGTTGCAGGTATCTGACGCCGCCATGCACAAGCTTGGTGGAGGCACTGGAGGTTGCCGAAACAAAGTCGGCGGCGTCCAGCAGAACCGTTCGCAACCCGCGAAGTTCCGCGTCGAGCGCGCACCCCGCTCCCGTCGCCCCGCCACCGATCACGCAGACATCGAATGTCGTGCTCTTGATATTCTCCATTGCCTCGGAGCGGCTTTTCATCCTTGGGTCCCCTTTTTCGTCGCAAGTGTGGCAAAGCTTCGTTATCGGGACAAAGCAAAAGCCGCCCAAGAGAGGCGGCTTGCATGGGTTGAAATCCATACAGGAGGCTTCTCTTGGGCGGCTTCTCTAGTCTCTGCCGCGATGTGCAAATAAGTCTACCTTCGAACCGGCAGGCGTAGTCTGTGATGCGCATCACCTGCCGGCATGCGCGAAGCTCATGTCCGTCTTCGCGGTGCTCCGGAGCCAGACCTTATGAGTATCCCTTTCGCGAAACCGTTGTAGCGAACAGCCATGGTGCCGGGCGTTCGAGTCCCTTTCGTTTCGGACGTAGGCGCCGCGCGCGCCAAATCAAAAGCGTTATGGAACGAGGCGCCGTGTGTTTCGAGGCGCGCACCTCTTACAGTGTGATGCTGGTCACAGACACATCGGCTATCCGCGAAGTTAAATGACAATTCAAATTTGCGGCAGAGATTAGAGAAGCCGCCCAAGAGAAGCCTCCTGTATGGATTTCAACCCATGCAAGCCGCCTCTTTTGGGCGGCTTTTCATTTCCCTCGTTTCAGTGGCCAGGTGAGCGTCTCTACGCCGTTTGCCGGCAGGAGGGTCGGACATGGACATCTTCTTGCATTGGTTGGCGCTGGCGGATCAGCCGCAACACGTGCTGACGCAGTCGATCTTCCGCCTCCTGCTGGCAGCGATTCTTGGCGGCTGCATCGGGTTTCAGCGCGAGCGGCGCGGCAAGGCCGCCGGCCTGCGGACCAACATGCTGATCTGTGTCGGGTCCGCCACTTTTACCATCCTCTCGTTATCTCTGGCCAGTACTTTTGGCGGCGACCGCACCCGCATCGCCGCGCAGATCATCTCTGGGATTGGGTTTATCGGCGCCGGCTCCATTCTCCGCGAGAGGGGAAGCATTACCGGGCTTACGACAGCCGCTACGATGTTTGTTGCCGCCGGGGTTGGAATGGCCGCCGGTGGCGGAATGCCCGTTCTCGCAATGTTTACAACCGTGCTTGTCTTGCTGGCACTCAGCGTGTTGGGGAGGTTTGAAACTCAGCGGTTGAAGCTCATCCCCGCGCGCTACAGTCTTGTAGGGAATGATATCAAGGACATTATCAGTGTCATCAATACAACGCTCTCTGGCGAACACCGTCTGATCAAGGACATTCGATTGTCATCGAAGGATGGGCACTCGCACGCGCTGCTGCGGGTGGACGCAACCCAGTTAGAACACGAGCAGATCCTGCGCCAGTTGGAAGCGGCGCCGCGGATTACCCAGTGCGAGCTGCGCACGGGGCCGGCTTTCGGCAAGGATTCGGAGGGCGACTCGTCATAATGGGTCGCGTAGGGTGTTGCTCGGACTCACTGCGGATGGCGTGGGTGCTGTTGCCCAGGGAGATACCTGTTGCGGTTTACGCCGGGCGGGGTATGATCGAGACGCGAAACATCAAGCTACCGGATTGGAGATGCTGGCGCGTTGCAGGCCCGCAAGCTGAAGGACCCTCCCGGGACGTATCCCGCCGGGACAGGTGAAGTGGTGAAGACACTCGAATCTCTTCTGGAACAGAGTCGCATTATCCCGGCGGTGCGCGACCCGGAACTCTTGTCGAAGGCGACGGCGGCATCGAGTAAGATTATTTATCTGCTGTGTGGAACGCCTGAGAACATTGGCGAAATGGCGGCGCAGGCAAGTGCCTGTGGCAAAGTGCCAATTGTAAATCTGGACCTTGTCTCCGGCTTTGCGCGCGACGCCGCCGCGATTGAATTCTTGTCGCGTCGTTGCATACGGGGAATTATTTCCACGCACCAAGTCCCGCTTCGCGCCGCCCGCGGCTTGGGACTTTTCGCCATACAACGCACATTTCTCCTGGATTCGGCCGCGCTGCAAAGTTCCCTGCGTTCCATTGAGCAAGCCCGTCCCGATGCCATCGAGGTGTTGCCTGCGATTGTGGCTCCGTATCTTGTGCGCGAGTTGAATCGTGAACACTCCACACTGCCGGTAATTGCCGGAGGCTTAGTACAATCACTCCGTCAGATTCAGGATTTGATAGACCAGGGCGTGAACTCGGTTTCCGTCGGGAACCCCGACTACTGGCTAGTGTGAAAACCTGCATGTTGCGAACGCATCCGAACGCGCGGTGAAGCCTGTCAAACTACCCGCGCGGCACTGTCGACAAGGTTTTTGGCGCATTTCCCGATCTGCGCGATATGCTATGTACGACTGTGGGAGGCGGGTATTCGCCTCCTGTATACAGAAAACAATTTTGCATCAGGAGGGACATGGTATGAGACGGTTTGCAGTGATTACGGCCCTGATCGTTGGATTTTTTATCTCTATGCCAGCTACCGCGTTTTCTCAGGCCATCGAGAATGAGTTCTATCTCATCACCCCTGTATCCAAGGATGTCCATGATCCGATGTTGAAGGCGTTCGCGGCCTATGCAAAGAAGAAATGGAACGTGGACTTGAAGACCAGCGCCATGCCGCAAGGCACGCCGGTCGCCTATGGCCAGATCGTGGAGTGGAAGGGAAGACCACAGGCGGACGTCTTCTGGGGCGGCGAGGGGATACTTTTTGACAAGCTGGCAAAGCAAGGGCTGCTTGAAAAACTACAGGTTCCCGACAAGATGTGGCGCGAGATTCCCGCCGGGATCGGCAAGCCTGTGAGCCTACCTCTCAAGGATCCAAAAAAGTTCTGGGTCGGAACGATGCTGGAACCGTACGGGATTATCTATCAGCCGAAACTTCTCAAGCGTCTCGGCGTGGAGATTAAAGACTGGGATGACCTTCTCAATCCGAAGCTGAAAGGCCAGATCGCACAATGCACCCCCGACAGATCCAGCAGCAGCCATGCTTCCTATGAAGTCATTCTCCAAACCTATGGCTGGGCAAAGGGCTGGGAGTGGCTGACGAAGCTTTCGGCGAACACGGGAATTTTTACAGCTCGCTCCCGCGACGTACCGAATGTGGTGTCCAAGGGAGAATTCGCCGTTGGCTTTGCGGTGCCGAGCTATATGGCCTTTGCCGAGGTCCTGAATGGTTATGACGTTGCATTCGTCTATCCGAAGAATGCCTATGTGACACCCGAACCCATGGCTGTGTTGAAGGGGGCGCCTCACGTGAAAGCCGCCCATGCCTTCATCGAATTTTTGTTAAGCGAAGAAGGTCAGAAGCTTGTCTCCTCCATGGGAGTCTATCCGATTACCGCCAAGTATAAGGTTCAGGGCCCTGCCGGCTCCAATCAGGAAAAGGCCGTGGCTTTCACCGGCGGGATTCGGTCCTTCTTCGATATTCCGGTCGGCAATATTTACAACGACAGTGTTGCCGGCGGGCCGAATCGGGACGAAGAAGTGAATGCCTACTTCCGCAAGGAAATCGCGGAGAAGCATAAGGACCTCGTTAAGAGATAACTGCATGCACATCCACCTGAAGGATGTCGTAAAGAGATTTGGCGCCCTGGAAGCGGTAAGTCACGTCTCCCTGGAAATCCGGGACGGTGAGCTATTTACCCTTCTAGGGCCGTCAGGTTGCGGAAAAACGACAATCCTGCGGCTTATCGGCGGCTTCCACAAGCCCGATGAAGGAGAAGTGTACTTCGGCGACAAAGAGGTATCGGCCATTCCCACCTACCAGCGAAACATCGGCATGGTCTTCCAGAACTATGCTCTCTGGCCGCACATGACGATCTTCGACAACGTAGCCTATGGTTTGAAGATCAAGAAGATACCCAAGAAGGAGATATCCGAAAAGGTAAACCGGGTGCTTTCCACAGTCAACCTGACGGGACTGGAAAAGCGCTATCCCGGCCAGCTCTCCGGCGGCCAGCAGCAACGCGTTGCGCTGGCCCGTGCCCTGGTCCTCAATCCTGATGTACTGTTGCTTGATGAGCCTCTTTCCAACCTGGACGCAAAGATACGCCTGCAGGTGCGTGCCGAGATCAGGAAGCTACAGAAGGAACTGGGGATTACCTCCATCTATGTGACCCATGACCAGGAAGAGGCCCTGACCATCTCCGATCGCATCGCAGTCATCGAGCGCGGGAAGATTCAACAAATCGGAGCGCCCAGGGACCTCTACGAGCGGCCGCAGAATCCATTCGTGGCCGATTTTATCGGCATCAACAACCTGATCGCCGGCGAGGTGAAGCAGGTCGATGAGGCGGCCGGATTGATGGTGGTCCACACTCAGTTCGGGTTGATTAAATGTTTGCCGGACAAACAGCTTCGGGAGGGGGATGCGTGCAAGATTTCCGTTCGTCCCGAGGTTGCTTCCATCGGTCTGCCCGCTGAAGCGCATAACGGCATGAACGCGATTTGCGGAACGGTAAGCTTCGCCTCCTACATCGGCAACGCTATTCGCTACGACATCGAACTGGACCGGGACACCATCTTCAGAGTTGACGTGCAGAACCCCAGGAACCAGCAACCGTTCCCGATCAATGAAAAGGTAAGCGTTAGTTTCCCCATTCGAGTAACACTTGGGATCCCTGTCTCAAAGGGCTAGGCTAGGAGCCGGAGCGTGAATACCGAGGCGGCGGTGGCGACGAGATCACGAATCCGGCCCGATGTGCGTGTTGGAGAAATCCTCGGCTATGCCGGCATCTGGAGCTTCTTCATCATTTTTCTGATCTATCCCCTCACCCGTCTGTTTTACGACAGTTTCACTACCGATGACGGGATCTTCACCCTGGGGAACTATTACCAGTTTTTCACCGATGGCTTCTATCTGAGATCGTTTTACAACTCCATGGTACTTGGCGTTGCTTGTGTGATCACCACCTCGGTGCTCGGCATCGCCATCGCGTTTCTGTTGCTCCGTTACGATTTCCCTGGCAGGAGGCTTTTTTCCTATCTCACCATCATCCCCATGATCATGCCGCCCTTGGTTGGCGTCATGGGCTTCACCTTCATCCTGGGGCGCGCAGGGACGGTCAATACCATCCTCCAGGACTATCTGGGCTTTGAGCAGCCTATCAACTTCATGTACGGGATTCACGGGGTGCTGCTGGTCGAGACTTTGCACCTCTTTCCGCTGATGACGTTGAGTATCGTGGACGCGATGTCAAAGATATCGCCCTCACTCGATGAGGCGGCCGAGAGCGTTGGCTCCCGGGGGATTCGCAAATTTTGGGATATCACTTTTCCCCTGACCACGCCGGGCTATGTCACCGGCGCGCTGCTGGTTTTCATCTGGACCTTTGCCGACTTCGCGACGCCGCTCGTGGTCGGGGTGGATGATCTCCTCGCCTCACAGGCCTACCTGAATATTGTCCAGTTCGTCGACCGCAGGCTGTTCAAGATGGGGATCGTGATCTCGGCGATCATGGTCATTCTGGCTATCGTTTTTCTCATCGTTGCCAAGAAGTATGTGGCCATCAAGGATTACAGTTCGCTCTCTTATTCGCAGATTGAGCGGAAGAAGCTATCGGTTTCATCGCAGTTGGGTGTCGTCGCCTTTCTTGTCGGCGTCCTGATCTTCGCCTTTATTCCTTATTTCGGGATCGCCCTCGATTCGTTCGGAAAGGGCTGGGCATTGACGCCGTTTCCCGTCAAGTACACGCTTCAGTATTTCGAGCGCGTCTCGGTTGAGACGCCCAAGTTCATCCTCAACAGCCTCCTCTACTCGGGCATTTCCGTAGCGATCTGCATCGCCGTGGGAGTTTCGGCGGCGTGGGTCATGGCGCGGACCAAACTTCCGGGCAGAGAAATCCTCGATTCGTTGACGACGTTGATCCTGGCCCTGCCCGGGACGGGAATCGGCGTCGCTTATATGCGCGCCTTTCGCGACCCGCTGCCTTTCATGGGTATTCCCCTCATCGGGATGTGGGTCGTCATCCCCATCGTCCTTGGTGTGCGACGCCTGCCTTACACGGTGCGGGGGACATTTGCCTCTTTGTTGATCGTCCATCGTTCCTTCGAAGAGGCAGCCGAAAGTGTTGGGGCAGCCAAAGTCAAAACCTTCAAGGATGTGACCCTTCCCCTCATCTGGAAGGGAGTGCTCACTGGCGCCCTGTATTCCTTCATTCTTGCGCTGCAAGAGGCTTCCGCCACGCTTCTGCTGGTCGTCCCCGGCCATGAAATGATGACCGTGGGGATCTTTAATTTTTATATCGGCGGGTCGGTGAATGAGGCGGCGGCCCTGGGGCTCATTCTGATCATTCTTGGCGCGGTTTGTCTGCTGATCATAAACCGGCTCGCGGGGTCCAGGATGGGGGGCGTTTTTGGCTAAAGTACGTTCAGCTACGAGCAGATTGGTCATTACATTGACCAGCATGGCTATGATAAGGCGGCGGGGTGAATGTCGGCTGAAATGATCGGCAAAATTCGCTGCTTTGTTCTTGATATGGATGGAACTGTATATCTCGGCAGCCGCTTATTGCCGGGCGCTCTCGAGTTTATAGAGTATCTTCGCCAAACTCAGCGCGACTTTCTATTTGTAACCAATAACTCTTCCCGTCATGCCGGATACTACGCGAGTAAGTTGACGAAGTTAGGGATTAATTGCGACGCCGCTAACATACTGACTTCCGGAGAGGCGACAGCCTTCTATATCAACACCCTGAAAAAAGGTGCGCGAATCTTTCTACTGGGCACTCCCGAGTTGGAAGAGGAATTTCAAAGTCAGGGATTTACGCTGACCGCCGATGCTCCGGATTTTGTGGTGCTGGGCTTCGATAAAACATTGACCTACGGCAAACTGGTGACCGCCTGCGATTGGATCCGCCAAGGCGTCCCATTTATCGCCACTCATCCGGATCTGAATTGCCCCACCGAGTCCGGGTACATTCCGGATTGCGGCGCGATGGCGGCATTGATTTCGGCATCGACGGGCGTACAGCCCAAAGTGATCGGCAAGCCGCATCGTGAAATCATCGACATGATCTTGCGCAAGAAGGCTTACGACGCAGAGCAACTGGCGATTGTCGGCGACCGCTTGTACACCGATATGGCCACCGGATTCAATGCCCGTATCTGCACGGTTCTGGTTCTCAGCGGAGAGACAAAGCCCGAAGATCTGCGCGCAGCCTCCATGCAACCGCAGTATGTCTGCCGCGATCTGGCGGACCTGACCGAACGATTAATGCGAAGCGACACCCAGCCACGCCTGTGAGAGAGTAGATGACTCTGCCCTGCAAAAGCGTCAACTAGGGCAGCCCGTCGCACTAGGGTAGATATCAGAACTGCCGTTACTCGAATTTACTCCTGCTTTGCAATTTCAGAAATGCACCAGGCCGGCGGCAACCCGTTCCAAGATACTTGAATCATCCAATCCGATGCCTTCGGCTCAGCGCTTCTTAGGGTCGTCGAATCCAGACCAGGCCAGTGCTGCAAAAGACATGTCCGTGAAGCAGCCCGGCGGGGGCATGGCTGGGCAGGCTTCTTGTGGCGAAGTCTGCCTGATCACTTCCGGCTGACACATCCGGGAGCGACTCACTAATTTCTCCACACGGTCAACACTGCGCGTGCCGGGAACTTCGGCTTCGGTCCGAGTCTCCGCCAGCCTCTCAACTCGCATCCCTCCAAAGCGCGATTCGATAGAATAGTTAAGATCAGTTAAAACCGAAGTCCTGGTTGACTCAAAATGGCAAAGCTACAAGATGAAGTGACGGCGTTGATCTTCGATACCTGGGGGACAATCGTTGACTGGCGCGGCAGTCTGCTCAATGAGTTATGCGCCTTCGGGCGGCGGATGGATTTGAAGATCGACTGGGAGCCATTCTTAGAGGAATGGAGAAGCGCGTACGAGCCGGCGAAGCAGAAGGTCAACAGCGGCGAGCTTCCGTGGACGAAGATGGACGTATTCTACCGGCAGGCGCTCGTTCAACTCTTAGCCAAGCACAACATCACCGGCCTTGGTGAAGATGACATCGAGCATCTCAATCGGGCTTGGACAAGAACGCGCCCCTGGCCAGACTCGGTCGCAGGGCTTACGCTCTTGAAGAGGCGGTACGTTCTCTCCCCGCTGTCGAATGCGAGTTTTGCTTGGCTCATTGATATAGCCAGATTCGCTGGTCTTCCGTTTGACTGCGTCATCAGCTCGGAAAATGCACGCTGCTACAAGCCCCGTCCGGAAGTTTACCTGACTGCCGTCAATCTGCTCGGCCGAAAGCCGGATCAAGTCATGTTAGTAGCCGCGCACAACTACGATCTTCGCGCCGCCCGCTCGCTCGGACTGCGGACTGGATTCATTGCGCGTCCGACGGAATTCGGTCCGCGTCAAAACAAAGACTTCCAGGCCGAGGAGAGTTGGGACGTGATCGCGGAGGACATGATCGATCTTGCCAGAAAAATGGGAGCGTAAAAACCGGCGCGCGCGGCGCAATTCGTGGTGCTCTCCTCAGCGCGGCCGACTATCTCAGGAGTTTTGTGGACGGCTGAAATCCGGCAGGTGCACGAGGTCTTCTCGCGGCACGTCTTCCACGGGGTATCCAGCTTTGCGCCAAGCCGCGAGACCGCCGTTGATCACAAATGCATTGAATGCTCTTTCCCGCAGTAAATGCGCCACCCGGGCGCTGGTCGCTTCGCGCAGTCAGGTGCAGTACAGATAGATGTCCTTGTCATGGGCGAGGCGCTTGATCTCTTCCTCCAGGTTATTGGGTTCGATGCGAATTGACCCCTGGATGCGCGCGGCGCCGGAGTCGTAGTAACCATGACTACGAACATCGACCACAAGGATCTTGTCCGATCCTTCGGAATGAAGCCTCTTCGCCAGCTCGTCCACTTGCACGCGGGGCACGACGCGGTATATGCGGCCCTTGCGGTAGAGCAGCATGCGATAGACGACGAACGCGCCGATGGCGGCGGCCATAACGATCCCGACCGCGTGCCCGGCGACTTGAAAACCGCGGGTGAGGACGACAATAAAGTCATGGAAGAGAAACCCGACACCGCCATACCCCAGGACCCATAAGCTGATCCCAATGAGATCGAGCAATACAAACTGGGCAAAGGGCATCTTCATGCTTCCGGCCAGCGGTGGAACCATCGCGCTGACGCCGGGGATGAACTTGGCGATGATCAGCGTTGTCCGGCCACGCTTGTAGAACGACTCGGCGGATCGCAGGATGCAGGTCTCCGGATTCATGGAAACCTTGCACATGAACCCCAAAAGTCCCCAGCCCATGTAGCGGCCCAGAACGAAGAGCAGCGAATCGCCCAGCAGCATCGCCGCAAGCGCAACGAGAAACACTGCCGGGGCTTTCAGGGCTCCTGATGCCGCCGCCGCTCCGCTTCCCACCAACGTCAGCGAGGCCGGCACCGGCACCCCGAGCGACCCCACAAAGACGATCGAGGAGATAATGATGTAGCCGTGTTGCGCAATCCGGGATAATAAGGCGCCCATAGGGAGGTGATCCTACTTGTTTGCAGGCCCCTGTCTACTGTTCTATTTCTATCAGGTTTGCGGCCCCGTGTGGGTAGCCGGGGCATTTGGGAGTAACTTCAATTCCCAGGTCTGGCTTTTTTTGCCGGGGTGATCTTGGCAACTTTTTTCTGTCCTCCGCCTCGCAGAGGATCGGCCGGCTGATATCCGAGCCCGGTCGATAATAGCTCCACCAGCTTCGCCAGCACCTTAGTCCTTGCCCAGTACTTGTCGTTTCCCTCCACCAGGCACCAGGGCGCCCCACTCGTGCTGGTCTTCACCAGCATCTCCTCGACGGCTTCCGCGTACGCGCCCCACTTGTCGCGATTCCTCCAGTCCTCATCCGTGAGCTTCCATGCTTTGTAGCCAACAGCTTTGCGCTCTTCGAAGCGTCGAAGCTGTTCCTCGCGGGAGATATGGATCCAGAACTTTGCCAGGATTGTTCCAAAATCACGCAATTGCCGCTCGAAGGAATTGATCTCCTTGAAGGCTCGCTTCCATTCCGCCTCGGTGGCGAATCCTTCCACGCGCTCCACCAGTACCCGGCCGTACCAGGAGCGATCGAAGATCGCCATCTGCCCTCGCTCCGGCAGCCGCCTCCAGAATCGGTAAAGATAATGCCGGGTCTTGTCTTCCCCTTGCGGAGCGCTGATCGGATAGACGACATAGCCGCGCGGGTCCAGTTTTTCGGTAACTCGCTTGATGACGCCGCCTTTGCCGGCCGCGTCCCAGCCTTCGAACAAGACGATCACGGGACGCTGTTGCAGGTAGATCTGGTATCCAAGCTCACGGAGTTGAATCTGCCGCCGCGCCAGCTCGCGCACGTAGGCCTCGCGATCGAGCGTGCGGGTCAGATCCATTCTTTCCAGCATTAGAGTTTCCCTTTGCCCAAGGACTCCATGGCCGCGCGCAGATCGGCGTCGCGTGGCATTCCCTCCGCAGCCTGGGTCAGAGGCGGCGCGTTCGCCCCCAAGCGCTTTTCCATGGCGGTAATGATGGTCTCAAATACCTTCTTCCGCGCGTGCCATTTCGATGTCGCCTCGACGATGGTCCATGGCGCATATTCCGATTCGGTCAGCTCCAGCATTTCCTCGATCGCCGCCAGGTACTTCTCATATTTCTTGTGGCGGTTCCAGTCGGCTCGCGTCACACGCCAAGCTTCCAGCGGGTCTGCTTCGATCATCCGGAAGCGCCTGCTCTGCTCTTTTTTGCTGATGTGAAGAAAAAGCTTCAAAATGGCGGTGCCGTCGTCGGCCAGCATGCGCTCAAACTCGACGATGTCGCGAAGAGCCTCCCGCACCGCTTTTTCCGGGACCGCGCGCTCGACGCGCTCCTCCAGCACGCGGGAGTACCAACTGTGATCGAAGAGGACCATCTCCCCCCGGTTCGGAACTTTCAGCCAGAACCGCCATAGCCAGGGCCGCTGCTGCTCGTAAGTGCGCGGAGCGGTGATGGGGTAAAGCTTGAAACCGCGAGGGTCCAATCTTTGAGTCAGGGTGCTGATCGTCGTACCTTTGCCGGAGGCATCCCAACCTTCGATGATCACAACGGTAGAGACACCCTGGTCCCAGCATGCCTTCTCCAGATCGTAGAGGCGCCGCTGCAGGCCCGGCAGAGCGCGCTTGTATTCTTCCCGTGACAGCTTTTTCTTCTTCAGGTTAATGTTTTCTAACATCGCTGGAAGCTGCCCGCTAAGCTGCGCCGCACCAAAACTTGAATACAGGATTGTACACGCGTTACAGCGCCCCATCGGCCATAATCAGCGGTCCCAACATGTCTGCCCGGAACGTCTGCCCCAACACGCGCAAACGCGGCGCGTGCCGGGGACCCCCAGAACCGGGCAGAGCACGGCGCCGTAGCTAGAGTAGTGTCCCGAAAGTTGAGGACACAACTCAGGTGTCATGCTGAGCGCAGCGAAGCATACCAGGAAACTGTCCCACCCCGCGCCGCCATGGGCTTTTTGATGAAATCCTGCGGCTGCCCTTCAGCCCCATGCCGCGCTGGGATTCTTCGCTCCCCTCGGTCGCTCAGAATGACACCCCAACCATTTATTTTATTACGCGAACTTCCGAGACAGACCCTAGGGAAGGGAAGTCAGAGTTCCCCCACTCCGCAACCGGCGTTCGGCATCGTCGTCGGCATATGCGGCGACGATCTCGCCATGGTAGAACCGGTGGAAATCTCCCTTAGGGTAGCATTGGTCGCGCACGGATTGCGCCAGTGCTTCCGGTACCAAGTCGTTGCGGTGCAGAATCCGGCATTCGTAATGCACAACGCACTCCTTGATGATCGGCGATCGCACCTCCCGGCTTGGAAGCGGCGTTAACTGGGACTCTTTGAATTTGTCGTGCTCTCGTCCCGATATCTTTCCGCAGTGCGCCGCGGCTGCCGAAAGCTCCGCGGGAGGCACATTGACGGTGAAGTCGCTGATCTGTTCCAGCCGGCTGTAACTATGCCGAGAGGGTCTCACCAGCACGGTGAATACGGGGCGAGACCAGACTGTCCCGATCATTCCCCAGCCAATGGTCATCACATTGGGCTTGCCGTCTGCTCCCATCGAAACCAGTAACAAGCCATCTTCCCGCAATCGCTGCATGGTCAGGGCAAATAGATCCGTGTACTGTATCTGGACTTTGGGCATCTTGCGTTTCCACCTCGAAGAAAGTCGGGAATTCGCTGACATTATGCCAGCCGTCCCCGCGGATTTGAAAACTTGACTCGGCAAACTCCTGCGGAAGACGTAACGTTGCCGGGGTATGCCGCACGCCACGCCGCGTTTTCCGGTTGCATATGTTAGAACGGCAATTTACATATTGTAATCGAGTCAAGTAGTATTCTGGTCGCTCGCCGCAAGACAAAGATTATCAGACTTGAGCAACAGCAGCGGCCCTCAACTGGCTTGGCCAGGCTGCTGACTAAGGGAGCCCGCATCAGATGATTCAAATGAAACGTTTTGTGGAGCGCTGTGCGGTTGTAACCGGCGGCGCCTCTGGCATCGGGCTGGCAATTTCCGAGCGGCTGCTGGCGGAAGGCGCTCGCATTGCCGTCTGGGACGCGGATGGCGCCCGGCTTCAGGACCTCAAGCATCGCCTCGGGGCTGCGGTGGTTACGACGACTGTGGATGTCGCCGATGCAGGTGACGTCGAACGCGCGGCGCGTGAGGCCATTGGCGCACTCGGGAAAATCGACATTCTGATCGCGAATGCCGGCATTACCGGGCCCAATGCACCCACCTGGGAGTATCCGATCGAAGCCTGGAAGCGCGTCATCGAGGTCAATCTGAATGGCGCGTTCTTTTGCAGCCGGGCGCTGGTTCCGCACATGCTGAGCCGGGGCTATGGACGGATCGTAAACCTCGCTTCCATCGCTGGAAAAGAAGGCAATCCTAACGCGCCGGCCTACAGCGCATCGAAAGCCGCGGTCATCGGCCTGACGAAATCGCTGGGCAAGGAACTGGCGAAGTCGGGCATCACCGTCAATTGCGTCACGCCCGCCGCGGTCCGCACGCCTCTCTTTGAGCAAATGACGGAGCAGCATATTCAGTACATGCTCTCCCGAATACCGATGGGACGCTTTGGCACTACGGACGAGGTCGCTTCTCTCGTCGGCTGGCTGGCCAGCGAAGAGTGCTCATTCTGTACGGGCGCGGTTTTCGATATATCGGGGGGCCGCGCCACCTATTAAGAGCGGCGCCCCAGTCTAGGCGTAGGCAATGTATCTCCTTCACTGAAAGTTCAGGCAAGGGGAGTTCGAAGGCCCTGAAAGGGATGGTGCCAAGATGAAGACTTCAGTACCAGGCAAAGAACTGTTTCGCTTGGACGGAAAATTCGCCGTCATCACCGGCGGCGCGAGTGGCATCGGCAAGGCGATCGCGGAGAGATTCGCGATGAGTGGCGCCCGCGTGTGTATCCTGGATGTGAATCAAGGCGAAGCCGAGGCAGTCGCCGGCCAGATTGCGGCGGCGGGAGGACAGGCAAGCGCCTTGGCCTGCGACGTATCCAATCACGAGCAGGCTAAGCGGGTCTTCGAGGAGATTTTCCGCGGCGGGAGAGTTCATGTCCTGGTGAACAATGCTGGTATCGCGCATGTAGGGAAGCTCGAAACGACGCCGGAAGCCGACTTTGACCGAATCATCGCGGTCAACGTCAAAGGTGTCTACAACTGCATGCGGGCCTGTATCGGACACATGAAGGACAGCGGGGGCGGCGTGATCTTGAATATGGCGTCGATTGCCGGCACCATTGGCCTCGCCGATCGGTTTGCCTACTCGACCAGCAAGGGCGCCGTAGTGGCCATGACCTACTCGGTGGCGAAAGACTACTTGCCCCACAACATACGCTGTAATTGCATTTCACCGGCGCGGGTCCGGACGCCATTCGTCGAAGGCTTTGTCCGCAAGAATTATCCTGGCCGCGAACAGGAAATGTTTTCGAAGTTGGCGGCGGCGCAACCGATTGGCAGGATGGGCGAGCCGGAAGAAGTCGCGTTGCTTGCTCTCTTCTTATGCTCGGATGAGGCGTCATTCCTGACTGGCGTGGATTACCCACTTGACGGCGGCTTCGTGAACCTGCGCGGCTGATGCGCAATGTACAACTGCGGCTCGCTGCCGCCCCATAGGAGGGTTCGGAGATGTTACTAATTCAATTCAAGGATCAACGAGGCAACCGCTATGTCGGCCGTCTCGAACAGAACGGCAAAGTGCGGCCGGTGAGCGGCGCGGAATCCACCTATAAGCTGGCGGTTGAGGCCATCGCACGCGGCTGCGGCCTCAAGGAACTCGTGGACGAGCGGCTCCATGGCGCGGAGCAAGATTACGACCAACTCCTTGCCGATGGCAGCATATTGCCGCCGCTCGATCATCCGGACCCGGCTCATTGCATCGTCACTGGAACCGGCCTGACCCATTTGGGCAGCGCCGATACGCGCGATGCCATGCACAAGAAGGTGAGCGGCGAAATCGAGACGCTCACCGATAGCATGAAGATGTTCCGCATGGGGCTGGAAGGCGGCAAACGGAACGACGGCAAGCCTGGCATACAGCCGGAGTGGTTCTACAAGGGCAGCGGATCAATTCTGCGCGGTTGCGGACAGCCGTTGGTGATGCCCGATTTCTCGCAAGACGGCGGCGAGGAGCCCGAGATTGCCGGGCTCTATGTGATTGCCGCGGACGGTACACCGTATCGGCTCGGCTTCGCTCTCGGCAACGAATTTTCCGACCACGTGATGGAGCGTCAAAATTATCTCTGGCTCGCTCATTCGAAGCTGCGGCAATGTTCGGTTGGACCGGCGCTGCGAACGGGCGCGCTGCCCGACCATGTCGAAGGCGTCTCGCGCGTGCTGGCTGTCGACGGACGCGTCCGCTGGGAGCGTCCGTTCCTGAGCGGAGAGGCCAACATGTCACACTACGTCGGCAACCTCGAGCATCATCATTTCAAGTACGCATTGTTCCGCCGTCCCGGCGACGTGCACGTCCATTTCTTCGGCACGGCGACGCTGAGCTTCGCCGATGGGGTGCGGGTGCAGCCCGGCGAGATATTCGAGATCGAAGCGGAAGGATTCGGCAGGCCACTGCGTAATGCGCTGGCCGTGAAGCCTGCGCCGGATGCGCGCATCGCGGTACTTTGAGCGAAACGCTTCCCGTGAAGCTTGATAGCTCGGGGTATGCCTATTCCGAGATCGCTTATTCGAACGCCGAATAATCGGTCAAAGCTTCTTGAGCTTCTTCGGTCAGGTTATGCACCGCCAATCTGGTTTCGTGGACCATGTAGACGCAACCGGCGACCAGCGCCGTGACTGCAAAGACGCCAATCGCAAGTGCGATTACGGCTATTGCCCGGAACACGAGTTGATTGCCGAAGTATGCCGACGCCGCGCCGATCACCGAGATCAGCGCTGAAGCCGCCAGCCCTCCAAGCGCCGCATACAAGAGGCGCAGGGCCTTGACGAGAAACTGAGCGCGCCTCTGCAACCGTTCGAGTTGACGCACGCGCGATCCATATTGCGGGCTGCCCTGTCGAAACTTTGGCATCGCTTCGGTCAGGGCGCGCGTTCTATCCACAACGCGTGCAATGCGGGTGCCGATTCCCAGACACAGCACGGAGCAGGCGTTCGTCAGAACCGCTGGAGCGACGATGGCGGTGAGTACGGCGAACGGGTTTTCGTGTAAAGGCGCACTCATAAAGCAATGATCCTAGCAGGCATGTGCCTACACAGGTTCGTCCAGTTTGGTTTCCATATGCTGGATCGCCGCATAGGGATAGATGGCGACGCGCGCATCTCCCTTATGGCGTGCCTGTAGCTGCGTGATCATGTCCGCCCAGGTCGAGGCAAAGACCGCGTTGGACGGGAACTTGAGCATCTGCCGCTTATCCATGTACTGCGAATACACGATCAGTTGCGTATTGCCGGGAAAGGGCTCTCGCGGTGCGGCCACTGTGTCAAGATAGGTTCTGCCGTTCATGCCGGCCCGGCGCGCCTCCCAATAGTGCATGGCGCTGAGCCCTTGAGGATGCTGGAGAATCAGCACGCTCGTGCCGCCTTCCCGCACGGTGGAAGCCCATTTATACCTGCCGCCCTGTGTGCTCTGCGGATAGGTATTACAAATCACGATGTCCGGATTGGGAACCGCTTTGGTCTGGTAGTGCTGCACGGCTGCCCGGCAGGCCGCACGGTGTGCCTCAACGATCTCGCCGGCAAACACGTGCGTCACCTGGCGCTTCCCGTTGTATAGAATCTGCACGCTGAAATCGACGTTAGCCAGGCGCGCTGCCTCGTCCATGTCAAGGCGGACTTCGTTCTTAAACATCGAGATGACGCCGGCGGGCGGGCGAGTCAGCCGCTTCATGACGACCTCGTGGTTGTAACTAACCGTCTCGAAGCCCGTCACGCCTGGCAGGATCGCTTTGGCGCCGCCGCCATATCCGGCAAACGCGTGCGCCTTGACACCGCTGATGGTCACGCGAACATCGGCCGCGGCAAAGGTCCGGTTAATCTTCACCAAGTTGCCGTGGGCGGTTGCGCCAATCTCTTTCAAGTTATCCCAGGTGTTATGGTTCACCCAGGCAAAGCGCCGTAGCAGATTGCTGCCAAGCTTGCGGACAACCTCGTCCTGTTCCAGATTGCGGTGCGTACCATATGAGCCGAGAAAAACAATGCGATTCTCGGGGATGCCGGCGGCCAGAAGTTCTTCCACAACAATCGGCGCAACCGCATAGGTCGGCGTCGGACGGGTGAGATCGTCGAAGGTAATCACCGCCGATTTCTTTCCCGCCGCAAGGTCGCGCAGTTGGCGCGTGCCGATGGGCTTTTGAATGCGGCTGAGAATCTCGTCATGCTCCAGCACAGGCGCATTGTGCCCAAGCATTGGCTGCAGCGTGATCTCCCAGTTCGCGGGGAAGTCGAGGCGCTCTTCGATATCCCCGAAGTGCTCATGCGTCGGTATGACTACCTGGCGCGCTTTTCCTTTGAGGGCAGGGACACTCTCCGCGAGAAGCATCCCCGGAGCCATGGCCGTGCCAATCAGCTTAGCAGCGGCAACAGACTTAATCCCGTTCTGCAAGAACACTCTGCGACTGATCATTTCTTTACCTCCCGCGGTGGGTTTCGGTGGCCAAGATTGCAAATCCAGTCACAAACCCGTTGCGTCAGCAGCGCACACAAATGACTTGCTCTGGTGTAACGGCAGGAGCATAGAACGATCGGGGAAGAGAGGCAAGAGAATGTCTGGACGAATGAGCCGAAATTTCCGTTTTGGCATGCCTTTTATGGTTTGCAACTCTTTCCGCGGGGAGTGGTCATGGCTGGCCGGTTCATCGTCGATACTGGTGTCGCGTCCCAGGAAATTCGCGCAATATCCCTTTGGAGTGTCATTCTGAGCAAGTACCGCGAGCGAAGTTGAGGCGTTGAGGCGGCGTCTGAGCCGCCTGCCGAAATCCTGAGCGGAGCGAAGGAACTCGGAAGCCGGGAGCGGCGCGGGGTGAAAGTCTCCTGGGATCCTTCGCTTCGCTCAGGATGACATCCTGGGACTTATGCAGCGAACTTACGGGACAGGTCCTAGTCGCCACGTTCGTAGGACAACGATTCTGCTGACACGTGCCGGCCGAGGCTGGAACGGTCCACCAGGAAGGCACGCTCAAGCAGGTCGGGCCGCAGCACTTCAGCCGCGGGGCCGGCGATCGATACAGCCTCGGGTGTGAGCAGAATCACCGACGAAAAATTTTCGCGAACGAGAGCGAGATCGTGCATCGCGGCGATGATGGTGATGCCACTGTCATTCAGTGTCCGCAGCAATCCCATCAGTTCAATTTGACGTCCGAGATCGAGGTGTTGCGTAGGCTCGTCGAGCATCATTACCTTGGGCTGCTGGGCCAGCCCGATGGCGATCTTCACCCGTTGTCGCTCGCCGCCCGATAGATCCGAATATGCGCGCTCGCGCAGGCCCAGGATATCGACCGCTTGCATTGCGCTCTCGACGACTTCGAAATCGCGGGCGGAGGGGCCGGCGAAGCGCCGCAGGTGCGGCACACGTCCTTGAGCTACGATTTCTTCCACTTGAAATGCGAATGGGACATCGAGGTGCTGGGGGACGAGCGCCGCATAGCACGACAGCTCGCGCCGGCTCCACGACTCCAGCCCGCGCCCCTGCAAAAGGACCGTACCCGATGTTGGGCGGAGAAGGCCGGCAACGATTTTCAGCAGTGTGGTCTTACCGACGCCGTTTGGGCCCACCAGCGCAATCATCTCCCGCTCTTCGATACGAAAGTTCAGATCGTCGAAGATAGCGCGCTCTCCGTGCGTGAAACGCACGTTGCGGAACTCGATCACGGCAGGCACTAGGGGGAAGATCTCCTTTTCTTCTGATTCAAAAGATAAAGAAACGCCGGACCGCCGATGAAAGCCGTCAGCAGTCCCACGGGGATCTCAGTTGGCGCAAACGCCGTGCGGGCAATCGTGTCGGCTACGATCAGAAACATCGCGCCGCTCAAAGCAGCCGCCGGTAAAAGCCGAAAATGGTCCGGCCCGAGAATGATTCTCAGGACATGCGGCACCAGCAGGCCGACAAACCCGATCAGGCCGCCCAGCGACACCGCCAGCGCAGTCAGAACCGAACCGATGACCACAACCAGAATTCGAATCTGGCCGACGCGCACTCCGAGCTGTTCGGCATATTCTTCACCCAGCGCGAGCGTGTTCAGTTGGCGCGCCAGCGGAATCGCCAGCACGAGCGCTGAGAGTTCAACCACGGTGATGATCAAAACCTGCGTCCAGGATGGAACGCCGACCTCTCCATGCAGCCAGGCTGTGAGTACGCGAATTCCCGGATTCGATGCTTCTTTCCCGAGTTCAAGGGCCGACGTGGCGGCGTTCAGCATGGTGCCGATAGCGAACCCCGCAAGCAGCATGTTTTCGACTGCGAATTTCCCGCCGGCCCGCGCCAGACTCCATACCACGGCCATGGTCAGCAGCGAACCCGCGAATGCCAGCAACGCGGTGGCGCTGATTCCGGCAATCGACATCGTCGGCACCAGAAACACGGCGACTGCTCCGCCCAGTGCCGCGCCGCCCGAGGCGCCCAGAACGAAAGGATCAGCCAAAGGGTTACGGAACAGGCCCTGGAACAGGACTCCGGTCGCCGACAACCCCGCGCCTACCAGTCCCGCGGCTATGACTCTTGGAAGACGGAGGGTAAACAAAATGATGCCTGCATCCCCGGCCTCGGCCGGATGCAGCAAAGCACGAATCACCGAGGCGAAGGGCACCCGGACCGCTCCCAGGCCCGCCGAAACCACTCCCGCCACCAACAGCGAGACGGCCAGCGTTACCAGTGTCGAAGATGTTTTCAAGCGGCGTCGCATGCTGAATTCAGCTTACAAGATATCCTGCACACTCCCCGGTCTTATCGTGTTCCACGCAGGTTCAGTGAACTTGCCGGCAGCGCATGGATTTGACGAGCGAAGTCCTCCAGCGCGTCGAACGCCACGGGACTGGGAAATTGCAAGCGATCATCGATACGAATGACGCGCCCCAGACGAACCGCGTCGAACGAGTCCCATCCGGCTCGTTGCCGCATTTCATTGAGCCCAAATGGCGAGTCTTTCAACACCAGCACGTAATCCGGCTTCCTGGAAATCATGGCTTCCAGGCTGACCCGCAGCCAATCCTGGGCCAGGTCGCGCGTAATCGGGCGTGCTCCGGCCACGGAAATCAATTCGGTGATAAACGCTCCACGCCCCGCCGTAATACAGGGATCAAGTGAAAGAACCAGGAAAACGGAAGGTCCGCGTCCGGCTTGCGCCGCCAGGGAACGCACTCTGCGCTCTCGCGCCCGCAGTTGCCCGATGAGTGAAGCCGCTTCATGCTCACGTCCGATCGCCAGGCCAATACTGGAAATCGAGTGATACAGCCCCGCGAGGCCCCTATCGCTCACGAGAAAAACCGGAATGCCAATACGCTCGATTCCCTGCACGGTCTCGGAGCTGTTCAAAGTTGCGACAGCGATTGCCAAGTCGGGATGCAAAGAGGCAATTTTTTCCAGTGACGGATGTAAAAGATCACCAACGCTTGGCTTCTCACGCGCTGCTTGCGGGGGATAGTGCGTGTAATCCGTGATGCCGGCAATGTCGTCACTGCCTCCGATGGCATACACGGTATCCGTAATGCTCGGCGTGAGGCAGATGACGCGATGAACATGGTCCGGGACGGAAACGCTACGGCCCAGGTCATCCATCACCAGTCGGGCCGCCGGGGCGGACAGCGACAACACAAGCAGGATTGCCGCGCACGCGCAGGCCTTTTTCAGCGCGACGATTCCTCTGCAATGCGCCGTAACGCGTGGGTGGAATCTTCCGAACACATCTTCTCCGCAAACTCGGTCAGGCGGGATTTCCGTAAGGGCGGCTTCCTTAGACCTCGTCTCGGTCGCCGGAGATGCTCGTCGGCTCTCCCATCGAAGCCGAACTGGCCATGGACACGTATCTGGCCGGTCTCCTGACTTGCGCGTCGGCGGTGCGAACCACCTTCCCAGAGAACAGCTACTCCAGTGGCTTTAATTGTTCGCACCTCAGCGCTCACAGTTGCGGGGCAGTGGCGGCATCTCACCGCGCTTCCCTTTGCCAGATGCGCTGTTATAGCTCCAATCATGCGGAGGTGTCAATCAGAACCGCAAGGGCCGTGATGCGCGAATCGCCTGCCCGGTTTCGACATGCCGGGGGATTCGATCCGTTCATGAAAGCGAGAGGCCAAGCGCGATGCCTGGCCTCTTGAGTCTTGGAACTGGACGCGGGATCAGAACTGAATGTCGAACTGCTCCTGGTGAAGCGGGGCGTCGCTCTTAACCAGAATCGGACGACGGACGAGTTCCTCCATCTCGGTCAGCCACCTGCCATTGTTTGACTTCAGCTCTTTCGCCACCTCGGGATTGACCCTCAGGGTGATGTCGGCGGCCTGGATGTGCGGACGAATCTTACGCATCTCCGAGTAGATTTCATTGCACACCGTGCTGACCGACTTGACGAACCCCGTGGCCGCGCAGTACGGACAGGGCGAACCCAGCGTGCGCTCCAGCGACTGCTTGACCCGCTTGCGCGTGATCGCCACCAGTCCGAAATCATTGAACTGCAGAACCTTGGAGGGTGCGCGGTCAGACTCGAGCGCCACTTCCAGCGTCTGCATGACTTTCTGCCGGTTCTTGCGCTCGTCCATGTCGATGAAGTCGATGACGATGATGCCGCCGAGATCACGCAGCCGGATCTGCCGCACGATTTCCTTGATGGCATCGCAGTTCGTCTTGACAATCGTGTCTTCCAGGCGAGCCGTTTTGCCGACATACTTGCCGGTGTTGATGTCAATGGCGACCAGCGCTTCGGTCTGGTTGATGACGATGTAGCCGCCACTCTTGAGCCAGACCTTCGACTTCAACGACTTGTTGATTTCTTCCTGGATGCCGAACTGCTCGAACAGCGGAGTGGGCTTGGTGTAAAGCTTAATGCGCCGCACCAGGTTCGGTTGGAAGCGCGAGGCGAAGCGCACGACTCGTTCGTATTCCTGCTCGGTGTCGACCCAAATCAGCGAAAAGTTCTCCGTAACCTGATCGCGCAGAATGCGCTCGACCAGGTTCAGATCGTGATAAATCAGCGCCGGAGACTTGCTGTTGTCGGCGCGGCTGCGGATCTCGTTCCACAGGTGCTTCAGGAAGCGGATGTCGGCGCGCAGCTCGTCTTCCTTGATGCCGGCGGCCGCGGTACGGACGATGAATCCGCCGTGGCCGTTTTCGCGCTCGCTGGTCACAATGCGCTTCAGGCGCTGGCGCTCGTCGTCAGAGCTGATCTTACGCGACACGCCAACATGGTTCACCGTCGGCATGTAGACCAGGAATCGGCCCGGCAGTGCAATGTGGCTGGTGATGCGGGCGCCCTTCTTGCCGATGGGTTCCTTGGCGATCTGAATCAGAACCTCTTGTCCTTCCTTGAGCAGGTCGCTGATCAGCGGCACCTGGCGCGGAGCATCACGGCGTCCGCGCATGGGCGGTCGTCCACGGCGTCCACGGCGGTCGCGCCCGCCACGGTCGGGATACGCGCGCTCGCTGCGCTGCTGGTAGCCGGCGGTCGCCCCCGGCGCGCGCAGCTCGGCTCGCCCACCGTCGCTCAATTCCCGAGGTCGATCGGAATCCTCGTCTTCTTCCTCGTCGGCCAACTCGGGCTCGGCCAGAATTTCCGATTCCTCGAACTCATCGGCGTCTTCCGGATCGAAGTCGTACTCGGATTCGTCCAGCGCATGCTCCTCGCCGGTTTCGCGAACGGTCTGTCCGAGCAAGTCGCCGTTGGCAGTTTCAGCCAGGCGATCGAACACCTGTTCTTCCATCTCCTGATGGCCTTCGGTGTTGAAGCTTTCGGCGTAGGAAGGCATGTCTGTCTCTTCCTCGTCGAGTTCTTCGTGTACCACCGGACCGCCCTCAGGCGAATAACTGCCGGCCTGGGGAGTTGCGGCGTGTTCGTCGCGCGCGGAACCCTGAGGCTCGGCCGGTTGAGCCTCCTGAATTGTCAACGGCGTCGGTAAGTACTCCCCATCTCCAGCCGGAGTTACCAGTGGTTCGTCGGCGGCGCGAGATGTCCATTGCTTTTTCTGATCAGCCTCCGCCTTGACCTCTTCACGTTCCGGCCTTGGCACTATAACCGGAGCCGCATCGTCATGGGGCTCGCCGACAGCGCGTGTGGCTTCGTATTCAGTATGGTTAGGCGCGATTACCGGCGCGCTCGACTTCTCATCCATAACGCGATCCACCGGCGCGGTGGGCTGGCGATAAGGCAGCAGTTCTGCCTCAAAGATCCCAGCGTCAGCGACAGTGTCCGGCGCAGCTTCGGAAACAGCGGCCGTATTTGCGGGGGCAACGTCAGGCGTAGCGGTCGTCGTCACGGGCACCGTCCGTCCGCCCGCTTCCGGCTCGGGAGCGCTGGCCGGTTCGGTGGCGGCGCTGTCCGTGTCAAAGTGCCTGGCCTCAGCCGGCGTCACCTCGGCGTGCGTCGCGGGGCCGGATTCCGGCTTACGGTACTTGGAGATCGACTCTCCGGGCAGAACAATGGGCGTGTAATTTTCCGGCAGGGAATACTCTTCCCGCGGTTCACGTTCGCGGTCGCGTTCACGACCACGGTCACGGTCACGGCCGCGATCACGGCCGCGCTCGCGATCTCCGCGTCCGCGTCCGCGGAAGTCGTCGCGGTGCGATGGGAACTCCTGACGCGGCTCCGGCGGCCGTTCACTCCCTTCCCGTGGCCCGGCGTCTGCGCCGCGGCTGTAGCGGGCGATGGACTCGCCAGGCAGCACTATCGGCGCGTAGTCGGCAGGCATGCCCTGGTAGTTCACCGGCTCTTTGTCGACGGCGGTAGCCTCCGGCATCAACTGTTCTTGCTGAACGGCGGCAGGAATCTCCGGCTCGACTTCTTCGGGTGCGGCAGATGGGTGCGGCTCGCCGGGAGCCGCCTCCGCCGACGAACCTGCGGGCTGCGATTCGGGCCCGCGCTCGCGACCTCCGCGGCGTCCGCGGCGTCTCCGGCGGCCCCGCCAGCGGTGCGCTCCTTCCACATCCTGGGGTTCCGCGCCCGCGCTTTCGGTTTCAGCCGCCTCGGCGGGCTCATCGGCCTCGTCAGCGAACTCTTCTTCCTCGGTCTCCTCCGGTTCCGGCCCGGCAGGCGCGGCCTCGGCGGAGGACTGCTTCACTTCGGCGAATACCGGTCGGATCGGCACTTCGCCAAACTCCTCCTCGTCCTCCTCACCTGCGAAATCGAGGAAGTCGGAGACATAGAGAAAAGCGTCGCGTTCCAGGCCAACATCGACGAAAGCCGATTGCATGCCGGGAAGCACGCGCGTGACGCGTCCTTTGTAGATCGAGCCCGCGAGGGTGTACTCATTTTCACGTTCGAAGTACACCTCGGCGAGCTGGTCGTCTTCGACCAACGCAACTTTGGTTTCGTGGGGGGTTGAAGAAACGTACAATTCCTTGTTCATGGTTGCTCCGGGCTCGCGGAACCGGCATGGACTCGAGATCCCGGCAAATGCAATGCAGTTGCCCGGGTGCTCACGGCCCGCGTCGAGTTAGCGAGCGTCACCGGAAGTGGAATAGGCAGGTCAGTCTTGAAGTTCGGTGGACCGCTCCGTCACGCCTAAGTGCTACGGCGTGGTGATGGAGAAGGGCCGGGGACCACACGGGTGAAGCTGTGTGGAGATTCCGCCAACACGCTTGCTCCCCAATTCGTCGGAACATCCGCTTCCGCCGGCGATGCCGGCCACAGACTCCGATGAAGTGAGCAAGTATTCATGTCAGCCGAAATTGCATCAATCTTCTGCACCGAAACACTACGTCGCGCCTTCAGGGTTTGTGGCCACACGCTCATTGGCAAAGCCGTATGGCCATGCCAAACAAGGGGCCGTTACCCGCCCCGGGCAACGTTCCTTCAATCCTGTCGGCCCTTTTCCTCTGGCCGGCGAGTGCCCTTCTTGCGAAGAGCGGTAAAAATCTTGACCTTTAATGTTAGTCGGGGCCGGGCTCAGGTCCTGAGCACCGCCGCCGAAATTCTTAGGCCGCTTTGCCTTCAGCAAGCATGCTAATTCACGAAACGGCGCATGCGGACGTTCATCACGATTCCGAGCGCCAAGAATGTAAATAGCACCGACGAGCCACCATAGCTCATCAACGGCAGCGGAATGCCGGTCACAGGCATAAAGCCGACCACCATTCCTACATTGACCAGCACATGAAACGTAAGAACCGCCACAACGCCCATCACGATGAACGTTCCAGCACGATCAGGCGCAGTTTGAGCGTTGCTGATCAAACGCATCAACATCAGGAAGTATAACAGTAAGACGAAGGTCGCGCCGACGAAACCGTGCTCTTCCGCCCAGGCGGCAAAGATAAAGTCGGTGTGGGGCACCGGCAGGAACTGCCCCTGGGTTTGCGTGCCCTTGGTCGCTCCCTTGCCCCAGAGCCCGCCGGAGCCGACCGCAACCAGCGACTGGTTCACCTGGTATCCGGAGCCTCTGGCATCCGCCTCCGGATCCATGAAGCTCGTCAAACGGACCTTCTGGTAGGGCTTTAGCCCGTAATGCCAGACGGCAGGCATCAGGATGCCGGCAATCAGCAGCAGAATCAGGGCATGCTTGGCCCGCATCCCGCCCAGAAACAACCCCATGATAGCTACCGGGACGTAGGTGAGCGCGGTGCCCAGATCGGGCTGCTTCAGAACCAGCAGCATCGGAACCCCGACGATCATGCCCGCCTTCACCAGCTCGCGAAACGGCAATTCACGTTCGTTGTAGTCGGCAAAATACTTGGCGATGGCAAGTATCAGGATCAGCTTGACCCACTCCGAGGGCTGAAAATGCGCTCCCCCGGGCATCAATATCCAGCGCCGCGCGCCCAGGTACTTGCGCCCGAAGACAAGCACCGCTACCAGCGACACGATGGCAATCCCATACATCCACGGTACATTTTCAAGCAGCACCTGGTAGTTCACCATGCTGAGGATCACCATCAGGACCAGTCCGGCGGATATCCAGTAGATCTGCCTGACGTGCATTCCCTGAAATTTCGTGTTCAGGGTTGCGCTGTAAATTTCGAGCACGCCGAGCGCGCAGATGAGAACCACGATCAGCAGCAGCACCCAATCGAAATCGCGGAAGCGGATATAGCGTCTCATCGCGGGGAGCCGCTCCTGGCAGGAGATTCGATAATGGCAAGGACGCCGGGGACATAGTCCCATGGTCGCCGTGCATTCTCCGCAAAAGCCTCCATGCCGGGCGCCGCCACCGCCGGGTGGAACTTTGTCCCCTCGGCAATGTGGAAGCGCGCGCCGCGCAACTCGTCCGCCGTGCCGCCCCACATGCCTGTCATCTCAGCCGGTTTCGGCTTAGCGGTTGTCTCCGGAACGTGCTTGGTTGGTCCGGGCTTGGCCGTCTCAGCTCCACTAGATTCGGGAGTGGTGGCAGGTTTCGATGCGGGTTTCTGTTCGTTTCCCGTGGCCGCGGCCACGTTCACCTGCTGGGCGCGCTTCTTTTCCACGTAAGCCTTGACGACCTGAGCGGCAATACGCGCCGCCAGGTACCCATGCTCACCGCCTTCGACCAGAATGACAACCACGATCTCGGGATTGCGACGCGGGGTGACGCCCACAAACCAGCCGTTATCCTTGAAAGCCGATTTGTTGGACACCTTGGCCTTCATCGCGTTGGAAATCGTTTGCGCCGATCCGGTTTTGCCGGCGAAGTCGATGCCGTTCAGATGCGCGCTGGGCGCCGTGCCGCCAGGGTTTACCACTTCGGCCAGGGCATCGGTGATCATGTTCCAACCCTCGCTGTCGATGGGAATCCGCTTCTCTTCGGTGTAGTTCACCATTTGCAGGTATTGCGGCGGCAACTGCTCGGGAAAGGCCACATGCGGCCGGCGCAAAGACCCATCCGAAGTGATGGCGCCGACGGCGCGCATCAGTTGCACGGGAGTGGTCGCTACCGCGCCCTGGCCAATGCCGACCGAGATGGTTTCGCCCGCGAACCACTTCTGCTTGTAATTCTTGATCTTCCACTCTTCGCTGGGCATGACGCCGCTGATTTCCTGCGGCAGATCGATGCCGGTTTTCTGGCCGAGTCCAAACATGGTTGCGTACTTGGCGATGCGCCCGATGCCAAGCCGTTCCGCTAGAGTATAGAAATAAGTGTCGCAGGACTGATAAATGGCCTTGAAAAGCGTAACCGAGCCGTGCCCGCTCTTCACCCAGCATTTAAAGAAACGCCCGTAGAACGTGCCACCGCCGCCACAATGGATGTGCAGGGTCTGCGAAATGCCCTCCTGCCACCCGGCAACCGACATGATGACCTTGAAAACAGAACCCGGGGCGAGTTGCGCCTGGATGGCTTTGTTCAGCAGAGGCTTGGCCGGGTCCGTCAGCAGGTCGTTCCATTCCTTGCGCGAGATGCGGACGGCGAAGGCGTTGGGATCAAACGCCGGACGGCTCACCATCGCCAGCACTTCTCCGCTGCGGGGATCCATCGCCACGACCGCGCCGTTCTTGACTCCTAACGCCTCTTCAGCGGCGATCTGGAGATCGATATCGATGGTCAGCTTGAGTTGCTTGCCGGGAACGGCTTGCTTGTCGCTGAGTTCGCCTACTTCCTTGCCGCGACTGTTGACCAGCACACGCCGCGAACCGTTCTGACCCATGAGGATGTCGTTGTAGTACTTCTCGACCCCAGACTGCCCGACAATATCCCCCACGCTATTGAACTGGAACTGAGACTGGTTCAGCATCTCATCGCTGACTTCGCCGACGTAGCCGATCAGGTGGGCGGCGAAGCCGTTTTTCGGGTAGAGCCTGCGGTGGACGGTGATGGTGTCGAGTTCAGGATACTCGTTGCGGTGCGACTCGATAAACGCCAATTCGTCGGGCGTAACGTCGTATTTCAGAAAGATGGGAGTGAAGCCTGGCATTGCCGCAACCCGCTTCAGGCGCTGGCGCAGCTCCGCCGGATCAAGATGCAAGCCGGCGGCGATGCCGTCGAGATCGGCGTCGAGATTCGTCTGCCTTTGATCGCGCAGCAGCAGCGCCGAAAACGACGGATAGTTGTCGACAATGATGCGGCCTTCACGATCGAGAATCTTGCCGCGCGGCGCCAAAATGGGGACTTCGCGGACGCGGTTCATCTGCGCCTGCTGGTCATACTTTTCCTGGTGAATGATCTGCAAGCGCCAGAGCCCAAAAGCGAGCAGAATGAAGATCGCCAGGATTCCGTACTGGACACCAGTGAGCCGAATTTGGGGAACTTTTTCTTCGCGCCCGAACATCGATTGTAACTGCCTCAATCTTAAAACCGCGAATTCATGGAACCAATGGAACGTTCCACCTAATTCTACCCCGATTGTGCCTACGGCAATGCCTCGAAGGTACTACGGCGGACAAGGAAAGACACTTGAATGGCCGCATTCGTCAGCCATGCTCCGTGCAAGCCAATCCAGGGCCCGAAGCCGATTCGGAGTGCACCGTAGTCTCTTTGACGCTTACGATCCAACGAACCTGGCGTATAGGCTGCGGGCGACTCCCGTGTCGGTCGTGCCCTTTATGATGGCCCGCCCATCGGGAAAGAGCGTCAGCTCGTAGGGGTCGCGCCAGAACTTGAGCACGAACTCGTTATGGCGCACCGTACCGTGTGGCAGCAGCAGTTGCTCCATCTCGCTGAAGTCGATTGGCCGATGGCGCTCGTGGATTTGCACGGAATTGCGGCCACACATGGTGATGTGCGGCCTGGCTTCGCCGGAGAGGTGGATAAAATCTTCTTCGTCACAGGCGCGGCAACCGGGGCGCGGATGATCGGCAACGATCTCGGTACGATCGTTATTCCATACGTCCAGCGAGAGCAGGCTGCGCCGCAGCTTGTCGCGGGCGCCCACCAGAAACTTCAACGTTTCGGTGACGGTGATCGACGCCAGGGCATTCACCGCCGAATTCAGAATGCCCGATGTGTCGCAGGTCTCCACCACGCCGCGCGGCGAATCCGGAAAGATGCAGGCAAGGCACGCCGTCTCCTGCGGTAGCACGTTCATGGTGAGTCCGTAGCTGCCAACCGCCGCCGTATAGATCCAGGGCCGCTTGAATTTCACCGCGAAATCATTGATCAGATAGCGGGTTTCGAAGTTGTCGGTCCCGTCCAGGATGATGTCCGCTCCGTTCAGCAACTCCTCGGCGTTGGCCGGAATCAAGTCCTCGACCCGGGCATCGACCTCGATTTCGGAGTTGAAGCTATGGATTTTGCGGGCGGCGGCCACAGCCTTGGGCAAAGATTCCGCGGCATCGGCCTCGTCGAACAGCACCTGCCGCTGTAAGTTGCTGGATTCTATGTAGTCACGGTCGATGATCCGCAGATAGCCTACCCCGGCGCGCGCCAGCAGGGAACTGAGGGCCGATCCGGTGGCGCCGCACCCGACAATGACGGCCCGCCCCTGGCCCAGCTTCTTCTGGCCTTCAGCGCCGATGCCGCGAAACAGAATCTGCCGCGAATAACGATCCTCGAATTTCGTTTGTGATTTCATGATTTTAGCCGGAAACCATTTATTATAAGTGAGCTGACACGCATAGTCAGGGCCTTGAGGGATAGATGTCTGGCACCGGGAATGAGAGTTTCTGCTGCGAGCAGAATCACTGCTCATGAAGGCAACTTCAGTGTGCGACGACAGGCCGGGTGAAAAGGGCGTCTCTTTGCTGGCCAGAGCCGCATCGCCCATCAGGCTCCTGGTGTTTCTGTCCGCTGTCTGCCTCGCCACTGCCGCCGCTCAGGATCGGAATACTCCGCCTCCGCCGAACGCCAATCAGCCGCCAACGTCGCAAGCGACGATTCAGAAGCTGCCTGCGGGATTTGTGGCCCGCGTCGAGTTGCGCGGTACCGCCATGGGGACGGCGCCCTACGTCGTCGCTTTGATCGAGCAGAATCCCGGCACCGCCGTGGACCGCGATGCCATTCGCCGGAGCATTCGGCGGCTTTATGAGACGCGGCTGTTCGAAACCATCGATGTTGTCTGGCAACCCGCCGAAGCCGGGCAGATCAATCTTATCTTCGAAACCACGCCCAGGTACTTCTGTGGATCGCTTTCGGTCGATGGTTTACCCAAGGATGGGCCGCGCCTGAATGAAATGATTGCCTCGGCCAGCCTGGAGCTCGGGACTCACTACTCGCCGGAACGGATCTCGCAGACCCTGGAGCGCATGCACCGCCTGCTGGAAGAACACGGCTACTATCAGGCCCAGCTCACTTACCAGGAGTTTCCGGTTCCCGCGCTGCAGCAGATGAACGTCAAGTTCCATGTTGTTCCGGGCAGCATAACGCACGTCGGCCGGGTGACTCTCGCGGGCGATTCCGACCTCGCTCTCGACGACATCGAAGACTTCGCCGACATTCGGCCCGGCGACAAGGTTCAGAGGGGCCAGATTCAACGTGCTCTCCAACGGCTGCGCAAGCGCTTCCAAAAGGGCAGGCGCTTGACGGCGCAGGTCGGAATCGCCCATTCGTACAACGCGGCAAACAATACCCTCGACTACACCATCGAGGTGCGGCGCGGGCCCGAGGTCCACATCATGACCGAGGGCACGAAGTTAACCCGGGGCCAGTTGAAGAGATATGTCCCGGTCTTCCAGGAGGGGGCGGTCGACGAGGACCTGCTCAACGAGGGACGCCGCAATCTGCGGGATTTTTTCCAGACCGAGGGGTTTTTCGACGCGAAAGTCAACGTGCGGGAAGAGCGGGAAGACGGCGCCGTCAAAGTCGTCTATCAGGTGGATCGCGGCGCGAGGCATAGTCTGTTCGGCATCAGGATAGAAGGCAACAAATACTTCGACAGCCGAACCATACGCGAGCGCTTGTCTCTACAGCCGGCAAGTTGGATGCAGCCGCATGGCCGTTTCAGTCAGGCGATCCTCGCCGTCGACGTTTCGGCGATCAAAAACCTTTACGTGGCGAACGGGTTTCCTAAGGTGGAGGTCGTGGCGAATGTCGTCGACGACTATGAAAGCGATCCGCGACGATTGTTCGTCGATTTCCGGATCGTGGAAGGGCAGCAGATGCTGGTGCGGAGTCTCACGATCGCCGGAAACAAGGCTTTTCCGACGGAGCTGCTCCAACGCAATCTTTACATTGTGCCCGGCCAGCCGTATTCAGAGATGAACGTCGCCACCGATCGCGATACCCTGGTCAACTTCTATTTCAACAATGGATTTCCCCAGGTGCAGTTCGAAGTTACCGCGAAACCGAGTGAGACCGATCCCCGGCGTATCGATGTCGCCTATAAGATCACTGAAGGTGAACGAATTTACGTCGAGAATGTGGTTGCTTCGGGACTGGTGCATACGCGGCAGAGCGTGGTGGACCGCCGGTTCAGCATCCGTGACGGGGAGCCGCTCGACCAGGCGAAGATGGTCGAGACGCAATCCCGCTTGTACGACCTCGGAATTTTCAACGAAGTGAACATGGCGGTGCAGAATCCCGGCGGGCAAATCGACCATAAGAACTTGCTCTATCAAATCCAGGAGGCCCGGCGCTACACGGTTCAGTTCGGCGGCGGTATAGAATTCTCAACCGGCAATCAGCCTGGCAGCAACCCTCAGGGGAATACCGGCGTTAGTCCCACGGTATCTTTCAATGTCACGCGCATCAATTTTCGCGGGCGAGACGAGTCGCTGATCCTTAGGACGCAAGTAGGGGAACTGATCAAGCGCGTTCTGCTCAGCTTCGACCAGCCGCACTGGTTCGATCTGCCCAAGTGGCATTTCACAGCCACGTTTTTATACGACAATACGCGCGACGTGAATACGTTCACGGCGCAGCGGCTGGGCGGCTCGCTTCAATTGGAGCAGCGTGTTTCGCGCGCCAACCGTCTGTTTTATGCTTTCAGCTACCGCCAAGACAAAGTTGATCCGAGCAGCTTTCCGGCCGGCTTCAGCCAGGACCTGCTGAATATCTATGCCGTTCCGGTGCGTATCGGAATGCCTAGCGTCACCTTCGTCCGGGATACGCGTGACGATCCGGTCGACTCGACCAAAGGAATTTACACCACGGCGGATTTTGGCGTAGCGACAGGAGCCTTGGGCTCGGAGGCGAACTTCGGGCGTGTGCTCGTGCAGAATACAACCTATCATCGCTTCCGGAACAAATATGTCTTTGCGCGCTCAACCCGCATCGGGGTCGAATCGCCTTACAACACCTCCAGCGTGGTCCCCCTGCCGGAGCACTTTTTCGCCGGCGGCAGCACTTCCTTGCGAGGATTCGCCGTCAACCAGGCGGGACCGCGCGATCAGTTTTCAGGGTTTCCGGTCGGCGGGAACGCCATGTTTGTCAATAACCTGGAGCTGCGTGCTCCGCCCGTGCGCTTGCCGCTCGTCGGTCCGGGATTCAGTTTCGTTGTCTTTCACGACATGGGGAACGTCTTCGACACCGCCGACCACATGTGGAGCAATCTGTTGCGCTTCTCGCAACGTAACCAGCAAGGCTGCAGAAGCCTGACGTCACCATGCGATTTCAGCTACATGTCGCAAGCGCTTGGCGGCGGAGTACGCTACCATACGCCGATCGGACCTTTGCGGCTCGATTTTGGCTACAATCTAAATCCGGCGTACTTCGAGGTACAGCCTGGACCGCATATCGAGCAGGTGCGGCACTTTAACCTCTTTTTTAGTATTGGGCAGACGTTCTGATGAAGATTCTGGCATTGATATTCGCTCTTGTTTTTTTGTTTTCCGCCCTGGCCTCGGCCAGCGAGCCGGTCGATCGCATCGTGGCAACCGTCAACGATGATCCCGTGCTTGCCAGTGACGTGGAGGATGCTATCCGCGTCGAGGCATTTATGCAGGGCAGGGCAGTCGCGGAGATTCCCCTGGCAGATTACCGGGCAGCAACGGATCGGCTGATCGATCGGACGCTGATCCGGCAGCAGGTGACCAGCGGGTACATTCCGCCGGTCCAACAGGTGGAATGGCGCATGGCCCAGGTGCGGGCGGCGTTTCCAGCGGCAAAGTCGGACGCGGCATGGCGAGACCTGCTGGCCTCCTATGGAATTCAGGAGCAGCAACTGCGTAAAAGCGTCGAAGAACAGGTCCAACTGATGCAATTTGTCGACGCGCGGCTACGCCACATGGTTAGCGTGTCCCGTGCCGAAGTGGAGGACTACTACAAGCAGAAGCTGCTCCCGGAGTTGAGCCGGAAGGGAGCCGTAGCCGAGCCGCTGGCTAACGTACAATCCGAGATTCACGAACTTCTGTTACAGGGGAAAATCGACGCCCAGCTTAATGCCTGGCTTGCCAGCCTGCGAGAGCAGGGGAACGTGCGAATTCTGCGCTCTGCGGTGGAAGCCGCAACCGGCTCCGGCGGCGACTCAAGTGCGATGTCCTTCTCCGCCGTAGTTGGACGATGATGATCCGCCAAACCGGTTTCGCGGGAGGTCATGGTTCCGGATACTCCAACTCCGGAACCGCTCTAATTGCCGCGCTTGCCGGCCTTGTCGTGCTTGCCCTCTCTCTCTGCGCCGGTTGGTATCTTAACAGCGCTTTCTTTCACGAGCGCATGCGGCAGAAGCTGGTATTCGCGCTGCAATCGGTCACCGGTGGCGCCGTCGAAATCAGAAGCTTCCAATGGCGCCTGTCCCGACTCGAATTCGACGTTGACAACCTCACCATTCATGGACTCGAAGCTGCCGGCGAGCAGCCCTACGCGCATGTCGATCATCTCCGCGCGCGACTGAAAATTCTCTCGATATTGCGGCGGGAAATAGCACTGCGGGAGCTTTCTCTCAGTCGTCCCATCATTCACATTCTGGTCGATGCCGACGGCCGCACGAATCAGCCTTCTCTGCCCATCGGCGGAAATAAGAACGCGGTCCAGGCGCTGTTCAACCTGTCGATGGAGCGACTGCAACTCAGTGATGGCTGGCTCCTGTGGAACCAGCGCCGTATGCCGCTCGATTTCTCAGCCGATGATTTTTCGCTGACGATGACCTACGTGAAGGATGCGAGCAGGTATGACGCGCAAGCTCGCGTCGGCAAGCTCCAACTTCTGACTGCGGGCTATCAACTTCCCATGGCTCAGGGACAGGCGGAGTTTAGTCTCTATCCGGACCACGCGACACTCAACTCGCTGAGAGTTTCCGTCGGTCACTCGCTGCTTGAGGCGAACGGAACCCTGACAAACTGGAACGATCCGGTCTTGACCGCACTCTACAAAGTTGCTGTCGACACCGCTGAGGCGGCCGCGATGGCGGGACCCATCAGCGCACGGGCGGCGTCGGACTCGCCTCTGCGCCAGTTCAGCGGAGGAGGGCTCGAAGTCTCTGGCAGAGGCGTATTCTCGCGGCAATCGTTTACCTCCTCGGGCAAGGCCATCTTCAAAGGCGTGGCTTGGACGGCTGGTCCGCTCGTTATCAGGAACCTCACGGGCGGACTGGAGTTTTCGGCAGATCTCGAAAGCATTACCGTGCCTCATCTATTTGCCGCGGCGCTAGGCGGCTCCGTGACTGGGCAGGCGGAAATATCGCACTGGTTCGTACCAGCGGCGCCCAGCGGCAAGGGCGGTCGCGGGAGGCCAGCGGAGGAGCAGGGCACTGCGAACTTTATCCTTCGCTCGCTTTCCCTGAAGGAGATTTCGGCCTCCCTTCCAAGGCGCGCGCAGGAGTCGCTGAACCTCGGTGGGCGGGTCAACGGCAAGGTCGCAATGGTCTGGCACGGTTCGCCGCAGAAAGCCGAAACGAGGTTCAACCTGGATGTGGCTGAGCCGCCGCTGATCGTGCCAGGGGAAATTCCGCTATCGGCACATCTCGAGGCCACCTACTCAGGGTCCAGACGGTTGCTTGCAATCGCAACTTTGAGCGCCGAGAGCAAAGCAACCCGCCTGCAAGCGAGCGGCAATCTCGGAGGCATCGCCGGCAATCTGCGGTTTGCGATCAACACCGGCAACCTTGGCGAGATTCAGCCGCTTCTGGCGCAACTGCCGGTGCTTCCCAAGACGCTGCCTCTCGAGTTGGCTGGTGCCGCGTCCATCAGCGGAACTGCCTCCGGCACTTTTTCCGCTCCGCTGGTTGCCGCGCATCTTGAGCTGCATGATTTCACCACCGCCATTCCTCGTGGCGGGGAGCAACCGCCGTCTGTCCAAGCGAAACCGCCGAAGCGGGCAAGCCACATGCTCGGAGCGCTGTCGGTTTTTCGCTCCACGAAGATTGCAACCGCCCTCCCGGCGACGGGGCCCCCGACACGCGCCGAAGTTGCGCGTGGTGGGGTGAAGGACGAGCCTGCTCCTCTCCGCCTTCACTGGGACGAGGCTCAAGCAGACGTCTTCTACTCTCCGCAGTCGATTTCGGTGCGGCATGCAAAGCTGCGCCGAGGGCCGGCCGAGATCGATTGGGAGGGGAGCTCCTCGTTGCTGAAAGGCCAATTCGCGGAATCGTCGCAGCTTCACGGCCGTTTGCAGGTTCGCGACGGAGAACTCGCCGATTTGCAATCGATAATCGGAACGAACTACCCCATCCACGGCAGGCTGGATACCGCCTTGCAAATCGACGGTCCCCTTCATCAGTTGAACGGAACGGGACATCTCACGCTGGCGAACGTCGTGGCCTATGGGCATGCGGTTCGTTTGGCCGGCGCCGATTTGAAGTTCGAGGGCAGTGATCTCAAGATCCAGAATCTGGTTGCGGCCAATGATTGGGGCAAGGTGACTGGCGGAGGCGAGTACAACGTTTCCAGCAAGCAGTTCAGCTTTCTGCTTCACGGGGCTAACCTTCAACTGGAGCGAGTCCGCCAACTGCAAGTCAGGAGGGTGCACATCCAAGGAGCGCTCGGATTTGAAGCGCAAGGTTCGGGCACGGCGGAAACTCCCGTAATCAACGCCGCTCTTCGACTGCGTGACCTGGTTGTCAACGGAGAGCGCATTGGCGACTTCAACGCCGTCGCCGTCACCCATGGCGCGGACCTCACGCTGACCGCACGTTCAGCGTTCCAGAACGCCGCGGTTGCACTCGATGGAAGCATCCACCTGCGAGGCGAAATGCCGATGCAAGCCAAACTGGTGGCCAGCAATCTCGTCCTCGATCCGTTGATCAAAAGCTTCTTTCCGGCCGGACATGCGGCTCACGCCGTACTTGACGGCGAGATTCTGGTGCAGGGCGACGCCCGCTCGCCGCTCTCACTTAGCGCGGAAGTCAATATCCCAAGAGTTCAAGGAGAACTGGAAGGCCTTCCCGTTCGCAATGCCGGCCCAATTCTCCTGCACATGCGGGATCAGGTGGTAACCGTCGATCAGTTTCGCCTCGAAGGGCAGCAGACCCACTTTGTCGAGATTCACGGACAGGTCCACCCCTCCGGCGACCAGCGTTACCATCTTGATGCTGACGGCAAGATCGATTTGAAGCTGTTGCAAACGCTTGCACCCGATCTCAGCTCGCGGGGCGTCGCCGACCTCACCCTTCGAGTTCGCGGCACCATTCCCAGGCCCTCCTTGAGCGGGCAGGTGCGCATTACCGAAGGTGCCGTTTCCTACATCGATCTACCGAACGGCTTAAGCAACATCAACGGCGTCCTTGCCTTTAATCAGGACAGATTGCAGGTCCAGGAACTCACGGCTGTTACCGGAGGTGGCCGCCTCAAGCTGGGCGGTTCGGTCAGTTACGCGCAGGAGATCGTCTTCAACCTGACCGCCGAAGGCCACGATATTCGCCTGCGATATCCCGAGGGCATAAGCTCCGGTGTCGACGCCAGCCTGGCGTTTTCCGGTACTACCAGCAACGCGCTGCTTTCGGGCGAAGTGACCGTCAGCCGGCTCGCCTTGAATCCGCAGTTCGATTTCGCAAGTTACCTCATCAAGACACAGCTTGTGTCTGCCCCGGCCAATCCCAAAGCCCCGGCCAACAATGTAAAGCTTGACGTGCGGGTAGTTTCTACTCCGCAGCTCCAGGTGCAGACTTCACTGGCAAGGGTCACCGGCAATGTGAGCCTGCACATCCGCGGATCAGCCGCGCGGCCCTCGGTTTTGGGGCGAATCGGCATTCTGGAAGGCAATATTACGCTTGCCGGCACAACCTACCGGCTCGATCGCGGCGATATTTCCTTCACCAACCCGGTCAGTATCGATGCCAACATCGACATCGAGGCATCCGCCCGCGTCCGCGATTACGACATCACGTTGGGTTTGCAGGGGCCGCTCAGTCGCATGAACATGACGTACAGATCTGACCCACCGTTATCGTCGTCGGACATCATCTCATTGCTGGCGCTGGGGCGAACCCGCGAAGAAGAAATCGCGCAGCTTCCCGGTTCAACGCCGGGCGCGTCCAATCTCACCGAGTCGGCCTCAACCGCCATTCTGGGAGAGGCTCTCAACTCGGCGGTGAACAGCCGCCTGCAGAAGTTGTTCGGCGTGAGCCGAATCAAGATAGATCCCAATGTTGCCGGCCAGCAAAGTGGGGCGAATGCCCGCCTGACAATCGAGCAAACGGTCTCCAATCGCGTCACCTTGACCTACATCACAAACCTCGCTCAATCGGCGCAGCAGATCTTACAATTTGAGTATTACATCACGCCGAGCATATCGCTTGTCGGAGTGCGGGATCAGAACGGCGTGGTAGGCTTCGACGTCTTTGTGCGCCGCCGGAAGCGCTGAGCCATGGCGGCATAAATCGTATCCGCGCACGGGGCCCCTCGGCGAACCCCGCTCGCTGGGGTGAGGACCCGCCTTCATGCCAATGGACCACTTCAGCCCGGCCGATCCGTTCGTCAACGCGAGACTCCGGATGGTCGCGGAACAACTCCGCGATCGCGGTATTCGCGATGAGCGCGTGCTGCAGGCCATGGCAACCGTTCCGCGCCACGAATTCGTACCGCGGGAGGACTGGGGCGAAGCCTACGAGGACCACCCGCTCCCCATCGGCGAAGGCCAGACGATATCGCAGCCCTTCATCGTCGCGTTCATGATCGAAGCGCTCAGTGCCGAAGCCGGCGATACGGTACTGGAGATCGGAACAGGAACAGGATATGAGGCGGCGGTGCTCTCGCGCCTCGCGACACGTGTGTTGACCGTGGAACGGGTTGCGTCGCTCGCCATGCGGGCCCAGGCAAACTTTGCCCGGCTGGGATATAGCAACATCGAAGTCAGTGTAGGAGACGGGAACCAAGGACTGCCGCTCTCGGCGCCATTCAAGCGGATCATTGTGGCTGCTGCCGCTCCCGCGGTGCCTGAGCCTTTGCTCCAGCAGCTCGATGAAAACGGGACGCTCGTCTTGCCTGTCGGCAGCGCCGATTTGCAGGAGTTGCAGGTGCTACGCAAGGCCGGCGGCCAAATCACCGCGACCAACCTCGGCGGATGCCGCTTCGTGCCGCTGATTTCCGAGGCGTCATCCCGACCGAAGTGACGAGCGCCAGCGGCCGGAGTAGCCAGGCTGCCTACCCGACACGGCGCTTTCTCACCCGGTAGCTCGCGGAGCCCCTGCCAGGCCGCCAGACTCTTCGTCTGAGCGCTCGACGGCCATGCGTATCAGCTTCCACAACTCGTCCTTGCCCATGCCGGTTTTGGAGGAAAACGGCAGAATCTTGTCGACGCCGAGCCCCTGCCGCATCTTTTCCAGCGCGGAGTGCAGGCGGGAACCAACTTTGTCGGCTTTGGTCGCAACTACAAGCAAGGGACGGTCCACATGCTGCAAGAACTCAATCAGTTGCGCGTCGTTCTTCTGCGGTGGAACATTGGCGTCAACCAGGCAAAGGCAAAGCGCCAGCGTCGGCCGATGCGCCAGATACGGATCGACAAAGCCCTGCCAACGGTTGGTAATTTCGCGTGGAACACGCGCGTAGCCGTATCCGGGCAGATCCACAAATAGCAAATCCGGCTTCGGATGTCCTGGCCAGCGCACTTCAAAGAAATTGATCGCTTGGGTGCGGCCCGGCGTGTTGCTGGTCTTGGCAATCTTCACTGCGGCGAGCGCATTGATCAGGCTGGACTTGCCCACGTTCGACCGGCCCAGAAACGCGATTTCCGGCACACTCGCGGCAGGGAATTGCCGTTCATCCAGTGCGCTTAAGAGAAACCGTGTGTGGACCTTCATCCAGCCAACTCCACCAGGGTTTAGACCAGATTCGCGGAAGGTATCCCCCGCGAAGGAGCCGGGCGTACGGGGCCCCCGGCAAACGCTTGGCGTCTGCTGGGGTGACATTCTGCCCGGCGTTGCTGGCACTAACTACATCAACCCTGAACTGCACATTTAGATGCGGGCCTATCGCTTGAGCACAACGGGATCGGAAGTACACGAGCTGCGAAGAAAAAGCCCGCCGCGTTGGCCTCAACGATCATAGATCAAATCTCGTCTGAGGCGCCGCTTCGGCGGGCTCGATAGAAACTTTGTTACTGCCGCGCGGTCGGCTGAGCGGGCACGGTAGGCGGCGGCGACAGCGCAGGCGCCTCTTCGGCAGACTCGGGCAACGAGCGTTCGAGTGCGACCTGCAAAACCTGGTCCATATGGTCCACAAAGTGAAACTTCATGGCATTACGCAGATTCTCCGGCACTTCCGCCATATCCTTCTCATTGTCCTGCGGCAGAATCACTTCCATAATGCCGGCGCGATTCGCCGCCAGCAGCTTTTCCTTAAGCCCGCCGATCGGCAGCACCTTGCCGCGAAGCGTGATCTCGCCGGTCATGGCGACGTCGCGCCGCACAGGGATCCGGCTGAGGGCGCTGGCAATCGCGGTGGCCATGGTGATGCCCGCCGAGGGGCCGTCTTTCGGGATCGCGCCCTCCGGCACGTGGATATGAATATCGATGTTGCGGTAGAAGTCGTGGTTCAGACCGAGTTGCTGCCACCGCGAGCGGATGTACGTGATCGCCGCCTGCGCCGATTCCTGCATGACATCGCCCAGTTTGCCGGTTAGCAGCGGCTTGCCGCCTTTGCCTTCCACCACGGTTACTTCCGTTGACAGGATCGAGCCGCCAACCTCGGTCCACGCCAACCCCGTAACCAGGCCGATCTCGCTCTTCTCGTTGACCGCCGTGTCGCGGAAGCGCATCACGCCCAGGAAGTCCTTGATGGTTTCTCCGGTAACTGCGATCGAGTAGCCTTGACCGTCCTTCACCACCCGGCGCGCCACCTTGCGGCATATGTTGCCGATTTCCCGCTCCAGGTTACGGACCCCGGCCTCGCGCGTGTAATAGCGGATAATTCCGGTGATCGCATCGTCGGTGAAGCTGATGTTCGGCTCAGTCAGTCCGGCCTGCTCGCGCTGCTTCCTCACCAGGAAGTGCTTGGCGATTTCGAGCTTCTCCGGCTCCGTGTAGCCGTGCAGCCGCAGCACTTCCATGCGGTCCTGCAGAGCGGCGGGAATCGTGTGCAACACATTCGCCGTAGCGATGAAGAACACCTGCGACAAATCGTATTCGACGTCCAGGTAGTGATCGATGAACATGTAATTCTGTTCCGGATCGAGCACTTCCAGCAGCGCCGATGACGGATCGCCGCGGAAGTCCGCGGACATCTTGTCGACTTCGTCGAGCATGAAGACCGGATTCTTCGTGCCGGCCTTCTTCATCATCTGGATGATCTGTCCGGGCAGCGCGCCGATGTAGGTGCGCCGATGACCGCGAATCTCCGCCTCATCACGAACTCCGCCCAGCGACATGCGCACGAACTTGCGCCCCGTTGCCTTGGCAATACTCATGCCGAGCGAGGTCTTGCCGACCCCGGGAGGTCCGACGAAACAGAGAATCGAACCCTTTGGGTTCTTCACCAACTGCCGCACCGCCAGGAACTCGAGAATGCGGTCCTTGATCTTTTCCAGTCCGTAATGATCTTCGTTCAGTATCTTCTCGGCGAACTCGATGTCCCGCACTTCCTTTGACTTCTTCTTCCAGGGCACGGCCAGCAGCCAGTCCAGATAGTTGCGGGAGACGGTGGATTCGGCCGACATCGGAGGCATCGCCTCCAGCTTCTTGAGCTCCTGTTGCGCCTTTTCGTGAACGTCCTTCGGCATGCCGGAGTTGTCGATCTTCTTCTTCAGCTCGTCGAACTCGCTTTTTTCGCCGCGCCCGAGTTCCTTCTGGATCGCCTTGATCTTCTCGTTAAGGTAGTACTCCTTTTGCGCGCGCTCCATCTGCCGCTTCACTCGCGACTGGATGGTGCGATCCATGTTCAGCTTCTCGATCTCGATGTCCAGCACGTCGAGGACACGGTTCAGACGGTCGGCGGGATCGAAGATCTCCAGCAGCTCCTGCTTCTCTTCTATCGTGAGCTGGAGGTTGGCGGCGATGGTGTCGGTCAGCTTGGCAATATCGTCCGGCCGGACCGTGGCGGCCATGGTTTCGTAGTTGAGAGACTGGCACAGCTTTACGTATTGCTCGAACTGCGAAATCACGCGCTGCATGGCGGCTTCGATCTGCGGCGTCACCTCGGTCGTGCTCTTCACCGTACGGACGGCCGCCTCGAGATAGCCCTCCACCTCGGTTACCTGCAACGTCTTGCCGCGCTCGAGCCCTTCGACCAGCACCTTGATGTTCCCGTCGGGGAGCTTGAGACTCTGGACGATGTTGACGACCGTGCCCACCTGGTAGATCTCGTTCGGCTTTGGCTCGTCAACGCTGGCATCGTGCTGCGTCGCCAGGAAAATCCTCTTGTCGTGGGCCAACGCCTCTTCCAGCGCCCGAACGCTCGATTCACGCCCCACGACGAACGGCGTCATCATAAACGGAAAGATGACGACGTCCCGGATGGGCATCATCGGCAGCTTTTTGGTCTCGAATTTTTCTTTGGCAGAACTCACTCGGTACAGCTCCCTGTTTGTGGCCCGACTTCAACTCCACTCCGGGGCCCACGGCTAGTTTGAGCCTACTACATGAGACATCCTACGGCAACAACTGGCCTTGACTGTAATATCGCCGGAGATACAGCCCTGATTGTTTCGATGATGAATTCTGATTCGGGAAGGCTCTGACCAGGAAATTTTTCCCCAAACCTTGGGCAACTGACCTTTAGTAATGACCACAAACAGGGAGCATCGCCGCCGCAGCCAGAAAAGGGCTTGCACGAAGCAAGCCCTTGGTCCGGACAGGAGGCGAAACTGATTAACCCGCTTTTTCCAGCATGGCGATGGCCAAGTCGCGTTTTTCGACCATCTCGCGAGTCACTTCAAAATCTTTCACTTTTTTCTGGCTCGGCAGATGATACATCAGGTCAAGCATCAGCTCTTCCAGTATCATTCGCAGTCCGCGGGCGCCCACCTTGCGCAGCGTGGCCTCGTGAGCGATGCTTCGCAGAGCATCGGCGGTGAAGCAAAGCTTGACGTTTTCAAACTCGAACAGCCGCTGGTACTGCTTGGTGATCGCGTTGCGCGGCCGGGTCAGGATTTCGACCAAAGCATCCTCATCCAGGTCGTCAAGAATCCCCATCACCGGCATGCGGCCCACAAATTCAGGAATCAGCCCAAACTTGATCAGATCCTGTGGTTCGGCCTTGCGCAGCAATTCGCTGTCGCGCTTGGCGGCGCCGACCAGCTCCTGCTGGCCGCCCCCCTGAGCTTCGTCGGCGCGGAATCCCATCGCCCGTTTTCCGACGCGCCGGCCGATCACCCGTTCCAGCCCAACAAATGCGCCGCCGCAGATAAACAGGATATTGGTCGTATCAACCGGGGTGAATTCCTGGTGCGGATGCTTGCGCCCGCCCTGCGGGGGGACGTTGGCGACCGTGCCCTCAAGAATCTTCAGCAAAGCCTGCTGCACGCCCTCGCCGCTCACGTCGCGGGTAATCGAAGGGTTCTCGTCCTTGCGCCCGATCTTGTCGATTTCATCGATATAGATGATTCCGGTTTGAGCCCGCGCCACGTCGCCGTCGGCTGACTGGAGCAGCTTCAGGATGATGTTCTCGACGTCTTCGCCGACGTATCCCGCCTCGGTAAGCGTGGTCGCGTCAACAATGGCGAAGGGCACGTCGAGCATCTTGGCCAGGGTTTGCGCAAGCAGCGTCTTGCCGGTGCCGGTCGGACCGATCAGCAGTATATTCGACTTCGAGAGCTCGATATCGCTGTTCCGCTGTTTGTTCATGTAGACGCGCTTGTAGTGGTTATAAACCGCCACCGAGAGCTTTTTCTTCGTCTGTTCCTGGCCGATGACGTACTCGTCGAGAAAGGCTTTTACCTCGTACGGCTTGGGCAATTGACTCGGAGCGGCGGAAGGCTGAGCTTCGCTGCGGTCGTCCTCAAGAATCGAATTGCAGACCGCGACACATTCGTCGCAGATGTATGCCCGTGGGTAGTCGCTGGGGGAAGAGATTAACTTGGCGACAGCGTCCTGAGATTTGTGGCAGAAGGAGCATCGCAAAACTTCATCGGAACCTGACCGTCTCATTTGACTCCTCGATACTTACCATGCACTTGCCGATCTCTTGCTTCGCCTGGTTCGCCATGCTGTGCGGAAACGCTCCCGCCTCAATTCGTGCCATCGCGCAACCAGCATCCCCACATCAGCGCCGCTGTCACGCCGCTGGGGTCCATCGCTGATCTTCCACGCTGATCCAGGCTGGCCTATTGAACTACAACTTTGCTCCCAATGGAAGTCTCCATTGTTGCACTATTGCTGGACTTAGGTAACTACCGTAACTACCCGACCCGGGAAGGCAGCGCAATACCCTAGCGATGCTTGAACGCAATACCTTAGCGATGCTTGAAAATGATCTCGTCAATCAGTCCGTACTCCTTGGCCTGCTGAGAATTCATGATGAAATCGCGCTCCACGTCGCGCTCGACCTTCTCCAGCATCTGGCCGCTGTGCTTGGCCAGCAACTGGTTGGTGAGCTCACGCATGCGGAGAATTTCACGCGCCTGTATATCGATATCGGTCGCCTGGCCGGAGATGCCGCCGCCCATAATGAGCGGCTGATGAATAAGAATGCGTGACGTCGGCAGCGCAAACCGCTTTTTCGCGGCGCCGCCCGACAGCAGCAACGCAGCCATGCTCGCCGCCTGCCCGATGCAAATGGTCACCACGTCGGGCCGGATGAACTGCATCGTGTCGTAGATCGCCATGCCGGCCGTAATCGAGCCGCCCGGCGAATTGATGTAGAGCGATATGTCCTTTTCGGGATCTTCCGCCTCCAGGAAAAGCAATTGGGCAATGATGAGATTAGCCACCTGGTCGTCAATCGGAGTCCCGAGAAAAATAATGTTGTCCCGCAACAGGCGGGAGTAAATGTCATACGCGCGCTCGCCCCTGCTGGTTTGTTCCACTACCATGGGCACAAGCATTGGTTCGCTCCTTTATTATCGTCAATGCGCCCCCCGCCACGGTCGCGACATCGAAAGGCGTCGGCGCGTTCAATCCTGCTCGGCTGAAACGGCTTGCAGGGAGCCGCCGGGGTCCCCGACAAGCCTGCTGTTGGCTTGTTGGGGTGTAAGCCGCCGATTCCAGCCCGGCGCCCCGATACATAATACTAGCGATTCACTGCCTCCGGGGAATCCTGCCGGATACGCAGCTCCCGTTCCGGAACTCCCCGCTCGTGGTTTTACTCCAGCAAAAAACTATTATCCCGCCCTGCCATACAGCATTTCTAAAGTCTTATCGTTCCTGATCCGTGCCCGTATACGGTCGACCGAGCCGTTCTCCTCCAGCCGTTTACGGACGACTTCCACCGTCTGCTGCATCTGCTTGGAGAGAGATTCGATCTCTTTATCAAGCTCTTCGTCGCTGACCTCGACGGTTTCCAGGTCGGCAATCTTATCGAGCAGTAAAGATGCCTGAACTTCGCGGCGTGCAGCCTGCCGCTGGCCTTCGCGTAAACTGCCCAGGTCCATGCGCTTCAGATCCTCGGTCCGCATTCCCTGTGCGGCCAAGGCGCGCAGGCCCCGCTCCAGCCGGGTGTCAATCTGCTGCTCGACCATCGACTCGGGCACGGCGATGTCAAACTTGGTCACCAAGTCCTGCACCAGCTTATCCTTGGCCCGATGCTCCTCTTCCTGCTGCTTACCCGTTTGGATGCTCTCCCGGATACGAGTTTTCAGATCCTCCAGCGACTCGAACTCGCTCCCGACTTCCTTGGCAAAGCCGTCGGTCAGCTCCGGCGTACTCTTACGTTTGATGCTCTTTATTTTGACTTCGTAGTGAATCGTTTTGCCTGCCAGCCGTTTGTCCGAAAAATCCTGCGGGTAGGTGACGTCAAAGCGGCGCTCCTCGCCCGCTTTGGCGCCGCGCAGGTTGTCGCTGAACTCCTTCATCGTGGCGCTGCCGCCGATCTCCACCAGCACGTCGTCGACGTTCATCGGCTTGGCGTCGGCTTCCTGCGACGTTCCGCTGAACCCGGCCTGGGCATAGTCGCCGTCCTGGAGCGGGCGCTCCTCTTCCACGTTTTCGTAGGTCGCATGTCGCTCGCGAAGGTTCCCAAGTGCCTGCTCGACCTCTTCGTCGGTCACCGAGATTTCATTCTTTTCAGGACGAATCTCCTGGTAACCGGTGACATCGATCTCCGGCAAGACCTCGAAACTCGCCTTGAAACGCATCGGTTTGCCTCCGGCCAAATCGATGTCGGTCACCTGTGGCTGCGAAACCGGAACCAGGTGCTGCTTTTCGGTTTCCTGCCGGAAGTAACGCGGAACCAGGTGCTCGACCAGTTCGCTCTTGATGTCTTGGCTGAAGCGCTGGCGAATGATGGCGGCCGGAACCTTGCCCCGCCGGAAGCCCGGGACCCGGGCATGCTTCTGAAACTCGCTGATAACCGACTGTTCTTCTTTTTCCACCACATCAGCGGGGATTTCGACGGAAACCTCTCGCTGACAGGGGTTAGGACTTTGGTTCTTGCTATCTTCTGTTGAATTCAAGGAAGTGCCTTCAGATCAGTGTAAAGTGTGCGCCAAAAAGGCTGGCCACCTACGGCTCGCGCCGGGACTCCAGGTTCGCGCCCAGTGCAGCCGACGCAAGCCAAGGAAAAACAGCGAAAAAACAGTTTAAGAGAGGCAACCGAACCCGGTCAAACCCGTCCACCCAGGAGGTAACTCCTGTTTCCTTGCGGAGCCGGTTGAACGGACTACTCCCCTTGCCTATTGTACGCGTCCGTGGACTGATGGCTGCCGATTGGCGGCCCGTATTTGTCATGCGAACCTTCGGCCTGCTGGACGCTTAACGTCAAGCACGCTGATACGAGGTGTTTATGAGCTCCACCAGCAAGCCCCCGGGGAACCCCGAGGCCCCGAACTCCTCCCCGACCGAAAACCTCCCCACCGAATTCACCGACCTGTTTATCAAAGGGGTGCAACGCGCGGCTGAAATGCAAAAAAGCTCGCTGGACGCCGCCGCGCAGCAAAACGCGATGCTCGATGCCGCAACAAGATCGCTGAAGAAGCCGCCCAAGCCGTAACCCCCGGCGGAACTGTTTTCTGCCCAACGAGAAGGCCCACCCTGACGGGGATGGGCCTTTTGCTTTCCGTGCTCTGCGTCATCTTGCCGGATTCAGATTTCAGGTCAAAACAAAAGGCGCTGCCATATTGACAACGCCTCAGAGTTCAACAACCGAATGACTACGGGCAGATGCCTGACGGGTAGCACACGTGGGCCTTGTTCTTGTCCCAAGTGTTGCAAGTGCCGTCTGTATCGCCGCATCCCTCGCCCACGGTGGCGTCGTACAGATCGTAGTTCGGGTTCCCTTTCGCCGTGTTCTGGGTGAGTTTGTTTGGCGCATGGGGTTTTAGGTCCGCTCCGTTGGGTGTATCTAACCAAATCCCATTTTCGCCGTTGCCGTTGGCGGTGTTGCCCTTGAAGGTGTTATTGGTATCGCCCCCTCCCAGGTAGATGCCATACTGAGTGTTGCCGCTGAAGTCGTTGTCGGAGATGTCGCTGCCATCGACATACTGGTCGTAGTAGCCGCATATGCAATTCGTCACTTTGTTCTTCGTGACCGTAAGTTTCTTGGCGGACTCGGGATAGATCCCAATGTCATTGCAACTGATGATTTGATTTCCGCTGATGACATCCCCGCTGGTAGTGAAGTCGTAGATCGCGGTGCTGGCTCCAGTGAACTTGTTGTTGGTCACTTGGCAACCGTCGCAGTCCACGATAAATACAGCTTGCCAGTCGTTATTGAAGATCGAGTTCGAGACCCGGTTCGAGTTTTTGTTGGAGTAAATACCGAAGTAGAGAAAGTTGGAGCAGTTGTTGACCTCGAGGGTCGACCCAGTTGTACTTGCCGTTGAGGACGATTCCGCTATTTCCTCCGAGGCTGCAGTTGACGACCGCTGAGCCGGGCTTGCCCTCGCCCTTGATCTTGAGGTAATCGGTATTGCTTACCGAGCCGCCCGCGTACTGTCCCGGGCAGACTTTGATCAAGGTGTAAGGCTTGGCGGCTGCTACCGCGTCAGTCAGTTGGCTGTAGGACGACGGTTCAGAGCAGCCAACATACAGGGTGTGCTTCGTTTGGAAGTCGGTTGCAACAGCAGTTAGGCTGAGCAAGAGTACAAGGCTCAACGGTGACAACCAGTATCGGTGGATGCGATGTATGGCTAGCTCCTCTTGTGTCGGAAGGTGGGTTATCGGTCGAACGCCAAGGGGGAACTGCAAGGGAAGGGGAACAGCCCGGGCGTACAAGTCTGAAGGGTAGGATGTCTGCTTCAAGTTCCGGGGGTGGCTTGAACCAGAGCTGTCTCAGGAATTTTCGTGCTTAGTTCGGATACTGAGAGACTTATTTTATAAACCTGGTCGAGAGTTGCCGCCCCGAGATGTTTAATGGCCCAGAGCGGTGGGCTCCCCCGGAGCCTTGCAGCGGGCTTCAGACCTGAGGGAACTGTGCGGGAGAGCCTAGAATAGGTTCATGCCGTCTGCCCTGCATGTCATCAATAGTGAAGTGATTCTTTGCCGGCGCTGCCCGCGTCTCGTCGAGTTCCGCGAAGCCGTCGGACGCGAAAAGCGCCGCGCCTATCTCGATCACGATTATTGGGCCAAGCCGGTTCCCGGCTTCGGAAATCCTGGGGCCAGGGCAGTCATCCTCGGGCTCGCGCCCGGAGCACACGGCAGCAACCGCACTGGCCGTCCATTTACCGGCGATTCCTCAGGACGCTTCATGTACCCAATCCTGCACCGCATCGGCTTCGCGTCGCAGCCTAATGCCGACAGCCGCGACGACGGACTGCGCCTGCTGGACGCCTACATTACCGCCGCCGTGCGCTGCGCTCCTCCGGATAACAAGCCGTCTCCGGGTGAAATCGCCAACTGCGCACTTTTTCTCGACCGCGAATTGCAAGCCCTGAAGCGGATGAAAGTCCTCGTCGCTCTGGGCAGGATCGGCTTCGATGCCTACCTGAATCATCTGAAAAGGGTCGGTGTGCTGACGAGCAAGAGCGCTTACAGCTTTGCTCACGGCGCCACCTACACCATGCCTAACGGAGTCATCCTGCTGGCTTCCTATCATCCTTCGAACCAGAACACTGCAACCGGGAAGTTGACGGTTGCGATGTTCGAGCAGATATTCCTGACCGCTCGCAAACTGGCGTCCACTCCGGTGGCGGATGACCGCTTGCGTTGCGAATCTCATCGAGTTCGATAATTGCCGCCCACTCGCCGCCCGAGGATTGCTCCCAGACAATGCGGCCGTGCAGCAGCGCAGCCACAATCGCCGGCGAAAGATCGTGGTGATGGTCGAAAAAACGCTCTTCCATCCGGTTCCACCACGCCAAATGGCCGAGCGGGTTTGCCGCAGGATCATACTTGGTGGAGAACACGAAGGCGACATCGAAGGCTTGCCGTTGCTGCGCTGCCTTGAACACCTCCGGGGCGGTGAAGTTCGTTATCCGCACCACCGCGAGAGGACTGGAAACGTAGCCGAGAAAGGGCCGGTTCAGCTCGTCGGAAGCGGGCCAGGCGGTCAGAATCCGATCGTGCGCGTAGTGCCGCTCCAAATAAGCGGCGGCTTGCACGTGCAGGCGGACGAAGCGCGCGTAGGTGAGGTTATCTTCCGGGGCGATTCTCCAGGGCGCGCTCATCACCAGCGCCAGCACGAAAGCCGCCGCACAGGCCGCGCACCAGGCCCGCCAGAGTGATATCGGGCGTCGCCAGGGTCTCTGGTACGCGCCCTGGTCGTGCGTCCCCTGGTTGCGCGGGTTGGGGTAGAGTTCCGCAACCCCGAGGATAATCGCCAGGGGAATCACCGGAATCATGTAGCGCGCCAGCTCCGCCCCGCCTACGAACGACAGCGCCAGCACATAGGCCGCAATCAGCACGCAAAAGATGGCCTGCACGCGGCGCTCGATGACCGGCCCGCGTCCGTCGGGCGCTAGCCGCAGTCTCCACACGATCAGGGCGGGGATGGTCAGCAGGAACAGGTTCATGCATCCCGCCGCATCCCACAGGCGCATCAACCCCGTCAGCGGAATGCGTAGAGGTTGGAAAGCGCTCCACACGTTGTAAGACAAATACTCTGCGTTGAAGACCCGGCTGGTTTGCCGATAATGATAGGCGTACCACGCCAGCAGCGGAACTCCGGCCAGCAGTTGCGCGAACGCCGCCGCCACCGGTAGTTGCGCGTGGTGGGGTGAAGGCTCCTGCTTCGCTCCGGGGTCCCCGACAAGCCCTTTGTTGGCTTGTTGGGGTTGCAGAGCGGCGCGGTCTCGCAGATAGCCAACAATCTCCCAGAGAAAAAACGCCAGGGGAGTGATGAATGCCGTTTCCTTGGACAGCGTGGCTAAAGCGGAGAAGCTGATTGAACCCAGGCGCCGGCCCGTGATGTAGAAGTAGACGGCCCACGCGGTAAAGGCGAATGCCCCGATATCGAGCTGGAGCAGGGAACTCTGCGCGAAGATTACCGGATGAAGCGCCGTCAGCCCGAGGGCTGCCAGCGCCACCTGCCGGTTAGCCACGCGCTCCGCCAGCCGATAAAACCCAAGCAGCCCGAAGGCGGCCAGCATCAACATGGCCGTGCGCGTCACTGCCGGCGCAAAGTTGCTGAGCTTCCACCACATCGCAACCCAGAGCATCACCAGCGGGGGATGCGCATTGGAGAGCGTAGTCTGCGGAATCAGCGTTCCGTGCAGCAGAATGTCGCGGGCGGCCGGCACGAAATAACCGGCCTCGTCGGAGAAATAAGGCAGCCGCAGCAGGGGCGCGTGCAGGATAAAAATCGCGCAAAAGATCAGGGCGAAGTCAAAACCCGGCGGAAGCCACAGTGTGCCCGGGCTGGCCGCGACTTCGCCGGTTGGCCTCACCTGCGCCGAAGGGGGCAAAGCGCTTTGCGGCTCCCGTTCCATTGCTCCGGAAACCGCTCTAGTGGACTGGCCCAGGTGCCATCTTCGGGTCGAGCTTGATCTCCCCGAACGCCTGCTCGTAATTGGCGACGTTTTGCTGTAGCAGCCCGGCCAACGCCTTGGCCTGCTGCGGACTCAGGTAGATCGCCTGAAAATTCTGCACCTCGACATGTGTCTCGCTGGGCTGGAGCGTGCCGAAGACGAGAAAAAAATCCCAGACGTTCACGCGCACCTGCACGCTGTTGGCGTAGCGCTCGCGATAATCCGCCGTGTTGGTGATGCGAATATCCTGTTGCTGCACATAAGTCATGAATGGTCGTCCTGCGTGCGCAGTTGCGCTAGGGTGCGGTGTCCCGGAAATACTACTCTGTCATGTTGAGCGCAGCGAAACATCCCCGGGAAACTGTCCCACTCCGCGCCGCTCTGGGCTCTTTGATAAATTCCTTCGGCTGTGCCTCAGCTCACGCCGCGCTGGGATTTCGGGTTCCTTCGCTTCGCTCAGGATTTCGGCAGGCGGCTCAGACGCCGCCTCAACGCCTCAACTTCGCTCCCTCTGGTCGCTCAGAATGACACCCCTAAACCTTTATTGCCCGAATTTGCGGAACGCACACCAGTTCGCGAAAGATCAAATCATCTGCGTGCCCCACAGATCGTGCAGATGCAGCACGCCCTGGACCCGGCCTTCGCCGTCTACGACGACGAGAGAAGTGATCTTCTTTTGCTCCATGACCTCCAGGGCCGCGGTGGCGAACTCGTCCGGCGAGATCGTTTTCGGTGTCCGGGTCATGCATTCGCCCGCCGTCAGGTCGAGAATCTCTTTGCCGCGGCGTTCAAGCAGGCGGCGCAAGTCGCCGTCGCTGATAACACCGGCGAGGATATCGCCTTCCACCACGGCCGTCATGCCGAGCTTCTTGCTCGACATCTCGAAGATCGCATCGGCCATGCGCGCCCGCGGCGAAATCCTCGGGATTGCGTCGCCGGTATGCATCAGCGCCGACACTCGCATCAGCCGCTTGCCGATCTTCCCGCCCGGATGCAGGTTGGCGAAGTCCTCTTCCCGGAAGCCGCGTTTCTCGGCAAGCGCGACGGCAATGGCGTCGCCCAGGGCGAGCATCGCCGTGGTGGAGGTGGTAGGCGCCAGCCCTAGCGAGCAGGCCTCTTTGGCAACCGAGCAGTCGAGGGCGATGTCGGCGGCCTGCGCCAGCGAACTGCGGCTGCCATTCGGCGGGTAGAGCGGGTCGCAGGTAAAGCTGATGAGCGCGATGCCGAGCCTTTTGATGTTCGGCAGCAGCTCGATGATCTCCTCGGTTTCGCCGCTGGCCGAGAGCGCGATTACGATGTCGCCGCGCACGATCATGCCCAGATCGCCATGCAGCGCTTCGGCCGGATGCAGGTAGAGCGCCGGTGTCCCGGTCGAGCTGAGCGTGGCGGCGATCTTGCGCGCGATCAGGCCGCTCTTTCCCAAGCCGGTCACAACCACGCGCCCCGCGCAGCCGGAAAGCAGTTCCACGGCGCGGCAAAACGTCCCGGCCATGGGGCCGTCGATGCGGTCGGCCAACTGCCGCAAGGCTTCCGCTTCCATGCGAACGACATTTGCGCCAGTGTGATTCATGGAAAGACGAATAGTACCAGATTGCCCGACCGCCGCGCCGCCAAACATGGCCGGAAAGCCCGCGTTTTTGTTTGGCGCGCCTTTGCCGCTACAGGTAAGCTGGCGTAGGTGGAACGCCCGGATGAGAAAATGCGAGAAACGGAGAGGAAAGAGATGAGAGCCCTTACCTCGAAACCTGC
>Ga0187872_10000384_pt1 | contig 53190 bp, 50 predicted proteins | sample June2016WEW_16_4_FD_132973 | JGI IMG/M metagenome (GOLD analysis project Ga0187872, IMG submission 132973) | Peatland microbial communities from SPRUCE experiment site at the Marcell Experimental Forest, Minnesota, USA - June2016WEW_16_40 | ecosystem: Environmental > Terrestrial > Soil >...
CGGATTGCGCCAGAGCGGCACGTGCCACGGCGTGAACGGAATCCCCGCGTCGTACCCGATCCGGCTCACGATCAGATGGTCGCCGATCAGCACGGTCGGTTCCATCGAGCCGCTCGGAATCACACGCGCCTGCACCAGCGTTCCCTCGATCACAAGGAACGCCATGATCACCCAGAACCACGAAATGATTTCGTTCCGCACCCGCTCGTGCGTCGTGGCCCTCGCGGGCTTCTGTTTTTCCTTCTCGGCCGTCAACGTCGCTTCCACGTCAGCTCCCACGATGAGCCTCCACTTCGAGTTGCACCAGCTCGGTCGGATAGCTGCCGGTGTAGCACGCCGTGCAGAATTTGCCTTGAGTGTCTTCCATGGCTGCGCGCAGGGATTCCAGCGGGAGATAGCCGAGCGAATCGGCGCCGAGGAATTGCCGTATCTCCTCGACGGAGTGCTGCGCGGCGATCAGCTCCTCGCGCCGCGGCGTGTCGATTCCGTAGTAGCAGGGTGAAATCGTGGGCGGGCAGCTGATGCGCACGTGGACTTCGGTCGCTCCCGCGTCTCGGACCAGGCGCACGATCTTGCGGCTCGTCGTGCCGCGCACGAGCGAGTCATCCACCAGGATCACTCGCTGGCCTTCGAGCATCCGTCGCACCGGATTCAGTTTCAGCTTCACGCCGAAGTCGCGGATCGCTTGCTCGGGCTCGATAAACGTGCGCCCCACGTAGTGGTTGCGGATCAGCCCCATGCGAAACGGAATGCCGGATTCCGCCGCGTAGCCCACCGCCGCCGGCACTCCCGAGTCGGGTACCGGCGTGACGATGTCGGCCTCGACCGGATGCTCGCGCGCGAGTAGGCGTCCAAGCTGCTCGCGGCTCTGGTTCACCGGCCGGCCGAAGATCACGCTGTCCGGCCGCGAAAAATAGACGTGCTCGAAAATGCAGTACTGATGCTGCCTTTCGGGCGCGAAGTGGATCGATTCGATGCCGCTGCGCGAAATCCGCACCATCTCGCCCGGCTCGATCTCGCGGACGTATTCCGCATCGATCAGATCGAACGCGCACGTCTCCGAAGCAGCCACCCATGCGCCGTCGAAGCGGCCCAGCACCAGCGGGCGGAAGCCGCGCGCGTCGCGGATCGCGTACATCTCATCGGGCGTCAGCAGCAGCAGCGAGTACGCGCCTTCCACCTGGCCGAGCGCGTCGGCGAGCGCGCCGGGCAGATTTCGCGCCGCGCTGCGCGCCACCAGATGCACGATCACTTCCGTGTCGCTGGTCGTCTGGAAGATCGAGCCGCGATGTTCGAGCTTTCGCCGCAGCTCGAGCGCGTTCGTCAGGTTGCCGTTGTGCCCCAGCGCGAGCTTGCCCTTGTTGCAGTCGATCACGATCGGCTGCGCGTTGATCAGCGTTGTATCACCGGCGGTGGAATAGCGCGTGTGGCCGATGGCCGCGGAACCGGGAAGGCGCCCAATCACTTCGGGCGTGAAGATTTCCTGCACGTGGCCCAGCGCCTTGTGAATGTGGACGTCCGATCCGTCGGCCGAAGCGATGCCGGCCGATTCCTGCCCGCGATGCTGCAACGCGTAGAGTCCCAGATATGCGAGCTTCGCCGCCTCGGGATGGCCGAAAATCCCGAACACGCCGCAGTGATCGTGGAAGTGATCGTCCTCGATCTGGATGATTTTGCTCACGCCGTCTGAGTCCTCTGCCAGTATCCCGACCGCACCTGCGGCAGCACCAACCATATTACGACGCCGCAATTCAGCGCGGACCACAAAACGATGTTGCTGTCGAGTGAAAGCAAACCGTACATCGCAACCATCGTGACGACCGCTGTGAGTTCGAGAAGAGACAGCATCAGCGCAAAAATCTGGCCCCACTGGCGCCATCTCAGGATTCCCCAGGCGCAAGCCAGATAGAGCGCCCACGGGATCAGTATCAAATAATCCTGATCCGAAAACGGGATTTGATTGCGCAGCGCGTGAATGAAATGAGGAATGATCTCGTACAACATGCCGAGCCCCTTGATCGCAAAAACCCCTGCGACCACCCAGTGCCCCCAATGGACCACCTTGCTCACGATGCGCCCTCGACAGCTTTCCCGAGCGATTCGGCCCAGATGCGGCGAAACGAGTCGATCGTCCCGCGAACAGCAGCAGCGCCCTTGTATTGGATGCGAAATTCGCTGCGTGTGACGCGACCGAGCCGCAACGAGGCAACTTTGTATTGTGCCGCAGTTGCCTCGACGCGGGCAAGCGACGCAGACGGAAGCGATGCCACGGCGCGCGCCCCTCGCTCGCCGAAAAGTGCCGCCTCCACCGGCTCATCCGCCGCCTTCACTTCAATATCCGCGGAAAGGCCGTCGCTATCGAAGCAGCACTCCGCGAGCGTGACGGCGAGCCCGCCGTCGCTCACGTCATGCGCGGATAAAATCGCCTTGTCGGCTGCGAGTTTCACGAGGCAGTCGATCAATCGCTTTTCGGCGTCGAGATCGATCGCCGGAGGCGCGCCCGCGACGATTCCATGAATCGTCTTCGCATACTCGGACGATGAGAACTCCTTCCGGGCCTCTGCGCGTGACGCCGCAGCGCGTCCTGCGTCGAGCAGCACAATCACATCCCCTTCATTGCGAAATGCTGAGCCGAGCGCGCAATCGGCATCCTCAAGCAGGCCGAGTACTCCCAGAATCGGCGTGGGATAGATCGGCTTGCCCAGCGTTTCGTTGTAGAAGCTGACGTTGCCCCCCGTGATCGGCGTCTCGAGCGCGCGGCAGGCTTCGGCGATGCCATCGATCGCCTCCGTGAACTGCCACATCACTTCCGGCTTCTCCGGATTGCCGAAGTTCAGGCAGTTGGTTGCGGCGATGGGACGCGCGCCCGCGGACGCCACATTGCGCGCGCTTTCCGCAACCGCGTGCATCGCGCCCAGCCGCGGCGCGAGAAAACCCCAGCGGCCGTTGCCGTCGGTTGAGAGCGCGAGAGCGCGCTTCGTTTCCTTCAGCCGCAGCACGGCGGCATCTCCGGCGCCCGGCCCCACGCGCGTGTTCGTCCGCACCATCGAGTCGTATTGCTCGGTGATCCAGTTTTTCGACGCGATCGCGGGCGACGCAAGCAGCCGGCGGCAATTCTCTGTGAGGTCCATGCCGTCAGGCGCAAATTCCACGAGCGGCCCGTGCGCCCGCTCAACATGGTCCGCCGCAGCCGGCTTCGCAATCGGCCGTTCGTAGCGCGGTCCTTCTTCGGCGAGCGCGTGGGCCAGAATTTCCGCGGCAACAACGCTATGATCCAGCACGCGCAGCTTGCCGTCGTCCGTCACGCGCCCCACTTCGACCGCGTCGAGTCCCCACTTGTGGAACACGTCGAAAACTTCGCGCTCTCGTCCGCGCTCGGCGACCAGCAGCATCCGCTCCTGCGATTCGCTGAGCATGATTTCGTACGGCGTCATGCCGGTTTCGCGTTGCGGCACGCGCGCGAGGTCGATCTCTATTCCCAGGCCGCCGCGCGACGCCATCTCCGCGCTCGAGCTCGTCAGCCCCGCCGCGCCCATGTCCTGAACCGCGACCACCGCGCCCGTGCGCATCGCTTCGAGGCACGCCTCGAGCAGCAGCTTCTCCATGAACGGGTCGCCCACCTGCACGTTCGGCCTCTTCTGCCGCGATTCCTCGCTGAATTCCGTCGAGGCGAGCAGCGAAGCGCCGTGAATGCCGTCTCGTCCCGTCTTCGCGCCCACGTAGATCACGGGATTCCCCACGCCGCTCGCTCGCGCGAAGAAAAGGTCCTCGCGCCGCGCGATGCCGAGGGCGAGCGCGTTCACCAGCGGATTATTCGAATAGCACGGCTCGAACATCACTTCGCCGCCGACCGTCGGCACGCCGAAGCAGTTGCCGTAAAACCCGATGCCGCGCACCACTCCGTCGAGAATGCGCCGGTTCCGCGCGATCTCCTCGCTAGGTTTGTATGTAGCGCCGGGCTTTAGCCCGGCACCTTGCTCGTCGCGCTGCGTCTTCGCCGCAGGTTTGTATGTAGCGCCGCCCTTTAGGGCGGCATTTTGCTCTTCACGCTGCGCTTCCAGCACCGCGCTTCCAGCACTCGGACCCTCAGTGATCGGCCCAAACCGCAGCGAATCGAGCACGGCAATCGGCCGTGCGCCCATCGTGAAAATATCGCGCAGGATTCCGCCCACGCCGGTCGCCGCGCCCTGAAACGGCTCCACGAAGCTCGGATGGTTGTGCGACTCGATTTTGAATACGGCGACGAGGCCGTCGCCGATGTCCACCACGCCCGCGTTTTCGCCGGGGCCTTGCACCACGTGCGCGCCGCGCGTCGGCAAGCGCTTCAGGTGCACGCGCGACGATTTGTACGAGCAGTGCTCGCTCCACATCACGCTGAAGATGCCGAGCTCGGTGAGGCTCGGGTCGCGGCCCAGGATTTTTTGTATGTGCGCGAACTCGTCCGGGGTGAGGCCGTGCTCCACGGCGACTTCGGCGGTGATTTTTGTTTCGGTTTCGACCATCGGAAAGCCCTATTTCGCTCCGGCGAAATCGTACACGACATTCCAAAGAAGGTGAGCGCCGTCAGTATAATTCTTTACGGGGATGCGCTCGTTATCGCCGTGAACGCGTTCGTCATCTTCGCGCGTGATGGCGAACGGCGCGAAGCCGTAACTCACAATGCCTTTCCCGCGAAAAAAATGGGAGTCCGTAAAGCCCGCGTCCACGGTCTGCACCACGCCCGCACTGGGATCGAGTTCGTGCACGGCGTTTTGAATCGCGGCGAAAAGCGGCGTATCGGTGGAGGAAACGGCCGGTGGAAAATTGAGAATCACCTCGACGCGAATCGACGGGTCGTTGATGATGCTCCCAATCTGCGCGACCCAGCGATCGATCGTCCAACTGGGCAGTAGGCGGCAATCAATTTCCGCGCTGGCTTCGGGCGGAATAATATTGGTTTTGTTGGAGCCCTGCAGGCTCGTGATCGAAATCGTATTCGTGAGCCGCGCGAGGATGTCCGGACGCTTTTCGAGCAAATCATAGGCATCGGGCTGGGCCAGAAACGCCTTCAGATTCAAAAAGCGGCTGCGCCACGGTTCGGGCTCGTAAGGGGCGTGAGTGCCGAGCATGGCCTCCACAGGAGGCGTCAGTTCCAGAGGCGGACGATATTGGCGGAGACGGTCGAGCGCAGCGACCAAGCGATTGGGCGCGGAATCGGGAATGGGGACCGAGGCGTGGCCCGCGCGGCCGGTGGCGACCAGCCTCAGCCACGCCGGGGTTTTTTCTGTCGGGCCGACGCCGAAGTAGATCGGTTTGCCCGAAGCGTCGGCGAGCGATCCAGCTCCTTCGGTAAGCATGAAGCCCACGCCGGCGATCCACTGCGGACGGTTCGTCACGACCCATCCCGCGCCAAAATTTCCGCCGGCCTCCTCATCGGCCGTGCCGAGGAAGATGACGTCGCGGCGAAGCGGCACACGCAGTCGATGCAACTCGAGAAACGTAAGCAGTTGAAGGATGCCGAGCGACTTCATGTCGATTGAGCCGCGGCCCCAAAGGTATCCGTCGTGGACGATTCCGGCGAACGGATCCACCGTCCAGTAGGCGCGGCTGACCGGCACCACATCCATGTGGTTGAGCAGGATGACGCCGGGCTCAGAACCAGTCCCTTTCAGTCGTGCGACGATGCTGGCGCGGCCCGGCGCGGATTCGGCGATCTCAAAGGGTATCCCTTCGGCGCGGAAAATCTTCGCATACCACTGTGCGGCGCGAATCTCGTTGCCCGGCGGGTTCGTCGTGTTCACGGCGACATAAGCGGAGAGCTTCTGAACAGCTTCGCTCTGGAGCGCACGCCAGTCGGGCGAAATCGCGCGACGGTCGGCCGTGGATTGCGCGAGCGCGTGTTGCGCGAGCGCGAATAGCGCGAGCCAGACGAATGCAGAGAACAGAGATGCTAGACGCCGCACGGAAACCCTCCGGATGAAATGCACCGCTAGGCCGGCACCGAGGCCTTGACCGCGGCGCCGCTTTCTGCGGAATGCGCCAAACTGCTGACCATGGAGCGGAAGATAACAAGACCGTCTGCCGAACCGAGTGGCGCTTCGACGGCGCGCTCTGGATGCGGCATCAGGCCCACGACATTGCGTTCCTGATTGCACAGGCCCGCAATCGCGGCGAGCGCGCCATTCGGATTCGCATCGAAATCATCGGTGCCGGCGGCGCGGCCGTCGGCGTGGACGTACCGGAAAACGATCTGGTTGTTGCGTTCGAGTTCCGCGAACGTGGCCGCGTCGCAGAAATAGTTTCCCTCCATATGCGCGATGGGCATTTTCAGGATCTGCCCGGGACGTGCGGCGCACGTGAACGGCGTATCGGTATTCTCCACGCGGACGTGCACCTGGCGGCAGAGAAAACGCAGGCGCTTATTGCGCAGCATCGCGCCGGGCAGCAGCCCCACTTCGAGCAGAATCTGGAATCCGTTGCACACGCCGAGCACGAGCCCGCCGCCCCGCGCGAAGCGGCTCACGGCTTTCATCACGGGCGAAAACCGCGCGATCGCGCCCGTGCGCATGTAGTCGCCGAAGGCAAATCCGCCGGGAAGGATGATCGCGTCGACGCCGGAAACCTGCTCGGACTGGTGCCAGATGAATTCGACCGGCTGCCCGATCACCGAGCCGATCGCGTGGTACGCGTCGTCATCGCAATTCGATCCGGGGAATACCACCACTCCGAATTTCATGCGCGCTCCAAACCGCATTCTACCACGCCGAGGATTCGGTCCATCCCACGCTTCAACCTCGCTACGGCTCGTTTCTGTCTTTTGTAGGGGCACGGCATGCCGTGCCCGGCAAACGTCCTCGGCCTGATGATGCCCATCCGGCTGAATCATTCGCCCGTTGACCTCGCGCGGCCCGAGCAAAAAAAACGGCCGGCAGCGTTTGCTGCCGGCCGTTCCAACCTCTCAGGCGAAACTTACCTATGTCCGCCGCCACCGTGAAAACCGCCACCTCCACCTCCGTGGAATCCGCCTCCACTGTTGAATGAGTGGAAGCCGGCGCTACCGTGGAAGCCACCACCTACCGGCCCGCGCCCGACGAAACCAGGTCCGCGACCAGCAAAGCCGGGGCGGCCGTAGAAGCCTGGTCGTCCATAAAATCCGCCGTGGAACCACGGCCCGGCGCCGATGAAGATGCCACCAGAGAACCAGCTAGGACCGTAGTAGCCGTAAGGCGCGCACGCGTACGGGTAATACGGATAGTAGCCGTAGGCGCACACCGGAGCCGGGCCAACATAGGCCGGACCCGCGTAGACCGGGCCGCCAAAGCCAATGCCGACCGAAACTCTTTGCGCTTGTGCGTAAGCTGCTGGGATGAGGCAAATGCCAAGTAGGGCGAGAATTCTTAAGTATCGCATTTTGTACTCCTTCTGAGACCCCGTGAAACCGGTCTCAAGAACTCATGTCACGCTCTTCAGTGACCGTCACTCCAAGAGATGCACAAGGAATGCCAAACGTCGCTGCCAGTTCAAGAGTACCGCAAGCTACTTATTATCAATGGGATGCGTGAACACAAGCCTGGTCGGTGGTGACCTTCGCGGGATGCCTATGGTGGTGCTTTTCAAGCAGCGCTGGTGCTCCTCAGCCAGGCCTGGCCTCGGCCCGGACCTGTGCGCTATCTTTGCGGTGTCTGGAAGCGTCGGAAGTGGCTGCGGCCAGTCGGGACTCAACTCTGCCGGCTACTGCTTGTCGTAGACCGCGGTGCTGCCGATCTTATTGCCTTTGGCATCAGTTCCGCTGGTGGTGACGGTACGGCTCTTACCGTCGGCCGAGACGACGACGCGAGCGGTCAGGGTAACTTTGCCGTCCTTCTTGTCGGTCAGCGCCAGGGTGTGATCGTTAACCCGCCTATATGCCCGCGTGTCGTTCGCCGGATCACCGGTCACGGGGTAATCTTTGCCGTCGAACTTGCCAGTCCATTCGTTACGCGCGGGCTTGCCGTCGGCGTCGACGCCGTCCACGGTGACTTTCACGCTGTCGCCCATAGCCGCGTAGACGACGGTGATATTTTTCGCGCTTCCGGGGTTGATCTTGGATTTGGTCTCGTTGAGCTTCCAGGTGCCCAAATTCACGTCCCCGGCAGCGAAGCACACCACGACGACAACGAACAGCGTTGCCAGAGTCAACAAGATCGTCCTTGTTTTCATGTGATCTCCTCTCACGCATTCCCCTCTTAAGATGGAAAAACTGCGCGCATCATACACCCGTTTAGGTTCCCGTCCGTTGCTTGAGCAACGGCGGGTAGTGGGTCAGCCTTGAAATCAGGGGCACTTGTCCGTTTACGGCTTTACCCAACGGCCAATCGGAGAAGGTTGGTGCAAAGCAGAACGACAAAGGCGAGTTGAAATAAACTGAATCGAGTCCATAGATTTAATGAATTTGACGATGCCAACCGTGCCCTGTATTTTGGGACCTACTTGAATCGACTGAGTTGCTCCGTCGTTTATGAATACCGAAGGTCGGGCGTCTGTCTGAATGACCCCAACCCACTGGACCTCCAAAAACCATGACAAAATACAAACTCGAATACATCTGGCTTGACGGCAAACAGCCCGTTCCTGACCTGCGCGGCAAAACTCTAATCAAGGAATTTGAGCATCCACCCACCGTTGCTGATCTACCCAGGTGGGGTTTTGACGGCAGTTCCACCATGCAGGCCGAGGGCAAGAGCTCCGACTGCGTGCTAAAACCTGTGGCTCTGTATCCTGATGGAAGCCGCAAGGACGCATATATCGTTCTCAGCGAAGTTCTGCATCCTGACGGCACCCCGCATTCCACCAACGCACGCGCTACGATCGAGAACGACCCTGACTTGTGGGTTGGTTTTGAGCAGGAATACTTCCTCTTTCAAGGCGGGCGTCCTCTCGGCTTCCCGGAAAACGGTTACCCCAGCACTCCCCAAGGCCCATACTACTGCGGCGTTGGCTACAAAAACATGGGCAGCCTGGCCCGTAAAATCATCGAAGAACACTTGGAACTCTGTCTTACCGCCGGTATCAATCATGAAGGCATCAACGCGGAAGTCGCTAAAGGTCAGTGGGAATTCCAGATCTTCGCCAAAGGCTCTGCCAAAGCCGCGGATGACACCTGGACCGCGCGCTATTTGCTGATGCGTCTGTGCGAGAAATACGAAGTGGATGTTGTGTTGCATTGCAAACCCATCAAAGGCGACTGGAATGGATCTGGCATGCACTGCAACTTCTTGACGAAATACCTCCGCGAAGTAGGCGGCAAGGAATACTTAGAGGCCCTGATGAAGGCGTTCCAGGACAACATCGCCGCACACATCGCTGTATATGGCCCGGATAACCATCTGCGTTTGACAGGTCTGCACGAAACGCAAGCGATTGACAAGTTCAGCTATGGTCTCTCCGATCGTGGCGCTTCGATCCGGCTGCCTGTTAACTTCATCAAGAACGGGTACAAGGGCTATCTGGAAGATCGCCGCCCGAACTCTGAAGGTGATCCCTACCAGATCGTCTCGCGTATTCTGAAGACGCTCAATGGCGTCCCGGAGCCTGAGCTACGGGCCGCCGGGGTCGCGTAGCCGAGTGACGGGTGCGGCCGCCTCTTGTCGCGAGTCCGCCGACCGACGTGACCCCGACTTAAGCCGCCGCGCTTCTTCGTCGGTTATTCTTTAGGGGGTCGGAGCTTTAGCTCCGACATTAAGTCGTCCGCGCGAACCGCGTTGTCTGCCGGCAACTGCTGGTCGTAAACAAAGTTGATACTGATCTTCTTGCAGTTGGCATCAGTTCCGCTGGCGGTGACGGTCACGATTGCCACCTGACAATCCGATGAGGGTTGTCATCCCGAGCGAGTAACGCGAGCCAAGGGACCTCTCTTCGGCGCGCGCCACCGCCTTGGCGCAACCGTAACCCAGAAAATCCGGCGAAGTGCAACGCATCCCTGTGGACTTGGCCGTCTTGGCACAAAGTGCGCCGTTAAGAGGCGCAAAAGTGGCCAAAATTGCCACCATTGCGGAAAGATTCCGTGCTTCGAATTCAAACGAATTTCAGGGGTATTTCAGCGGCGGCGCGACTTCGCGGGACGGCGGGATTTCTTGCGGGACGGTGCGCGGCGCTTCGCACGGGAGCGCCCCTTCGGTGACTTTGGTTTTGAGGCGCTCTGAAGTTCACGACGACGCGCGGCAGCCCAGCCGGGCTTGTTGGCCTGGCGGCCGCGGGCGATGGCGAGCGCATCGGGCGGAACATTGTCGGTGATGACGGACCCCGCGGCGATGTACGCGCCGTCGCCGATGCGGACGGGCGCGACGAGCGCCGAGTCGCTGCCGATAAAAACGCGCCGGCCGATTTTCGTTTCGTATTTGGCGAAGCCGTCGTAGTTGCAGGTGATCGTGCCCGCACCGATATTCGTTTCCGGGCCGATCGTCGCATCGCCGAGATAGCTCAGGTGCGGCACTTTCGCGCCGTCGTGCAGCACCGTGTTTTTCATTTCCACGAACGTGCCCACGTGCGCGCCCGGGCGAATATCCGTGCCACGGCGCAGGCGCGCGAACGGGCCAACCAGTGCTTTCGGCCCCACGCGCGCAGAAACGAGATGGCATTGCGGGCAGATGGTCGCATCGTCATCGACGCGCGTGTCGATGAGCACGCTGCCGGTGCGGATCGCGCACCGCGCGCCGATGCGCGTCTTGCCGAGAAGCTGCACGCCCGGCTCGATCACCGTATCGGGCCCCGCGGTGACTTCGGCGTCAATCACGACCGTTTCGGGAAGATAGATCGTCACGCCGGCGTCCATCAGCTCAGCCGCTTTTCGTGCGCGGAAGACGCGGTCGGCATCCGCGAGATGCGCACGCGTATTGCAGCCGACAATTTCGTCCGGATTGGCGGCAACGTAGGCGAGGACGCGCTCGTTGCGCGCGCGCAGCATGGCGATCGCGTCGGTGAGATACAGCTCGTGATGGACGTTGTCCGGGCGTAGCGCCGAAAGGCACGGCCATAGCTTTTCGAGCGAGAAGCAGTAGATGCTGGAGTTCGCTTCGCGAATGTCGCGCTGCTCGGGCGTGAGAACTTTGTCCTCGACGATGGCCTGCACGCGGCCTTCGGCGTCGCGCACAACCCGGCCGTAGCCGGAGGCATCGGCAAGCTCGGCGGTGAGAATCGTCGCGGCGGCTTCGCCGCGGCGGTGCGTATCGAGCAGCGCGGCGAGCGTCTTGGTGCGCAGCAAAGGCGCGTCACCCGGAAGGACGACCGCGAGCTTCGCGCTTCTGCGAATGGCGCGGCGAGCGACTTGCATGGCGTGGCCTGTGCCCCGCTGCGGCTGCTGGACGATCGTCTGCGCGGGAATCTGTAGGTCAAGCTCCGCGACGACCGCGGCGACTTCTTCCGCCTGGTGGCCCACGACGACGAGGATTTGCGCGGGCTTGAGTGGCTGGCAAGTGCGCACCACGTGCTCGATAAGCGGGCGCCCGCCTGCGCGATGCAGGACTTTCGCCAGCTCGGAACGCATGCGCGTCCCTTTTCCTGCGGCAAGGATGACGACGGAGGTGTCGGAAGCGGCCACTGCGCGTATTGTTACCCCCGCTTTCACCCTTTGGCAATCCTGAATTCATTGACATTTCCGGGCCAACACGATAATCAGACGGGCAAGTCCCCACTGGATCAGGCCCCTTCGGAGGTGCGGGGATGCTATGCCCGCGTTGCGGTGAGGCCAACGCGCTGGGCGCGAAATTCTGCGTGGAGTGCGGCGCGGAGCTGCCAGCCGAGGCAGGAACTTCGGCGCCGGCGCCGATATCCGCGGGCAGTTCGTCGGTGCTGGGCCTTTCCGGGGCCGCGCCCGTGCCCCCGCCTGCACCGCGTCCGATCCAGCCGACGGAGACCAGCGGAAAGGCCATCGGCAGCCTGATCTGCGGGATCTTCTTCCTGATATTTCCGGCTGCTGTCGGCGCAATCATCCTCGGGCACCTCGCGCTATTAGACATTCGCAAGGCTGCCGGGCGGCTGAAGGGCCACGGAATGGCGATGGCCGGTCTGGTGCTTGGATACTCGGGTGTGTTTGCGATTCCGTTCATCCTGATCGTCGCCGCCATTGCAATTCCGAATCTGCTGCGCGCGAAAATGGCGGCCAACGAGGCCTCGGCCGTCGGGTCGCTTCGCACGATCAACGTCGCCACCATCACGTATGCGTCGACGTACGGCAACGGCTTCGCCCCGGACCTGGCGACTCTTGATGGCGAAGGAGCCGGCGGGGCGAGCTGCGACCACGCACAGTTGATTGACGGCGTCCTCGCAGCGGGACAGAAGAACGGGTACGTTTTTACATACAAATTGGAAATACTCGATCTCCGAGGCGGCGGGCAAAGCACCCTTTCGCCCCGCGGCGCCGCGAATGGATGTACGACTCCGGGTTCCAGCGGATATGAGGTAAGCGCCGATCCGGTCACCCCGGGAACGACCGGGCAACGGAGCTTCTACACGGACCAAACCGGCATCATCCGGTGGAGCGGCAACGGACCTGCGAGGGCGGACAGCCCGCCACTGAAATGACCCCCGCAAGGCGGCTTAACTGAGGGTACAGATGAACAAATCTCTGCGTCTTTCCGTCGTGGTGACCGCGGCGTGCCTCGCCGGTTTTGCGACAGGATTTGCGCGGGCCGAGGTTTCCAAGACAATCGAGAATTACCGCCTGCATATGTTCGACGGCCCGTTCCGCAGCTTGGCGAACCGTACGATTGAGTTGATGTTTGACACGGCGCGCGTCGATAGCGGTCCAGGCCGGTCGGTCCTACCGGAAACCAAAGCCGAACTGAACTTTGCATATCAATTCAAGGGCGTTCAGCACCGGGCCGAGGACGTCCTCGGAGATACCGATGCCGATGCGCTGCTGATCATCAAGGATGGCAAGATCGTCTATGAGCGCTATCTCAACCGCGCCGACGCAACGACGCATTTCAATTCCTATTCGATGGCCAAATCCTTCAACTCCATCCTCGTCGGACTGGCGATCACCGACGGCCATATTCGATCCGTGCTCGACCCCGTCGAGAAATATGTCCCGGAACTGAAGAATTCGGGGTATGGCGGGACCACGATCAAGGACTTGTTCGAGATGCGATCCGGCGTCGAGTGGGACGATAATTTCTTTGCCGAAGGTTCGACGGCCCGCAAGGCGCACGTGGCGGCCTGGGTCGAGGGCTCGGCGCGCTATACCGATTTCGCCGCCAGCGCGAAGCGGGCCCATCCGCCGGGCACGGTTTTCAATTACGACACGATGGATGCCGCGGTCGTCGGCTTGATCGTGGAGCGCGCCGTCAAGATCCCAATCAGCCGATACCTAAGTGACCGGCTCTGGAAGCCGGCCGGCATGGAAGCCTACGCCTTCTATGTAATCGACGGACCGCCGGGCGTCGGCCGCGAATTCAGCGGCGGCGGGTTCAATGCTGTATTGCGCGACTACGGCCGTGTCGGGCTTATGATGTTGAACAAAGGGCGCGTCAACGGACATCAGATTCTGCCCGCCTCGTACGTCGCGGAATCGACGACGGCTTCCACCACAAGCGACGCCGAAACGAAAGTAGCCCATCTCGGCTACGCCTACTTCTGGTGGCCCGTCCTGAACTCGCGCGCCTATATCGCCCTCGGCGGCGAAGACCAATTCATCTATGTCGATCCCGCGAGCAAGACGGTCGTCGTGAAAATGAGCCACGGGCTTGTTGGCCCCGAAGCCGAAGCGCAAGAACAGGAGACACTTAGTTTCCTGGATGCCGCGTCCCGTTGGAAGGTGCATTGAGCGAAGTGACCGAGACATCCACACGAGCAGGCAATCGCATGAGGCATCGTCTGATCTTGCTCTTATGCCCTTAGAACTTCAGGATGCGGCGGAAACGGGCGCGGAAGTGCGCACTGTGGCTGCGGTGCTAGCCTGAGCCGCGGGCGCCTCGGTGGTCTCAATCCAGCGCGAGTGGTCGTCGAGAAGGCGCGTGACGAGCTGCGTGTGCAGCGCGTGGCCGGCCTTGTGCGCGACGATGCGCGCCTGGAGCGGTCGCCCGACCAGCGCCAAATCGCCGATCAGATCGAGTGCTTTGTGGCGGCCGAATTCGTCCGGGAAGCGCAGGGGGCCGTTCATGACGGAGGTATCGTCCAGCACGAGTGCGTTCGCGAGCGAGCCGCCACGGATGAGGCCCATCTCCTGCAACGCCGCAAAATCCTTCACGAAGCCGAACGTTCGCGCCGGGGCCAATTCGCGGCTGAAAATCTCGCGGTCGACGGTCAGCTCGATATCCTGCGGGCCGATCAGCGGATGATCGTAATCCACGAAACATTGCACGCGGAATTCGTTGGCGGGATAGATGCCGATGCGGCGGTCGCCGTCTTCGAACTCCAGCGGCTTCACGACCCGGATGTAGCGCCGCAGGCGGCGCAGCCGGCGCGTCCCGGCCTCTGCGAGCAGGTCGATGAACGGCGCGGACGAGCCGTCGAGGATTGGGAGTTCGAGGGCGTCGAGTTCCACGTAAACATTGTCGATCGCGCAGCAGTAGAGCGCGGCCAGCAGGTGCTCCGTCGTCGAGATCAGCACGCTTTGCTTGAGCAAGCTGGTCGCGTAGCTCACGCGGGCTACGTTGCGCACGTGGGCTTCAATTTCAAAATTCTCAAGATCAACGCGACGGAAGACAATGCCGGTGTCGGCGGGAGCGGGCACGAGCCGCAGGCGGCTCGCGACGGCGGTGTGAAGGCCCACGCCCTCAATTTCGACCGGACGCTGAATCGTAGTTTGATATGGCATCTGAGAGAGATAATTCTAGTGGCATTTCGGTGGCCGCTGCAAAGCAATTATTGGCCTGAATTCTCAATGGCTTACGGAGCGACGCGCATTCGAGTGTTGTAGTTATACAACAAACGGCCGGCTTTCCATGTGTCCGGCTTGAAGTTGTGACTGGCACATTCTAGATACGGCAAGAGGCAACCGGGGAACACGGATTTGTTTCGACCGTGTTGTGCGGGTAGAATGAGGCTGCGATGGCTTCTCCGTTCAACATATTTCCGAACACTCCTCCGACGACGCGCGTGGGATCTCCACGGCCGGCGTGGTTGCGGGTGCGTTTTCCGGGCGGTCCGGGCTATCAAGACCTGAAGCGCATCATGCGGACGCTCGACCTGCACACCGTGTGCGAGAGCGCGCGATGCCCGAACATGGGCGAGTGCTGGGAACATCGCACGGCCACGTTCATGATCCTCGGGAACATCTGCACGCGGGCGTGCGGATTCTGCGCGGTGCCGAGCGGAAAGCCAATCGGTCCGCCGGAGGAAGACGAGCCTGAACGCGTCGCAGAAGCGGCCGAGCGGATGGGGCTGCGCTACGCCGTCGTGACGTCTGTAAATCGCGACGACCAGCCGGACGGCGGCGCGGCGATTTTCGCGCGGACGATCGCCGAGATCCGCAACCGCATTCCAGACTGCAAAGTCGAGGTGCTAATTCCGGATTTTCGCGGCGATTGGGACGCGCTGGGAACCGTGATGGCGGCGCGGCCCGACGTGCTGAACCACAACATGGAGACCGTGCCGCGGCTCTACCGGCGCGTGCGAAAGGGCGCGGTCTACGAGCGGTCGCTCGAACTGCTGCGGCGCGCGCGCGGAATGGCGCCGGATGTGCCGACGAAAACGGGAATGATGCTGGGGCTCGGCGAGACGCACGACGAAGTCTTGCAGGCGATGGAAGAAATCGCCGAGCAGGGAGCGCACATTCTGACGCTCGGGCAGTATTTACAGCCGACGCACGAGCACTTACCCATCGAGCGGTACGTCCATCCGGATGAATTCACAGAGTTCAAGCGCATCGGCGAGCAGATGGGATTCAAGCACGTGGAAGCCGGGCCGCTGGTTCGTTCCTCGTATCACGCCTTCGAGCAGGAAGAATCCGCGCGCATATAGTAGCTATGGAGAATTGGGCTCGGTTTCGGATTTCTCTCGGGCTGCTGCTACCTCTCGCCATGACACCGGCGCCGACCCACCCGGCAGACAACGAACATCTGAAGGTCGAGCTGGTCAGCGATACCAATTCGGTGAGTCCCGGAAGGCCGCTGTGGGTTGGGCTGCATTTCGAACCCGAGAAGCAGTGGCACATCTACTGGATCAACCCCGGCGATTCCGGCGAGCCGCCGCGCGTGACATGGTATTTACCCGACGGGTTTCAGGCCGGTCCTATCCGCTGGCCCGCGCCGATGCGTTTGGGCTCGGGAACGGTGATCGATTATGGCTACGAGGAGCCGGTCCTGCTGCCGGTCGAACTGCGGGCTCCGCCGAACCTCGAGCCCGGCACGACGGTCACACTTGCAGCTACGGTCGGCTGGCTCGTTTGCCGGGACATTTGCGTGCCGGGGAAAGGCGACGTGACGCTCTCTCTCCCCGTGCAAGGGCCGGCGTCAACGGCGGTTTCTTCATCGCACGAACTGTTTCAAGCTGCGCGGTCGCGGCTGCCGAAACCAGAGCCCAGTGCATGGAAGGTTGACGCCATCGCAGAGAAGGATCAGTTCGTTCTCACCGTGCGCGCCCGCACGGCTACTGCGAAAGCCAGCTTCTTTCCACTGGACGAAGATCAGATCGATAATTCCGCGCCGCAGACTGTCTCCGCGTTTCCCGGCGGCGTGCGGCTGACACTGAAGAAATCGGACCAGCTACTGAAAACGCCTGCGGCGCTGAGAGGAGTTCTCGAACTCGGGCCAGGCCGCGCTTACGAGGTGTCGGCACCGGTCCTACAGGCCCCATAACGGCGGCGCGGCTAAGCGACCCACGCCGCTGTATAATTGCGGGCGTGGGCCAGCCCAAGGAATACTGTCGCGATGATTGAGGAGGTAACTCTGATGAATTTGATGAAAAGGATCACACCCTGGCTGATGATTGCGGCGGCTGCACTCTTCGTTTTGCCCGCCTGGGCGGCGCGCGTGGGCGAGAAGGCGCCGGACTTCACGGCAACGGACAGCAATGGGACTCAACACACGCTTTCCCAATATGCGGGGAAATACGTGGTGCTCGAATGGCACAACAACGGCTGCCCTTACGTGCGGAAGCAATACAACAGCGGCAACATGCAAGAGCTCCAGAAGGAATGGACCGCGCGCGGCGTGATCTGGCTGACCGTGATTTCGTCGGCGCGGGGCATGCAGGGCTACGTGACCGCCGACGAAGAGAATGCCTATATAAAACAGGTGAACGCTTCGCCGACCGCGGCGCTCCTCGACCCGACGGGGAAACTGGGGCATCTGTACGACGCCAAGACCTCGCCGCATATGTTCGTCATCAATCCTTCGGGCACGCTGATTTACGACGGAGCGATCGACGACAAGCCAACGACGGACCCGGCGGATGTGCCCGGCGCGACCAATTACGTGTCGCAGGCCCTCGAGGAGGCGATGGCCGGGAAGCCGGTGACGCTGGCCACCTCGCGGCCGTACGGCTGCTCGGTGAAGTACGCGAACTAGAGCCGTTCCAACTGTATTTGTCACTGACCTGCTTGATTCCTTGATTCCGGCAAATAGCCATTCCTAGCAGCTTGTTGAGAAACTCCGTAAGAAGCTTCAGGGGTTAAAACCCCTGAAGAAATCAAGCAACTTACGGCGGGGTTGAAACCCCGCCCTTCCATTTTTCAACAAGCTGCTAATGCAGTGAGGCGAGGAAAGAATTGGCGAGATCGCGGGTGCGGGCGGTGCAAGTGGGATCCGAATCAGGCGACAGCGCGAGGACGGCGTGAAAATATTCCGAGGCTTTGGCGTTGCGGCCAAGCTCTGCACTCAGGTTACCTGCGAGAAGCTGAAAGACGGGATTGTGCGGATAGCGGGCGACGAGCGGTTCCGTGATCGATAAGGCTTCGTCGTAGCGCTCGTCGAACGAGCGGAGATTCCGGGCGAGATACAAACGGGAATCGACCGAAACAAACGCGCCGCTCTCGATTCCCACTTTCATCTGGCGGATGCCTTCCTGTTTGTTTCCTCCGGGAATGCCCATGAAGAAGCGCAACATCTTCGCGATCGCGGAAAGCGTGTCCACATAGTAGTCGTAGAGGCCGAGGCCGGCGGTTGCATCGGCCATGTCGGGATCGAGCTGCAACGCGCGGATGAATTCCGCGCGCGCGGCGACGCCGGCGCGAGCGACGTTGCGTTTCTCATCGCGCAGGCTATAAAGGCGGGCCTTTAGCGCGAAGCCGAGGCCGACGTAGAGGTGCATGTCGGCCGTTTCGGACTTCACGAGCTGAGCGCGGGCGAGGGCGATAGCTTTGTCCGCGAGCGCAAAATAGGCTTCGTCTTCGGGCTGTTTGGCGCGCTTCCAAGCGTCGAGCTGGCCCCATTTGATATCGCACGCGGCGCAGTAGGTCTTCCACCATAGGGCCTCGCTTTCGAGCAGATAGCCGACTGGGCTTTCCGGCTGGTCGCGCTCGATATTGTGGGCGGTCGAGATCGCCGCGTCGGGATCGCCGCTGTAGATTTGGTCCAACGCATGCGCGGCATCGGGGGAGAGATTGATGCCGCCGGCGCGGGCGGGAGGAGCAAGGAGCGCGGCGAGACAACATAGGAAGATAGCTACGGCCGATGGACCACGCGGCGCCAAGGAAGTTTGCCGGGCACGGCATGCCGTGCCCCTGCGAAGAAAGATCGGCGGTACGAGATAGCTGCGCATCATTTTACGCGCTTGAGCCAGCCGGCGAGCCAGGCGGCGGTGACGTACATCGTAAAACATTCGAGCGCGAACGGCAGAAAGCCGAGATAGCCGAGCACGGGCATCTCGAAAATTTTCCACTGCTGAAACATCGGGAACGTATAGTGCCATTTCGCCGTCGCCCAGTTGTTCCAGAACTCCCAAAACCAACCGCAAATCCAGCCGGAGAGAAGAAATCCGTAGAAGCGCCTCGAAAGACCCTCCGAGAAATCGCCGAGGAAAGACGGCAATCCTAGCCGGCGGTTCACCGGATCGAGCAGCAGGACGAATCCGACCCAGACGAGTGCGAAAAGATGAGCGGCGGCTCTTTGTGGAAACACCAGCGGGACGATCAAACAGGCCGCACCGCAGGCGATCATCGCGCGCTCCGCGACGGCCGAGATCTTTCGAGGTTCGCGTGGCACCGATGGAAGAAGCGCCTGCACGAGGTCGGACGTCTCGAAGATGGCCGGCGTAATCGTGGCGAATGACCAGCCGTAGCCAACGAGCGCACCGGCCCACCCGACTGGCACACCCACGTAGGTCCAATTGTGAAGGCGGAGATTGTACGCCTCGAAGATGAGCCAGAGCGGAATCGAGAGGAGCGCCATGCGCGCGAGCGTGAGCGGCGCGTCGTTGAGGCGCGAGCGGCCGGTGATCGCGAGGACGGTGGCGTCGGCGATGAGAATGTAGGCGCTCCAGGCGACCGGCGTGAAATACGTGGCGACGGGCTCGACGCCACGGAACATCAACCACTCGGCGGCGGCGAGCGTTACGATGCCAAGCCAGCCGTGCGGCGGAAATGGCCGGCGACGGCGGGCCCGAAAGAAGCCGACGACAATAAGCGCGGCCGTGGCGGCCGTGATGGCGATGCCGATGTCGATGGCAAGCATGGGCGCCACTGCCTCTGAGGCTCGCCGATATGGTAGCGCAGTCGGGTGCAGTTTTCGGACAGGCGGTCATCACTTTCTTGCTATGCTTTGCGCTGCTTTTTTGCGACAACGAAACTAAAAGCAGATCCCTCACCACCATCCGCCAACATCGCGGCTGGGTTCGGGATGACATGAGCGAGGCGGGAAAACTCGAGCGCGGCCTGGGCCTCGTCGAAGCGACGTCGCTCAACATGACGTTCATGGTCGGAATCGGGCCATTCGTCGTGATTCCGTTCGTGATTCAGGCGATGCACGGACCGCTGAGCCTGCTCGCGTGGGGGGCGGGCGCGGTGCTGGCGCTTTTCGACGGCTGCATCTGGGCGGAGCTCGGCGCGGCGATGCCAGAGGCCGGGGGAAGCTACGTCTTCCTGCGTGAGGCGTACGGGCCGGGGCGCTGGGGGCGGCTGCTTTCGTTCTTATTCATCTGGCAGACGCTGTTTCAAGGGCCGCTCAGCATCGCATCGGGTGCGCTGGGATTCGCGCAGTACTCGTCGTACCTGACCGAGAAATCGAGCTGGCTTGCGGGGATCGTGGGGGCGCTCGGTTCGCACGCGGAGAACGTGATAGCCGGAGCCGTGATCGTTCTGGTCGTGGTGCTGCTGTATCGGCGCATTTCCGAGATCGGGCGCATCTCGGTCGTCTTCAGTGTGGTCGTGGTCGGGACGATCCTCTGGATCATCTGGGGCGGCGCGCGGCATTTCGACGCGCACCGCGTGTTCGATTTCTCCAGCGCGGACGCGAGTTTTTCGTGGCTGTTCTTCGCGGCGCTGGGCCACGGCACGGTCCAGACGATCTACAGCTACCTGGGCTACTACAACGTCTGCAATCTGGGCGGAGAGATGACGGACCCGCAGCGAAATATTCCGCGCGCGATCTTCATTTCGATCCTCGGCATCACGGCGCTGTATCTCGGGATGCAAGCGAGCGTGCTGAGCGTGATCCCGTGGAAAGAGGTGGCAGGGTCGAGTTTCATCGTGAGCACGTTTGTCGAGCGCGTGTACGGGAGCCAGTGGGCCACGCTGGCCACGGCGCTGATTTTGCTGACGGCGCTCGGGTCGGTCTTTTCGGCCACGCTCGGGTATTCGCGCGTACCGTACGCGGCGGCGCTCGACGGGAATTTCTTTTCGATTTTCTCGCGGGTGCATCCGACGAAGCGGTTCCCGGGCGTTTCGCTCGTGGCGGTTGGCGCGGCGGCGCTGGTCTTCAGCCTCGCGTTCAGCCTTATTTCGGTGATTCGCGCCATCCTTGCGATGCGCTGCATCATCCAATTCGTCGGCCAGGGAGTGGGGCTGATCCTCCTGCGGCGGCGATGGGCAAGCGACCGGTTTCCGTTCCGCATGTGGCTGTACCCGCTGCCGGTCGTGGTAGCCGTTATCGGCTGGGTGGGAATTTTCGTTTCCACGGGGCGCACGCCGATGCTGGCTTCGCTTGCGGCCGCCGCCGCAGGTATTCTTGTGTACTTGGGACGCGCGCGGTGGCTGCGACAGTGGCCTTTTGAGGAGATCGCCCAGTGAGACAGATCGTCGAGCGATATTCGAAATCAGTGCTGCTGGCCTTGCTGGCGGTGACTTTGGCGGCGTCGCTTTCGGCGCAATCGCTGCCGGAGACAGTCGAGGCGATCAACAAGGCCCGCGTCGCGACGCGCATCCTTTACATCACCGCGCACCCCGATGACGAAACGGCCGGACTGATCGCGTATCTCGCGCGAGGACTCAATGCGGACGTCGCGCTGCTGATGATCACGCGCGGGCAGGGCGGGCAGAATGCGATCGGCCCGGAGCAGGACGGCCAACTGGGAGTGATTCGCACGACGGAACTTCTCGCGGCCGGGCAGCATTACGGCGTACATCAGTTTTTCACGCGCGCGGTGGACACGGGCTTTTCGAAGAGCGCCACCGACACGATGAAAGCGTGGGGCGATCTGCCGGTTGAAGACATCGTGCGAGTGATTCGGACGTATCGCCCGGATGTGGTGATCAACGGATGGGGCGGCGTCCATTTCGGACACGGGCAGCACCAGGCGAGCGGAATCTACACGCCTCAGGCGATCGCAGACGCGGCCGATCCCACAAAGTTTCCCGAACAGATTGCGGAGGGCCTGAAAACGTGGAAGGTCAGGCTCGAACTGCGTCCCGCGGGATTTGGTTTCGGCCCTGCAGCACCGCAGGCGCCCGGTGGCGCTGTGCAGTTCCCGATCAACGATGTTTCGCCGCTTTGGGGCAAGAGTTACGTCGAGATGGGAATGGAAGGGCACGCGCAACACCGCTCGCAGGGCACGCCTTCGTTTTCCGGCAACCCATTTTTCCGCCGGCCAGTTTCGCTGATAACGGAACACGGACAAGACGCGGGCGGCGGATTCGATCCGAAGCTGCTGGCGGAATCGATCACGTCGCTGGCGGAGCGATTCCCGAGCCTCCAGTCGTTGATGGCGCCGGCGCTCGCATCGGCTGACCAGAATCTGGCAGCGGCGGCGAAATTGGCGCTGAATCTGGATCGGATCGCCGCCGCGAATTCAGTAGCCGATGCGGGCAAGGAAATTGCGGCGCTGCGCGAAAAGGTCTCGAGCGCGGGCGGCGGCGAAAGCGCGGCCGCGCTGTGGGAGATCGACGGCGTGCGCGAAAGAATCGATGCGGCGCTGGCAGACGATATCGCGTTGCCGATCGACCGACAGGCGGATCGCCACCAGCTCGTCGCCGGCGAGAATCTTGCCGTGAGCGTGAATTTTCTCGATCAGCCGGCGGTGCCGTTGAAATGGACTGTGGACAAATCGAGCCTGCTCCTGCCGGAGGGCTGGACCGCGACGCTCGATGACACGAAAACCGGAAGCAACAGCTACCGCTTCACGGTCGCGATTCCCGCCGGGGCAAGGCCGCCAAGCTCGCCGAGCGACGCGATCCTGCCGTTCCCACCGCCGCTCGTCCAGCTCGCACTGCACGCGACGATCGACGGCTACGATTTTGCGATCGGGGAGCCTGTCGAATCAGCCGAGGCGAAGACCACGGGAATCGAGATCTATCCGCTCGAACTCGTCCAGGCTGTGACGCTGACGGCCGATCCAGCGCAGGTGATGGTGCCGGTGAAGCGGGCGTCGGCGCCGCTGGAATTGCTGGCGCGGGTGCGCTATCATGGGGCAAAACCAGCGACAGTTTCGGTGGGACTCGATGCGCCGGATGGATGGAGCGTGCAGCCTATTCCTCCGCTCAGTTTTTCGGAGCCGGGAGATCATCTGATTCGCTACATCGTGACACCGCCCGCGAAAGTCGCGCCGGGCGCGTATCCCTTGCGTCCCTACGCGCGGCTCGGTGAGGAGACGTTCCGCACGTCGCTCGAACCCATCCCGACGCTGCCGACGCGCGATTGGAGCGAGCCGGACGACGCGACCGTGCACGTGCTCGACCTGAGCGTGCCGGCAGGGCTGCACATCGGCTACATCGCGGGCGACAACGACGTGCTCCCGGAGACGCTGCGTCAAATCGGCATCCAGGTGGACCTGCTGGATGAAGTGGCGCTCGCGTTCGGCGATCTGAGCCGGTACGACGCGATCGTCGCCGGCATCCGCGCGTACGAGCTGCGTCCAGACGTGATGGCCGCGAACCCGCGGTTGCTCGATTACGTGCAGATGGGCGGGACGCTGCTCGTCCTCTACGAACGCGACTTCGCGTGGAACAAACTCCTGCCCGCGCCTTTCCCGGCGAAGATGCCGGACCAGACGTCTCGCGTGACCGATCCCAATTCGCCGGTGCATTTTCTCGCACCGGATAATCCTCTGCTCAATACGCCGAACAAAATCACGATGGCCGATTTTCAGGGCTGGGAGCAGGAGCGCGGCCTCTACTTCTGGGGCACGTGGGATCTCCGCTATCAGCCTATCCTCGGCCTGACCGATCCGGGAGAGCCGGAAGCGACGGGCGGGCTGGTCTACGCGCGCGACGGCAAGGGCGTGTACATCTACACGGGACTTTCTTTCTTCCGCGAACTGCCCGCTGGGGTGCCCGGAGCCTACCGGCTGTTCGTGAACCTGCTGAGCCAGACGCGGCACTCCGCCGCGAAGTGACTGACGGCGCGGAGTGCCGCGTGATACCTTGCGACACAGGGCACGACTTCGTCGCGTCGCACGCTTTTCGCTTCGTGCTATGCTCCGAGCCGGTCAGGAGGGCAAGCGAATGAGCAAGAACCTGAGGGGATTCTTCCGCGTGCGCGGTCTCACCTGCTTCATAGCCGCCGCTCTCGTGTTCTCCCTTTCGCCCGGCGCGCAGGCACAGAAAGACAAGAAGTCGAAAACATCCAATGCGTCCGACCAAGCAAGCCAGGCGCCCTTGCCCACGCCCGACTCCGACCAGATCGACCGCGACATCGGAGAGATGCTGGCCGCCTTGCAGCTCGGCAACACGGAGATGATGCACAAATATTATGCGGACAACGCCACGTGGGTTCGAAGCACGTTTGATCCGCCCGTGATCGGGTGGCCGGCCTATGCCGCTATCTACAACCAGCAGAAGGCGGCGTTTCAGGGGATGCAGGTCATCCGGAGAAACACGTTCATTTTCACGCACGGAGACGTGGCCTGGGCGTCGTACCAATGGGAATTCCAGTCGATGCTGAACGGCAAACCGTATTCCCTCCAGGGCCAGACGACCCTGGTGTTCACCAAAGTGAACGGGAACTGGCTCATCGTGCACAACCACACGTCCGAGGTTCTTCCGGAAGCCACCCAGCAGACCGCGGCACAACAACAGCTTCAGCAGGCGCCCGCCGCACCCCAACAGTAGGGAACCAAGCGTTGGCGCCAAAGCGCCCGGGCCATCAAAAGCTCTGATATCCCTGGTAGAGCCACATCCCGGCAATGACCGCGAGCAGCCCGCCCGAAAGCACCCAGAGCGCCACAATCGGCCAGCTCAGCTTTTCGATCCGCGCGACGATGGCGTGTTGCTCGCTGGCCATCATTTCTCCGGCTGGATCGAGGAACATCTGGTCTTCCTCGCGAGTCTCAAGCGTGCCGCGATAGATCAGCGCGCAGACCAACACTGCTGTAACGATACCCCAGGCGATGAGCAGTATCTGAAGCGTTCCCATGGCTATCTCCCCCCTCCCGCAACCGTGAGGACATTGCCGACAGGCGAGCGGCCCGCCGTGGGATCCTCGGGTTCCCCTCGGTCCAAGCCACTTTTGGCCGGATTATAGCACTACCGGGACAACAGGGTGTCAAGCCGGGTAGCGTTCGTCGGGGAACTGGATGCCCCAGAAGTTCCGGGCGGGATAGAAAATCTCGACGCCCATTTCAAAGAGGCCGTCCTGTTTCTGGTCTCGCGCGGAGATGACGCGGAACTCGCGAACCTCGTGCGAAATACCGTGAAGGACCTCGATGCGGGAGCCCAGAGCGGGCACGAACGGGAGGCGAAGAAGCGCGCCATAGCGGCTCACGGAAACGGCTTCGGCGGATACGTCTTGCAGGTCACTGCCGGGTTCGGCGCTGAGCACCGTGACAGGAATGTGAATCGGAACGCGGCTCGAACGGCGGCGCTCAAGCATCACGCGGGCTGTTGCCATAATTGCCCCCTTCCCCGCGACCCCTCAAGGCACTCTAGACGCTGGCGTGGGGTGAGGTCAATGGTACTGCGCAGGGCCGTAGCGGATCAGTTTACAGCTCTAGAGGTCCAGGGGTACTCCGTGCGACTTGGAAAACGAAAGCTTGTCCCAGTATCCGCGCTGGAATGTGATCTTATCGTGCTGCACGTGGAAGAAACCGCAACCACGCAAGCCCTTCGGATCGCGCCACTCCAGAATGGCCCATTCCCCATCCTGAAAGAGGTTTTCCACGATGCACGTCATCTCTGTTGCCGCAAAAATCTTTTTCAACATCTCACGGATTGAACTGCGACCCTGCACCGGGTTTCAGCCACCTGATGATTGATGGCGTCCTCTTCGTAAAGCGATGCGAGAGTATCCACATCCGCTCGATTGAACGCTTCGACCCATACGCGCACCAACTCTCTCGGCTCCATTCGCGTAAGCTACCCCATCCGGTGGGACAGTTCAAACTGGCCCAGTGCACGTGGGGCGTGTTCGTTGACAAACCATCGGCCGGACGGCAATATGGATTTGCCTCGCTTTGCCCCACGATTTGCCCAAGTGGCGGAATTGGCAGACGCGCTAGCTTCAGGAGCTAGTTCCCGCAAGGGAGTGGAGGTTCGAGTCCTCTCTTGGGCACCATTTCATGGAAAGTCCGCTTCAGAGGCTGAAGTCCCGACCTTCCATTCTTGCCCGTACGTGACCAGGTTATCGTGAAACCGCTGCGGCAGCGCTCTGGGACGCGGCGTGGGCGCCGGCGATGCGCCCCAAGGTCGCGGAACGGAGCACGGACGTCCCGGCGGGATAGTGATGGTAGTAGAGGCCCGTCACCTCGCCGGCGGCGTAAAGCCCTGGAATCGGGACGCCGGCCGGCGTGACCACGCGCGCCACCGTGTCGGTCCGAATTCCGCCGAATGTGAAGGCGATGGCGCAGGTGAGTGGATAGGCGATGAAAGGAGGCGATTTGAGCGGGAAGGCCCAATTGGATTTCGGCGGGTGGACTCCGCGCGCCGACCTGCCGTCGCGGATGTGAGGATTGAACGTACCGGGGCCGATCGCAGCATTGTAGGTGGCGATCGTACTTTCCAGCGCCGCTGGATCGAGTCTGAGCCGAGCGGCGAGTTCCGCGATGGTATCGGCAGGAGCTGGTCCACCGCGTGGCACCGGCGGCGCCGCAGCCGACCGCGACGAGGTCGTATCCGGCTTTGGCTTGATCGGTGGCACTCACTTTCGCGTTCCTTTCGATTCTCAGCCGGCTGGAAATTGAACCTGATTGCCCGTGTCGATCCAGACGCTTTTCACTTCCGTGTATTCGTGGAGCGCGTGGAGGCCCTGCTCGCGTCCCAGGCCGCTCTGCTTGTAGCCGCCGAAGGGGAGCGCGTGCGACACGATGCGGTAGTTGTTCACCCACACGGTTCCAGCGCGCAGGCGCGAAGCTATACGATGAGCGCGGCGAACGTCGTTGGTCCATACGCCCGCGGCTAGCCCGTAGGACGTGTCGTTGCCGATCGCGACGGCATCGTCCTCGTCTTCGAACTGAATCAGGCAGACGACGGGACCGAAAATCTCTTCCCGCGCGAGACGGCAGGAATTGTCGACCGGGCCGAACACGGTCGGCTCGACGAAGAAGCCTTTTCGATCCATCCGCGCGCCGCCGGTGAGAAGCGGCAGGCCCTCGCGCTTGCCGAGCTCAAGATGGCCGAGAACTTTTTCGAGCTGCGGGCGCGAAGCGAGCGGCCCGAGCTGAGTGGCGGGATCGAGTGGATCGCCGGCGCACAACTTGCGCCCGCGCGCGACCAGAAGTTCGGCAACTTGATCGAAGACGCCGCTTTGCACGAGCACGCGCGAGCCGGCCATGCAGCTTTGCCCGGTCGCCGCGAAAACCCCGGCCATCACGCCGTTGACCGCGTTGCTGATGTCGGCGTCCGCGAAGATGACGTTCGGCGATTTGCCGCCCAGCTCAAGCGAGACGCGAGCGTTGCGCTCGGCCGCAGCGGTTGCGATCTTCCGACCGGTGGCCGTAGAGCCCGTGAAAGCGATCTTGTCCACGCCGGAATGGCTGACGAGCGCCGAACCCGTCGGATCGCCATAGCCGGTGACGACGTTGACGACGCCTCGCGGGAATCCCGCTTGCAGAACCAAATCGGCCAGCAGCAGGGTTGAGGTCGGAGTGATGTCCGACGGCTTGACGACGACCGTGTTGCCGGCGGCGAGCGCGGGGAAAAGCTTGCAGCCGAGCAGCCCGAGCGGCGTGTTCCACGGCGTGACGGCCGCAACGACGCCGATCGGCTCGCGCACGGTGTAGCACACAAAGTTCGGCACGCTCGACGGCACGGTCACGCCGTGCAGGGTCTCGGCAAGCCCGGCGTAATAATAGCAATCGCCGGCGAGGGCGCCGATGCCAGGCTTCATCTCGGAGATGAGCTTGCCGTTCTCCCAAATTTGGCGGCGGACGAGATCGTCCGCGTTTTCCTCGATCAATTGCGCAAGGCGCCGCAAGAGCGCAGCACGTCGGTCGGGCGGGGTTTGCGGCCAGCCGGCGCTGTCGAAGGCACGGCGCGCCGCCTTGACGGCTGCATCGACATCGGCGGCATCTGCCCAGGGCACACGGCCCCAGCTCTCCTCCGTGTAGGGATCGACGCACGAGAAGAATTTGCCCGATGTGGCCAGCTTCCATTCCCCGTCGATAAGCAGCTTGAATTCGCGCTCGGCGAACGTCGCCGGGCGCCTGGCCGCGGAATCGACAACGCGCTGTGGTTGACTCATCTCGTGCTCTCAAGTGCTTTGGCTAGAGCGCGCCGGAATATACATCCAAGGTCCAGTGGCTGCAAGGTTGCGGGGGTCCCGTTCGAAACTCATGGCGAGCAAGACCTGTCCCAGGCCAAGCTGTTGGGGACTTTCAGAGTACGAGTACATCGGCGCCGCGTGATCTGAGGGCACGGTCGAAGGTGACGAGCTTCACGCCAGCGATCGAGACAAATGCCAGCAGATACGCACCGCCCCAAACCTTCGGGGACCGGCTCGCCAGTCGAGAGCGTGAACGAAATTCACGTTCAAGGCCGTCCGGCTCGGGCAGAAAAGCGATTCGGTCGTCGGCCCAGATATGATCCCACAAGCTCCAGGCCTCGGACATGGTGTTTGCGTCATTCCCCATGATCTTCTCGCTGGTCAGGAGTCTCAAGACAGTGAGTTGGGTGAACCGGCAGAAGAAGAACTGCTCATCGCTTGCCTGCTTGAACCACTGTCTCGCTTTTCTTGAGTGAATGTGGCGATCCCAAAGAAGAGCGAGCCACACGTTTGCATCAAGGAAATTCAACGTGTTCATAGATCTGTTCGTTGGTCAGATCAACCTTCGGGCCTTTGGAAACGATGAGGGGGAAATTTACTCGCTTGGGACGCGGTCTGTGGCTTTTCAAAAGGACGGTTTTCGCGCCCGCCAGGATCAGCTCGCGGACGGAATTTCCCTGCGCCGCTGCCTGTTCCCTGAGTCTGCGATACAGAGGCCCCGGAATGTCGACCGCGGTGCGGACCGATGCTTTCTTCACGCTTCGAGTGTCTAATCGATGCCATAAATATGGAACATGATTGGTGGAGGTTCCCTTCGGCAGACTCAGGGCAAGCGAGTCCCGGTTCGCGCAACCATCCGATCAATACCCGAATCCGGTTTTCGTGAAAAGGGGACCAGGGTTCTTGCCTTTCGCGGCAGCTTTAAGTCGGAACATGAGCTCTCCCCAGGTGGTGTTACAGGAAACAAAATAGTCTGTCTCCGCCTGCCAACCGGCGTGCACGAAGCGAAGCACTGTCTGCTCCTTGCTTTCCTTCAGATGAAACAGCAATCTTGTGTCCTTCCATTCGTTGCCGGTTTGGCACAACCATTGTGTTTCGGGAGGGGCGCTTCGAACGAGCTGCAGGCGGTAAACCGTGGCGCGATTGAAGAAACCTAATTCGACAATTCCATTGGACTGCCCCTCCGTCATGTCCGCCGCCCACCACTTTGCGAAGCCGGACCCTGACGAGATCAGAGGATGAACGCGATCGGGCAAAGCATCGATCGTGATCGAGTGCCGTATGTCAGGCATGATTCAGTGCGTCCTTGCGGTCAGTCTTTCATTTGGTTCGGGGGCCAATTCAGCCTCTAACATCCTTGAGCAGGGCCTCGGCGTAGAGCGCTCCTTCGGGCGTATCCTCGTGTTTGAAATAGACGAAGACATCGCCATCGCGGGTTGCATCCGCGACTTTTCGGAACAGGGCCTTGCGAGCGGCGGCTGAATAGTCTTCCTTGCGCAGGCGGAAATAGCGGAAGCCGGCGGTCGCAATGTCGGGCGTCTCGATCTTCTCGCTTTCGGCCTGGCAGAGCGCGACATTCGATTTGCGCATCAGTTTGTATACGTCTTCCGTGAACCACGAAACGTGCCGAAACTCCATCGCGGCTGGCGTGCCACGCGGGAGTCCGGCGAGGAACCCTTCGAGCCGCGCGAGGTCGCACTTGAGGAAGGGCGGCAGCTGGAACAGCACGGGACCCAGCTTTCCCGCTTCGCGGAAAGGCTCGATCGATGAGACGAAGTCCGACGCGGCTTCGGCAGCGTCGCGCAGGCGCAGGACGTGCGTGATTTTTTGGTTCGCCTTGACGGCAAACTTGAAATCCGGCGGCGTGGCGGCAATCCAGCCTGAGAGCAGGTTCTTCGTGACGTTGCGGCGAAAGGTGTAGTTCAGCTCGACGGAATTCAGGCGCGTGGCGTAGTAGCCGAGAAATTTCGCCGGAGCCAGCTTCGCCGGATAAAAGTCGGGCTTCCAGGTCGCGTAAGCCCATCCGGAGGTACCTGCGTAGATTTTTCCCACGGCTAAGGGACGCGCCTTTCGGACTCTTTGATCGGGGCGTCGTTGATGCTCGCGATGCGGCGGCGCATGAGGCCGTTGTCGTCGAATTCCCAGAGCTCGTTGCCGTAGGATCTGTACCATTGGCCGCTGTCGTCGTGCCACTCGTATTCGAACGTCACGGCGATGCGGTTTCCGTTGTGGCACCAGAGCGTCTTCTTCAGCCGGTAGTCGAGTTCCTTGTTCCACTTGCGGCGCAGGAACGCCTTGATTTCCTCGCGCCCGTGAAGGAATTCGTTCCGGTTGCGCCAGTCCGAGTCCTCGGTATAGGCGAGCGCAACGCGTTCCGGGTCGCGCGTGTTCCACGCATCCTGCGCGGCCTGCACTTTTGCTCGGGCCGTCTCTTCGGTGAAGGGTGGCTTGATCGGGGGTTTAGCAGCCTGCGGTGCGCTTGCATCCTGGGCCATTCGTCACCTCCTGCGCGCGGCGCCGCCCATCTTACCTGATTGCGGATTCCAACGTCCGCAACGACTTGTTGCCCCTCCGGGCCGCGTACCCGCCCAGATTTGCGGCCAGGGCAACAACCGCTGCTCTTTGGCTGATTGACTTCCGGCCGAGCCAACGTAAAATGGGCGAAGCGGCGATGGAGTTCGCCCTCAACTGCTGTCCCTTCTTGTGCCGGGACAGATGATGACTCCTGACAGGGATCCTTCGCGGAGTCATGTCCCCGGCAACGAAGCTGATCCCGCACCTGGGTGAAATGGTCGCCGAAGGCCTGATCGCCGTTTCGGAAGTCGAGGTCTTGAATTGACTTCCGCTCCCCGCTTTCGGTAGCGTGACGCGGAGGCTTTCCAATGCTCCTCTCGCTGCTTGCGCTTGTTTTTCTCGCCATCGAGCCGCACTTCAGCTTTCCGCAGGGCGGAATCGCAAACGAAGAGATCGCCCTGCGGTGGATTCACATCGTTGCGGGAATCGTCTGGATCGGCCTGCTCTATTTCTTCAACCTCGTCGGCACTCGCACGCTGAAGGAGCTCGACGCACCGGTGCGGGGCAAGGTGTTCCCGCTGATGATGTCGCGCGCGATGTAGTGGTTCCGCTGGTCGGCGCTGGTCACGGTACTGATGGGCCTGCGTTATTTCTGGATACTTCTGGCGGCGGACGCGCAGAACGCGGGCAATCCGGCGCTTGCGTGGCGCTGGCTGGGCGAATGGTTCCTCGTGTGGATCGTGGCGTTCGCGCTGATATGGCCGTTCCAGTTGCCGCACACGGGAATTCTCGACAGCGCGTGGGTGCGCGCGATCGCGATTTCCTTGATTGCCATCGCGGCGTCCTGGATCGTGCTTGACTTGAACGCGAACGAACAATCGTCGAACGGCCATCTGGCGATCAGCGTCGGCGGCGGGATGGGGCTGCTGATGCTGCTGAACGCGTGGGGAATTATCTGGCGCGCGCAGAAGCGGCTGATCGCCTGGACGCGCGCGAGCGTCGAGCAGGGCACGCCCATGCCGCCCGAAGCGGCGAAGGTGGCGCGCTGGGCGTTTCTCGCGTCGCGCACGGGATTCTGGATGTCGCTGCCCATGCTTTTCTTCATGGCCGCCGCGGACCACTACCCTTTCCTGAGCAGTCTCGTAGACTGAGGAGGCCGCTATGAAATCACCCGGTCGATGGGGGCTCTCGATTCTGCTACTGGGCCTCGCGTTCGCGACCCTGCAACCCGCGCTTGCATACAACTACCCGCTATCTCCCGAAGCGATCCGCGAAGCCTATTTCCTAGGGAAGCGCAACGACGAACAAACGGCGGCGTTTTTCGTGAAATACATCCATTCGTTCCCGATGCCGAAGAGCGGCCCTTACGTGGCCTCGATCGGGATCGACACGCCCTACTCTGCCATCGTGCGGCGCACGCAGAATTCCCCGATCGGCTACCACCCTCAGGAGGCCGAAAAGGAATTCCTCGGCAACCCCGGTGTTTTTCGCGTGTGGGTGGAGATTGAGTTCACGCCGTCGTATCCGAACCCGACGCAAATGAGTCCCTACACGAACGGCGGCGTGTGGATTCCCGATTTCTGGCGGGATTTCAAGATCCGACTGAAGCAAGACCGCGAAATCGAGGCTCAGTCGGTCCACGGAGGGCCTATTTATTCCGACTACGCCGCCGACATCTACGGCATGGCCGGAGCCGAGGTGGCACTGGACTACAATCCGACGAAAATCGGTGCCGAGCCGACGGACATTGAGGTAATCACGCCCGATGGGCAGGACATCGAAACCACATTCGACCTCGCGAACCTGAGGTAGGCGCCTCAGCGGCTCGGAGAAGCCTGCTGCTCGATAAAATTGAAAGCGTCCTCCATGGCTCGTGTGGAGGCGTGGGAACCTTTCGATACGTTGGTGAATTGCGGGCGGCGTCGCGGCGAAAATCTTGCCGGGTCGAAAGCACCCCTGTTCATGTGAAATACCCAAACGAGTTCGTAGCGAGCTTTGTCCGCGTCCGACGGTGACATCAGCGCGGAATCGACGGTGGTCATCGGACTGAAGTCGGAGAATCCGTTTCCGTCCGTGTGAACCGGCGTGGGCAGGGCCGAGTTGTAGGAATCCGAATCGTGCGTGAACAGGATTACGAAATCCACGCTCGCCACATTGGGTGCGGGACAGATATTCCCAAACTGCTTGCGGCGACTCTCGGAGAGCCATTTGTATTGGGACGCGCCGAGGCCGTAGGCCGAGAAGAAGATGCGGCACTGAGGATCGGCGCTCTCGTCGTCCGGCTGGGCGTCCGGATAGTCCTCGGATTCGGGAACGGTTGCGATGGGCTTGGGCTTGACGGCGGAGATCTCAGCCAAGGACGCGGCGCCTGGCGCGCTCACGGCAGCGGCCGGGCTGGGCACGGTGATCGGGGACTCCATGCGGATGAGCGCGAGTGTCGAAGCCGTGGCGTTGCCGGGCACGTTCGGCGCAGATGGTTGCGGAGCCGGCATGCGCGTTGCGACGACCGCAGGCTTTGCTTCGCTCAAGACGGCGGGGGACGCCGCCTTGGGGCGCGGTGCTGAAACTGGAATCGGCGCTGGCTTCACCGGTGTGGACGCGGGCTCGGACGCGGCGGGTTGAAGCGCGGTGGCGCTTGCAGACGAGCTTGGAGCGCTTGAGGCAACTGACGCAACCACACGCGGCGACTCGCGTAGTATCGCGGCAGCGGGCTTGGGCGCGTTGACTGCCACTGCTTCGGTCGTCGCGGGCGACTCAGCCACCGGCGCTGGTTTCGGGGCTAGTTTGGGCACTGTGCGGTAGGCAGCCGCTGCGGCGGCAATGCTCGTGGGCGTGTTCACCGCGATTTCGGAGGGGGCTCCGGCGTTGTGGTTGCCGAGCTTGTCCTTATCATCGTCGAGCGGCGGCAAATCCGGGAAAACACTATCCGGCAGATAGCCTTCCAGTCCGCCGACGGTTCGAATTTTCACGTAGCCCTTCACACGCGAGACGATTTCAACGGTCTCGCCGCAACGGAGCTTAGCCTCGACGTCGAAACTGCTCAAGGAATCGTAGACCCACACGCGGTCCTGATTGGCCGGGCACTTCACGGTTCCGAGATCGGACGCCGCCGCAGGCAGTCCCGTGCAGAATGCAGAGCAGATTCCGGACAGCAGCAGCAGATGGCGCATCCAGCGGTTCATTGTTCCCCCCAAGCTCGGAAGTCTTGCCTTCCCGCCGTGCTAGATCAGCGGAGCACCAGCAGAACGCAAGTCGGATTGGGCGTGGGAGTGACGGCTCTGCCGCCGTCGTGCACGGAGCGAGAGGAGTAGGCAAGGCATAACGGCTCCGAATCAACGAGCAATTTTTGTAACTGGTTCTTCAACCGGGTGCCAACCGGAAGCCGAATATGAACCACATTCACCGGGCAAACAACTGGACGGAGGGACAAGACTGGTGCAGGCGAAAGGAGCCGAAGGAGTTTTCGCTTTATGAACGCCAGCGGAGCGTGATTGGGCCGGGAACGGGATGGCGCATCGGCTCGCCGGTGCGCCGCGATTCGAGAAGCGCCGCCTTCAATTCGAAATACCAGCGCGCCTGCCGGTCAGCGTCGTCCACCAGCATCATGCGGTCTTCGTATTTCAGCCCGAGCGCCTGCTTTTCGATCACTTCGGTATCCTGGCGGATGAATCGCGGCCCCAACACGTGAATGATGAACGAGACGATCGGAAACCACGGAAGAATGTTCCACGCAGCGACAAAATCGAGCCGACAGAGATCGCGCCGGACGGGTGTCACGGTCGTGCGGCTCGATAGCCAGTAGCGGCCCGCGCGAATCTGCTCGAACCGCTGATTTGGCAGCACGAAGTCGATCGTGGTCGTGGCTGGCTCACCGGTGATGAGCTTGAGAATCTTGTACGGCGCGCTATTGGCCGAGGGCGCGTGCGCGCTCATGCGGAAGCCGTTCGGGATCGGCTCGAACTGCTTGGCTTTGTCGCGGATGCTGCGCCGGCTGCGCCACCACCACGCTTGGTGCACGAACGGCCCGTGCGCCGGATCCATCAGGCCGATGATGCCGTGGTCCACGCTGCACGGAAGATCGGCCCCAAGGTGCGCGATCTTGTAGCGCGGGCTGAACGTCGGCAACTCGGGCGCGGGCGGAATCAGCGGTGTGTCATCTGATGACGGCGCGCGACCTTCCGGATTCGTCATGAACGCCCAGATGTAGCCGTCGCGCTCCTCGCAGGGAAAGCTGCCTGCGTAAATCCGGTCGCACTTGAGCTTCGAATCGGCCATCAGCGAGGGAATGTGGCGGCACTGGCCCGTATGCGCGTCGAATTGCCAGCCGTGATAGGCGCACTCGACTGACGCGCCGTCGAATTGGCCGAACGAAAGCGGAAACGCGCGGTGCGGGCAGACGTCGCGCAGCGCGAACGGCTTTCCAGGAGCGTCGCGGCCCAGTACCAAAGGCACTTCAAGCAGCATGGCGCGCTGGAGTTTTCGCCCGTGCAGCCGCTCGCTTCGCAGAGCGGGATACCAGAATCCCCACAGCATCTCGCCCGCGCTTTCGCCCGGCTTGGAAGGAGTGCTTTCGCTCATCGCGGGCGGCTATCGTAGTACATCCGCCGCCCCGGCGGCAAAGCGAGTCGGAGCGAAGACGATGCGAATTCTCGAGGCGGTACGTTCGTACGGGAACGATTGAATCGAGCGGTCTATCGACGCTCCCAGTGCTCACAGGCAGAATCGCTGTGGATTCGGGGCCGTGCGGCACCCGGCGGAAGACCAGGAAGGGCAACCTTCGCGGCAGCCGGGGTCTCTGCACCCTCGAGTTTCCGCACCTCCATCACCCCATGCCCTAGAGCGGCCGGTCCCCCCACCGGCCGCTCCCCCTTATCGCACTTGCGGATTTCTCCGGCTACTGTGAATAAGAGACCCGCGCCGCTCCCGAATCTCTCAGGATCGGCCCAGGCCTTTACCTTCTAATCAGAGGGAACTGCGGCGAGGACGAGAACCGTCCCGATTTCTCGGGGCGGCCGAGCCGCTGCCATATGTGGCGGTCCGAAAAGTCCAGACCGCGGGTTCTACCCGAACAACGTCAGCGCGGACGTCCGGCCGGGCGATAGCCCGCGAGCGGCCGGGGCCGCATCCGGAAGCGTGGCCCGAGCGGCGGCGGCACGTTGTGAAGCGGCGCCCCGCAGTTGCTGCATATCTCTTGCGGCGAACCCTGCACGCGCAGCCAGTGACCCCGCGCGGGGCACTCCGGATTCAAACACTGCACCGTCCAACCGGGAAGATATTGCATCTTCTCGCCTCGCAAAATGTTCGAGAGAAACGCCCCGTAAAACTGGCGGGATTGTGCGCCGGAGGATCTAGTGTGTCAAGGGAAATATACACAATTAGTAGGGGTACGTTTCCGAGGCAGGAAAACCGCGTTTGAGGCCTACTTCGGGTTGCTGCTGTTGTCGCCGCCCGCGGACTGAAGCTGCGCTTGCAAGTCGTCGATCTTCTTCTGCGCGGCGTCGACTTCTTGCTGCTTGGCGTCGATCTGGTCTTGCTCGTCCTTCAGCGCGGCCGCGCCGGCCTTATCCGAGGCGTAGTCGGGCTTGATGTAGTACATCTGCTGATCGAGTACGTATTTGCGCTGAAGTATGTCGAGGTCGGTCTTCAGGGTGTCGAGCTGCTTCTTGGCTGCCTCGAGGTTGGCCTGGATGGCGAGCTTCTCCTCAGCGGTCTTGGCCGCCTTGCGCTCCGGTTTGGCGCCGGCTTCTTCCTGCTTTTGGTCCGCAGGCGCTTCGGTTTTTCCGACGACACTGACCGCGCCGGGCACTGACGAAATGCTGTCGTTGTCCCAGACCTTGGGGGTCTTGGTCTGATCCTTCTTTTGTTCTTTTTTTTCGTCTTGGGCGCGGCGAGCGGCCGCCGCGAGCGAATCTTCCTGCTGCGGTTCCTGCGCCAGGGCCGTCCCCAGCGGCGAGATCAGCAGAATCATGAGGCCCCACTGTGCGATGCGCATCGAGTGTTTCTCCAACCGCGGGCTTTCCGCTCATCCATGTTAGCCATGGTGGGACGCCTGTTGCAAACGACGCGAGGGGTGGCATCCAAAGAGGCAACTGTACGCTACGGCAGTTCGGCAGGAATTGAGGGTCAGGGATCAGACGTCTGCGAACTTAACCAGCATCTTCCCCGTGTTATCCCCCTGAAGCACGCCGATGAGCGCGCGCGGCGCATTCTCGAAGCCCGCCACGATTTGCTCGCGATACTTCAGCTTGCCCTCTTTGATCCATCGGGCCATCTGAGCGACGCCCTCTGGGAACCGGTCCATGAACTGCGAGATGATGAAACCCTCGGCCCTGGACTGCTTGCTCAGCAAATAGATATAGGGCCGCACGCCCAGCTCGGGCTTGGCTGAATTGTATTGGGAAATTTGTCCGCAGATGGAAATTCGCGCCCTGACGTTCAGAACCGGAAGGACCGCGTCGGTGACGGGGCCGCCGACGTTGTCGAAGTAGCAGTCGATTCCCTGAGGGCAAAGTTCCTTCAGCTTCGCCACATAGTTTTCGGTGGTCTTGTAGTTGAACGCGGCATCGAAGCCCAACTCGCCGGTGAGCCACGCGACCTTTTCATCCGTGCCCGCGATTCCCACGGCGCGGCAGCCCTTGATCTTCGCGATCTGGCCGACGAGCGAGCCGACCGCCCCCGCAGCACCCGACACGACCACCGTCTCGCCCGGCTTCGGCTGGCAAATTTCGAGGAATCCGAAATAGGCCGTCATTCCCGGCATTCCCAACACGCCCAGAGCGGTTGAGACAGGCGCGCGGCTCGCGTCCAGTTTCTGCAAGCCGCGGCCGTCCGATATCGCGTATTCCTGCCAGCCCCAATAGCCCGTGACAATGTCGCCCACGTAAAACTGCGGGTTCAGCGATTGCAGCACCTTGCCGACAGTTCCTCCGACCATCACTTGGCCGATGTCAACGGGATCGGCGTACGTGCGCACGCCGGTCATCCGCCCGCGCATGTAGGGATCGACCGACAGGAAAAGCGTGCGTACGAGGATCTGGCCGCTCACGAGCGCGGGGATCGGCGCATCGACGACCCGGAAGTCGGATTCCTTCGGCATCCCAACGGGACGCGCGGCGAGAACAAACTGGCGATTCACAGTGGGGAGCGGACTGGCTGTGGTGGCGGACATGGCAGCCGACATTATGCCAGAGTTCCGGCTGGAATCCCGCCCAAACCGCGCGACGTAACTTCTTGCGCTGCGTCAAAGGAGGAGGGATACTCCGCCGCACGTTTGCTCTATTTTGGGGGAAACTAATGAAAAGGCTGGCGCTCGTTCTCACGGCCCTGGCATTTGGCTTGCCTCTCGCGCTGTGCTCGAGTCCATTGTTCGCCGGCGACAGAGTCCCAAACGGGCTCTCTTTTGCCGCGCAGCAGGCGCCCGCTTCAACCACCTCATCGCAATCCGCGCCGTCGGCCGCGCCCGCGCAGGAAGCTCAGCAAAAAGTGACCGCGTACACGCTTCCTCCAGATCGCTACAAGCAGGCGCGCGACCGCAGCCGGATTCTCTTCCGGTTCGCGATCATCAGTTTCGTGTACGGCGTGGTGGTTCTGTGGCTCATCCTGCGCTGGAAGATCGCCCCGAAATATCGCACGTGGGCTGAGAGCGCTTCGTCCAAGCGCTTCCTTCAGGCTCTCATCTTTGCGCCGTTGCTGATTCTGACGATCGACACCCTCGAGCTACCCACCGGGATCTACGACAACTGGGTCGAGCGGAAGTATGGACTCTCGGTACAGGGATGGGGATCGTGGACATGGGACTGGGCCAAGGGCGAACTCATCTCCGTCATCCTTGGCATCGTCCTTATCTCCATTTTGTACGCGGTGATTCGCAGGAGCCCGCGCAGGTGGTGGTTCTATTTCTGGCTCGTTTCGCTGCCGATCCTGCTGTTCGTCTTTTTCCTGCAGCCGCTGATCATCGATCCGCTGTTCCATAAGTTCACACCCCTCGCGCAGAAGGATCCTGCTCTCGTAGTCTCTCTCGAGCAGATGGTGCAGCGGGCGGGCGGGAACATTCCGCCCGAGCGGATGTTTTGGATGGGGGCGTCCGAAAAATCGACGGCGCTCGATGCATACGTCACTGGCTTCGGCGCTTCAAAACGCATCGTCGTTTGGGACACGACGATCGCCAAGATGCAAACCCCGCAGATCGTCTACGTCACCGGCCACGAGATGGGGCATTACATGCTTCAGCACATCCCCAAACTCATTGCGTTCAGTGCAGTCGTCTTCCTGATCTTTTTCTATCTCGGCTATCGGTGCGTCGGCTGGGTGCTCGCGCGATGGGGAGGAAAGTGGGGCGTCCGCGGCGTGGACGACTGGGCATCGCTGCCTGCGCTGCTTCTGCTCATCAGCATTTTCGGGTTTCTCGCGAATCCCGTTACGAATGCGTTCAGCCGCCACTACGAACACCAGGCCGATCAATACGGCCTGGAGGTGACGCACGGCCTGACGCCGGATTCAGGACAGGTGGCTGCACAATCGTTTCAGATTTTGGGCGAGACCGATCTCGACGATCCCGAACCGAATCCCGTGGACGTATTCCTTTTCTACACGCATCCGCCGATTCCGGACCGGATTCACTTCGCGCTGACGTACGATCCGTGGGCAAATGGCGGCACAGGCGAGTTCGTGCACTAATTCCGCGCTTGAAGCGTCATCTGGATTCCGTGGCGCGTACGCAGCGTCACAAGCGGCTCCGCCACAACCGGATGCCCAGGAACCAGCTTGAATCGAAACTTCTGCGCGAGCGTCGCGGTCACGATGGCCGCCTCGAGCAACGCAAATCCCTGGCCGATGCAGCGGCGCGGACCATCGCCGAACGGAAAATACGCGCCTGCAGGTAAGCGGTCCATCAGCCCGTCGAGCCAGCGCTCGGGGCGAAACGCCTCCGGGTTGTCGTAGAAGCGCTCATCCCGGTGCATCACCCACTGCGAAAAAATGATCGTTGATCCAGGCCGAAATTCGTAGCCGCCCATCTCGCATGGCTCGACTGTTTCCCGCGCCATGATGTACGCAGGCGGATAGAGCCGGAGCACTTCATTCATCACGGCCTGTAAGCAGGGCAAACGGGGAAAGTCCGCCGCCTCGATTGGGCGGCCGCCCAGAACGCCGCGCAGCTCTTCGTGCAACCGCGCTTCCGCGACGGGATTTTGGCTGAGGGCGTACCACGTCCACGCAAGCATCTGCGCGGTCGTTTCGTGGCCCGCGATGAAGAGCGTCATCGTCTCGTCGTGGAGCTGCTGCGGAGTCATTTGGCTGCCGTCGTCGTCCATTGCGTTCATCAGGAGCGCCAGCAGGTCGCTGTGGTGGTTGGAATTCCCCTCGGCGCGCCGCTCGGAAACGATCCGGTAGACAAGCGAGTCCATGAACTCGAGCTCGCGATTCGCGCGCCGGTTCGCGGGCGTGGGCCATGTTTCCGGAACGCGGAACGGCAACCGCTGGCGCCGCAGCGAATACCGCATCAGAAAGGTCATCGCCCGGCCCACCTGACGCGATTCGCCCGGCAGCGTCGTGCCGAAAAGCGTGCGCACGGCAATGTCGAGCGTGAGCGCCGTCATTTCCTGCGCGATGTTGCGCTCCTCGCCGTCGCGCCAGTCGTGGATGTGGGCCTGCGCGATTTCGAGCATGGTGGCGGCGTAGCCGTTCACGCGGTTGCGGTGAAACGCAGGCTGCGCCAGGCGGCGCTGCCGCCGCCAGAATTCGCCTTCGCTGATCAGTAGTCCCTGCCCGAGCATCCGCGCGGTGATGCGTCGCGTCAGCTCGCTCTTGTGGAACTTGCTGTGCTGGATGACGAGAACCTGGTTGATCCAGTCGGGATGATTCAGCAGGATGCGTTCCTGCATCATCACGTGGAAGCGAACGATGTCGCCGTACTCGCGCGCGATGCGGCGCATTCCGGCGAGCGGATCGCTGCGCAGGGTGAACGCCATGCCGACGAGGGGTAAACCCTTCGGCCCGGGCGGAACTCGATGTCCGTTTGCGGTCATGTCGTCTCGACGTCGGCGCGCCTCTTCGATTCTACAGCGACGGCGCCGTTTTGGCGTTGTTGGGGTAACGGATCGGTGGAAGCCAGTGGCACTTGATTCCATAACAATGTCGGCTCCTTCCTCCCGAGCCTTTGGTCGTCAACCAAACAAAGTTTACTCGCGTCGCGGGAGCCGACATTGTTATGGAATCATCTGGTTTTCTACTTATACGTCCAAGTGGACGATGTTCGCTGGTCTAGATTCTACGCCGATACCCTCACACCGCAGGTGGCGTCATCGGGGCTTTTTGCACAGGCATGCACAAATTTCCACAATGTTTTGGCGAAGTAACTCTTGCCAACGTTTCTTGCTCCTCTTACTATGCGCGTCAGATTGATCGGGAAGAAAAACTTCGCGAGTCAATTCAAAGAGGCGGCGAGGGTAAAACCGAGTTAGCCTCAACCGAATTGAATTGGGAAGAAAGCTCCGCGGTTCGATGCAAAGGGATGGTGAGGCTAACACCGAGCCAGTTTCCATTGAGTTGGATCAGGGAGTGAGCTTTGCGGCTGAGTTCACGGCGACACGGGTCAAACCGAGTTGCTGCTGGACGCAAGCGGAAGCGAAAAGCTTTGCAGTGCACTCAAGGGTGCGGCGAGGGTAACACCGCGTCGTGATCGTGAGCTGAACTACCAAGTAGAGCTTCACGACTCAATTTACAGGGGGCGGCTCGGGTAAAACTGAACCGCCTCCGACTAAGTTGAATCGGGAAGCGGAACCTTCGCGACTCAATCGAAAGAGGGCGACGCGGTCACACCGCGTCGCCCTCGGTTTTTTTGATTTCTGTGTGGGTAATCAACCCACCTGAACTATCGATCTAATCCGAAATCGGCAGGCCCCGCCGAGTCATGCATCTGTCTGAATGACTCCTGATCCAACGCGCTATTCGGAACCAATTTGTCAGCAACAACTCCCCGTCTTGCACCTCGGAGCCGCCGCGCCTTCTACTTGAGAGTCGCGTTACCGGACGCCTGCCAAACTCATTTCGGGCCCGATTCCATTTCTCCGGTAAACGCGGCGGGCACTAGACGAATTCGGGTAGAGCTCCAGTTTGAAAAGTAGAATCCACCAAATGACAAGCCGACTTGACATCTACAGGCGCCCGGTCATACAATTCAATGGAAAGTTCACTTTACATGACGCCACGCATTCTAAACCGGATCAAAGAGCTTCGCATCGACCGCGGATGGACGCAGGAGCAACTCGCAAGCGCGGTGGGGGTATCCCGCCAGAGCATCAATTCCATTGAGCGGGACCGCTATGTGCCGAGCCTGCTGCTGGCACTCACCTTCGCCCGAGTTTTCGGCTGTTCCACCGATCAGATTTTCACGTTGGAGGGCAAGAAATGAAGCTTCCCATTCTCGGCAGGGCGATCGACGAACGTTTCCTCAACCACCGCCTGCGGTCCACAAGTCTCGGCGGGATAATCGGCGGCCTCGTGGCCATCGGTCTTTTCGCCTACCGCTTTTACGTCGATCACGTCTGGAGCTGGGACCTTTTCGCGGTTGCCATCACGATCGCGACGGTCAAGATGGCCGTAACGGCCTGGTATCTGTTAACCGACTAAACCAGAATGGAGACTCAAAGATGATTCCCCGAACTCAACTGAAAACCCCCGAGCCTTGATAGCAATCTCTGTGATGTTGATACCAATCTCTATGATGTTCCTCGTGATCGGAATCATTTGGCCGAAGTTCATTCACCCGACCGCCCACTTCGGGCCGGGTTTGATCGACGGACTGCAAGGAAATGGTGTTCGGGATCTCGATCAGCATCGGCTTGATAGCGGCAGGGCTGGCTATTCGTCAACGCCGCGGCGCCGGGAACTAGACCGTGGGCACGACCACGCCTGCCCAAGTAGACGAAAGTGGTACCTTCAAACGGAGCGAGGTCCTGAATCAGAAGTAAGACTTGAGCACCTTGTAACCGCCAGTACTTCTCCCTGGCACCGGCAGGCCAACTCCTTCCATGAGAAGGCCGGTGAGAGTCAAGACGGTTTTGTTTTTACTTCTGTGGATTCTTTGCCTTCGAGCTGAGCCGCCTCTGTCGCCATCCTTCCATCCGCAGTCTGTTATGAGCGATTTTTCGCTCGCTGCAAGGTGGGCGTACTCAATTCAGTAGGCGCTGCTACCTGATTATCGACCTCGGCTCCTATCTCTTCGATGGGAGTTGGGCCAGGAGTTAGGCTCAGTCACCTGATCTCGGCGAATGAGCTCGGCTGTTAAATCCACACTCTCCTATGCGACTGCGGCCATCCCTTTGCGGTTGTTCCGCAGTGGCTCATAGACCTCTCCACTCACCCACAACTTGTGAAGCAGTACGGCCAATTCCCGCGCTACGGCAACGACCGCTCGTTTCTTGGCATTCTTCCCTCCGCGCTCGGCTAGCTTCAGTCCCCAGCGCCGCAGATCGCTGTCCTGCCCGAAGGTCCCGAGTATGTAGTGCGCTCCCTGCACCAGCAGCGTTCGGAGGTAACGGTCTCCTTCCTTGCTGATGTGCAGCTGTGGCTCACTCATTCCAGAGTTCCTACGCCCGGGACGCAACCCCGCAAAACACCCCACATCCCGGCTGCGGCGAAAGCGGTACGGATCGTCCAGAGTCAGAACGAAGGTTAGTTCGTCAAGAAAAATACCTCGCCCAGCGGTTTTCATCTCCATCGATGTGATTCAATTGCCGTTCGCCGCGCTCACCCGTTTCCTGATCCAAAAAAGCAATTTGCTGAAAGCTCGGGTGATAATCTACGCCTATAATCACCATGTTCGGCTCCTTCCCCCCCGAGCCTTTGGTCGTCAACAACCACAGTCTACTCGGGCCGAGGGAGCCGACATTGTTATGAGATCAACTGTTCATCCGGGTCTAGCGACGGCGTAAAGGAAGCGACGGCTCGTGTCTGGCCACAAACTGACCTGCCCGGCTTCGCCGATCGGAGTAAGATAGGCGCGCGCCGCGCTATAATTGAGCTGAAGGAGGTTGCTTCGTTGGCAGAGATGATCCGGTTGACGACCACCGCAAAGGCTGCGGGTTGCGCGGCGAAGCTGAGTCCCAGCATCCTCGAGAACGTCCTGAAGCGGATACCGAAGCAGAGCGACCCGAACCTCATCGTCGGCTTCGAGACCAGCGACGATGCGGGCGTCTACCGGCTGACGGACGATCTCGCGATCGTCCAGACCGTGGATTTTTTCACGCCGATTGTCGACGACCCCGGCCTCTTCGGCCAGGTGGCGGCCACGAACGCGCTGAGCGACGTCTACGCAATGGGCGGGAGTCCCATCTCATCGCTCACCATTGTCGCGTTTCCCGCAGCACGCCCGCCGGAAATCCTGGAAGAGATCCTGCGCGGCGGGCTCGAAAAAATGACCGAAGCGAAATGCACGGTCGTCGGCGGGCATTCGATCCGCGACGACGAGCTGAAATTCGGCTATGCCGTGACCGGTGTGATCCATCCCGATAAAATCTGGCGCAACGTAGGCGCGCGACCGGGCGATATTCTCGTGCTGACGAAGCCGCTCGGGACCGGTGTGATCTCGACCGCGCTCAAGCAGGAGCGCGCGGAGGCCGATTGGGTTGCCGCATCGACCGCTTCGATGACGCGCCTCAACCGCGACGCGGCGGACGCGCTGCACGAAATCGACGACGCGGCCAAGGGCCCGAAGCCCGTCCACGCCGTCACAGACGTCACGGGATTCGGCCTGCTCGGCCACGGGCGCGAAATGGCCATCGGCAGCGGCGTCTCGCTGCGGATCGACCCGACGCGCATCGCCTATCTTCCGGGCGCGATCGAAGCGGCGCGCGGCAAGTTCTTTTCCGGCGGCCTGGCAAACAACCGGGAGTTTCTCGAAGGCTGCGCCGGTTTCGCCGACGCGGTCCCAGACGAATTTCGGGCGCTGCTCCTCGATCCACAGACATCGGGCGGCCTGCTCGCAGCTATCGCGCCCGAAGCGGTCTCGGCGGCGATGGCTGCGTTCGAGCGCCGCGGAGTTCCCGCGCGAATCATCGGCGAAGCAGTTTCGAAACGCTCTCCACTCATCGAAGTCGCCTGAGCAGACCGAATCGTGTACACTTTTCGCGCTTTGAACTCTTCATGGACCCGGTAACGCACGGAATCACGGGCGCGCTCCTCGGCAAGGGATTTTTCTACAAGCGCCAGGAACGAGTCGCGATATTTGCCGCGGTGCTCGGCGCGGTCTTCCCCGACATAGATGTCTTCTACGAAGGCTGGGCTGAATTCGCGCGGCACGATCAGCTGGCAATCGTGAAGTACCACCGTTCGATCACGCATTCATTCGTGGCTCTGCCTTTCTTCGCTCTGCTTCTCGCCCTGCTGACGCGCCCCGTCCTTGGTTTTCTACAGCGGCGGTTCGGATGGTTTCGCGGCCTCGAAGCACCACACTGGGCCCTGCTCACCGTGATCTACGGCGTCGGCATCGCGAGCCACATCATTCTCGACGGTATGACGTCCTTCGGGACCCGCATGTGGTATCCGCTTTCGAGCGAGCGCGTGGCTTGGGACCTGCTCTTCATCGTCGATTTCACGTTCACTTCGTTCGCGCTCCTGCCGCAAGTGATCGCCTGGATTTATGGCGACCCCGCGAAGAGCCGCAAGCGCGCCGTGCGCATGTGGCTCGTGTTTACTCTTGGCGCGCTGGTGGTGTGGATGCTGACCCGCGCCGCCGGCTATCCGTTTCATCTCTGGGTCGCCGGGCTGGCGAGCGTCGTGCTGGCCGTTCTGTTTTTCGCGCCGGCGAGGGGCGGCTGGGGATTTGGCGTGTCTCGCGCAACGTGGTGCCAGGCCGGAACCGTGGCGACGATCGCGTACGTCTTCTTCTCCTCGGTCGCGCACCATTCTGCGATGCTGCGAGTCAGGGCGTTTGCCGATCAACATCAGATCATCGTGAATCGCATGGGCGCACTGCCGATTCCGCCTTCTCTGCTCGACTGGGGCGACGCGATCCGCTCACCCGACGGTCTCTACCAAAGCCAATTCGATCTGCGAGCGCCAAACTTGTCCCCGTTCCGATTCACTCCCGATTCTCCGCCCGATCCATACATCGCGCGCGCTTTCCAGCTTTCGAACGTTCGTCTCTACTGGCAATTTGCGCGCTTTCCGTCGATTCAGAGTTTCGTCGAGGACGGCCACCACGTCGTTGAACTGGGCGAAAACCGGTTTTCAGATGGCCGTCGCCGCAGCCCGCAACCCTTTACCTATCAGGTTGTGTTCGACAATGCTGGCAACGTCCTCGAAGAGGGGTGGCTGACAAACGGCATGCTCCAGCGCCGCATGAGACAGCTCGTGCCCCAGCCACCTCTGCCGCCGCGCTCCCCGGAGAAAAAGAATTCGCCGTGAAGATCCTGATCTTCAGCGATATTCACGGCGACCTTCGCGCGCTCGAGCGTGTCGTCGCGCAGTCGGCCGATCTTTACATCGCCGCGGGCGATCTGGCGACATTCGGCAAAGGACTTGAACGCTGCGGCGAAGCGCTGAAACCGCTCGGCGAGCGGCTCTGGGTGCTTCCGGGAAACCACGAGACGCACGACGACACGCGCGCGATGTGCCGGCGCTTCGGCTTCGTCGATTTTCATCGGCAAGTGCGTCCACTCGAATCATCGAAAGGCACCACTCAGTGGGCCGGCCTCGGCTACAGTAACATCACGCCCTTCAATACTCCCGGGGAATACTCGGAGGAGGAAATCGCGAAGGCCCTGGCGGCGTTCGACGGAATCCGGCCGCTCTATCTCGTCGTGCATTTCCCGCCGCTCGACACGAAGCTCGACGAATACGCACCCGACAAGCACGCCGGCAGCCCCGCCCTGCGCGAATGGGTCGAGCGCGCGCAGCCCGCCTACCTCTTCTGCGGCCACATCCACGAGACGGCGGGCTTCGTCGACCGCCTCGGCGCGACGCAGTGCTTCAACGTGGGCAAGCAGGGCTACACGATGGAAATTTGAGGCATTGTCTGCAGGAACAGCAGGATGGTCCATGCTCCCAAAAGCAGGGTTTAGCAGCCATATTTGCGCCGATATGCGCTATTTCTTGCCGGCAACCGGGTAGATGACCAACTGGCGGCGATCGCCCGAGCCTTCGCTCGCCGTGCGCACTCCGGGCGCGCCGCTGAGTTCGAGATGCACGATGCGCCGCTCGCGCGACGACATCGGATTGAAGCGGAATTCCTGGCCGGTTTCGCGCACACGCTGCGCGGCGACGCGCGCCGAGAGTTTCAATTCTTCGAGCCGCGTCGCGCGGTAGTCACCGCAATCAAACCGCACGCGGTCGTGCAGCCGCGGGTCGAGCCGCAACCAGCGATGCGCCAGATGCTCGAGCGCGAGCAGCAGTTCCGCGTTCCGCTCGAGAAGCATTTCCCGATCGGCGCCCCGGAATGCAACGACCACCGCTTCGCCCTCCGGCCCGCCGTCCGTTGACACGATCTCGTACTCCACCGCGAGACGCATTTCGCGCACCACGAGATCGAGGAAACGCTTCAGCTCCAGGGCCGCACGCTCGCGGTCGAGGCGCAGCTCGCCCGGCGGCGTTTCCCTGCGCGGAGGTTTCATGGGCCGCCTTGGCGCGGCCGGCGCTCGTTCGTCGCTCATTCTTTTTTCTTCTTGAACTTGCTCCGCGAAGGGAGCGGCTGTGCGCGGTTCAGATACCACTGTTGCGCCACGCCGATCAAGTTGCTTGTGAAATAGTAGAGGTTCAGGCCGCTCGAAAGATTGATGAAAATGAACCCGAGCATGACCGGCATCAGCGCCATCATCTTCTGTTGCGCGGGATCGACCGTCGTGGGCGTCGGCGTCATCTTCGTCATGAAATAAGACGTGACGACCATCAGAATCGGGAGAATATAATACGGATCTTTCGCCGAGAGGTCGTGAATCCACCAGATCCACGGGGCGTGGCGAAGCTCGATTGTGCCCATCAGCATCCGGTAGAAACCCCAGAGGAACGGAAGCTGAACCAGCATCGGCAAGCAGCTCCCGACCGGGTTGACGCCTTCCCGGTGGTAAACCGCCATGACCTCTTCGTTCATCTTTCGCTTCCGCGGGTCGTTCATCGAATACTTCTTGTAGCGGTCCTGAATCGCCTTGATCTCGGGCGCCACCATTTGCATCTTCCGCGCCGAATGGAATGTCCAGATGCGAATCGGAAGCAGCGCCATCGTAAGCGCCAGCGTGAAAACGACGATGGCCCAGCCGTAGTTCGGAACGTATTTGTGCATCCACTGGAGAACGAAAAGCAGCGGCTTGGCGATGATCCCGGTCCAGCCGAAATTAATGAGTTCCTCGAGCGACGGCTGCACCTTGCTCAGCAGCGCGAGGTCTTTCGGCCCCACATACGCGCGCATCTGCAGCGGCCCCGGGTTCGGCGTCCCCGCAGCCATCTCCGCTTCCGGCTCGCTCCCGTGGTACTGCGTCCAATGCCAGAGCGAAATGTCCGTGCCATCGGGAATGAATGTCGCGGTAAAAAATTGGTCCTCGATGCCCGCGAATTCCACCGTGCCGGGCTGCTCGAGAGGCTCGCTCTGGTTTCCGGAAACGCCGAGCTTCTTGTACTGGAGCAGATTCAGCTTGCCGTTCTGCCTGTAGAGGACGTTCACCAACTGCGACGCTTTGTAGACGGCCCTGTCGCCGAATCCGCCGCGCCACGCGATTGCTGCCGGCAGCGGCTTGCCGTCGAGAGTTACGGAAGCCTCGACGGACATTTGATAGTCCTGCGTGAAATTCAGCTTTTTCGAGACGTCGAGATGGCCGTCGCTCCAGTGGAATATCACGCTCACGGGAGCATCGAAGTGAGTCGCATTACGAGGAGGCATTTGAAGCGGAGTGCCGGCCTCGTGAACGACGGGGAACGCCGTGGACACCTCATAGAGCGCGGAATTCGCCTGGGCTTCCAACTGCTTGTCGGAAAGCACCAGCGAAAAGGGCCATCCAAGATCCGGCGCCGCGATGGGGTTTACGAGGTCGAGCGGCTGCGGCGTCCTCTGGTCGTCCCCGTATTTTTTCAGCTTCCAGCTTCGAGCCACGGCGCCGCGGTTCGAGAGCTCGACGTGATACAGCCCGCTTTCCACGTCGATGCTTTTCTCCGCGGACGCCTGAATCGTGGGAATCACGACCGGGCGGGCCGGCGCGGCGCTTGCGGCCTGTTCGGCGTTGGAGGCCGGCGCGGAGCCGCCGGTTTGTGCGGGCGCCGTCTGCGGGGCGGCAGGGCCCGGCTTCTGCGGCGGCGCAGGCAGCTGGTAAAAATGCAGCCAGATAAACGTGATCGCGAGAACCAGCACGACGAAGACAATTCCGCGGACCTGGTCCGACATCTCTTTCACTGCCGCCGCTCCAGTCCGCAGAGATTAGAAGTCCGGCTGGCACCGCCTTTGTAGGCCGCGGCTTTAGCCACAACGTCAGGGCCATCCACCGGCGAGGGCTTTAGCCCCTGAAGTTCCTCCGGCACGGGATCGAATCCGCCTTTCGTAAACGGGCGGCAGCGCAGCAGGCGCTTCAGTGCGAGCGCCACGCCGCGGCGAGCGCCGTGGCGCGCGATCGCTTCGTACGCGTAATTCGAGCAGGAGGGATGGAACTTGCACGCGCCGCCGAAAAACGGCGAGAGCAGCACCATATAAAGACGCACGAGCAGAAGCAGCAGCCACGCGCCGGGCGACTTCGCGGATGAGGCTATTGCGCCGGGCGTTCCACTCGCGGCAGCAGCGCCAGCAATTCCGCCGCTAGCGCCGAAAACTTCGCCGTGGCGACCGAGCTGCGCGGATGAATCACGATGTCCCATCCCGGGGCGATCTCCTGTCGGTGCAACCTCAGCGTTTCGCGGAGCCGGCGCCGGATGCGGTTGCGCCGGACTGCGCTGCCCTGCGCCTTCTTTATGCTCCAGCCGAACCGGCTGAGATCGAGGCTGTTGGGGCGAAGAAAAACCGTGTACTCACGACTCGTGCGCCGCCGGCCGTCGCGATACACCGCGTCGTATTCGGCGCGGCGCACCAGCCGGCAGGCGCGTGGAAAGCCGAGTCGCGGCGCATCAGACGCGCGTGAGACTGTGGCGTCCCTTCTTGCGGCGTTGCGCGAGTACTTTGCGTCCACCTTGACTCTTCATGCGTGCACGGAAGCCGTGCTTCTTGTGGCGGGCGCGCACGTGCGGCTGATATGTGCGTTTCGGCACCGATCTCTCTCCTCTGCTGGTTGGCCTTTGTCAGCGGCGGACTGCGCTCATCGGAGGCGCTTCGCGGCCTCAAGTGAATTGCCTAGTGTATGCGACCGGCGCAGCACGGTCAAGGAACGCCCGCCCCTGGTGCGCGACGGGGATTCTGTATTGACGCTGCCAGCGCACGCCCATTAATGTACGATTGAAATGTGCCGCTGATGAGACGGCTGATACAACTCCTCGTGATCCTCCTCGGTATGGGGGCTTTCGTTCCCTCCGCGCTTGCCAAGAAAACCGAGCGCCCTCGTCTCGCCGCGAAAATCCTGCAGGCAAATTCGGTTTACGTCGATTGCGTCTGCCCCAGGGGATTGGCCATCGCGCAGGAAACTGCCGTGAAGCACCTCCAAGGCTGGGGACGCTTTCAGCTCGCGGAAAACCACCGGCAAGCTGATCTGATCTTTCTCTTTTCCGGGAACCCGTACCTTGGCGACTACCTCACTCGAGATGGTCCCGACACGAGGTACGTGGCGATTGTATCGACAATTATGACCGTCATCGATGCGAACACAGGCGCAAGTCTGTGGACCGATTCAAGGCAGTGGGGCAGCTGGCGCGTCAGCGGGGCCACCAAGGATTTGATCGACGAGCTTCGCCAGCAAATGGAAGACGATACGATGACGTGGACGCTGAACGACATCCTGATGTGCAGCGTGACTCCCATCTACGCGGGCTTTGCGCATCTCACGGCGGAAGATGCGCTCGCGAAATCCAGTTCCGGAGCCGGAATGGTCTCCGGCACACCCGATCACCTCATGCTGAGCTCTCCCGACGCACCGGGCTTTTGCCAGCGCGCCGAGTTTGTGTTCAGTCCCGAGCACCGAATTGCCGGCTACGAAGTAGCCGCCTCCCGGGCGGATGATCTGGAAGTCAAGGAGGTCCTTCAGAGCGCCGACCGTTTCGATTTCACCAGCGGGAAATATGCCGGTGGCAGTAAGGTCTACTTCATCGCTCAGAGCAAAGACAAAAAAATACTGATCCAGTTCGAAGTTGATAACCACAGATTAGTGCTGTCGCGAGTCTCCTACTTTTACTAACAAACAATTCGGCGTTCTTCATGGGGTTCGTCCGTCTCGACACAATTCACGGAAGCGCGCTCGCGTCGTGAGCTAAGCCCGCTTGATTTCCCCATATCGGGGCTGAAGCCATGCCTCAGAAACCAGAGCCGTCCTGGCTACAGGCTTTGATTAACCTCCGGCGGCAAAGCGCGACTCAGAAACCGGTTGCACCGAACGCCTGCTTCACGTTCGGTTTCAGGAGGTAGACAACAATCCACACGTCGATCGCAAGGAAAATGGCTCGCCAGACGAATAGGATCGGGTGGAAGTGCGCGAGCGCGCCGAGCACGCCCAGGGCCTGGAAAAGCACTGCGAGCCCGGTCAGGACGATGGCCAGTATGCGAGCCCAGTTTTGCAGTTTCCAAAAGCCGATGCCCATGACGACGTAGAGGACGGCGATCACAAGGAAAACTACCGCGAGAAACGCCACGCCGATGCCGCCCATCATTCCGAGCGGTGCGCCAGCCATGCGCGAAAGCATGACGCCACCCATCAGGAGGAATCCGAGGGCAGCCAGAACCAACAGACCCGCTCCAATAAAAGCCAGTACCGCAAGGATCGTTACGCCAGTCGGACGTTCCATGTGAGCTCCTTTGCGCCAGAAGGATGGGCGACCGTTGCGTGAGTTCGCAGGGGCCGCAGCGGTCTTTTGCACAGGCCCAATTTTCGCGCGACGGTAGCGCCAAGCGCGCCAGAGGTCAAGGGAAAAGAGGCTCGATCGCCCGGGCATCGCCAAAACTCGTTTAGCTTCGGGCATGGGTGGGTGTAGACTTCGAGCCACGGACAACCCTGGTATCCCCGACACCGGGTTCTTTTAGGAGTCCCGAATGAACGCGCCGACGGTAGGGCACCTCCGAATCTCCTCCGCGATCTTGTTCGGTATTCTCCTGGCTTGCACGGGAGCTGGGAGAACGGCCCCCGCCCGTGCGCAATCGCAGCAAAACGCCACACCACAAACGTCCTCGGCGTCCGCCGCCCCCGCCCAGCAACCTGCCCCTGCCAACGCGCCCGAAATGAGTACCCACGAGAACCCCGTTCCCCTGCAATCGCACGTCAATCTGGTTCCCGTTCGCGTGATCGTGCGCGACGCCCAAGGGCACATCGTCGCGAACCTAGGCAAGGATGACTTCCAGCTGTATGAGGACGGCAAGCCCCAGATCATTTCGAATTTCGCCGTAGAGACGCTGGCCTCGATCTCTCAGCAGGTCGTCCGGACGAGCAATCCGGACGCGGCCAAGGCCAGCGAGGCGCCCCCGGCTTTTCTGCCGCCCTCGCGCTTCATTGCTCTGCTCTTCGACGATCCACACCTGAGTATTCAGGACGTGATGCAGGCCCGAAACGCCGCCCTGCGCTACGTCGACTCGTCGGTCACCCCGACCGACCGCGTGGCCGTGTACACGGTTTCAGGCCAGATGCAGATGGACTTCACGGACGATCGCGCGAAACTGCGCGATGCGCTAGCGAAGCTGCAACCTCGCCAGGTCACGGCCGGCTTAGAATCCAGCTCTACCGATTGCCCGCCGATGGATTACTACGAAGCCGACGCGATCCAGAACCGGAATGATCAACAGACAATCGATCTCGCCACACAGGACGCGTTAGAGTGCCAAGCGACTCCGAGCGATGCGGAGAGCGAGGCGTTGACCGGCCAGCCGAGCCCGACCGCGATAGCCAGAGCCCAGGCAGCCGTCACTTCGTCGGCGCTTCGCGTGGAAGAAGAGGGCGCCCAAGAAACGGAATACGCGTTTCGCCGCCTGAAGGAAGTGATTCAGCGGCTCGCGGGTTTGCCGGGACAGCGAAGCATCGTGCTGATCTCTCCCGGGTTTATCTACCCGAACCGCGAACAGGAGTTTTCGGAAATCGTCGATCGCGCGATCCGCTCGAGCGTATTCATCAACACGTTGGATGCGCGAGGGCTGTACACTCCCAATCTCGGCGGAGACATCAGCCAAGCGATGAACGACCCGACTCCGGCCGCCACTGGGTATCGCACTTCCTTGCGCCTGGAGGGCCAGGATCGTCAGACGGAAGTGCTGAGGTATCTTGCGACCGACACCGGAGGGTATTCCTTCCACGGCAGCAATGACCTCGGCGAGGGACTGCGGCAGGTGGCTGCGGCGCCCGAGGCCTACTATTACCTCGCGTTCGCCCCGCAGAATCTCAAGTACGATGGTCGCCTGCACTCGCTCAAGGTCACCCTCCGCTCCAAGGAGAAATACTCCATTCAGGCGCGGCGCGGATATTATGCTCCTCTGCACGGTGAGACGCCGGCTGAGGCCGCCCGCCGGGACATTGACGAAGCCCTTTTTTCGCAGGAGGAGCAGCACGGCCTTCCGGTCGCGCTCCAGACGCAGTATTACAAGACGGACGCCACCGACGCGAAGCTTGCGGTCCTGGCA
>Ga0187872_10000385_pt1 | contig 53044 bp, 59 predicted proteins | sample June2016WEW_16_4_FD_132973 | JGI IMG/M metagenome (GOLD analysis project Ga0187872, IMG submission 132973) | Peatland microbial communities from SPRUCE experiment site at the Marcell Experimental Forest, Minnesota, USA - June2016WEW_16_40 | ecosystem: Environmental > Terrestrial > Soil >...
GCGATAAACCCGCTTGGCATTCACCTTCCAACCCTCCCGCCGCAGCAACACTGTCAGCCTGCGGTATCCGTACCGGACGCGACTCGCCGCCAGTTCCCGCAGCCGCATCCGCAACTCGTCTTGCGGATCGCGCCGACTCTGGTAGCGGTTGATCCAGCGCGTGATGCCGATCAGCCCGCAGGCACGCTTTTCGCTCAACTCGTGCCGCTGTCGAATCTCGCTCACGAGTTGGCGCCGCGCCGCGGGCTTCAGGCCTTTTTTGAGAGCACCTCCTGCAGTATGTGCTTGTCCAGCGTGAGATCCGCCACCAGTGTTTTCAGCTTCCGATTCTCTTCCCGCAGTTGTCGCAGTTCGCGAAGCTCGTTCAACGCCAAGCCCGTGTACTTCCGCTTCCAACTGTAAAACGCCTGCTGGGAAACACCCATCTCCCGGCAGACATCGCCGACCTTCATCCCTGCCTCGACCTGCCGCAAGGCGGCAATGATCTTCTCTTCGCTGTGCCCTTTCCTCGGCATTTGTCCTCCTTCCGCTTTCGTTCAGAGGACCACATCCCGGCGCCAGACTCAACTTTCCGGCTGTCTCATTTTTGGGTTTTGGGTCAAAGATTAGGAGGTGAACTGCTCGGACTTCGGCCGTCGCGGCCCACCATAACGGCTGACCACCAGTCAGTCAACATCGGCGAGCTTTGGAGGATAGCACGCGCCTATCGACTGGCTACGACCAAGCTGCGGATCGAGAAAGGGTGGTCGCGCCATCCAGGACAATCAGAAGTGTAACGGCATACATTACCGATCCGCTTCACCATAATGCGGTCGTATAGGGGTCGAATGTTCATGATGCGGTTAACCTCCATTCAGGTGTCAGCTCACGGAATCGGGGATCGCGCAGGCGGAATGCGCCAGCCATGCCACCGGGTGGCTGCGGGTGCTGCCATTGCGCTCCGTAATATCCGCCCAATTGACGTCTTCCCTGAGTCGAACAAACACGCCAATGGTGCCCTGGTACGAGCCCTTGGCCAGCACGACTTCGTCGCCTTCACGGAATACAGAGCCAGCAGGTGGATTGCTCATCATGTTCGTATGCCTCTTTCGCCCGGGCATTTCTTCCACTGTGCCCTGGCTATGGTTGAAACTTCGGTTTGTTCACGAGCCTCGCTTTTTCGAGCTTGACTTTCGCTGCCTCTTCTTCACTCGCAATCCGGGCAGCATCCCGTTGCGGCGCTTCTTGGTCGTCGAGTCGCTGAGCTTCGAGAATAGCGGCTTGGGCCGGCCCCTCCAGCCTCTTCACGACTCCAATCAGTGTGAAACTACCCCTGGACGAAGACCGGACCAGATCGAGACGGAACTGCGAGTCTTGCCATCGCGCGAGAACTTCCTCCAGATCGCCGTAGGGCCCCAACGGGGTGTTTTCCAGAGCGGGCGGCTTCGCCGCCATTCCGTAGGTTGCTGAGATTGCTCCTACGATGTCGCCAGTCGTTAGGCCCTCAGTCTCGTACCGGTCGTAGTTGACGACGATCCGAAACAGTTCACCGTTATAGAAAGTGAAGATCACCTCTTGCACCGAATCCGGTTTGGAGGACGAGCCGAGCGACTGCGGACGCCACGCAAGCTCCTGGATGAAAGCCGGGCGGCGATCGACAACCTTGATTTGAGAGGGGCTCGCGCCCGTCTGCTTCGTGATGGTAGCCAAGTCGGTTCCGAGTTGGAAGTCGCGATATTTGGAGAGATCTTCCGCCAGTACGACTCCAGACGCCATTCCAAACACCAGAAACGAAGTGAGGACCGATCGAGATGCGGTTCCTGTAAACTTAGTCATTGGATTCCCTCCCCCCGCCGTGCCAAGCGAGCGACGCGACGAACGGGACGGCGCTTGCCACCACCACAGCGCGCTGCCAGTCGCCTGAAAAACTGAACACGGGCACCACCGGGTTGTAAAGCAGAGCGAGCGCTCCGAACACCGCTGCAAAGATGAAGTTCCGCGCATGGAACGCCTGGAACATCACGAGGATCGCGCTCGCAGCCACAATGAATCTGACCACGACCGCATAAGGTGTACCCAGGGGCCACAATCCCGCCGCAACAAGCAGCCCCGCGATCGAGACCCACTGGGCGGCGTTCACGCGCGCGGCGCTACTCCGCAGGTCTTGAGCGCGGCCCTTCGCGACCCATGCTCGCCACACAGCGTCGTCGAGCGGCTTCGACAGCGCGGGTTGCCGAACTTCTCGCAATTCCTGCAATTCAACTGAACCAGACATGTCTTAGCTCTCTTTCATCGCCCATCCAGGGCCACCGTCATGTAAACGTCCGGAGTTCCTGTGGCTGCCTAGACATCCGCTGCTCCGGTTCCCTTTGACCCATTTAGCGCCTGCGTCACCGAAGTGATTAGATCGATCGGCAGCGGAAAGACAATGGTAGTGTTGTGCTCGGCCCCGATCTCTACCAGGGTTTGGAGGTACCGCAACTGGATCGCCGCCGGCTGCTGCTGGATGACGGCGGCGGCCATCGCCAGTTTCTCCGCCGCCAGGTACTCACCTTCGGCATGGATGACTTTGGCGCGACGCTCGCGTTCGGCTTCAGCCTGCCGGGCGATGGCGCGGATCATCTGCTCAGCCAACTCCACCTGCTTCACCTCAACCAGGGTGACCTTCATGCCCCATGACGCCGTGTGCTGATCCAGGAGCGACTGCAAGCGGAGGTTCAATTTGCCCCGTTGGCTCAACAATTCATCGAGCTCCGCCTCGCCCAAGACGCTGCGGAGAGTGGTTTGAGCCAGTTGTGAAGTCGCATAAAGGAAATTGGAGACTTCGAGCACGGCCAGACGGGGATCGATCACACGGAAGAAGATTACTGCGTTCACCTTCACAGTCACGTTGTCGCGGGTCACCACGTCCTGGGCGGGTACTTCCAGCGCTTCGATGCGTAGTGACATGCGCACCAGGCGGTCGATGGGCGCAAAGATCAGCGCGATGCCCGGTCCTTTGGCCTGTGGCAGGACGCGGCCCAGTCGAAACACAACTCCTCGTTCGTATTCCCTGAGGATTTTGATCGAAGCCATTAAGTAAATGACGAGAACAACCACTACGATGATCCAGACGTTGATCATGTGATTCCTCCACAAAGCCGTTGACTACCCGGCTACGGGGGCCCACCAGTAGGCCAGCCGGCCCCCGTATCGCGTTCTGCTTCGATTAACGGACTGCTGCGATTGGCGTGCCGATCTGTGTGCCTATCACCTCGCCGGAGATCACTATCTCAACCCGGCGGTTCAACTGTCGGCCCTCCGCAGTGTCATTGGAAGCAACTGGCTGCGTCTTGCCGAAGCCCTTCGACGTGACCGAACTCGCCGGCATTCCTTGCTGGGTCAGGTAATCGCGCACCGCCCCGCCGCGCTGTTCGGAAAGCTGCTGATTGTACTCGTCGCCGCCGACGCTATCAGTGTGACCTTCCACGTCCAGTCTCAGACCCGGATGCCCGGAGACGATGCCGGCAACCTTGGCCAGTTTCTCGCGCGCCAGAGGCCGCAAGGAATACTTGCCTGTGTCGAAGAGAACATCCGACATGTTCACGATCAAACCGCGCGCCGTATCGCGGGTCTGAAGAATGGCGTTGAACTGTGCCAGCAGCTGGGTTCGAAGCTCGGCTTTCTCTGTCTCTGCCTGCGTCTTCTCCTTGGCCGCACGATCCAGTTCCGCCTGCGTACTGGCGCGCTGCGCGTCGTTCTCGCGTTTCAGACGATCGGCTTCGGCCTGGGCCGCGGCGAGCTGCGCATCGCTATCCTTTTTTAGGCGGTCCGCTTCGGTAGTGGCCGCAGCCGTCTTAGCGTCGTTCTCCAGTTTCAGGCGATCCGCTTCGGCCTGCGCCGCAGCCGTCCGTGCTGCATTGTCGCGCTTTACGCGGTTCGCTTCACTCTGCGCAGCGTCCATATTTGCAGTGTTCTCTCGCCTCACGCGGTCCGCTTCGGTCTGCGCGGCAATCTGGGCCGTCGCGGCGTCTTCTGCGACACGCGCGGCGTCGGCTTGTGCCGCGGCGCGTGCGTTTTCAGCGTGCGCTTCACGCTCCGTTGCAGCGAGACGCTCGTTGGTCAGCCGTTCTTCATCGATCTTCTTTACCGTGATGATACGGGAATCTTCGGCCATTTGAACGGCCTCACGCGCCACCGTGCCAATGGGTTTCCTTCCCGCCTTACCCGTCAGATAGCCTTCGGCATTCTCCAGGCCCTGGACGGCTTTTTGGAGGGTATCGGGGGCGTACCTCTCAGCGCCGGTCCAGCGTGCGATCTGGACGGCATTGCGCGCCTCGTAGAGATCCAATGGCACCTTCGAGTCCAGGCGCATCGGCTTAATCTCGGCTGGGTTGACGTTCAAGGTGTACTGGCCCCGCTGTAAGAGCTCGTACTTCGCGTCGACCTGCTCAATCGTTCCGGTCGTGTCTGTTCTGACAAAGTTCTCCATGACCACGACATCGCTGGGTTGAGTTACGGCGAAATACGGTTCCGCAGTTACAATTAAGCCGAACGCCTGCAACTCCGTCGTGGCATCCAACTTGGCCTTATCTCCATCTAAGAGCACTTCACCAACGTTGGTGGCGCGCCCTTCGGGTGTGATGGCCCACATCACATAGGTCAGGTACTCGGGACCGAACTTGGTTGCCGGCTCCAACCTCTCCATACGCGCGTCGATCTTGATCACACCTTGCTTGCTCTCCACCTTGGCCTCGCCGCGGGCCTCAGGTAAGAGGGTCGTGCCACGGAAACCGATCTCCGTGGATCCGCTGCGGTGGTTGTAGCTAATGGCCTTGGTGGTCCGGGCTACCACGGTGACGCGATAGATTGGTGTCGAGCCGCCTACCATTCCGGTTTCAAGTTGAGTTGACTGCTGAACTGGGCTTGGAGCCTGCGGCGACTGGGCCGCTACGAGTCCGCATACCGTCAGAAACGTGCCGATGATCTTCATCTTGTTGTTGTCCTTATTGTCCTTTTCCCACTCGCTTGGCGCTCACGCGCCGAATACTTGTTCGGAGAGCCATCAGGGCAGCCGCCGAATTCGGAGCAGACCTCCCACCGGTCACAATTTTCGGGGTTCTCCAGCCTTTTGCCGTAGAGTGTGGAGTTGTCATCCAGATCGTCCCGCAGGGTGGCTCCTTCCAGAGCGAGACCGCAAACTCCGGCAGCTTCCGGTTTGTGCCGTCTTCGCCGAAGGTTCCCTGTCAGGACGGGGTGTACCAAGTCCGTGTCCGGATTGGCAGCCGGGCTCTGGCGGGATCGCACGCGGCCGCCAGTTCCCTTCCGTATCCGAAAGCCGTACCTATCGGTTGCGTTCGGCCGAGTCGCGATTCAGCGCGTGTTCAAACCGGTCCGCGACCGCCGGAGTTTTGAAGTCGCCGGTCAGGATTTCACGGTTTGTTACGTCGCGGCCATAGAGTTCCCTGTTGCTATCGCCGTCCGGACGCAGCGTCGCGCCGTCCAGCGAGATGCCCGCGAACAAACCTTGCGAACGGGAATACGAGAGCATTTCCGCGTTCATCTCGGCGTCCGTTTGAGCGGCCACGTCCCGGCCCACCGGGCCCGCCGCCGCGGTCGCCTCTCCGCCGATCGTAAACTTGTCGGACAACAAGTGCCTCATCCCGCCCTCGTTCATCACCAGCAACACGACGTCGGTGTCCGAAGCGCCAATCTGAAACCCGACACTGCCACCTTCCACACGCATCGACGCCGGCGCGCTCCAGCCCACGCCACCGTGTTGGCGGCATGCCGCAAATCCGCGGCCGTACTTCCCACCGAAGATGAATCCCGCCTTTTTCATGCCTGGCACGACAACCACGCAGCGTGCCTTATCGATCAGACTCTGGGGGATACCTTTATCGGCAGCCCTCATCATAGCGGTCAGCGCGTCGGCTGAAGCGTCCAGCCTGTCGTCGACCTTGGCTTCTCTTTCCGCCGCGAAAGCGGCGGTGGAACCGGCAATTGCCAGAACCCAGACACAACGCCTTAAATTCACTCTCATAAAGGTCCTTCCCTTCGTCTTTCGTTTTGAAACCAGGATCCGCGTGGCAACTATCGATGTAAACTCACCGAGGACGCGGACACAGCCATTTCGGCAGAAGCACGCACGTGGCCGTTTCAAGCCGGTGGCGGAGCGGGTAGCACCCGGCGAGCAGACGCTAGCGCAGGGCCGGCGCCATTCTCAATTGATCGAGAGGCGATTCGTCAATCGTGCAGTCTAAGGGGTCGTCGTGAGACTTCGGGAGATATACGGGATTAGGGGAGTCTCAGCAAAGGGAGGGCGTTGTAAGCAGATGCAGGTTCTGATGCGGAAAGTGCAGGTTTTGCTGTTGACTGCACGCACCGGGTCGCCCCGCTGGCCAAGGCGGCACCGATGCCGGCCCGCCGTAACGACGACCTCCTGCCCAGTCTGTCAGCCGTTTGAGGATAGGGCGAAGAGGCCCACCAAGAGCAGCGGAACGGGCCCGGGGCGGCCGAGCTTTTGTCCGCGAAGCCAGGACTGCCGAGTGCCGCCGGCGCGTAGTCTCCAGAAGCGGTGTTGGCATCGACCGGCAGCCTTCGTTCCTACGCTCAGCAAAGCCAAGAACGAGAGTGGCTGACCCGAAATCTCCGCCATGCCCAAATGCCTATCAGCCCACTGAGGCTCACCAGTCCCGCGGACGCCGGCTCAGGGACACCGCCGCCGCCCGTGCTGCCGCCGGCGTTAGTGGCAGCGCAGCCGCCAACGTCCGTAGTGCCGGCCAAGGTGTTCGCGTTCTGCGCAAACACACAGCCGTTGATGGTGCCCGCAAGCACCCCACTACCGCCCGACGCGGCGGACATGGTGAAGGTGTCTCCCGCCAGAATGTTTCCGTCGAAGTTGATAGCTCCGGAGCTTCCAACGCTGATCGTGGCGTTGTTCTCAACGATCCAGAAGATGTTATCCGCCTGCGCTTGGTTCTCCAACGTGAATGTCATGGCACCGTTCACGGTGAAGGCCCCGTCAATTTGGATAATGAAAAGGGCGGTGGGGTCGCCTTGGGCATTAAAGGTCAAATTGGTGCCTGTGGCCGTCGAAATGTCGCCCGAAGACGCGTATACGGTGTTTCCCAAGAAAGTTTGGCTCGTCGCAGTCGTAAACGACCCCGCGGGTGTCAAACCCTCCGCCGTGCTGAGCGCGCCGCCGGGGTTGAAAATGGCGTCGTATGCCGCTACGGCGGTCGGGTTACCAGCCGCATAAACGGTGCCGGTTGCGGTCCCCGGGGGGAAACCCGTAATTGTGGTGGTGGCCCCAACATTGCCCGTGACTACAGATGTCCCGGTATTCGATATCGTGCCGCCGATGAGCCCGAAAGAGACCGCAGTACCCAGATTGAGCGAACTTCCAAAAGCAGGCACAACAGCCGCTGCAACCATCACCAACCAAACCGTTCTCTGTTGCATTGTCCCTCCCATCGCCCGCGGGGCTTCTCTGCGAAAGTTCGCGCGGTTCCAATCACGACAAGACGCCGCGTAGGAGCGCGAATCCGCACGGGAACTAGCGCGCCCTTAGGGCCGTCCATTAGCAACTACAAGGACCGTTCTGCAAGCACTAGCTGAGGGGAGGAACGATTAGCTAAGGCCGCCGGCCCTCGATATCCAATAACTTGCAGGGCCCGACATGCCCAGAAGAAATGCTGTTCGGGCTGGCGGAAAGGCGGGCGAGCGACGACGGCAAATGCAAATTCTGCATACGGAAAGTGCAGATGTTGCCGTTGGCATCAGAATTGATTCTGGTGCGGCGGCGCTATTCCATCGCGGCCAGAACTTGGGCAAGTGGCAGCGTCGCGAACGTTGTCGCGTAGTCGGATATCCCGTAGGGAATGACGAGTTGCCCGCCATGCACGAGGCTGCCGCATGAGTAAACCACATTGGGCACGTAGCCGTCGCGCTCATTGGTATTGGGCTGGATCAGCGGTTCAGGCAGGCGGCCGATAACCTTGGTTGGGTCGTCACGATCGAGCAGGAAAGCGCCGATGCAGTACTTTCGCATTGGCCCCACGCCATGGCTGATTACGAGCCAGCCGGCCTCGGTTTCGATCGGCGAGCCGCAGTTGCCCAACTGGACGAATTCCCAGGGGAACCTCGGCTCCAGAATGAGCTGCATGGTATGCCAGAAATGGAGATGATCGGAGAACATCACGTAGATATTCTCCGCGTCCTGCCGGCCGAGCATCGCATAGAGGCCGTTGATTCTTCGGGGAAAAAGCGCCATGCCCTTGTTCTCGACAGCTGGGCCATTCAGCGTGATGAATTTGAAACGAAGGAAATCGGACGTCTCGAGAAACTGGGGCAGGATCATCTTGCCGTCGTATGCAGTATATGTTGCATAGTAAGTTTGCGTGCCGTCCTCGTTGTGGAAAAGGACAAAGCGAGCATCCTCGATTCCGTTGCTCTGGGAAGGAGTAACCGGAAACAGAACCCGCTCGGACAAACTCGACTCCGGCGTGAACTGTACTTCATAATTGGACCGGGCGAGCATCAGGGTTTCTCTGGCCACACTCTTAGTCGTCTCCCGCTCTCCCTCCGCGAGCTGCCTTGCAGTTCGACTGATGCTGGCGCGCAGCTCTTCCATTGTGAATGCATCGGGTAAGCCATTAAGAACCTCCCGGTTGAAATCGCCCATGAGACGGAGCTCCCGAAGCTTCCGTTCGAACAGGGGTTTCTCAAACGTCGAGTTGGGGACTTGCATCGGTTCGAGGCTGTAGCGGGATGGCGTGTCTATTGTGATGTCATTGTTGGTGTCCAATAACCCTATCCGAAAAGCGATCGAGGAAACGTGCCCCTCGGCTGTGGCGCGTAAGCTCAAGATGAATCGCAATGAGCCGGGCGGTACCTCCGACTGATCCATGTGCGGCACCATGGAGGGGTTGAATAGCGCAGCGGCTTCGAGCGAATACTCGTGAGTAAAATATCCGCCCAGCAACAACTTTCGTTCTTCAGACAGCCTTTGGCCATTGAGCAGATAGGGACTGACTTCTTCAAACCTTCGATGGAGAAACTCATCGATCTTCAGTTGGCGTTCGCCGAATTCAGCGCGAACCTTCTCCAAGAGGTCATGCACTGCGTTCTCGGGTAGAGCCATAACCCGGGCGGCGATCTTAACGGAGCGCTGATCGCTCATGAGGCTAAAAGGACGCGCCAGCACATGGGTCCGGTCCGGGTCCAGAACGACGGTGCTGCGCTTTGCGTCGATGTGTCTCATCGGGCGGCACGAGCCGCCAGACCGGCTCGCTGAACGCCATCCGCGGTGTTTTGTGTCAGCCGCATTTCCGCAAGCGACAAAAGAAATGCGAGCATCGATTCCGCTCCCTGGTTTTCGTTGCTCCGGTCCGCGTGCAATCCATCGCGACAACCGCCAGACTGCACGGCGTAGAGTTCCAGCCCGAGATCGTTCCAGCCGAGGAACCAGTCGAAGGCACGTTGCGCCTGCTCGTACCACCACGGGTCTTCCGTGGTGCGGTACGCTTCCAGGCAAGCCGAGACCGTGCTCTGCGCCTCGATGGGCTGCTGGTCGAAGTTGGCGCGCACGCCGTTGCGCCTATAGAATCCGTTGCTGCCAATGGGCCGCAGTTGACCCTCCTGTGAGGTTTGTACGCCCACCAGCCAGCGCAGAGCGCATATGCCTCGTTCGTGCACGTCGTTTCGTCCGGTGGCGCGGCCGCTGACAATCAGAGCGTGAGCCAGCTTCGCGTTGTCGTAAGTCAGCCCCTCTTCAAACCAGAACCAGCCGGGCTGAGAGCATTTGTCGAAGATCGCCACCAGTCGCGCGGACAAGTCTTCGCGGATGTCGAAGGCCACTTGGTCGCCTTTCATCCGCTGCAGATACTCGTGAATGCCGATCAGGCTGAACGCCCAGGCCCGCGGCGAGGTGAAGTCCAACACGGCTGGCAGCGCCCGCGCAAAGAGTTGTTCGGCCATCATCTGGCAACTCCAATGCGGCGAGCGGCCCACGGCTGTGCCCAGCGCCCAAATCGCACGGCCATGAGAATCTTCAGATCCTTGTTCATCCAGCCAACGGCGGTCAATACTAAGAAAGTTGTGGAAACGTGTGGCTCGTGGATTGTAGGCGCCCTTCAAGAACGCGGCATAGGTTGTGGCTAGCGCCCGAACGCGCTTGGGAGTTTCTTCCAACTGGCCCAGCAACACAGCCAGAATGAGCGCACGCGCATTGTCATCCGTGCAGTAGCCTTCCGATAGATTCGGCGCAGTGAACCTCGCGTGCTGGAAAATGCCGACTGCATCCGTCATGCGGTAGAGATGATCCAGGTTCAACTCCGGCGATTCATGCGGCCGATCGCCGAACGCTCTAGCAGAAACGGATTTGCGCGGCACCGGCGCCCCCTGACGTCGCGCAGCTTCAAAGGAGCGCATGTACAGGCGCGCTGTGTTGCTCCACACCATCGCGCGGCCCAGCTTGTAGGCATTGTCGCTCATAGCGTTCCGGCGCGCTTCATCGCGCAACAGCCCACTCACCTCGCGCGCAATCGCCTTCGGGTCTGCGAACGGGACTAGCACTCCACGCTGGTCCCGCAACAACTCGGCAGCGTGCCAGTACGGCGTTGAGATCACCGCTTTGCCCGCGCCAAAGGCATAAGCTAACGTTCCCGATGTGATCTGACCTTCGTCCAGATAGGGAGTGATATATAGATCCGCCGCTCCAATGAAGCTGGTCAATTCCTTCAACTCCACAAAGCGGTTATGGAAGATGACGTTGTTTTCAACTCGGTTTTTCCTGGCGATGGCTTCGAGGCTCAGGCGGTAAGCTTCACCCCTGGTGCGCAACTCGTTGGGGTGGGTGGCGCCTAGCACAATATAAACAAAGTTGGGAAACTCTGCCACAACATCCGGCAGAGCATTGAGCACATGCTCAATCCCCTTATTCGGCGAGAGAAGGCCGAACGTCAACAACACTTTCTTGCCGGTCACGCCGAACCGGTCCTTGTAATAATCCGGGCCGCAGAATGGTACGTCGGGAATACCATGTGGGATGAGGTCGATCCTATCCGGCGGTACCTGGTAAGTCTCGCGCAGAATCGATTGTCCCCGCTCGGTCATGACAACCAGCCGCGTTGAGCGCGCGAGCAATTCCTGCATCACGCGGCGCTGGTCGTCGTTCGGCGCGCGGAGAACGGTGTGGAGCGTAGTGACGACCGGCGCCGCCAATCCGCGCAGCAGTGCCAATAAATGGCTGCCGGCGGGTCCGCCGAAAATCCCGAACTCGTGCTGGATTGAGACAGTGTCCACGCTGCTGGTATTTAGGAAGTCGGCGGCACGCTGGTAAGATCCCAGATCCTGTTCCTCAATCTCGAAGCGAACGACGTCGGAATACTGATAACATCCCTCGATGTCATTGACTGGAACCGCGAAGCACCGGCTTTGGGGATGCCGCTCCGCCACGGCCCCAAGCAGGTCGGACGTAAACGTGGCAATACCGCATTTTCGCGGCAAGTAGTCGCCGACAAACGCAATGGTCCGAATACTGGAGGCTGTCTTCACAACTTGCACCCACCTTCTTCCGGCTCTTTGCCCTCGCAAGAACGAGCGAACCATCTAGCGGCGATCGACGAGCCACCGGGACTGCCACTCACGCGGCACTGATAAGAGTCTCGCTCCCATCCGTTGTCTCCCACCTTTCCTGCTCGGCGGCGTCCTGGCACCGGATGCAACGAGTCGCCCATGGCACGGCTGCGAGGCGCTTGGAACCGATCGCGTAATCGCAGTCAATGCAGGTCCCCAAAACTACCGTCGCGAATCCGTCCCAATGCGGCCTTCACCTGACGCAGCAGGGCGGAGTCGCGGTCGACGTTCCGAATGGCCAGATCCCGTTCCGTCGCGTACTGAATTTCGTCCATTTGGTCCGCGCTCTTCTCGATGGCAATGCCGTCCCGCGCTCGCAAAACCCAAGCGAGTTCTGCCTCCTTGCGTTCGAGGAGTTCCTTGGCCCAGCCCATTTCGCCAGATGCGATCTTCATAACGGTCCCCTTTCGTGCTCCGGTTGCCTACGATCCATTGCACGGGATGGCCCAGAGCGGAACCACTGCTGTTTGAAGGCCGACGCTGATGGACCAGCATGGGTTTAACGGAAACACTCGAGCCGACATGCAAAGGCTGCACTTGGAATGCGAGATTTGCCGACCAGCGATCGCCTGGGCCCGTCGCCTCCAGTCAGATGGAGGTCGGAACGACAGGCCACCGGGGCCAGGGCCGCACCCCATGCGGCGGTGGTCATGAACGTGCCTTCTTCCGTCCGAGAGAGGCTCCTGAACGAGAGTGATGACACAACGTGGAGCAGCGGTTCGACTCCGCAGGTTTTGGCCCTCGGCGATTCTTGGGCCGTTGTTACTCTTCCCGGTCTCAACCGCATCTGCCTATTCCGTTCTCACCCACGAAGCCATCATCGATTCAACCTGGGACAGTGCGATCAAACCGTTGCTGCTAAAGCGGTTCCCGGCTGCCACCGCAGACGAGATGAAGCAAGCGCACGCATACGCCTACGGAGGGTGCATCATCCAGGATTTGGGGTACTATCCGTTCGGCAGCAAGTTCTTCAGCAACCTGACGCATTACGTACGGAGCGGTGATTTCATCCTCAACCTGATCCGCGACTCGCAAGACCTCAATGAATTTGCGTTCTCTCTGGGGGCACTCTCACACTATGCCGCCGACAACAATGGTCACCCATTGGCCGTTAACCGGGCAGTTCCTTTGTTTTACCCGAAGCTGGCACTGAAGTTTGGAAAGTTGGTAACGTATGCCGACGATCCGTATTCCCACGCCAAAACGGAGTTCGCTTTCGATGTCTTTCAGGCTGCGAAGGGCCGCTACGCCCCGGCTGCATACAAAAACTTCATCGGTTTTCAAGTGGCAAAACCCTTGCTCGATCGTGCGTTTCAGGACACCTATGGGATGAGGCTGGAAATGTGTTCCTGGATGTCGATCTCGCCATCGGATCATATCGACGCGCGGTCGGGTCGGTTCTTCCGGCTCTCACGAGAGTCGCATGGCAACTCAAGAGGCAGGAGATCAGAAAAGACGCTCCCAGCGCTACGCGTAAGACGTTCCTCTATAATTTATCTCGCTCCAGCTACGAAAAAAACTGGGGCGCTACTTATAGCCAGCCGGGTGTCCGGTCGAAATCCCTGACATTTGTATTCCGCATCGTGCCCAAAGTGGGACCGCTCCGGCCGTTGTCATTCAAGAGGCTGACGCCCGAGATCGAGAAAATTTACATGGCCAGCTTCAATTCGACGATTGACCGTTATCGTGAACTGCTGTCGGAACAGAATGCCGGGAATCTCAAACTGCCGAATGACAATCTCGATGTGGGAGAGTTCACCCCGGCGGGGAGATATAGACTGGCGGATGGCGCTTACTCGGAACTACTACACAAATTGCAGGGCCACTACACGGACATACCGCAAGAGCTGCGGAGTGATATTCTCGCTTTCTACCACGACCTGAACCTTCCCATCTCGACCAAGACGAACGACAACGATTGGGCCAGGGTGCTCAAAGAACTCAGTCAATTGCAATCTGTGGACGCGGACTTACGGCATCCGACCGCGCTTACCGCGGTGGGAGCGCCTCTTCGTTAATGAGAAGCAGGCTCGGAGTTCGACGCTCGCGAGGCGAGCCCACCAGTTGCTGCTCGTTTCCCGGATGACGGAATGCCTTCATCGCGCCGCCGGCGGCTCCTGGTCAGTGGGAATTCCGACCAGAGAGCGATAGAATGCAACGGCCCGATTGATCGAGGAAGACTGATGTCCTGTGGTGAGGCCGTTCGCGTTCCGTCCGGTGCGCGCGACGCTATAGTAACGCCAGACGTTGTCGGATTCGCGATCCAGAAAATAGACCGACTGCACATCACCCGGGTGGAAGAGCGTCACAAACAGATAGCGCACGAGGCTGACATTCTCGACATCGAAGACGAGCCGGTTCGGCGAAGCCTCTGTAATATGCATTCGGTAGATGGCTTTGCCGGAAAGGTTGTCAGCCTGTTCCAGATAGAGCACTTTGTCTTGCTGCATCTCATCGGGAGTGAAATCTTCGCGGCGTTGAGGAGGTTGCGAAGCGGTCAAGGCGTAGGCGTCCACAATTAGTGTGCGCCATTGCTGGTGAGTAGTCGACCAGTAGCGCATGCCCGCGAGCTCTGAAATTGCCCCGATGTGGCGCAGCAAGCCCTCTTCTCCGGAGGTGTAACGGAACCGCGCGACTGTGGTGGTCAGCGTAGAGAAGCCAACTTCGGCCCAACCGGTGCATGCGGGCGGTCTCCAATCGTGGCCGAACTCAGACTCACTCCAAAACTTTATGATGGGCGAGTTGTCAAGAGCAGGATAGGGCGGAACGGGTTCCTTTCCGCATGGCGGCTGCGGCCGCAGTTGCGCATAGCCGTGCGCCTGGCAGAGCAGCATCATCGAGAGTGCAAACCGAATCATTGTCGATGCCCCGGGGCCTGGCTTGAACAAACCATCGCAGATCCAAGCGCGATGCCCGCACGTGTTGCGTTCGGCAGGCTGTGCATCAGCCGGCGCAGGGCACGGCCGAATTGAAGAACATGCCGCTAGCGCCGGCTACCGGCATGTGGAGTTTGCTGTGAAGTAGACTTCTAGCGCCAGCGCCCCTCCACTAGAACATACCCGCCGTGACGGTGAACCCAGTGATGCGCTTCCCAACGGGCATGCGGCCGTGGAGGCTGTTCCCACCTTCCCGGGGTCCAGGCGTAAGCGTTGCCATCCCACCGATGGTACCCGGAAATCCACACATGGTTGGGACTCGGTGGACGGCCCCGATCCTCGACTACGACATGAGGTGGCGCAATGCGGACCACCACCTCGGCCGCCAGTGGGCTGAGGGCCAGCGCACCGGCAAAAACCAATCCGATTAATCGTTTAGAAACCATAACACTCTCATCCTTTCTGAAACACCAGCGGTCAGCGGCAGTCGCGACCAGAAAGTGGGACCATCCTCATAGCTATCCCTCAGTTGACAGTGCACGTGTGTGGCCGCAGCAAATTACCAACACCGCACAAGCCGACTGGCCGGGTAACCGGCAAAGTCTGGACTGAGGTGCACTCTTTGATCGGGCGGCTGTCTGTTTTCGCGACAAGCGGGGCCAGGCATCCCGGCCCCTACGGGAGGCGGTTGGGCGCCGTAAGGGCGAGGCATACCTCAACTCGCGAATCGCGTGACAATATGTTATCGAGAATTGCGAAATGGCGGGCTTAGTCGGCCGACGGAAGAGTGAAATAGAATGTCGATCCTGCCCCGGGAGACGATTCCATCCAGATTCGACCTTTTTGCGATTCGACGGCCTTCTTGCAGAACGCGAGTCCAAGTCCGTTCCCGGGGTACTCATTTCCGTGGAGGCGCTTGAAAGCGCCGAATACACGGCCCTGGAATGCCAGTTCTATACCAGGACCGTTGTCTGCCACGGAAAAGACCCAATCAAGCTCCGCTCGTCTGGCTGATATGTGAACGCGCGGAGAAGTTGGGCCACGGTATTCGATGGCATTTCGAATCAGATGGCGCAAGACCTTGGTTAGTATTTCGAAATCTCCGCGCACGCTCGGCAAAGGGTCATGGGTAACGGCCGCGCTGGTTTCGGTTACCTGTTTGTCCAGCGAAAGAAGCGCCTGGCGAAGCGTCGCTTCCATGTCCGTCGGGGAGGATTGCGCGTTGCCATCGCCCGTTGCCCAGTAGTCCACGACGTCAGTGAGCAGCGACTGCATGCTTGCCGCGCCTTCCCGGATGCGATTTACAAATGTGACGGCGTCGGCATCGAGGCGGTTGGCGTAAGTCTCCGCCATTAGTTGACTGAATGAAGCCACGTCCCGGAGAGACTGGCGCAGGTTGTGAGCCGCTAACGAAACAAATTCCTCAAATTCCGCATTCGCCCTGTCTACCCTCCGTTGGACATCGAGGCACGCCTGCGTTTCGGCGTCCAGCGCTTTGCGCAGGCGCTCGATTTCCTCTTCCGCGCGGTCTTGGTCAAAGCCGGCCATGTTCAGTTAGCGCGCCCGGTCCGCCGGACGGAGAATCTCGTGGCAGTCGGCAATTGTAAACTTGAACGTAGCGCCCCTCCCTTCCTCCGATTCCACCCAGATTCGTCCTCCCTTGCGCTCGACGACCTTCTTGCAAAGGGCAAGCCCAATGCCAGTACCGGAAATCTCGTTTCCATGCAGGCGCCTGAACATGCCGAACACCCGGCCGGTGTCTTGTGGATCGATACCGATTCCGTTGTCCCGCACCGCAAACAGCCACCCTTTCCCGTCTCTCTCCGCCGATACGTGAATTCTCGGTGTCTCCTCGCCTCTGTACTTGATCGAATTGGAAATGAGGTTCTGGAAGACCTGCGTCAGCATGACTTCTTCGGCCACCACAGTTGGGAGCGGACCGGAGGTTACGATGGCACCGCTCTCCGCAATAGCCGCCTGGAGATTCAATAAGGCTTTGGCGAGAACTGCGCCGCAATCGACCGAAGCGAAGCCGTCGTGTTTCCGCTCATTGACCTCCCAATAGGCAAGCAGGGCCTTCAGCAAGGCTTCTATCCTCAGTGCCCCCTCCACGGAGTAAGAGATGAATCTATCTGCTTCTTCGCCTAATTTTCCTGCGTACTCCCGGCCCAAGAGTTCAGTAAAGTTCACCACCATTCGTAGAGGTTCCTGCAAGTCGTGAGTGAGCGCATAGGCAAAATGCTGTAGTTCGGCATTGGTTGTCCGCAGCTCTTCCTCAGCCTGTTTGCGTTCTGTTGCGTCCTCAATCGCCAGAAGAATCGTCCGCACCTGCGCATTCGGATTGTAGATCTCGCTGGCGTTGAGCAACATCACCTTCCGTCCGACGTGTTCAAAGTCGTGTGTCACCTCAAAGTCCCGGAACGTAGCGTGCGTGGGGATAATGTTCTCCAGCAACTCGCGCAGTTTCGGGATATTCCATTGTCCGTTCCCGAGGTCGTAGATAAGACGCCCCTCCGTTTCCTCGCGCGCGGTTCGGAACGCTTCGTAGAACGTCTTGTTCGCTTTCAGAACTTGCAGGTTCTGGTTCAGGATCAACAGAGGCTCGCGGACGGTCTCTACAATAGCTTCGGCGAAGTCGAGACCGCGCTTAGCGGCGTCGATATCGATCAACATCAGCACGGCGCCGTCGGTTTTACCATCTGCGCCCCGTGAGGGAAGAATGCGCAACGAATACCAGCGGCCGTGCGAGTCGCGGATATCGCGTGGTTGCCGGTTGCCGCCCTCCATAGCCTCGAGCAGCAAGCGCCGCAGGTTGGGCAGTTCCATTTGAGGCTGAAGATCGGTGATCGAGCGTCCGACATCGGAGGCGATCAGATTCAACATTGGTTCAATGGCGCGCGTAAAGCGACGGATGCGCAGATCTCGCCCCACCATGACAAGCGGTATGCTGATGCTCTCGAGAAGATTGGTCAGATCCCGGTTGACCTTGCCGAATTCCACGTTGCTGATCTTCAGCTCTTCGTTCAGCGTGTTCAGTTCTTCGTTGGCCGATTCCAGCTCTTCCTGCGCGGTTTCCAGTTCCTCGTTGCCAGCCTGCGCCTCCTCGTTCGCCGCCCTGAGCTCTTCCAGGGTCGTTGCATTATCTTCGACGACCGATTGCAGATACTCTTTGGTTGCGATAAGCTCGCGCTGCAACCGTGCGCTTTTCCCGTTGTCCTGTGTCGCGGGCTTTTGCGTCACCGGCGGGCTGCTGTTCGGCTCGGCCTCCTCAAACAGCACCAGGAAATGGCGTTCCTTGGAAGAGGACGAACTTCTGAACGGGATTACCTTAATTGTGACGTCTCTTAGCTGGCCGCCATCTTCGATCCGGAAGCCATCTTCTTTGGCTACGGCGTTCCTTTGTCTGGCAGTTCGGATGGCCTTGCCCAGACCCGCGATTAGGCCTTCGCGCGCCAGTTTGAGAAGATTCTGGGTCGGCTCACCAGGCGAAAGCTCGAGGTAGGGAGCTGTGCGGCCCCGCACCTGAACGATGTTCATGCGATCGTCAATGACAGCGCCGGAAGGGCAATGTTCGGTGAGCACTATCCGGTCGGCTTCTCTCAGCACGTCCGGCCTTCTGGCGTCCGCGGTTCTCTCCCGGAGATCGACGCGGCCTTCGCTTAACGGCAGCGCCGGCATGCCAGCAGCCGGCCGCACGCAATAGATCTTGTGGGTCTTCTCGACTTGATGAAATGCTTCGGAAAGCATGCCTATGCTTTCCGATTGTCCGAGCACCAGAAAGCCCGTTGGCTTGAGGGCGTACTGCAGGATCGACCACACCTTGCGCTGCAAAACGTCTCCCAGGTAGATCAGCACGTTGCAGCAACTGATGAGATCGAGCCTGGAGAAAGGAGGGTCCTGCGCCAGGTTGTGCCTGGCAAAAACACATACGTCACGGACGATCTTCGAAACCTGGTACCCGCGCTCCGTTCGGGTGAAGAACCGAGCCAATCGCTGCGCCGAAACATGGGCCAACGTGGCGCCTGTATATGTGCCGGAGCGGGCTTTCACGATCGCCGTTTCGCTGATATCCGTGGCGAAAATCTCAAACGGAAGAGTCACTTTCGTCTCATCCAGGAATTCCATCAAGCAGATGGCGATCGAATAAGCCTCCTCGCCCGTGGCGCATCCAGGCACCCAAACCCGGATCGGATCCTTCGGCTCTCTGTTCTCAACCAGAGCGGGAAACACTTTCCTCTTCAGTTCCTCGAAGACCGCAGGTTCCCGGAAGAATGCAGTGACGGTAATCAGACAGTTCTCGCACAGCCCTTTTACTTCCTCGCGGTTCTGTTCGAGATCCCGGCTGTAGTCTTCGAGTGTTTCGAATCCGCGGAGGGACATGCGCCGCTTGATGCGCCGCACGAGCGTGCCGGACTTGTAGTGCGTGAAGTCCACTCCCGTGGTGTTCCGCACCAGCCGGAGTATGTTGGCCAGTTTCGAATTCACCGGCGACTCGGCCGGAATCTGGAAATTGCGCGCGATGGCCACCAAATGCCGTGCGATTCCGGCCGGTGGCAAAACGAAATCCGCCACGCCAGCGGCAATGGCACTTCGCGGCATGCTGTCGAACTTCGCGGATCCCATTTCCTGAGCGAAGGTGATACCGCCTGCGGCCTTAATCGCCCGGAGGCCCTGCGTCCCATCTGATGCGGTTCCCGACAGAACGACGCCGGCGGTCTTGCTGCCGCAGTCTGCCGCCAGGGCGCGGAAAAAAGAGTCGATCGGCATGTTGCGGCCGCGGTCCGGCCGGGGCGGCGTTTGGAGGATTCCATCGAAAATGGTCAAATTGTATCGTGGCGGAATCACATAAACATGATCGGCCTTCGCACGAGTCTCGCCTTTCAATTCCGAGACTGGCATTTTGCTGGTTTTGGAAAGCAGCTCCGTCAAATGACTTTCATGACTTGGATCGAGATGCTGAATCAGCACGAACGCCATGCCGGTATCGTCCGGCAAATGGCTGAGCAACTCCGTGAACGCCTCCAGCCCGCCGGCGGAGGCTCCTACGCCGACAATGAAAGGAGCTGAGTCGCCCGCGGTGTGCTCCTCGGTGGGTGGCCGCACGATAGCCGCAGCAGCAACGGGACTTACGGCTGCGGCGGAGGCCTTCGCGGCCGGGGTCGTTCGCCGCTCTGGACGAGGCGAGTGAGACATGCGAGGCAAACGGGCGACTTTTCCTGGCCGACGGCCGGCCTTCTCTGCCACTACACCACCATTACCTTTCTTGCCGCGACGAACGGGCCTCGTTGCTGGAACGCTAACGCGATCCACCCGCACGTGGCGGGCCATTCTCGCGCCTGTCCCGGCTGGCGGCAATCCAACTGACCGATTGTAGCTCCGTCATCCAGCTTTGGGAGTGGCGAGCAGATCTTTGATGGTTTTGCCAATCTCCATGAATTGATCCAAACCGGCAGGTTTGGTGATGAACTTCAAAACTCCGAGTTCCCTGAGCAGAGCCTCATCTCGCCCGGACCGGGAAGAACTCCACACGCAAACCGGAACACCGCCGAGATGTGGGGCGCTTCGGATCTCGCGCAAGATGTCCTCTCCGGTGTATTTGGACAGGTTCAAGTCCACCAGGATCAGGTTCGGAATTGCGGCGTCCGCATAGGCGCCCTGTCTGCGGATGAAAGCGAGGCCTTCGCCGCCGCTCGGCAAGTGAACCAGTTCAAATCGTAGATGCTGCTTGTTCAGGGCCCGCTCGAGCAGGAAGACGTCTGGGGCACTATCTTCAATGACCAGGATTCGGGCGGCGCGAACCTCCGAAGCGTTTTCCGATCCTACTCCCAGCCGATCAAGCACGACCTATCCCTCCCCATCATTCCACAACTGACCGTACCACTGTCTGCGCGGACACCTGCCGCGCTCTTACAATCCACCGCTTAGGCGCCGGCCCGACGTAGTAGAAAGGGTAGCAGGTGACCAAGGTCAGCACGTTCTTCCCCGAGGCAGCCAAAACCTCGACATCGTCCGGGTCCACCGCCTTTAGCGATTCGACCTCATACCTGAAATAGCCACGCGGTGTTGAAAACTGAATCTCGTCGTTAATCCTCAGATCCTTCAGCGGGCGAAAGAGCCTGTCCCGGTGCCCGGCGAGGCCCACGTTGCCCAGCTGCCCCGGCAACGCCGTGCCGGGAATATGTCCGACCGCGCGCCGGAGAGTCGTGCTGCCGATCCCTTCGACGACGATCTCGGAAAAGAAGAGACGTGGGATCTCAATGCGCCCGATCAGACCGTGCACCGCGGCGCCGGGCGCACCTTTCCGGATAGCGGAGGACTCCGATCTGACTGGCCCGCCGCTCGCCGCCCGTTCACCACGCAACTGGCGGTCGAGATCCCTGCTCTCGCGCCTCTGGAAAACCCAGGAGTCCACTAGCGCGAATCCACAATAGCCCAGGAGTACGACGGCGCAGACATAGAGCGCGCGCCGAGCCCACTCGAGAGCCCGCCGGAGGGTTTCCTTCCGTACCAGAAGCCTCATTTGGCACCATTCTCGCCGGGCTGTGGCTCGCCACCGGCTATGTAGCCAGTGCGTGTGCGCACGGACAGTTTGTCATGACCGTTCGCTCGTGCAAGTACGCGAATTGCACGATAGGCACCGTCACGAGCGGGGTTAGTTGGAACATATCCGATCGTGTATTGATGGCGAATGTCGCGGGCAATGCGCTCGCAGATGGCGACCACATCGCTGAGTTGGCCGGGAAAGAAGGCTTCGCCTCCCGTCGCTTGCGCAAGGCGCTTGAGCACACCCGGATTCCGGTCCGGATCATTTTCGTCGAATACACCTACCGTATAGATGATGGCGCTGGATCGCTCGGCCAGTTTCATGACCTCGGCCAGGCTATGCGCGCTCACGTTGTCACCGCCATCACTGACGACAATCAGCACTTTCTTATCCCGGCTGCCCGCCTGCAATTCCTCTAACGCCTTGGCGATCGCGTCGTAAAGAGCCGTCTGGCCGCCAGTAGGCATGGCCGTGATCGCGTATTCGAGTTCGGCGGTGCTGCTGGTGAATCGGGTTGTGTGAGGCAGACCCAGTGACACCTTCTCGTTGAAGTTGACGACGAATATCTCGTCTTGCCCGTTGCTGGACCGCACGAAGGTCCGGGCTGCGGCGGTCACCTCCGCGAGTTTCGGTCGCATGGTTGTGCTGTGGTCGACAACCAGTCCCACTGTGACCGGAATATCTTCGTTTTTGAAGAGCCGGAGGCGCTGCGGCGCACTGTTCTCATAGATTTCAAAATCCTGCTCGTCCAGATCGGAAACGAAACCACCTTGTCGACCGGTCACGGTTGCGTGCAAAACCACCAGGGGCACGTCCACCGAGACTCGGAAAGGTTCCGAGTCGGGCTCTTGTCTCGCTGGTGGAGCCTGCTGTCCGGCATGGGCGAACAGCACAATCAGGAGAAGGGCCGGGAGAGCGAGCGCCTTCGCCACGCCATACCTCCCGGCCCTCGACAGCCCCTTCCTCATAGCTGCTTTACCTACTGACTTCGTCACCGGACTAAGCTCGTTACAGAACGCGCTTCTGCACGAGTCGGAGGGTCCAGGCCAAACCCAGAGCCAGGCATCCGAACAGTGCGATCAGGGGTAACGAACTCGCCGTCGCGGGCAGCGTCGCCGGCTCGGCCTGCGCCACTATCGGCTCCGGTGGCGGCGGTGTAACTACCTGAGCGACTTCCACTTCTTCTCCCGTGGGTTTAATCGCCACGACGGGCGCCTGCTGCAACTGTACTACCACCGGTTCGTTCACCGCCAAGATCGGCTTTTCGACCTCAACTGGCAACTCGGCCGGTGTGGCGAGAACTGGTGTGTTGGCGGTCTTGGCTAACTCAAGTGCTTTTGCCCGCGGATAGACAAACTCGTCGCCCCAGACCTTGCCTGGATAGAACCATGCCCGGAGCGCCTCTGGCAGACCGGCCGGCCGCTCCCGGAAAGTCATTACGGTTTTTCCGGTCGCTTGGAGGCGGTAGTTCGGGATGGCCAGTATAGTCGCGTAAACCACTGTTTCATCCTTATTGAAGATCTGGACGATATGGCGGTCGGACTGCGAGTTCAAGAGCTTGAATACATAGGTGCCGGCTGGCAACACCCCCCACCCTTTGAGGTGGACTCCCGGAATCTCCACCGGCCCGCTGAAAGTTATCACGGTTTTGTTGTTCCACTCGTCCGCCTTTGCGCCGGGCGAGAATACCACGCTCGCCAGCGCCAGGCTGAACACGGATGTTGTTACTGCTCTGAAAACACTCATCTGCTTCTTTCTCCTTTGATCTGCCAATGCGCGCCGCCGGCTTTGACTCTGCCGGAAACGATAGCTGTGAAACCCCGGCCTGCTGGCAGCGCACGGTGCAAGCAGAAGCACTCCAGGTTCCATCGCGATAATGCCGTGCAAAACACGCGATTGCCTTCTCGTTCCAGGCGTTCGCTTACCACGTTTTACGGGCTCCTGAGCGCAGCGACGATTTCAGGAACCTGCAGCATCCCGGGCTTGCCGCCAGAGGTCTCGGCGCATGCAGCTATTGCCTCACGGAGCGCAGGATCTGCCGACGGCTGGTCGCCGGGTTTCCAGATTGACATCGCATCGCTTCAAAATGGGAGGCGCCTGGCCCAAAGGAAGGGGAAAGGCCGGCGTACGGAATATGGAGATGGGCGGGCTTCAGAGAAGGACCGGCTTAGTTGCGTAAGCCTGTCCTTGTAAACGTGTCCGGCTGATGCCGCGACACGGACCCAACTTCGGAATGAGACTCAATAGCGCACGAACAGAGGGGGCTACTGGTATGAACATTCCATTTTTGGCTCAGTCGCATCCACCGAGGCGCGTTGAGCCAGCAATTCGTGATGTAATGCCAGATCGCGCGGCGCGAGCACCTCCGGGTGATCCCAGCACACTCGGTGGCGCCGTCCACACGCGCGGCATTCGTACTGGCCGTGCGCAGGCCACATTGGCTCGCCGTGCATCCACCTGCACCAGAGGTTCGCGATCTTAGCTTGGGTCGGTTTCATGCATCCATACTCCTTAACTCAAAGGCGCGTCGCGGCGGAGCGTTCGCGCCCGGGTTTCTTCAGCGCAAGCGACCATTCGTCGGCCTGCCTTTCGGCCTCCGTCTTCGCCACTCCATACCGCTCCTGTATGCGCCCGACCAACTGATCCTTCTTGCCAGCGATCGTCTCCCAGTCGTTATCGGTGAGTTTCCCCCAACGTTCGCGGGCGGAGCCGGTGAGCTGCTTCCACTTGCCTTCGATCTGGTCCCAATTCATGTTCTCTCCTTTTCCTTCTGCATCCGGTTTCCCGGATCGACTGAAGTTGTGGCACGTTTACCGCCGTTCATATCCACCATGCTTATAGGTCGGGCTCGGCCCGCACGAGTGGCAACCGGCCGGAAATGTGCACCCTCAAAAGGCAGATTCTGCACCTGCGCCCACCAGCGAATCGCCGAGCATCTTCGCGGCGAAGCGGCCCGCGAGACGTGGCCCGGCGCGTGCACAGACACATAGACGACACTTCCAAAAAGGGGGAACAGTCAATGTCGAAGAACACATCGGTAATTGGAATCTATCCCGATCGCGCAACCGTTGCGGAGGCCATCAACTTCCTGCATAAGGCGGGGTATCGAACGACCGACATCTCGGTCCTGTCGTCCGACAATCAGGGATCCAAGGATTTCGCGCTTGTGAAGCGCGGTAAGGCCTTGGAGGGTGCGGCCGTTGGCGCGGCAGTGGGTGCGGTGGTTGGAGCCGCATTGGCCTGGTTCGCTTCCTTTCAAGCAGCGGCCATCGCGGGTCTGGCGCCGCTCGTCGCGGCTGGACCGGTGCTCGCTCCTTTGGCTGGCGCGGGCGCCGGCGGGGCCTTGGGATGGTTCGTGGGACTGCTGGCCGGCTCGCGGCTGGCGGAGTACGTCGCCAAGCGGTACGCCGGCAGAATCAGGCATGCCGGGATTCTTGTATCCGTTCACTGCGACGGTCCGGAGTGGTGTAGCCGGGCAAAGACGGCTTTGCGGGATACTGGCGCGCGGGATATTTCCGCCGCACCGGAAACTTCCGCCGACTATGGCACGACTGACAAGCCGACGGAGAGAGCGACCGCCGCGGTCACGACTCACTGCGAGACGCCCGCCCGAGAGACGACAGAATCCGTGACTCACGCGATCAATAAATAGGAGGACGCCTCACGGCGGCATTCACGCGGCCGGGATGTCGAGGGCGGCGGCGTGAGAGCCGTGCCACTTCACTCTGCCGAGCCGCCCGGATGAGCCGGCTCACCAGACCTGCGCCGAGACGGAATGCAACCGAGGCCGTGCGGGCAGATTCAGGCTCGCTTGGCAGTCGGCGTGCACACTCGATAAACGACTTTTAAGGAGAGTATGATTATGCAGTTCACACGAACCACCAGTACCGCTGCCCTGCTTCTGCTTTTCGGGACGATTGCCCCAGCGTATGCGCAGAACGAAAAGGAGCAGCACCCGCAAGCACAACCGCAGCAACGGGCGCAGCAGCCTCAGCAGCAGCGACAGGCACAACCGCAGGCCCAGAAGCCGCAGCCACAGCAGCAACAACAACGGGCCCAACAGGCTCAGAAACCGCAGCCACAGCAGCAACCGCAGCGGGCCCAGCAGGCCCAGAAACCGCAGCCACAGCAGCAACCGCAGCGGGCCCAGCAGGCCCAGAAACCGCAGCCACAGCAGCAACAACAACGGGCCCAACAGGCTCAGAAACCGCAGCCACAGCAGCAACCACAGCGGGCCCAGCAGGCCCAGAAACCGCAGCCACAGCAGCAACCGCAGCGGGCTCAGCAGGCCCAGAAGCAACAGCCACAGCAGCAACCACAGCGGGCCCAGCAGGCCCAGAAGCAACAGCCACAGCAGCGGGCCCAGCCGCAGCAGCCCCAACGTGCGCGGCAGCAGGCGGTCGCCTGGCAGCAGAAGCGGGGATGGCAACAGGCGGGGGCCTGGCAGGGGCAGAGTACATGGCAGGGCGATCGGGCGAACCAGTGGGGAAGCCAGCATCGCAATTGGTCGCAACGTGGAGGATACGGCGGTTCCTATATACCTCAGGCCAGCTTCAATCTCTATTTCGGGAGTGACCACTCGTTCCGCATGCACGCTCTACCCAGCATTTACATGGGGTATCCGCGTTTCGAGTACGGCGGCTATTCGTTCTTGCTCGTGGATCCCTACCCGGAATCCTGGGCAGCTAACTGGTTCGATACCGATGACCTTTACATCGCCTATGACAACGGATACTACCTTTACGACCGCTCGTATCCGGGTGTCGGACTGGCGATCACTGTCGAACTGTAGTTGACGGACAATTGAGTTGGTTGGCGGACACTGGCAGGGCTTGACCGTGGGGCATTCGCGCAACGTTCTGAGGTGCGCTAGCCCTGGCGGTGTCGGCAGACGTCGGGGCACTGCTCGGAGCCTGATCTGCAGCAGTTGCCGCGTTCGTGCACGTTCTGCACCTGGCTCCGATGGAACTCCCCGGTCCGGGACAAACCGCGGTTGCCAATAGGTCGACTTTCCGTTTTGGACCTGCGGTTGCAACTATGCCTCGCGAAGGAGCAAAAAGATGCTTTGGACAATCTGTGTAGTTCTACTGGTTTTGTGGGCGTTGGGAATGGCAACCTCCTACACGGGCGGCGGGCTGATTCACCTCCTGCTGGCCGTTGCTGTGGTGGTACTGGTAATCCGCCTGTTTCAGGGACGCAGGATAGTTTAGTTCCTCGAGACACGTCCAGCCGGCGTGCACCAAGCTGTCGACTGGGCATCGGAATGCTACTAAAACGACTGAGGAGTGTAAAAGAAGATGCCTTTAATCAACATCGTGATTGTGCTGATCGTGGTCGGCCTCGCGTTGTGGCTGATCAATAACTTTATCCCGATGGCGCACAGCATCAAGACAATTCTGAACGTAGTGGTTATCGTTGCGGTCGCCGTTTGGATCTTGCAGGCTGTTGGGATGTGGGGGCGAGTAACCAGTTATAGGTTGAACTGAGCCAGTATGGTTTACGTGGCGCCAGTGGCACAAAGAGAGAACCCCGACCCATGCGTTCGATACTCGTCGTCGGCCTGGCTCTTGCGATTCCCGCAGCCGGACTCACCCAGCCCTTCATTGCGCTGAGTGTGAGCGACAAACTCGATTACCAGGTCCACCAGTCTATTGGACCATGGGCGCTCCTCGGAGATGCGGCGTACGCTGGAATCCTCCAAGAAGCCGATACCCCGGCGGAATGGGGACAGGGCGGGTCCGCCTACGGGAAACGCTTCGGAGTGACCGTCGCCTGCTCCGGGATCCATAGCGCTTTGGCTTTTGGTTTGGGTTCAGCCCTGCACGAAGACCCCCGCTATTTCCGTTCCGGCAGTGGCGGATTCTGGCGCCGCACGAGACATGCGTTCCGCGGCACCATCCTCACGCACACGGACCGGGGAACCGAGACCGTCTCCTTTTGGCGCCTCGGCAGCGCTTATGGAGCGTCCTATCTGGCGGACGAATGGTATCCGGGCCGCGTCCATACCGTGCGTCTCGGACTTTCTGAGGGTTCTCTCCAACTAGGGTTCGATCTGGCCAGCAACCTAGCATCCGAGTTCGGACCCGATCTTAAACGGAAGATGCTGCACCGAAGACGACGGATGGCTGCGCCTCAAATCGCCAGGCAATGAGCCTGAGCCTGCACATCGAGCAGCGGGAAAGTGAAGGCGTCGTAAATTCTCGGCCTGAAGCTCATTTGGGGCCAGGGAGATTGGGAGCTGCGCGAAGGACTCGTCTGCTTGCATTAATTCGGCAAAGTCAGTATTGTCTTGAATCTCAAACACGTCAGCGACATTGACAGCACTGGACTGGGGATCTTGGCATTCGCGCTCGCCAGGCTGCGCAAAGCCGGTGAAAGGCTGGCACTGCTAAGCGTCAATCGGTCGCATCTGGAGCTCTTCTTGCTGAGCAGGTTGGCCATCGCCTTTGAGTTCATCGATGATGAGCACGATGCGGTCAATAGCTTCTTTTTGTATCGAGCGGTGAAGCGCTTCGACATTTTCGACTTCGTTCAGGGCGAACAGGACCGTAATCTGGATCGCCACGCCCGCTCCGCCCGCTCCGGAGCGGCTTGACTGCCGGAGGTAAAATAAAACCTGATGCCCCGACAGCCTGCGGTTCCCGGCCGGATACTCATCGTCGACGACGAAGAACGCCAGCGGGCCGCCTTGACGGCCATGCTTTCCGAGTCTGACTTTGTAACGCAGGTGGCTGCCGACGGACTGGAAGCGCTGGAACGGCTCACAGCCTTCAATGCGGACGTCATCGTCGCCGATTTGATCATGCCGCGCATGGACGGTTTCGAACTGCTCCGGCAGTTGAAGGAACGCGGCGACCTCACACCGGCGATCGCGCTCACCGGCTTCGGAAGCATGGAAAAGGCGCTGTCCGCGGTTCATGATCTCAAAGCGTTCTGGTTCCTGGAAAAGCCCGTCGAACCGCGCGCCTTCAAGACCCTCCTGGACCGCGCGGTCCGTTTCAAAAGGAGCCTGCAGAAGGCCGACGAGCTGAAGCGCGAACTCAGCTTTCACGGTGTGCTTGGAGACATGGCCGGAACTTCCCCGGCGATGCAAAGGATCTTTTCGCTGATTCGGCAGGTGGCGCCCACGTCGGCGCCCGTCCTGATCTCCGGCGAGAGTGGCACCGGGAAGGAGTTGGTGGCGCGGGAGATCCATAAGTGCAGCCCCCGCTGTGATGGGCCTTTCGTCGCGATCAATGCAGCCGCGCTGCCCGAGACTCTGGTGGAGAGTGAACTATTCGGCCACGAGAAGGGCGCGTTTACGGGAGCCATGGAGCGTTCGGCCGGCTGCTTTGAGCAGGCTCACGGGGGCACTTTGCTCTTAGATGAGATCGGCGAGATGCCGCCGTCTACGCAACCGAAACTGCTGCGCGTTCTGGAGGATTTGCGCGTGCGGCGGCTCGGCGGCAAGCACGAGATCCCAGTGGACGCGCGGGTACTGGCCGCGACCAGTCACAAACTTGGCACGCATCTGCGCGAAGAACTGTAGTATCGGTTGAGCGTGTTCCAGATCGAAGTTCCTCCGCTGCGCAACCATAAAGAAGATATCCCGCTAATCGCCGAGGTCATGCTGCGGAATCTGAACAAGAAACACTCGACGCGTGTGACCGGCGTGGATGCGGAAGTGATGGAGCTTTTTCATCGGCATGATTGGCCGGGCAATGTGCGAGAGCTCCGCAACGTGCTGGAGCGCGCCGCCATCATGGCAGGCGAAGGTTTGATCCGGTTGGCGAACCTTCCTTCTCCTGCGTTCGCCGTAAACCCAGGCTCGCATTCGCGGCCAGCATCCGGCGATGAGGGTCCTATCGTGCTCCAGCCAGGCCAGCCGCTCACGAAACTTGAGGGGGCGTACATCAAACTCACACTCGATCACGTGCACGGCAACCGCAAACTCGCCGCCGAGATGTTGGGGATCAGCCTGCGGACGCTGCAGAACCGGATCGCCGGACTGCGCGAGGCGGAGAAGACGGCGACTCCCGGTTCGTGAACAGCCTGCCTCATTGCGGTTCTGATCCAGTGGTGCCCCGCCGCGCTCGATGCGACCAGTGGCTTGATGTGCTGCCCGTCGCCAGAGCTGCGGTTATGACCCTTGAGGCGCTCTTCCGCACGAGTGTGCCACGCGGGTTATAGCGGATCCGGCTAGAAAGCCGATCGCGGCCGCAGCTACCAGAGTGCTTGCCGGATGACGGCGAGCAAACCTGCGCAAGCCGGTGAATGCATCCCCGAGGTCATGATCTTCGATGTATGATGCCGTGGCATCCAGTCGATCGGCTGTGCGGGTGGTGCAGTTGTCGATTGCCGCGGAGCCGTCGCGTCCTGCTCTGCGAACGGAGGAGGCAGCCGAATGGAGTGCACCCCCTGTCCCTGCTCGCGCCGCGTCCAGTTTCTTGCCGGCGGACTGGCTCAACTCCTCGATTGATTCTCTGGCCTGCTGGCCAAGTTCCGCCGCCGTTTCCGTTGCTGTACTTAAAGTCGTCACGCTGTTCCTCCTAAGTCCTAAGATGGCTGGCCTTGTAGCTCGGTCCAACCGGAATGATCGGCACGTTTGCCTCCATTTATGAATCGAGAGGACGGACTGGTGAGGGTCACATGGTGACGCCGTGCCCAAGCGGCGAAAACTGCACCATCGAAGGCATTATTTGCACTTCGCGGTGCGCGCTCGCTCACACCGCCCAGTTTCCGGCCAAATCAGCGAGTTGGCTAAACGCGTGCTCGGTGCTTCGCCAGGAGTGTATACAGATGAAGAAGATCATAGGGCTAACGGTCCTGATCTGCCTCGTTGCTCTTGCGCAGAACCGAGGCGGCGAAGGAGGGTCACGCGGCGGCGGGCGCCCCGCGGCGGTTGGCGGGGGACATATTCCCGCTCATGGTCCTGCTCCTGCGAGGGCTGCCAATCCGGCACGAGATCAGCAGCGGGGTACCGCGACGGAGAACCACGTTGCCGTGGACAGGAAAGGCCATCCGGGCGTTCCGCACGTTGACGCCAAGAACGATAGATGGGTCGGACACGATAGCGGCCCTAACGATCCGCATTATCACCTCGCTCAGCCGTGGGCACACGGACACTTCGGCGGCGGTTTTGGAAGTGCATTCGCGCTGGGGGGCGGAAACCGGGAGCGCTTCTGGTTCGGCAATTTCTTCTGGGACGTCGCTCCGTTCGACTACAACATCGTCGCGGACTGGAACTGGACCGGCGATCAGATCGTGATTTACGAGGACCCCGACCATATTGGCTGGTACCTCGGATACAACCCGCGGTTAGGCACGTACGCTCACATCGAATATCTGGGAGGTTAACGTTCCATCGGCAGCCGCTGTGCAACTCCGTCAGATTCATGGGCGCGCGGAGCAGGCCGTCGTTGCACTCCGCGCCCGGAAACCATATGCTGCGCGTGATCCAGCGCTCAGAGAAGGAGATTCCGTTTGGCATCTGATTTAGACGAGGATTCAACCATCGGCCCAGAACATCAGATCCAGGCGTCTACGACACGTCCCCGGCATAAGGTTTTACGGCTCATCCTGTGGAGTGTGCTGCTGCTAATTCTCGCGCTGACGTTCGTGCTCATCTTACGCCACCACGAAAACGCCAAGAAAGCGGCGGCCCTGGCGGCACGGCCCGCGCCGGGGGTCACAATTACGAGTGCGACAGCTCAAAAAGGTAACATCGGCGTTTACCTTGACGCGATCGGCACGGTCACGCCGGTCTACACCGATTCGATTACCAGCCAGGTGGATGGCCTAGTCGTCGCCGTGCAGTATACGGAGGGTCAGGTGTTAGGTAAGGGTGACCCGCTGGTTGATATCGATTCGCGTCGATACCGCGCTACGCTTTTGCAAGCGCAAGGGGCGCTGGAGCGCGACCAGAATCTGCTCGGCCAAGCACAGATGGACTTGGAGCGGTACCGTGCTGCGTGGGCACGCAACGCCATCGCCAAGCAGATTCTTGATGACCAGGAGAAGCTTGTCCTGCAGGATGAGGGCACAGTAAAGAACGATCAGGGAACGGTGCAATATGACCAGATTCAGGTCGACTACTGCCATATCACAGCTCCCATCGCCGGCCGCGTGGGCTTACGGCTGGTGGATCCGGGCAACGTAGTGCAATCTGCGGCAACCGTAACCCTCGCTGTAATTACGCAGTTGGAGCCCATCACCGTAGTTTTCACCATTCCCGAAGACAGTTTAGGACAGGTGGAAGCTCGCCTAAGCAAGGGCGCCAAGCTCACCGTGGATGTTTTGGACCGCACTGCGCAGAAGAGGATCGCAAGCGGGACACTGTTGACGATCGACAACCAGATTGACACTACGACCGGGACAGTCAAAGGGCGATCGCTGTTCGACAACACCAATGATGCACTTTTCCCGAACCAGTTCGTAAACACGCGACTGCTGGTGAATACGCTGCAGGGGGTGACGCTGATTCCAGCCTCGGCCATCCAACAGAATGGCCAGGCATCGTTCGTGTATGTGATTCAAAACAACTTTGCCCACATGCGGAGCATAAAGCCAGGAGTCACGGACGGCGGTTTGACTCAGGTTGACGGCGTGAATCCCGGAGACGTAGTAGCCAACAGCAGCTTCGATAAGTTGCAGGACAACGTCGCCGTCGTCGTTTCGAACACGCCTGTCCCGGCCACCACGAGCGGGAGCAAAGCTCATTGAGTCCGTCTCGTCCATTTATCTTACGGCCGGTCGCCACCTCTTTGCTGATGGCTGCAATCCTCCTGGTGGGTCTTGTAGGTTATACCCAACTGCCGGTTTCCGCGCTGCCGGAAGTCGATTATCCGACCATTCAGGTACTCACTTTTTATCCCGGAGCAAGCCCCACCGTGATTGCCACGACTGTCACGGCGCCACTGGAGCGCCAATTCGGCGAGCTGCAGGGCTTGAGCCAGATGACGTCCACCAGCTCCGGAGGCACTTCTGTCATCGTCCTGCAATTCGATCTCACCATGGCCATCGATGTCGCCGAGGAAGAGGTACAGGCTGGCATAAGCTCGGCGCAGAGTTTGCTGCCATCCATTCTGCCCGCACCGCCGACCTACAGTAAGACGAATCCAGCCGATGCCCCGGTGCTCACCCTGGCCATTACTTCGACTTCCATGCCGCTATCCCAGGTGGAAGACCTAGTGGACACGCGCTTTGCGCCCAAGATCTCGCAGCTCAATGGGGTGGGCCTTGTAACCATCAGCGGCGGTCAAAAACCCGCCGTACGCATTCAGGCCAACCCAACCGCCCTGTCATCCTATGGCATAAACCTGGAGGACGTCCGAACGGCGCTGGCATCCGCCAGCGTGAATGCCGCCAAGGGGAACTTCGATGGGCCGCGTCAGGATTATCAGATCGACGCCAACGATCAACTGGTCACCAGCGCCGACTATCGGAAAGTTGTAGTCGCCTACCGTAACGGCGCGCCGGTGATGCTCACCGACGTAGCACGCGTCGTGGATGGCGTAGAGAACAATTATCAGGCCGCCTGGATGGATCAAACCCCCGCAGTCATCCTGAATGTGCAGCGCCAGCCCGGGGCCAACACGATCAGCGTGGTCAAAAGCATTCAGGGGCTAATGCCGCAGTTGAAAGCTAACTTGCCTAAGGGCATTCTGGTGACCACGCTAACCGACCTTACAACCGCCATCGAAGCATCGGTTTCCGATGTTGAGTTCGAACTGTTGTTGACAGTCGGGCTGGTTGTTCTAGTTATCTTTCTCTTCTTGCGCAGTCTCTATGCCACGATCATTCCGAGCGTGGCTGTGCCGCTGTCGCTGGTCGGAACCTTCGGGGCTATGTACCTTCTTGGTTATAGCCTGGATAACTTATCGATGATGGCACTGACCATTTCCACCGGATTTGTTGTGGACGATGCCATCGTGATGATCGAGAATATCTCTCGATACATCGAAGCGGGCGATCCACCCATGGAGGCGGCGCTCAAAGGTGCGGAGCAAATCGGCTTCACTATTCTCTCGCTATCCGTGTCACTTATCGCCGTACTAATTCCGTTGCTTTTCATGGGTGATGTGGTTGGACGGCTGTTCCGCGAGTTTGCGGTGACACTTGCCGTTACCATCGTCCTTTCGGCGGTGGTTTCCCTTACGCTCACGCCGATGATGAGCGCGCGCATCTTGCGGCACCGGGCAAAGGAGCAACAGGGGCGCATCTATAGGGCCTCGGAGCGCGCCTTCGACGGGACGATTGCGTTCTATGGCCGGACGCTGAAGTTCGTTCTTCGGTTTCAGACGATTACACTGTTGGTCGCAGTTGCCACGCTGGCTCTTACGGTTTTCCTTTACATAGTCATCCCCAAGGGGTTCTTCCCGGTACAGGACACGGGCGTCATACAGGGCATATCGCAAGCACCGCCGGCGATTGGTTCGAAGGCGATGGCTGAAAAGCAACTGGAGATAACCAAGGCGGTTTTGGATGACCCGGCTGTTGAAAGCGTGTCTTCGTTTATCGGCGCGGATGGTACCAACACGACGCTGAACAGCGGTAGGATGTCGATCAATCTGAAACCGCTGGACCAGCGCAAGATCAGTGCATCTGACCTGATCCGCAGGCTCAATGCCAGAGTGAACCTGGTTCAAGGAATCCAGTTGTTCATGGCGCCAGTGCAAGATATTACCGTGGATGACCGGGTGAGCCGCACCCAATACCAGTACACGCTCGAAGACCCCAATGCCAACGAGTTGAATGACTGGACCAACCGATTCGTCACCCGGCTGAAGCAGTTGCCTGAGCTGGAAGACGTAGCCACCGATCAACAACTGGGCGGGTTGGCGTTGTCTCTGACGATCGACCGGGTCACCGCGTCTCGGCTGGGCATCGCGCCTTCGACCATCGATAACACGCTGTATGACGCCTTCGGTCAGCGGCAAATCAGCACCATGTATACCCAAGTAAACCAGTACCATGTAATTCTCGAGAGTGAGCCGCAGTTTCAGAAGGACCCCAACAAGCTGAACCAGCTTTACATCCAGTCCAATGCTTCCGCGGGCACAAGCGGAACCGGAGCATCGTCCTCTTTTGCGTCTTCCGGATCGTCTTCCGCAGGCTCTAATGCCCTGACGGCTTCGGCACTATACACCCCATCGGCAAATACGCTTGCTCCGCCCGCGAGCGCGCTTTCGGCGGGCGTCTCCACGGCGGTTTCCAGCAAGGGAGCCGGCTCCGCGGGCGCGACCAGCTCGGCCGTGAGCAGCGCCGTTCCGCTGAGCGCGTTCGCACACTTCGAAAACACCACAGAGCCGCTCGCCATTACCCACCAGGGTCAGTTTCCGGCGATCACCGTATCTTTCAATCTCGCATCGAATGCCTCACTGGGCAGCGCTATTACGAGCGTCAATAAAGCGCAAAGAGATATGCACATGCCTCCCAGCTTGCAGGCGGGTTTTCAAGGCACGGCCGCATCGTTTACGAATTCGCTGGCAGGCGTGCCGTTGCTCATTCTTGCCGCGCTGGTCACCGTGTACATCGTGCTGGGTGTTTTGTACGAGAGCTTTATCCACCCGATCACGATTCTATCCACGCTGCCGTCGGCGAGCGTCGGCGCCTTTCTCGCACTGCTTCTCTTTCACCAGGATTTGAGCATGGTGGCGATCATCGGCATCGTGCTGCTGATCGGCATCGTGAAAAAGAACGGCATTATGATGGTGGACTTCGCTCTGGAAGGCGAGCGGAAGCACGGCAAGAACGCGACGGATGCGATTTACGAGGCCTGTCTGCTCCGCTTCCGCCCCATCATGATGACCACCATGGCGGCGCTGCTGGCTGGGCTACCGCTGGCGCTGGGAACGGGTTTCGGTTCCGAATTACGCAAGCCGCTGGGCATCGCGATGGTGGGCGGCTTGCTGCTGAGCCAGATGTTGACACTTTACACTACGCCCGTCATCTATATCTTCTTTGACAATCTGGGGCACCGCTTCGCACGCAAATCGAGCCAGCCGGAAACCGGGGGCGCGGAACTGGCAAACCCCGCATGAACATCTCCGCACCCTTCATTCACCGGCCGGTGGCTACCACGCTGCTCACGGTGGCGATTGCCCTTGCCGGGGCGGTTGCCTTTGAGGTTTTGCCGGTATCGCCCCTGCCGGAGGTCGACTTTCCGACTATTTCGGTCAGTGCGGCTTTACCGGGAGCCAGCGCCGACATTATGGCGTCGTCCGTCGCCACCCCCCTGGAGCGGCAGTTCGGTCATATAGCAGGTGTGACGGAGATGACTTCCGCCAGCAGTCTCGGCGGCACATCCGTCACCATTCAGTTCGACCTCAGCCGCGACATTGATGGCGCGGCGCGCGATGTGGAGGCAGCGATCAATGCGGCGCGAACCTATCTGCCCGCCAACCTTCCCGGCAATCCAACCTACCGGAAGGTCAATCCCTCCGATGCGCCGATCATGATCCTCGGCCTTACCTCCGGTAAATACGGCGCCGCAGCGCTGTACGACGAAGCCTCCACCGTCGTCGAGCAAAAGTTGTCGCAGATTCAGGGCGTAGGGCAGGTCACCGTAGGAGGCGGCGCGCTGCCTTCCGTGCGTGTGGACGCAAATCCCACGCAAATCGCCAGCTACGGACTTAGCCTGGCGAATCTGCAGTCCGTGCTGAGCTTGCAGAACGCCGACTTGGCCAAAGGCCAAATCTCCGATGGCATTGTGACCGCGGACATCCTTGCCAACGACCAGATGTCGCTCGCGGCCGACTACAAACCGCTCGTCGTCGGGTATCACCACGGCGCGGCTATCCGCCTGTCCGATGTCGCCGAAGTGACGGACTCCGTACAGAACATCCGTGCTGCCGGCTATTTGAACGGCAAGCGCTCGATTTCCGTTGTCATATACCGGCAGCCCGGCGCCAACATCATTAAGACGGTCGATGGCATACGCGCGCAGCTTCCGTTTATCCAGGCATCCATTCCGCTCGGCATCGATACCACCATCGTTCTCGATCGGACCACAACTATTCGCGCCTCTGTTAGTGACGTCGAGAGGACGCTGTTGATCTCCATCGGCCTCGTCATCGTGGTGGTCTTTGTCTTCCTGCGCAATGGCCGCGCCACGCTGGTGCCCGCTGTTGCGGTGCCGGTCTCGCTGATCGGCACGCTCGCCGTCATGTATCTGTTCGGATACAGTCTTGATAATCTCTCGCTGATGGCCTTGACCATTTCAACCGGATTCGTCGTGGATGATGCCATCGTGGTGATGGAAAATGTTACGCGCCATCTGGAAAATGGAATGCAGCCCTTGGCCGCCGCGTTGAAGGGCGCGGAAGAAATCGGCTTCACCGTCTTCACCATCAGCATTTCGCTGATTGCCGTTTTTATCCCTCTTCTGCTGATGGGCGGAATCGTGGGCCGTCTCTTCCGCGAGTTTGCCGTCACTCTGTCGACGGCCATTCTTGTGTCCATGATTATCTCCCTGACCACCACGCCGATGATGTGCGCCTACCTGTTAAGGAATGAGCGGACGGAAGAACATGGGCGTATGTTCAGAGCTAGCGAGAAGTTTTTCGACTGGGTACTGTCGTTGTATCGCGCCAGCCTGCGCTGGGTGCTTCGCCATCCGACTCCCACCCTCGTCGTCCTCTTCCTCACTATTGCGCTCAATGGGCTGCTGATCGTCAAGATACCCAAAGGCTTTTTCCCGCAGGAGGACACAGGATCGATCACCGGCGCAGTGCGAGGACCGCAGGATTCCTCCTTTTCGGTGATGAACGACTCCATTCAGCAGATCGGCAGCGTGATCAAGAACGACACGGCCGTTGCGAATGTGATTGCGTTTACCGGCGGCGGCGGGGCCACCAACGCCGGCTCACTCTACGTTGCGCTGAAGCCACTGACGGCACGCAAGAACGTCAGTGCCGCTCAGATCATCAACCGCCTGCGTCCGCAATTGAGCCGGCTCCCGGTGGCTTCCGCTTTCCTCCAGGCCGTTCAGGATCTGCGCATCGGCGGCCGGTCCAGTAATGCGATGTACCAGTACACGCTCCAATCCGACAACGTGCAGGATCTTTCCAAGTGGGGACCGATTCTGCTGAACGCAATGCAGCGGCTTCCCGGTCTCCAGGACGTGAGTTCGGACCAACAGAACGGCGGTCGTGATGAGCTGATGACCTATGATCGCGTCACGGCGGCTAAGATCGGCCTTAGCGTACAGTCGCTGGATTCGGAGTTATACAGCGCATTCGGCCAATCGGAGGTATCCATCATCTACACACAGTTGAATCAGTACTACGTGGTGCTGGAAGTTGCTCCCCAGTATTGGCAAAGCCCGGAGGGGCTGAAAGACATCTACCTTCCGACGTCCGGCGGCGGGAACATTCCGCTGCTCGCGGTGGCCAGGGGCCAATCGAACACAATACCACTCGCCGTCAACCACACGGGCTTATTCCCCTCGGTCACCGTGTCCTTTAATCTCGCGCCGAACTTGTCCTTGAGCGACGCCACATCGGCCATCACCCAGATGCAAAAGCGGCTCGGCACGCCCTCCACAATTCAAGGGTTTTATGCCGGCACACTGCTGGCGTACCAGCAATCCCTGAGCACCGAGCCTGTGCTGATCCTGACAGCTCTCCTGGCAGTGTACATCGTTCTCGGTATTCTGTATGAGAGTCTGGTCCATCCACTGACGATCATTTCCACGCTGCCGTCGGCGAGCGTAGGCGCCATGCTCGCACTGATGCTCTTTAAAGTGGATCTGAACGTAATCTCCATCATCGGCATTGTGCTGCTGATCGGAATCGTAAAAAAGAACGCCATCATGATGATCGATTTCGCTCTTCAGGCAGAACGCCAGGAGGGAAAGAGCACTGCCGACGCGATTTTCGAAGCCTGCATGCTGCGCTTCCGTCCGATCTTGATGACTACGATGGCTGCGCTATTGGGCGCTCTGCCGCTGGCGCTCGGGACAGGTATGGGGTTTGAGCTTCGCCGGCCCCTTGGCATCACGATTGTGGGAGGACTGATCTTGAGTCAGTTGCTCACGTTCTATACAACGCCGGTTCTCTATTTGGCATTCGACCGGCTGCGGCTACGGATGCAGGGCAAGCAGCACGACATCCTTGGCCATGGGGCTGGGCCAGCCCCCAGTGCTGCAGTTTAATGGGGCCATCATGGGGTGCATAGGATTATGACTTCTTGCCATCTAAGAGCCACAGTATGTCTCGCCGTCCCAGCTTGTTTTCTCGCGGGGTGTATGCTCGGCCCAAAATACCACGCTCCGCCTGCGGTAATGCCGCCCGGGGAAACTCCCCCGGCATACAAGGAGCTTACTTCCGTCGACTACAAAAACACCGACGGTTGGAAAGTCGCGCAGCCGAAAGACGATGCGCTTCGCGGCAAATGGTGGGAAATCTTCGAAGATCCTCAGCTGAACATGTTGGAGGAGAAGGTTAGTGTTTCAAGTCAAAGCATCGCAGCCGCGGCGGCAAGCTTCATTGCGGCGCGCGCCCTGGTTAAGGAAGCCCGATCGCAACTGTTCCCAACAGCGACAACCAGCCCGGCCATTACCGTGCAACGCTCGCCCTCCACAAAGTCCAGTGGCAACTCGGGAACAGGGACAGGTTCCCCATCTTCTTCAACGGGCACATTCACCGAGTATACTTTTCCGTTCGATGCCACGTGGCAACCGGACTTGTTCGGTCGTATTCGGAACACCGTCAGATCGGCCGCCTACGGAGCGCAGGCCAGCGCAGCTGACCTCGAGAATACGCGTCTCGTCATCCAAGCCGATCTTGCCGTGGACTACTTTCAACTTTGCGGACAAGATGGGTTAAAGCAGTTGTTGGATTCCACGGTGGTTGCTTATCGACAGTCTCTCGGTCTGACTAAAGCTCTGTACGACACGGGCATCGGCTCCGACGAAGCCGTGGCGCAAGCCGAAACTCAACTCGAAGTCGCGCAGGCGCAGGATACTGCGCTTGGCATCCAACGGGCGCAGTTTGAACACGCCATCGCCGTGTTGACCGGCCAGCCGGCTTCGACGTTTTCGATTCCCACCGAACCACTCAAATCGAGCCCTCCGGCGATTCCCTTCGGTGTTCCTTCGCAGCTTCTGGAGCGGCGCCCCGATATCGCCGCGGCGGAGCGCCTGGTTGCCCAGGCCAATGCACAGATCGGCGTTGCCAGAGCAGCGTACTTTCCTACGGTTACGTTAAGCGCGGCGGCAGGCTTCGCCAGCACCTCGGCCGCGCGTTGGTTCATATGGCCGAGCCGCTTCTTTTCGATTGGCCCGGCGGCTGCGGAAACGATCTTTGACGCGGGGTTGCGCCGGGCCACGGTGGAGCAATTCAGAGCCCAGTACGATCAGACAGTAGCCAACTATAGGCAGACGGTGCTGACGGCTTTTCAGCAAGTTGAGGACAACCTCGCGTCACTGCGGATACTTTCAGTGGAGATCCAGCAACAGGACGCGGGGGTCAAATCGGCTGAAAGAAGCCTGGCGATCGCTAGCGATCTTTATAGATTGGGAATCGACCCATACTTGAATGTGCTTGCTGCGCAAATCTCATTATTGTCCAATCAGGAAACTGAGGTCAGTCTGCGGATTCAGCAGATGACGGCCAGCGGGGGATTGATCGAGGCGCTCGGCGGAAGTTGGAACGCCGCCCAGCTTCCATCGCCTGCACAATTGACCGGTAAAGCACCATGAAATATTGGGCACGTACTTCTCAAGAGTCAGCACTGGCAAGTCACGTGCAATGAGAATCGCATGAGGAAGTCAGCCGATAAAGCAAGCCGAACGTACGCCACCGTTTCGACTGGAGAGAAGAGGCGACCGGCGGATTCGGGCGGCCAATCCGGGGACACTCAAGGGTTGCCAGATGTCGCGGAGGCCGCCTCAGAGAGCGTTGAAGAACTGATCGAGGAGGGGCAAGCCTTCGAAGCCGAAGCGATAAGCGGAGTGCAAGATGCACCCGACCCAGACGTGGCTGAAGTCCACACCAAGCAAGTCCCCGAGGATGATGTGCCCACCGAATACCTAGGGAACGATTAGACCGCGGGTGGCTTCGTCGCACCATTGCGAGAGCGAATCCCCACGCAGTCAGCCCTCCGCACCTTCGCAACAGCTTCAGCTGCCTCTAGCGTGAACCGGGTGTATGAGCCAGAGCTGAATGCGGCCACCGGCGTGATGCACTGCCTCGGTGACGCTTCTGGCTGGCGGAACAGTTGGCGAATATCAGGTCGCCGGACATCAAGGTTGGGATTTGTGGAACACGTAGAGGAATACCGCCATGCTCAGACTTGCCAGTAAGTGAATTCCCGACGTGAGCAGCGTTATCGCTGCAACCGCACCGTTCACAAAACTCACTAGGTCACGGATGAAGCCCGCTGCCAGCAGAACCGCCAGCAGAATCATCCCGATCAGTGCGAAGAGGGCCGCGTTCTTGAGTCTCATGCTTGCAGTATACGTCTACTGCTTTGCCATGGCATTGTACCGGTAGTGTATGCTTTCCAAGGTGAGGAGAATGGAGCGGCTGACTCGTGCGGCGGCGGTGATTGGTGGGCTACTGGTGTTTGGGGCGATGGCCTATCCGCTGGTGCGCGGCGACGCGGTCGAGTTCGACCTGCCAGTGCGGGCGGCGATCCACGGTTGGGCGTCTCCAACGCTGACGGCGGCCATGCGGCTGATTACGATGCTGGGCTCGGAGTATTTCCTGATGCCGCTGGCGGTGATTCTGGTGTGGCACTGGGAGAAGCGCGGTGAGCGCAAGGCGGCTTACCTGCTGCTGAGCGGGAGCCTTAGCGCGGAAGCGATGACGCAGTTGCTCAAGGCGCTGATCCGCAGGCCGCGGCCGGAAGTTTTCTTCGGGCTTGTGCCTACGGAGACGTATAGCTTCCCGAGCGGGCACGCGTTTGTGCCGGTGGTGTATTTTGGTATCCTGGCCGGCGTCCTGGCGGCGGGCGCGAGGTGGCGCGCAGCGGTGGTGGTGATGGCGGCGTTCCTCGGACTCTCACGCGTGTATCTGGGCTACCACTATCCGAGCGACGTGGTGGCGGGCTGGGCGCTGGCGGTGGTGTGGCTAACGCTGTGGGCTACTATCGCAGATCGCCGCACGTCTTCCCCTAGTTGATGTTCTGGACCCGGTTCGCTGAAAGTTAACCGGCGGAATCTGCGCTCCCGCGCGCACCTGCAAGGGCAAAAGCAGGTGGTCCGGTCTGTCCGCCACCCTTACGGCCGATATCACTGCGGTCCCGCCGTCCCTCTCATGCGTCTTGGGGTCCGGAGTCGAGGAACAACGGGAAGTCGAGCGCTGTCGGCTTCCACAGCAGCAGATGCCTTATGTAAGAGCAGAACTGTCGTGAGTGGCCGGCGTAGCTCTAGCGGAAAGCGCCCAGCAGGTACGCTACCAGGAGAAGCGCTAGTATAGTGCCAAGCCCTGTGCCCATACCCCCAGCGTAGCCCCAGCGGTTTCGGCCATAGTACCCGCCTCCGGCGCCTAAAATCAATAGCACAATGATAAGTAATATCAACATCGTAGGTCTCCTTTTCTAAAGATGAGGCTCGCGGCCCATAGGCCGGAGGTCATGCCGTCCTGTGCGTTACGAACACTTCAACGCCACCACTGACCGCCTCCACAAGCAAGACAACGTGCACTGTCAAAAACCGGCGCATTCACTTTCTGCGAACACTTTCTCAATCTGGCCGGTTTGTTTTGAACGGCTCCCGGCGATCCTCTCGGCTGCCAGTCCACTGAACACAACTTCTGTTGCAATCCGACAACCCAATCCGCATCAGGGCTCGCGGCCTTCACCACGATCGCGTCGGCGGGAACGTCGGCGGCATCTTCGTCGGGAGATGAACGCGCTCGGACAGGAGAGCCGCCAGTCACAAAGCGATTGAGAGTCTCGGGATCATTGGTCGCCGGGGTTAGCCGAAACTAAAAGGAAGCCGAGATGCAAAGGTTGCACGTGAAATGCGACATTTGCCGGCAGTTGATCGGCGGAGCCAGGTCTGCGATCTCTTACGCAGGTTGCAAGTGAAGCCAGCCTGGTTGGAACGGCGCGTGCTGTGGATTTGACGGTGACATAGATCCAGGGCTAATGAAGAGAGGATATCTATGAAAACACATCGGCGGTTGGCTGTTACTGCCGCATTCCCCGTCCATTTTCCCTGTCTTGTCCGAGCGGTACCGGTGCACAATCAAGAGGCGGCGGGCGAAACATCCTGTGCCACGAAGCCCGTATCAGCACACTGCGTTGGCTTGGGCTGTCCGGCTGGAGACTGACTATGCCTTGCTTCTTTCTGCTCATTTTCCTGATGTTTCCGCGAGTCGTGCTCGTGTTGATGTGGATCTCCTCGACCTACCTGCAGCGAGCATTCCACGGTGGTCTGCTGCTGCCGGTATTCGGGTTCATTTTCCTGCCGCTGACCACGATCGTGTACGCATGGGAACTCAACTCCGGCATGCCGACGGCGGGAATCAATCTTTTGTGGCTGTTGATCGCGGTGGTCATTGACCTGGGCGGGTTGGGCGGCGGTGCACATCGCCAATACCGGCGCTGAGTCGGCGACCGCCGAGGCCAGACGTATCCGTGAATCCGTGGGTACTCAGGTACAGCCGCGACAGGTGGAACGGCGAACCGGGAGTCGTGTCATGCTGCTGCCGGATTTGGTTAACAACGTGTGGAAGCGTGCCTGGGCACACGACGTGCTCGGAAGAGCTGCCCAATTGGCGTACTTCTTCCTGCTCTCTCTGTTTCCTTTCCTCCTATTCCTTACCGCTCTGATGGGCACCCTCGTCCAGTCCAGCGCGACCCTGCGAACGCGGCTGCTGGACTACTTCGGCGCCCTTGCTCCTCCGGAGACCCACAGTCTTTTGCGCAAGACAGTGGACCAGATCAGCGCTTCGAGCGGGGGCGGCAAGGTTGCACTCGGCTTCTTGACTGGGATCTGGATTGCGTCCTTCGGCACCGGCGTCATTCAGGAGGGCCTTCGGCTGGCTTATGGCGTCAGGGAAACCCGGCCGTGGTGGAAGACGATGCTCGGCACTTTGCTTCTCACAATCGCCCTCGCCCTACTGGGAGCCTGCACTCTTGGCGTTCTGCTTTACAGCGGAGTAATCGGCCAGCTTCTGGCGGCGAGTTCCGGCCTGAATACGGAGCTCCATGTCGCTTGGCGGGTGCTGCAATGGCCACTTCTGCTAATCCTTGCGTTTGCATTTTCCGTTCTCACCTACCGCTTTGCCTCGAGTCTGTATGCGCTGCACTGGAACAGAGTTGTGCCCGGTTCGGTTGTCGCCGTCGTCTTGTGGCTGTCCGCGTCGTTCGGGTTGCGCCTGTACCTGTTCCTGGTTCCTTCTTACAGCAAGGTCTATGGATCGCTGGGCGCGGTGGTCGCATTGTTGCTGTGGCTGTACTTGACTGGCGCCGCAATTCTGGTCGGTGGCGAGGTAAACGCGGAATGCGAATGCGTGGCAGCTGCCAAGAAGGGCGCTGCCTCATCCGTGTCCTGAAACATCGCAATAGCGCTTGCTAAATACAGGCAACTATTACGCCAAGCATCCATCGTCCCAGACATTCCCGCCTCTCCAAATGGGTGAGCACTTTTGAACAGACGCCACGACGTTAAGTTGCTATCTTTGAGGTCACCACCCGGGCACAGGGCGAACGGAATGGACTAGAGCCAATGGGTCAGTCCGTGTCCGGTTGCGTTGTGCCTGATCCGCCATGGGCGTGACGGCCCTACTCCTCTGAGCAGGGATCGGAGGCACGCCCATTGGCTCGATAAGTGGGATTGAATTTATGGATTTGGCCAGAATCCTTTTGGGGCTTCGCTCGGAGGTGGACCACATCCAACAGGCTATTCTCTCTAGGGGAGCGGATGTTGGTTCGTAATGCGGCAGGCCTGCCGTGTGCAGATGAGGAGGCCGCCTCTATGCCAACAACCAAGGGTACCTACCCGGCTGTACCCTGGACGCACAAGTTGAATTCCGAAGAAAAGCAAGCGCGCGAATACTCGAACTTGCTTCAGGAATTCAAGTATGCCGTGCAGAGACAAGATGAGATGATGATGAAGTACTGCACGTGTGAATTGAAGCGAATGTTCCGAGACAGAGGGCCATAAACGCGCCTTGCGCGGTTTGCCGCCAAGGACCTTTGGCATTCAGAAGCCGCGCTTGAGATCTGTCGCCCTCGGGCTATCTCCAGCGCGGCCTCGCCGTACGTTTCCTGCGTCTTCGGGAGCCGGAGTCTCTTCACAAAACTCTATTTCGGCCTCACGTCGGACTCGCTGCTCCGTCAAGAACAATCGTGGCCGAAGCTATCCTACTTTACTTCAATCTTGAGTACGGCGTCCGAATGTTCGTGACGCCAGTTCCAGTAATTCTGTTGATCTTCCTCTTTCAGCTTCGAGAAATCGCTGTATTTGCGATGGTTCTGTTTTGCATAGAGACGATACGCCTTATCTTCTTGACCATTCCATTGATGATCGTCGTTGTGTTGTTTGTCGTGATACGTGCTGGCGGCCTTCTGGTCTTCGGCTCGCAACACTCTCGGCGCCACTGCTATTGAGGCCATAAGGGCGGCACTCAGCAGGGTGGTACTCCAGAAACGGTACATGGTTGTATGTTCTCCTGCACGAGGATGTAGCAATTGTCGGGCCAGCCTTCGGTGCACAGGGTGCGAATGCAATTCAATTAGTATGAAGGTGATCGTATCCGCCGAAGCTCCGTTCCTCAAGTGAGATGAAAGTGCATTCACGCGCGTCAGATGCCGCCGCTGGAAGACCCAGTGAGCGGTTCGGCCGTCGGCAGCGCCGCCGCCCGGCTTTTGACCATCAGCCACCACCTATATGGAAAGGGAACATGCAAGTCTTGCCAATGAACAGGTAAGACCTGCGCGCGACTGCTTTTCCGGCGGCCAATTCGAAACTCATCAGCGCGGGGAACACGCGGCAGTGGCCAGCGTAATTCGGTTTGGTGCATGACCTGCAGCCATGTAAGGAGTGAGCATGAAATGTCAGGGTGAGCCGATATCAGCGAAGGCACTTTTCCGATGAGCATCGCGAGACCACCCCCACGCCGGGGTCTGTTGATCTCAATTCGAATCCGGTTCAAACGTCTGCGGGAGCGCGCCGGGGCAGCGGTTCGGAGACTACGCAGGAGCCGCCTGGGTCGAGTTTGGAAGAAAAGCCTCGGTCACCTGCTCATTGGCACGGCTGCTGTTACTGCCGTTCTCGCGGCCGCCGTTCTCTATCACGTGTATTTTGATCGGAACAATTTGCCTGATCTGGGAGGATTCATCCGGTTTGAGTTCCCAACCGCTGGAGGCATTTATGACACCAACGGCCAGCTACTCAAGGAAATGGCATCAGAATCCCGCCAGATCACCCGCTATGACGAAATCCCCGGCATTGTTCGTGACGCGATCCTCGCCGCAGAAGACAAGAACTTCTTCTCGCACTCCGGAGTCGATTACACCGGGTTTGCTCGCATGGTGCGCAAAGTCAGGTTGGGCAGTCTAATCGGCCGTCTGGCGCGGTTGGGAGGTCGGGACTCGGCTGATAATTCTGCGGTCTTCCCACAAGGCGGGTCGACCATCACCCAACAACTCGTGCGCGGTTATTTTCTCAAGACCATGACGGCTCAAGAAAACAGCGACCAACTTCGGCATGGTCAACTCATGGCTCGATTGTTATCGGGCGTGATCGGTGCGCGCACCGTCAACATGCTGGCTCGGAAGATGGAGGAGATCCGCCTTTCGTTGTGGGTCGAAGAACAGATGCAAAAACACTTCGGCTCCAAGCGCCGTGCGAAGGAGGAGATTCTGGCCCGTTACGCGAGCCTGATTTACATGGGGAACGGCCAGTACGGGTTTGCAAAGGGGGCGGAATATTACTTTGGCCGGCCTCTCACCACGTTCACCCTGGAAGACGCGGACAAGGCCGCGCTGTTGGCAGGCGTGGCAAAGTCAGCGCGCTACTACGCACCCAACGCCAGCGAAACCGGCAGAGTCTTGCAGCGCAGAAACCAAACCCTGTCGCTCATGGCCGCAAGGGGCTTCATTTCCTTCGACGAGGCGCAAAGAGCCAAACAGCGCCCGATTGACGTTGTGGCGCAACACAAGGCCAAGATCATCGAGGCATCGGCAGTCGTCGACAATATCCTTGACGAACTTACAAGCCGCCAATCCGAACTGAGCGTGAAGGACCTGCGGCAGGGACGAATCCAGGTCTACTCGACGGTGGACGCCGGAGTGCAGCAAATTGCTAACCAGGCATTGGAGGGCGGTCTTTCGCTGTACGAGAACCGCCATGCCGGCGCCCGTGGCCTGGTCCAGGGCGCGGTGGTGGTGCTCAGGAACCGCGATGCCGACATCCTCGCCGAGACAGGCGGCCGGCAGTTCTATAAAGACCGCTCCAGCGCATATAGCGATCTTAACCGCGTCACGAAATCTCTGCGCCAACCTGGCTCCGCCATGAAACCGATTGTCTATCTTGCCGCTTTTCGCGGAGGAACCTTCAATCTCGCTACCTCGGTGCCCGACGAACCCATCAGCGTCGCGAATGGCCGGGAGCAAGACGTGAAATGGATTTCGAACTATGACGGTCAATTCGAGGGCATGATCCCTGTCCGAATGGCGCTGGCTGAATCCAGAAACGCCGCGGCAATCTGGATTACAGGACAGATCGGAGTCTCCAGCGTCCTCGATACGGCGCGCGGTCTTGGGATACGGACACCGTTGCGCCCTTATGCCACGACAGCCTTGGGGGCGTCCGAAGTGACTTTATTAGAGCTGGCCAATGCATACCGCACGATCGCGTCTGGCATTCTGACCCAGCCGCATGTAATCCGCAAGATCGTACGCAATTCGAGCGAGGTGATGGCCGATGGTGGACAGGAGTCATCTCCGGTCGCTGTCGATAGTGACGCGCTCTCGCTCATTCAAGAGGGCCTGCGCAGCGTAGTGCGCATACCGACCGGCACGGCTCATGCACTTGACTCCCCCGGGTTCCCGATCGCCGTGATGGGAAAAACGGGAACCACAAATCGGTTCAAAGACGCACTTTTCGTGGGGTCCACTTACGGCCCCGAGGGAATCACCGTCGCTGTCCGTATAGGCTTTGACGACGCCCGTTCACTCGGACCCGATGAAACGGGAGCCAGGGTCGCACTTCCGGTATTCCGAGAAGTAATGCTCAAGGTGTATGGCGAGAAACTCGTGGGGCGTGCACCTGGCTTTCCCGCTGAAATGGAACAGCATATTGACGAATTCCTAAAAGACAGCGTGATGGGCGAAGGCGTGATCCCGGCGGTGATCGAGTCAACGCCAGTGCTACAGCGATCCCCGACTGGCATTAACAGAAGCCGCGTAAACATCGACGGCGTATCGAGAAGCGTGGCGACGGTTCTGCAGTTTGGAGGATATTGAACGCGATCCTGAGTCGCGTGGGTCCGCCGATTTACTGGGATGTACTTCGAAACCTCTGGTGCTACAAGTACGCCGTAATGGCGGAGGGTTGAGCATCCGATGCTGACCGCTTTTTCCGGTTGAAGGATCGCACGACGCGAATGTGCCGGCGGCTGCGAGTTTCCCAACTGCGGGCGGCGTACCTGCGGATGAAGGCGCAGATGCCGTCGATCAAAGTACCGTCCGCGCCTTGGCCTGTTGTGGGAGCAGGTCGCGCTATTCCGGGCGAGCCAACAACTGTGCGATTCGCGGCGGGATTTGGCGAGGTTCTGGGTCCGCATGCGCTGGCGGCTGAGGCACGCGCGGATTCAGGGCCTACTGCGGCTGGATCAGATCGCAGTGAATGGGTACCGAGAACTGCGGCTAGCGTCGGGCTTTCTCGTCGCGCTGGTGACGCAGGCTGATTAACTGGCAACAGAAGAAGATCGCCGATCGCCCCCTATTTCGCCCGTTTCACCACGTCGACAAGGAACGGATATGGATCAACGGCCTTGCCCTTCCACCACAGTTTTTCTGGCCACAATTCGGTGATCGCAAAATGCAGGTGCGGCGCGCGCGCATCCGCATTTCCGGTCGATCCCACAAAACCGATGACGTCCCCACGCTCGACCCGCATTCCTTCACGCAGTCCTTTCGCGTACCCGTCCAAGTGCGCGTAGTAATAGCAGTACGCTTCCATTTCGTCGAACTCGTATATCGTGTCGCCGCCCGGTTTGCTCAGGAACAGTTTGCGGATCGTTCCGCTCACCACCGCACGCACAGGTGTCCCTCGCGGCTCCATGATGTCGATCGCCTCATGCTTATGTCCGTCGTGAACTTCTTCGAATGTATCTCGCAGATCCGCGAGGGTAAGTCCGCGGATGGGCGGAGTCATCTCGAGAATGGAAGGAGTTGCCCCAAAGGCGGCTGAGATTGACCATAGCCCGGCGATGCAAACCCAGAGTTTCAACGCTACTCCTCCAGGTCGACCGGTGTGCCCCGTCGAACCATGCGCGACAGCTCATCCACATCCCAGTTCGTCAGCCGGATACACCCGTCCGACACGCCATGGCCGATATCACCCGGATCCGGTGTTCCATGGATTCCATAGTCCACTTTTGAGAGGCCGATCCATGCAACGCCGACGGGATTGTTCGGACCCGGCGCGAGTTCCGCTGTCGCGAGCTTCTGGTCCACATTCCAGAGGAGCTTCGGATCCCACTTGAACCACGGATAGTGCACAATGCCGACGACGGTCCAATGACCGATCGGCAGAGGATCGTGCGAGTCCCCAATCGTGGACGGGTACTGCGCCAGTTCCTTGCCGCCAGCCCCGTATGCGATGACTGTGCGTTTTGACTTCGACACAACCACGCGCAGCGCCAGGGGCTGAGCGGTGCGCCGCACATTCGGTACGGTGACTCGCTCTCCCACTGTGTCCAGTTTCTTGCCTGTATTCAACTCGGCCAGCAGCTTCGGCGAGATATGGAACTTCTCGGCCAGTCCTTCTTCCGGCGTTTCGAAGCCAAGCCACTTCAACTTCGCCTTTTCCTGGACCTCGGCCGGTAGCGGCAGAAACGGGCCTTTCTCATCCGCTTGGGTTATCCTGTAGGTCAACAGAAGCGGGCCGGCGTCGCTATCGAGCAGGCGCCACATCTCGGCATCAATGAGTCCGGTCGGCTTCAGACCGTGGTTTTCCTGATATCCCTTGACCGCAACCCCGAAATCGTCGCCGTAGACGCCATCAATTTGGCCCGGCGAGAACCTGGCGCGGTCCAGGAGAATCTGCGCACGCGTTACGATTGGCCCCGCCGATCCCGGGCCCACCGTGCCAGTTTTCGTTGAGTCCTCTATTTCGCTCGCCGCAAGACTTCGGGGGGCCGGAGCACCGCCGCGCGCTTTCGGTGATCCGGCTGCACCCGTGCCGGCCAAAGCCAGAATTGAAGTAGTCGCCATCAGCAGATAAGCTAGCCGCATACCGAATGGTCGGCACTTTGCGGGCCGTTTCCAGGCCATTGCTGCTTTCGCCCCGCGGCCGCCCTTTTAACCTCTAAAACATGAAAACTGCGGCGAATATTATGGTTGCAACTGCGGCGGCGACAGCACTTCTTGCCTGGTGAACAGCAGGACTTGCACATGACAGTTGCCGGAGCCTGTGTGGATCTACTTTGTGCCCCACACATTTAGCTTTGGCCTTCAACCTGCACCGCACTGCAATGAAGGACGAATACGATGACGACCATATTGATTGTTCTTTTGGTGTTGTTTGTGCTCGGTGGTGGCGGCTGGGGATACTCCCGTTGGCGCTAGCAGAGCTCCCGGTGTAGAGTTGGCCTCGTCGGAGAAGCGAAGCCAGAAGTCGGGTGGGCCTGAGCCGATGTGGCTTAACGAGGCTCCGTTAAAGAGCATAGCAGTGCGGGACATAAGTGGAGACCGACCATGAGTATATCGGAAATAAGCACAACAGAATGGATACTGATCATTGCTTTCGCAGTGATTGTGGCTGTAGGCGTCGCCGCGTTCTTGTCGCATCGAAAACGGCGGACTGAAAGACTGCGCACTCAGTTCGGTGGCGCTGAATATGCCCGTACCGTGGAGAAAGACGGCAGCCGGCGGCATGCCGAAGCTGGGCTCGAAGAGCGCACACAACGAGTCGAGAGGCTACACGTCCGGCCGCTCGCGGCGGGCGATCGTGCGCGCTTCCTAGCGTCCTGGCGCGAAGTCCAGGCACACTTCGTCGATGGCCCCGCCGGCGCGGTTACAGCCGCGGACCAACTGCTGGCTGATGTGATGTCCACGCGGGGCTATCCGCTAAGCGGGTTTGAGCAGCAAGCGGCAGATATTTCCGTGGATCATCCGCTGGTTTTGAAAAACTACCGAACGGCTCACGAAATCGCGCTCCGGCAGACACGAGGGGAGGCCAGTACGGAAGAATTGCGTCAGGCGATGGTCCATTACCGGACGCTTTTCGAGGAACTGGTCAACGAACCGGCAATGCCCCTGGCGAAGGCTGCATCATGACGTTCGAGAATGGATGCATCAAAAGGAGAGAAACGAAAATGAAGACACTCAAACCATGCTTGTCCCTGATGGCCCTGGTGGTCACCGGTACTCTGATCGGGTGCTCGGCGACGTCCAACAAGACAGCCGACGTTTCTGCCAGCATTCGCGCATCGCTCGATAAGGCTGGCTACAAAGATGTCTCGGTAAGTCAGGATCGTGACAAGGGTGTCGTGACCCTGGGTGGACACGTAGCAGCAATCGGCGACAAGTCACAAGCCGAATCCATTGCAAGTTCAATCGCCAGCGCCCAAGTTGTGTCGAACGAGATTGCTGTGATTCCTCCCGGTTCCGCGAGTGATGCTAAAAACGTGAACTCAGACCTGGATAAGGGTATCGAAAATAACCTGGATGCGGCTCTTATCACAGAAAAGCTGCATGATAGCGTTAGATATGCCGTCAAGAATGGGGTTGTCACACTGACTGGTGACGTCGACTCTCAATCAACGCGAACCCGGGTCCAGAATGCCGCAGCCGTAGTTCCGAATGTGCAGCAAGTGGTGAACGAGCTGCAGGTTAAATCGCAATTGGCCACCTCGTCGAACTAAGAGCGGCTCAGCTGAAAGCGGCCGCAGCGTAAAAACTGAAACGCGGGTTATCCAGGGATGGCGGCTGTTGGCCGGATTAGAAGCCCGGCAGCGAAACCGGCACTGCGCGGGTACACTTGTTCTAGCCCGCGCACTTCCGGCTTGCGCGCGGTCCCGACGACGCCGGCGTGACTCGATCCCGGGCCCGTCGCAGATACGTCAGCAGGAGATATCCCAAAACGATAGCCGCGAGCAGCGCTGCAACTGCCCAAGTCAGGTCACCCAGAACTCCGTATAAGGACATCACGCGATCACTGAAGAACCACCCCAGCGAGATAAAGACGGCCGCCCCAGTCATTTCACCCAAGATGTCCCACAAGACGAATCGGTGCCATGGGTAGCCCGCCGTGCCGCTGGCCAGGTTGATCCAGGGTCCCAGGGGACTGAGCAGCCAGCGGGTGACAAAGATTGCGGAGCCGCCCCAGGCTTTCACTTTGGCTTCCATGACCTGCAGGCTAACGCGCTTTCCGAACAGGCCGGTGAGCTTTGTTACCGCAGCCGGCCCTCCCCATCGGCCGATGGCGTAGCCGGCCTGATCGCCGAGGATGGAACCGGCGCCGGCCGCGCCAATGGCCCACCAAATGTTCATGGCGCCTTGCGAGATCATCGAGCCCGTGACAATCAGAAGGAGCGTGATAGGCAGCGGCACTCCCATCGCCGCAATGGCGACGATTCCGAAAAGGGCCGGTGCGCCGTACTGTGAAACCGCCGCGAGAAGCTGATCGTTCATCGCGGTGGGCCGCCCGGTGGTTTTGCCGCGGCGTCGATGGCGCGTTGCAGCTCGGCTATCAGCTCAGGAACGGGGCGGTTCAGCTCATGAGCGAGGTGGCGAACGGATCGCCGATCATGCGGCTCCTGCGGACGAACTCCAATGGCTTGGAACAATACAGAAGCGGGAACGTGGTGGGTATGGGCGACAAATGGAACCGACATCCATTCCCGGATGGGCTCATTTGCCGTGTGGATCTGCCGCACCCGCCGCCCGGCCCTGGAGCCGAAGATGATAGTGCCCGCCATCGCCAGCACGAAGGCGAGCCCAACAGCCAGGGTGCGCTGCCATGTTTTCCCCACAATTCAATATAGCGAAGGCCCGGCAAGACTCGTCGCCATTTCGGGCGGCCTTTGATCTGAAACGGAGAGGGCGGGTTTTGGGGCACCACTCGGTCCCGCTACGCCCGGGCAGTAAGCCTGGTGCAGAATCCGCCCATAACGAGTGCAATCGTTGCTCCGCCACGCCAGTCGTCAAATCCACATTCCACCACAATCATCGCCAGATCCCTTTGCGTCGCCGTTGTCACCCGAACGGTAGCGCGCGTGCTCTAATATTCCCAACGCTACATGGCGATTCCGTTGAAAACGGAAGTCGCTGGAGTACAATTATGAAGATCTACTCGACTGCTGCAATCACCGGCGCCGTTTTGACGACGCTTCTTTTCGTGTCCTCCGCCTTCGCGCACGACCACAACTTCCTGAACGGTACCTGGACGCTGGTGCCCGCCAAGAGCGATTTCGCCGGCCAGCCCGTCGTTCAAACCGGCACCGTGACGATCAACGAGCGGCAGGGAATCATCACCGTCTATCGCAATTTCGCGTATGAAGGTGCCACCGAGATCTTCTTTTATCGCGACATCACCGACGCCGACGACAACGCCACGATTCACAGCGGCAAAGACCTTAAGAGTAAGACCAGGTGGGATCACAACGTCCTGAAAGTCACGACCACGCTATCCGGTGTAACTACTCTCGAAAGCTACACCCTTGCCGCGGATGGCACCATGATGGTCAGCGTCGAAAGGCCGGAGCACAAGCCGATTATCCTCTTTTTCCAGCACGAATAGAGCGCCCGGGGTGAAGTTCCGGTCGATCACGGATTTGAACCCGGATCTGGCGCTCCGTGCCCATTGTTCAGGTGCATGCGAGAGAGCAAGGAGTGGGGTCCGCTATAGAGGAACTCCAGC
>Ga0187872_10000387_pt1 | contig 52996 bp, 38 predicted proteins | sample June2016WEW_16_4_FD_132973 | JGI IMG/M metagenome (GOLD analysis project Ga0187872, IMG submission 132973) | Peatland microbial communities from SPRUCE experiment site at the Marcell Experimental Forest, Minnesota, USA - June2016WEW_16_40 | ecosystem: Environmental > Terrestrial > Soil >...
CGACGGGCGCTTCCTTTATCCGCCGCGACGGGACCCGACCGTTGACCAGGCGCCCTGCCTCGACGCTCCCGTCAATTCCATCCCCTGGGAGAACCTGCGCGACGGGATGGAGGACTGCGAGTGTTTCTGGCTGCTGCAACAAGCCGCCACGCACGAGCTGGTCTGGCACGGCGGGACCGAGCTGCTAAAGCAGGCGCGCGAGCTTTTGAAGGTGCCAAGCGAAGTTTCCCGGGACCTCACACACTTCACCGCCGACCCGCGGCTCATGCTCGCCCATCGCGACCGCGTCGCCCGGATGATCGAGCGCTTGCAGCGGAGCAGGTAGCGTAGATTTGCAATCTGCTGTAAAGCCGAGTTGCGCTCTCATTGATCTGGATGACTTCGTCCCAATCCTTTTCAGTGAATTCGAGCAGGGGGGCGCGGCGGATAATGCCGGCGTTGTTGAGCAGGATGTCGAGGACGCCGTGATTTTTCAGGCTGATTTCGCACCGAAAGAGGTGAAACAGTTCACCCTGACGCCCGGCCAGTCGTCACTAGCGGAGCCGAAGGCGCGCACGTTTGCCCGGTTCGTGCCGGAGCGGGCGGACGACTTTGCGTGGGAGAACGACCGGATTGCGTTTCGGATGTACGGCCCGGCGCTCCAGAAGCAGGACGGTGACAAGACCGGCAGCGGCGTGGACGTCTGGTGCAAACACGCGCGCGAGCCGGTCATCAATTCGATGTACAAACGCAAGAACTATCACAACGATGACGGCAAGGCCGCCGACAATTATCGCGTCGGGGCGAATCGCGGTTGCGGCGGCGCGGCGATCTGGTCGGACGGCAAACTGTGGGCCTCGCGGTGTTTCAAGTCATGGAAACTCGTCGCGGAAGGCCCGATCCGCGCCGTGTTCGAGTTGACGTACGCCCCGTGGAACGCGAATGGCCGCCAGGTTTCCGAGGTCAAACGCGTGTCGCTTGACGCTACCCGCCAATGCCGCTGGCGCGAACGGTGACGGCAACTATTGCAATTGAAATAAAGGGAGCCTGGCGCAGGGTCACCACTGCTGTGCCAGAAACCATTCATCCGATTCGAGGTCGTGTTTCAGCAGGTACTCGTTTTCGTCCATGCCGCGCACTTTGAAATAGTCAGCGCGGGGCCACTCGGGTTTGCTTTCGACCTGATACCAACGGTCGAGGACCTCGCCCACTTCGATGCGCATTTCTTCCCAAACGAACCTGCGCGGCGTCTCGTCGGCCTTGGCCCCGGCGTAGCATTCGACTTGGATCGGGATGAGTTTCATCAGCCCCCTGCTTGAGCGCTCTCGTCAAGGCCAAGGCCCGAGCGCGCCCGGCATGGGACGGAAGCGCAATCCGCCGTCCACGGCACCTGAACAGTCACGCGGAATAGTTCCGCCCTTCAGAAGCCCAGCTTGCTCAATTCGGCTTCCAGCGCCATCTGGAACGGCTGCACATCGGAAGCGGGGGGCCGATAGCCAGGCTGTGGCGGAATCAGTCCAAGCTGGCCGGTTTGATCGATTTGCCAGGCGGCAATGTTGCCGTCGCTGAACGTGACTTTGCCGCTTACGACGGCGCCGGGTCGCGTGAGCTGGTCCACAGAAAGGGTCACCTTGCCCGGACCACCGGCGGGGTGGGCTGCTTTTGGCGCTGCGGCGCCGGGCCGGGCCAGAGGGGAATGCGCAGCCGCGGCCGGCGGCGCAGCAGACGCCGACAGCACCGTATCACTGAGTTTGGTTGGCTCCGGGTCTTTCGGCGTCAACTTGAGGTCATCCACCAAGAGCCGGACCTCCATGTAGGTCAGGCGAAGGCCGAGTTCGGACGCCAGCCGGTTTTGAATGTCGGACAGCTTCAGCCCCTGCGCGATCCAATCTGACACCGTTTTCCGTTGTGCCTCATCGAGATTCAAATTCATAAGCCCTATTATTCGCGGTGAGTGCCGGCTAATTCAACTCTTGTTTCAGGATCATCTGGTTGCGGGCTGAGCCGCCGGCCCGGTCTTAAACCGCGACTCGAAGGTTGAGTAGAAAGAATTGCCGGACGTGGCAGCGCGTGCTGTGGCGGCGATCCGCACCGAGACCATGCTTTGCGCGGGGAAACCCGCCCCTTCCGGCGTAAACGTCATCGTGTCCCGGGTCGGCGACCACGCGAGCGAACCGGTCGCCGCCGGAACCGTCGAGAAGGCCGGCTCGACGGTGCGGGTGTCCATCGGCTGGCTGAACCGAATCACAATCGGCGTGGCCGTTCCGACGTTCTTTGAATCGTGCGCGGGCGTGATGCTGGTCACCACCGGATCAAGCGGCAGCATTTGGGACTGGGCGATGAATATCTTCGCTGCAGTACCCGGCACCGAGATGGTCGGAGTGCGCGGCCCGGCAGTCACGGTCGCCGTCTCACTGGTGTCGAGCAGATTCACCAGCCGGGTGCCCGCCGGATAAATGGTCGGGCGGTCTGGCAAGGTCTGGCTTGATTTGGCCGTGTTGAATACCACAAAGACCTCCTGCGTGCCGAGCCGCCGCGCATAGGCGAACAGGCCCGGGCCATTGGGGTCGCACCACAGGTTGGAATGCAGGCCCGTTTGCACCGCCGGATAAAGCCGCCGCAGGTTATTGAGCTTCGCAACCCATTGAAACAGCGGATGCGCCATGTTGAAATTGTCCCCGAGCGACGGTCCTTGCTCAAATTGGCCGGCGAACATGTCCTCCCGGTCGTAGGGATCGTTGCCGCCGTTGAAGGCCTGCTCCGTGCCGTAGTACAGGCACGGGATGCCGCGCGCCGTGTAAAGGAAGACCAGCGCCACCTTGAGCCGGCTGGCATTGTTGTTGGCGTTGGCGGCATTGAGGAATCGGGGCTGGTCGTGATTGTCGAGAAAAGTCACCAGCCGCATTTGGGCGCACGGGTCGTAGTTGCCGGCGATGGCGGCGTAGCGATCTTCCAGTTGCCGGGTGTTGCCCGTCGCCCTGGCAAACACGCTGTTGATCCTGAAGTAAAGGGGGTAATCCAACACTGAATCCAGCGCAAACGGACCGCCGGCCTTCGTGCCCGTGTACGAGCCGCACTTCCGATCCGAACCGTCGTACACCTCGCCGAACATGAAGAAGTCTGGTTTCCCGAGCGCGGCAGCGCAGGCGCGCACCGGGGGACACCACTTCTGCCAGAACCCCATTTCGACGTGCTTGACGGTGTCGATGCGGAAGCCGTCAAACCCGGCCTCCCGGATCCAATACTCGTATATCTCGATCATCCGCTCCCGCACATAGTTGCTCTCGGTCCTGAAATCATCCAACCCGCTCAGCTCGCCCAATTCGACCTGGGTCGCATCCCTGAAGTCCCGGATGAAGCCGTTGTTGTGAAAGAGGGCGGAGAGCGTGGTGTTGGTGGCGTTGAGGTCAAACGGCGGAGGGTATTGCCGGTCGGGATTGTGAAAGCGGAGGGTGTAGCCGCCGGGCGGGCGCTTGAAATTCGGATAGCCGGGATCGCCGCTGTCAACGAGGTCGCCGCCATGGTTCACCACCACGTCGTCGATGACCAGTATCCCGCGCGCGTGCGCCGCCCGGATCATCTGCTGCAAATCCGCCAGCGTGCCCCAATGCGGGTCAACCTGGTAAAAGTCCCGCCCGGCGTAGCCGTGGAACTCGCCCTGTGCATTCAGCACGACCGGTGAAATCCAGATCGCCGTCGCGCCGAGGGCTTTGATGTAATCGAGTTTCTGCTCGATGCCCTTGAAATCACCGCCATGAACTGAGGTTCCACTGTGGCCGCTTGGGTCATAGTTGCCGTCGGCGTTGTTGTTGCCAGGGTCGCCGTCGTAGAAGCGGTCGGTGATAATCTGATAGATGCTCTGACGCTGCCAGAATTCAGGGGTTTGGCTGGCGCGGGCCAGGGTCGCGGGAAAGGTGGTCGCGATGAAAACGCTCGCCCCTGCGAGGCCACGCAACAATCTGGCGCTATGGTTCAATCGAGCTGTAGTTTAGAAGTCCAAGACTGGCACTTAAAGCAAGAAGGGAGCGGGCGATCCCTTTCGCCGCGTCATTTGGCGGCCATGTCAAGGGCCTTGTGGTAATCCTCGGGCCGGTCAATGTCCACCTCCAGCCCGGGATCGTCCACCTCGCAAAAGGTGACTTCTCGGGGCCGGGCGGCGAGAAACTCCTTCAGAGTCGCCGCCGTTGAGCCGGCCAGTTGCCGGAACTGGGTTTGGGGCAGCAGGACGGGATGGCGCCCCTGGCCGTGCCGGGCGGGCTGGCAGACTTTGGCGGGCTGCGCGGCGCTGAAATCAAGGACCCGCCGCAGAGTTTGCGGCTGCAAGTGCGGTTGATCTCCCAGCACAATCGCCCAGTGCGTGAGAGCCGTCTGCCATCCCGGCCATCGCGCCGCGCATTGAATCGAACCAAACATGCCGCGCTCGGGGGTTGGATTGTAAATCCGGTTTTCAGCCGGAAAGCCAAGGCGGTCCAATTCCGCCTGGATGGCCCGGTTGGCGGGAGCGCAAACCACGGTGATTTGCTTCGCTCGCAAGGCCCGCCATTGCTGGATCAAATGGCCGAGGACCGACGTGCCGCGCCAGGGCAACAGCAACTTGGGCTTGCCCATCCGCGCGGACCGGCCCGCGGCCAGGATGACCACTCCGACAGAAAAAGCGCGTGCAACAGCAGGCCGTCTCATAGTGCCGCAATACCGCAGATTTCAACCCAAGTTGCAAGCATTTGGGCGAGCAGCGGAGAGCCGGGGGCGCAGGTACTGCCGTGGGGAGCCTTCACGGTCTTTTGCCCGCACATCGGGATCATGAACCCACCGACAACGGCGGACCCCTCTCCCTCGCCCCCTCTCCTCCAAAGGAATGCTGAGTCCAAAGGAGGAGAGGAAGAACCCGCCGTCGCAAACGGTGCAACCACAAAGGGCAAGTGGTATAACGGTGCCGGGGAGCGTGGAGCAGAGGTTTCTTGCCTGGCGTTTCAGGCGGTCTGAATTTGCCTGAGCTGCGCCTGGTATTCCTCAGGCAGGCGCCAGAACTTTGCGCCGTCCACGAGCTGCTTTTTGTAAGCAGCGTTGGGCAAAGGGGGGTTGGGCTGACGATTGGCGAAGTAAAGCCAAACAAGGAGCGGCTCCTCCCTGTTGCCGTCGCGGTACACCGGGCGCTTTTCCCGCACGTAACAATTGGCGTTTGATGGACGCCCCGGCTGGTAGCCTTCGCTTTCGTCCAGGCGCCGCAGATCCGATTCAGAAATGTCGAAGACGACTCCCCAGATATCCTGACCCGGTTCAGGCACACCATCGCACGTGCCACAATCTCGGTCCTTGGCGTGTCGGGTAAAGGCCAGGCGGTGGTCGGGGAGTTTGGCAATCGCCACGAACTGCGCCGACGGGCAGCGTTGGCGCATTTGGCCGGAATCCATGTTTGAGCCGTAAGCAAAGTAGAGCATCGGATTGGGTCAGGGGCCGCCGTTGCAGGCCGACCGGGCAAAAGTGTAACGCGGCTTTGCTCCTTTGAAAGCCGGGATTTCTTGTGGCTTCCGGGGGAAGTTTCTCATACCGTCTCCCGCCTATGGAAACGATTCTAGCGGAAGCCGACCGGGTCCCGTCGGCCAAACAGATTGAGGACATTGCGATGTCCACACCGGTGACGGACATCCATACGCACCTGTACGACCCCGCTTTCAAGGAATTGCTGCTTTGGGGCATCGATGATTTGCTCGTCTATCACTACTTGGTTGCCGAAGCCTTCCGCTACCTCGACCTGCCCTACGACAAGTTCTGGTCGCTATCCAAAACCCGGCAGGCGGACCTGATCTGGGACGCGCTCTTTCTCCAGCACTCACCAGTGTCCGAGGCCTGCCGCGGCGTGTTGACCACCCTCCACGCGCTGGGCCTGGACGTGAAGAAACGTGACTTGCCGGCGCTGCGCTCGTGGTTTGCAAGCCAGACGGTGGACCACCACATCACCCGCTGCATGGAACTGGCGGGCGTGGGGAAGATCTTCATGACCAACTCGCCCTTTGACGACCTGGAACGCCCGGTCTGGGAGAAGGATTTCCGCCGGGATGACCGCTTCGCCGCCGCGCTGCGCATCGACCCGCTGTTGTTGTCCTGGCCCGAAGCGGCGTCCAAGCTCGCCCGCTGGGGCTACAAGGTCCAAGGCGGTGTTCCATCGCGAAAGACCTTTGACGAAGTGCGCCGCTTCTTGGCGAACTGGACCAAACGGATCGACGCGCGCTATGTGATGGTTTCTCTGCCGGCGGAATTTGACTTCCCCTCGAAGAGCATCACGACCCAACTAATTGAGAAGGCCGTGCTGCCGCACTGCCGGGAGCACGGAGTGCCCTTCGCCTTGATGCTCGGCGTGAAACGGGCCACGAATCCGCAACTGAAACTGGCGGGTGACGGCGTGGGTTTGAGCAACCTGGCGGTGTTGCAGAACCTCTGCGCGGGCTTTCCGGAAAACAAGTTCCTGACCACGGTGCTCGCCCGCGAAAACCAGCACGAGTTGTGCGTGCTCGCGCGCAAGTTCCGCAACCTGCACCCCTTCGGCTGCTGGTGGTTCACGAATGTGCCGTACCTGATTGATGAAATTACGCGGCTGCGCCTCGAGTTGCTGGGCTTGAGCTTCACGCCGCAACATTCGGACGCCCGCGTCCTCGACCAGATCGTCTATAAATGGCGGCACTCGCGCCGCCTCATCGCCCAGGTGCTGGTGGACAAATACTCGGCCCTGGCGCAAACCGGCTGGCAGGCCAGCCGCGTGGAAATCGAGCGCGACGTAAAAGACCTGTTTGGCGGCGCCTTCGCGCGGTTCTGCCAGGGATAGGGAAAACTTCAGCGCGCTCCATGCCTGGATTGATTGCCATCGTAGGCCGGCCAAACGTCGGCAAGTCGGCCTTGTTCAACCGCATCGCCGGCCGGCGCATTGCCATCGTGCACGATCAACCCGGCGTCACGCGCGATCGCATCACCGCGGAAGTGGAATGGTGCGGACTGCCCTTCACGCTCGTCGATACCGGCGGCATCGGCCTGTCGCGCGGCGAAAAGGCGGATGATGTCATCGTCAAGGCGGCGCTCGAGCAGGTCGAACTGGCCATCGAAGCGGCCAACGTCATCGTGCTGGTGGTGAATGTCCAGGAGGGCGTCGTGCCGCTCGACCGCGAGGCCGCCGCGCGCTTGCACCGCAGCGGCAAACCGGTTCTGGTCGCCGTCAACAAGGTGGACACGCACCGGGCCGAGGCCGGCGCTTTGGAGTTTGCCGAACTCGGCTTCGACCAAATCTTTCCTCTCAGCGCGATTCACGGCGAAGGCATTGAACCGCTGATGAATGCGGCGATGGGACGGATCGCTGTCCGAACTGAACCCCCCAGCGAGCCGGGCGGTCAGGACGCGGATGACGCATCACCCCTCACGCATCCCGCCCCTCTCAAACTCGCCATCGTCGGCCGCCCCAATGTCGGCAAGTCGTCCATCATCAACGCCCTCACGAAGTCCGAACGCGTCGTCGTCAGCCCGATTCCCGGGACCACCCGCGACGCTGTGGATGTGCCGTTCGCAGTCGAAACGGAGGGCCTGCGGCAATCCTACGTGCTGATCGACACTGCCGGCTTGCGCAAGACACGGCGCATCGGTGATTCGATCGAGTTCTTCAGCGTCAAGCGCGCCGAAGAGTCCATTGCCCGTTGCGACATCGCCATCCTCGTTTTGGACGCGGAGGCTGGGATAACCGAGCAGGACAAAAAGATCGCCGACCGGATTGTGGAAGAACGCAGAGCCTGCATCGTGGTGGTGAACAAATGGGACCTGATGGACGACGCCGTCCGCAAAGCGCGCCTGGAGGAGATCGAGCGCCGCCGGAAAAAGGAGAACAGAAAGGCGCCCAACGTCATGACGACGCTCGCCGAGTTCGGCGAATGGGTGCAGGAGCATCTGTTCTTTCTCGACTACGCACCGGTGATTTTCACCTCGGCCAAGTCCGGCTTTCACCTGGATCGCCTGCTCGAAGCGGTGCGCTACGTCGCCGCGCAGTTGCAGCAGAAGGTTCCCACGGCGATTCTGAACCGCACGTTGCACGATGCCGTGGAGCGCCGCCAGCCCGTTAGTGCGCGGGGCCATCGCCTGAAGTTCTTTTACGCGACGCAAGTCAGGCAGGCGCCTCCCACCTTTTTGCTCTTCGTCAGCCGCGATGAACTTTTCTCCGATCAGTACCAGAAGTACTTGGCCGGCCAGATGCGACGCGCCTTCGGCTACGAAGGATGCCCGATAGTTCTCGCCGCCAAATCCCGCCCGAAGACCATCGAGCCCGTGCGGAAATTCAAACCCCGGTACAAGCCAGCCTCAAGCTGAAGCCGGCGCGCTTTTGGTCACGGGCATCCCTTTGCGGGCGCGGATGGGTGCCCGGAACGGTTTTTTTGGGAGTAATTCTTGAGGTTTTCCTCAAGGAATAGCGTTTGCGCAAATATTTTCAGAATTATCTTGTTCCCCCAACAGGTGGTGGTTAAGTTTGAAGTGTTACCCAACTAATGGGGTATGTGCAGGGCCTCGAGGAGAGGCGCAAATGTTTAGATATTGGCCAATTTGAACCAAATCTGCCGGATGTTTTGTTGAAGGTCCGTCAACGGGCACAACCGGCGGGACAGCAGTAAAAAGGAAAACCATGATAGTTGCCAGCGAACAGGTTTTGGCTGACGCCCCCCCCCAGGGACGCCGCCGGTCCGCAACCGTCACCGGGACTCGGGCGCCCAAAGGCACCCTTGGCTCGGCGAAGAAATTGCTCAGTATCGAAAGGACTTTCAGCGATCCCAAGATTAATCCGTTCGACCAAATCGAGTGGGAACGGCGGACCGCTGAAATCACAGACGAGGCCGGGAAAGTCATTTTCAAACAGGAAAACGTCGAGGTGCCCAAGGCCTGGTCGCTCCTGGCCACCAAGGTGGTCGTGTCGAAGTACTTTTACGGCGAGCAAGGCACCGCGGAGCGGGAGACATCGGTCCGGCAACTCATCCACCGCATTTGCCGCACGATCGCGGATTGGGGCGTCAAGGACGGCTGCTTCACCAAGGCCGGCGGCGAAGTCTTCTGCGACGAGCTGACGTGGCTCTGCCTGAATCAGTACGGCGCGTTTAATTCCCCGGTCTGGTTCAACGTTGGGCTGTATCACCAGTATCACATCGGCAATTCCTCCAGCCGCGGCAACTGGTTTTGCGATCCCCGGACCGGCCAGGCGGAGCGGGCGAAAACGCCGTATGAGTATCCGCAGTGCAGTGCCTGCTTCATCCAGTCAGTGCAGGATAACATGGAGTCGATCATGCACCTGGCCCACAGCGAGGCGATGCTGTTCAAGTTCGGCTCCGGCACCGGGACAGATCTCTCCCCCATCCGCTCCGGCAAGGAAAAGCTCAGCGGCGGCGGCCGGCCGAGCGGGCCGTTGTCCTTCCTGAAGGTCTATGACCAGGTGGCCAACGTGGTGAAGTCCGGCGGGAAGACGCGCCGCGCCGCCAAGATGAACACCCTGCGCGACTGGCACGGCGACATCCAGGAATTCATCGAGGCCAAGATGAAGGAGGAGAAGAAGGCCTGGGCGCTCATCGAGCAAGGCTACGACGGCTCCTACAATGGCGACGCCTACGGCAGCGTGATGTATCAGAACGAGAACCTCTCCGTGCGGGTCAGCGACGCGTTCATGCAAGCCGCGCAGGAGGGCAAGGAATGGTGGACGCGTTCCGTCACGACGGGCAAGCCGCTGGAGAAGAAAGACGCCAGCGCACTGCTGCACAAGATCGCCGAGGGCACGTGGGTCTGCGGCGACCCGGGTCTGCAGTACGACGGCGCCATCCAGAAATGGCACACGTGCAAAGGCACCGAGCCGATTCACTCGACGAATCCGTGCTCGGAATACGTCTTCCTCAACAACACCGCCTGCAACCTGGCGTCGCTGAACCTGATGAAGTTCAAGCGTGAGGACGGCACTTTCAATGTCGCGCAGTTCAAGGCCGCCGTGCGAATTTTCATTGCCGCGCAGGAAATCCTGGTTGACAACGCCAGCTATCCGACCAAGGAAATCGCGGAGAACTCCCATATCTTCCGCACGCTTGGCCTGGGTTACGCCAACCTCGGCTCGCTCATCATGAGCTACGGCCTGCCCTACGATTCAGACGAAGGGCGCGCCCTGGCCGGGGCGATTACCGCAATCATGACGGGCCACGCTTACGAGCAATCAGCCGAACTCGCCGCCGTCATGGGCCCCTTTAAGGGCTATCGCGACGCCCGTTGCGCGCATGTGTCCAAGCCGTTAGCCGAGGACAATGCCGAATCCATGCTGGGCGTTATTAAGCAGCATCGTGAGGCCGTTGAGGAAATCCAACCCAGCCAGGAATTCAATTATCTGAAAGAGGAAGCGCGCGAGTCCTGGGACGGCGCGCTCGAACGCGGCCGCACCGTGGGCTATCGCAACGCGCAAGTCACCGTGCTGGCGCCGACCGGCACCATCGCGTTCCTGATGGACTGCGACACGACCGGCATCGAGCCCGACATCGCGCTGGTGAAGTACAAGCTGCTGGCGGGCGGCGGTCTGCTGAAAATTGTCAACCGCACGGTGCCTGAAGCGCTGCGCCGGCTGGGGTACAGCGCCCGGGAATGCGAGCGCATCATCGCGCATATCGAGAGATGCGATACGATTGAAGACGTTGCCGAGGGCGGCCAAACCATCCGGAGCGGGTTGAAGCCGGAGCATCTGCCGGTTTTCGATTGCGCCTTCAAGCCGTATCGCGGCCAGCGGAGCATTCAGTACCTGGCCCACCTGAAAATGATGGCGGCGGCCCAGCCATTCGTCAGCGGCGCGATTTCCAAGACCGTCAACATGCCCAACGAAAGCACGGTCGAAGACGTTCGTGACGCCTATGTGCAGGCGTGGAGGATGGGCCTCAAGTGCGTGGCCATCTATCGCGACGGCTCAAAGCGCTCGCAGCCGCTTAACACGAAACGAACCAACGAGGGCGGCGATAAGGTCGCCGCCGCGGACACCTCCACACTGGAAATACGCATCAAGGAACTGGAAGCCGAGGTCGCCCGGCTCAATGCTCAGGCCGGCAAGCCGTTGCGCCGCCGCCTCTCCGACACCCGCACCGCCATTACGCACAAGTTCGATATAGCGGGCCATGAAGGGTATCTCACCGTCGGGTTGTTTGAGCCCAGCCAGCCGGGCGAGCTGTTTATCACGATGGCCAAGGAAGGCTCGACGATCGGCGGGCTGATGGACGGCATTGGCACCCTGACCAGCATGGCGCTGCAGTACGGCGTGCCGCTCGAAGCCCTGGTCCGAAAATTCGCCCACGTGCGCTTCGAACCCTCGGGCTTTACTAAGAATCCCGATATCCGCAACGCGGCCTCCATCACCGATTACGTATTCCGCTGGATGGCCGTGCAATTCATCCCCGGATTCCGCGAGGCCAATTCACCGAATCGCAATCAGCCGGAGCTGGCCATTCCCGGATTGCAGGAAGCGGAGAAGAAGAAGGTCAACCGGCCCGTGCCGGAGCTGGCCATCGCGGAGGACACCGATATTCTGGACGCTGAATCCGGCCAGCCGGGAAATGGCAGGGGCCATCAACCCGCCCGGCCCGCCCCCGCCGAGCGGACGGTAAAGACTCTCAGCGATTCGGTCGCGCACTTTCAACAGGATGCGCCCACGTGCCCTAATTGCGGCCACATGACCGTGCGCAACGGCGCGTGCTACAAGTGCCTCAACTGCGGCGAAAGTCTGGGATGCAGTTAGTTTAGAAGCCTGCACCGGGCACGAAGTCCGAAGGGCTGGGAAAGCCCTTTCCCTCGCTTCCGGCATGCTTGAATCGAGGGTGGTTTCAGGTTTTGCTTCCCCGGCGCCCCCCTGCTAGGCTGCGGCTATGAATAGCAGCCCGCAGACCACTTTCATCAAAGAGGACCCTTGGCGCATCTTTCGCATCATGGCCGAGTTCGTCGATTCGTTTGAGACCCTCTCGCAGGTCGGCCCCGGGGTCACGGTTTTCGGTTCCGCCCGCATGTCCCCGCGCGATGCCCACTACAAGGCCGCAGTCGAATTGGCCCAGGGCCTGGCCAAACACAACCTGGCCATCATCACTGGCGGCGGACCGGGCATTATGGAAGCCGCCAACAAGGGCGCCGCGCTCGCCAAAGGAAAATCGGTCGGCCTGAACATCGAGTTGCCGCACGAACAAAAAGGCAACTGCTACGCCAACATCCCCATCCATTTTCACTACTTCTTCTCGCGCAAGGTCTGCTTCGTGAAATACAGCATCGCCTTTGTTTTCATGCCCGGTGGCTTCGGCACATTGGATGAATTCTATGAAGTGCTGACGCTGGTGCAGACCGAGCGCATTCCGGCCTTCCCGCTGATCCTCTTTGGCTGCCGGTTCTGGAAGGGTCTGCTCCACTGGATGAAGACGGCAATGGAGGAGAAGAACAAATTCATCAGCCCCGGCGATCTGGAGCTGGTAACGATCACCGACGACCCGGAAGAAGCAATCGACGTTATTCTCGACTACGAACGCCGCGTCGGCCCGCCTGAGATTGTCCCGAAGGCCTTCGCTTGAGCCCGCCTCGGGTCAGCTTCGAGAGCCCGACCGTTTGAGTGCTTCGGCGGCCAGCACCTTCTCCTCCGGCAAAAGTTCGGACTTCCGGGCAATGTCCAGATACTTGCCGGCCTTGTTGGTTTCGCCGGCCGCGGCCAGGAGGAGTCCATAGTAGAGCGCGACGGACGGGGTTTCGAGCGCTTCGGCCTTGAGTTTCTCGAACAGGGCCAATCCCTCCCTGGTCCGCCCCTGGAGATGAAGGGAGAAGGCGTAGGTGGAAATGACGATGGGTTCCGCGGGATGCCGGGTAAAGACTTCCTTCGCCAACTCGTGCGCCGTGGGCAAGTTCAGTTTGAGCAGCAGGGAAGTTGCCGCCAGGTTGTTTTGGGCGGAGAAATTCTGCGGGGTGAAGCTCGCCATGGTGGAGTACACCTTGTTCAAAGCGTGGGTATCGCCCGTGGCCAGATACAGCCGTTCCAGTTCGCGCAGGGCCCAGCGCTCTCGCGGGAAGCGTTGCGCAATCTGCCAAAGCAGATCCTCCCTGGCCTGGCTCCGTCCGCCACTGTTGGCCATACTGAGCAAGGCGGTCAAGGGACCCAGGCGATCGTCGGCATCCCGGATGGCCGTGCGCCAGCGGGCATCGGCGGCGAGTTTCTGATTGAGCTCTGCCGCCGCGCGCGAGAGGAAGGCAAATCGCAGGAACTCCAGGTCCCCCCACTTCTGTTCCTGAAGAGAAGTTTCCAGACCGCGCCAATCTTGCCTGGCCAGATAGCAATCTACCAGCGCCAGTGGGACCGGCTGCTCGGCCCGCAGCTTGGCCGGACAGCCAGTCAGCCAGGCCAGCGCCTCGTCAGTGAGGCCATGGCCGATCATCCACGATGAAACCCCGTAAACCTCTGCGGCATTGGTGAGCGCATCCTTTTGCAGCCCGCTGAGATAGGCGCTGAATTCGGGGTTCCTGGATTGTTGCAGGATCGTGAGATGCTGCAAGCGGTCATCCGGAACGGAATGCAAATCTGCTAGAAGCTGCCGGGAAAAGCGTTCGGCCGTGGAAAGGTCACCCCGCCCCAAGCTCTCCGCCACCAGCCAGCGGAGGGCAACGGTGCCGACATTGGTGCTGGCGCGCAAGAGTTCGAGGGTGGCCCGCGCAGCCGCAGGGGCGCCCGCATTAGTGGACTGGAGCCGGAGGACGGCCAAGTTCAACTGGTGCAGCTCATTGGTCGGTTCGAGCCGGCTGGCCTGCTCAAACTGGGCGACGGCCTCAGCGGTTCGCTTGAGGCGGAGGGCCAGTTCAGCCGAAACCGCGTGGTAAGCGGCAACCTCTCCGGCTGAGTCTTTGAGTTCGTCCAGCGTCTGTGCCGCCAGGGGGTAGGGAGGGCTCTGGGACCGCAGGGCGGTGGAGGCGAGCATGAGTTTGTTCTGGATGGTCGGGGACAACTCCACGATGCGGCGCCGCCAGTCCAAAAGGAAGGGGGAGCGGGACCGTTCGGCCAAATCGGCCATAATCCGGCAGGCCTCCAGGTTGCGGGGATTCACCCGCAAAGTCTGGCGGGCGTTCAGGGAAACACTGCGGTAGTCTCCTTGGACCAGACATTTCCTGGCCTGTTCGAGCGCCCGCGTCTCCCGGTAGTGCCGGTAAGCGGGGCGGCCGTAGAACCACAGGCCGAGGCATCCGAGAGCGATTATCAGGCCCGCAAGGACAGCTTTTCTCATAAATTCACTGGGCCGCGATTAAATTCTCGACCGGCCTGTTCGTCAATGGGAATCCGCTCGAAGGAGGCGTTGGCTGGTTGCCGGCTCTGCGCCGGATGGCAGTGGTTTCAAGCCACGAAAATAGTTAAAAAAAATGCAGAAAAGCGTTGACAGAAACCCCTGTTTGGCTAGAATGCGGAAAAGTATGTGAGTATTTAGGGTGTCGAGCAGCTTTATTGAGAGATGCAGTCTATGAGAACACTGGGTAAAACAAGGCTCTTTTTGGCCATCGGTGCGCTGTGGGCAGGTTCTGTCGTGCCGCTCTCGGCGCAGACGGTTATCTACTCCAACACGAACACCGATCTGGCAACCCGTTTGAACACGGGGACGTATGAAGCCGGTAACGAGATTCTGTTGGCCGGCACCGCGCGGTACCTGACCTACTTCTCCTTCGAGTACTGGGGCACGGCAAGCTCGTCCAGTTTTTCCGCGCCGATCACAGCCACGCTGACGTTTTACCAAATGAATGGTCCGCTGGTTAGCGGTTACCCGAGCCCCGGGACAAGCTTTTTTAGCGAGTCGTTTTCGGTCCCTGGTCCAACGCCCCGAAGCACGTTCATCTTTACCCCGGCGTCAGATTTTCCGGGCGGGCAGCCGCTCTTCATTCCGACCTCCGACATGACCTGGAGCATTCAGTTCTCGGGGATGGGAGCAACCGACGCGGTGGGGGTGGATATCTACGGGCCACCAACAGTGGGGCAGGCTTATGGCGATTACTGGCAAAACGACGGGACGGTCTTGTCGCCATCGTGGGTGTTGCTGACGAACACCGTGCCGATGGATTTCGCCGCGCAGATGTATGCGAATCAGAACATTCCGGAACCTTCGGTCCTCGTCCTCTCGCTGGCCGGTGGCTTGGGGATTCTGACTCTTGTTCGGCGGCTGCGCCGAAGAGAATAGGCGGAAGTTGGAGAACTTGCAGGGCGCGAGCATCGGCTCGCGCCCTTTTGTTTGGCGGAGCCGCGCAGGGACCTCAAGGAGGTGTCACGGCCTGGTAGAACCTCCGGGGCGAGCCGCTGACCGAGGAATTAGTGTACCAAAGCTGGCCGCCGGCCAGAGAATTGGTCGCCACCGGAGCCCAGTTCGACAGATTCGTCGAACTCTGAACGACAACCCCCTGCGGGGCATTCCCGGAGATTCGGAAGGCGAATGTTCCGCCCGTCAGCCACTGCGGAGAATCCAGACGCAATTGGGGCAGACTCACGTTGAGCGTCCAGGAGATGGTCTGGCTCAAGAGGTTGGTGGGATCATTGCGCACCAGCGAGGTGTTGTCCTTGACCACGGCGCTGACCCCATTGGTGCCATTGGGCAGGGATTGTGGCAACAGCGTAAAGCTCAGATTGGTGGCGCCGGTCCAGGGCACTCCGTTGGTGAACCACTGCACATTCAGATTATGCGTGGCGGGTTGGAGCAGCGTCAGGCTGAAGGCCAGGGCTTGGGTGGTGGTGACCGAGAAGTTCGTGCTGGCGGGGGAAAAACCATCCACGGGCCGAACCCGCTGATAGATGGCCAGCACAAGGGCCTCGCTGCAAACGCTGCAGAAGGGGAATCCGGCGGAATTCATGGCGCAACTGAGTTCGGGGCGATACCAGTTCGTCGGGTGGTACTGGGCGCCTAAAAACAGCCCAACGGCATCCTCGCCAAAGTCATAGGTATCCGGCGTGGGAATGGGGGTGCCGGTTGAAATCCACGCGTTCCATTTGATCAGCGTGCGGTTCGTTTGCTGCGTGGTGTTCCACCCCTCCGTGCTGGGAGCGCCCGCATAGGGGTTGGTGTACGTGTACTCGTCGCTCAGGTTGGCCAGCACGTGGCCGGTCTCATGCGTCAGGATATAGGGCGGATACGGTGGCATTTCGGAAGGAAGGGCCCCAGTCGAGGCAATGGCAGTCTTGTAAAATCCATCCGAGCCGCCGTCCTCGCCATCATTCACCAGCAAAACCGGGAGCTGACAGTTGGGCATGTTGGTCTGGAGCAGCGCATCCACTTTGCCCTGGCCGTCGCTGTAATTAGTGTCGGCCCAGTTGGGTGGAATCGTGATCAGCCGATTCTCAGTCGGGTCATAGATACTGTTGAAATAGGTGTCGTTGGTGATGGTGAGGGAGTAATGAGTGGAACCGGATTCCTGGGAAGCAACCTTGATGGCAAACGCGTTGAAGTAGTTTGTGTATTCTTGATAAGGCGGGTGGGACAAGAGCGCATAGACGGCGTTGGACGCGTCCACGGAAAACTGAGCGAGTTGATTGGCGGTGTAGCCCTCGGAAAGCACCACGATGTTGAGCCGGTTCGACACCGGGCCATTGGTCAGAATGGTCTGCATCAAGGGCTGGGCCAACGCGCGCGGCGAACTACAGGTCGCGACCGCGACAACCAGGCAACCGGCGACAGAACCGCAGCCAAAGCGGTTGAATGGGTTAAGCCGGTTCACACTACTCAAAACTCAGGACGTAAAAGCGGTTGCCTGTGTCGGCGGGCAGCGTGAGGACGAACTGGCCGTTGGTCAGGACGGGGTTATTCGTCACGGCGGTCCACTGGATCGGAGGCGAGAGACTGCTGGTCTGTTCCAACACAAAGCCGGTCGGCGTATTCGTCCAGGCCAGCGTGACCTGATGATTGGTGGAAGGGGTGACATTTAAGGCGGGCACCGGCTCTGCCGTGACACAGCCGGAGAATTCGGAGGTGTTGGTGGCGCTGTCGGTCGCGGTGGCGGTGGCGGTGATGGAGTAACCAATCGGGACCGACCCCTGCAAGGCAGCCACAAAACTCGCATTGCAATCATTCCCGGTTTCAACGTTCATCTGGCCGAGGTAAATCTGACCCTGCCCATTATTCGGGAAGATAGAGCTGCCGCAACTGGGATTGGCAAAGAACTGAAGCAGGAACCTCGCGTTAGGCCGGCTGTTGAGCGTGCCGGCTATCCCGATGCCTCTGCCGCTGACGGCCTGCGTAAGAATCGGATAGTTCTGTCCCATGTTGGCATCAGAACCTGTGCCCATGTCGCACGAAATATTGGCATTAACGCCGTAAGTGCCCAGATCGATGCCCAGGGCGGCGTTGGAAAAGATCGCATTGCCCAGGATTGCATTATTGGTGCTGCCGTCCCGGATGCGGACGCCGGTGTAGTTTTTGGCAAAAGCAATCCGGTTGCCCGCAGCGCCATCTCCGCCGATCGTGTTATTGCAGGCACCCACGTCGCACTCCACGTTGTGCCATGTATTACCCAATCCGTTGGTCCCATCGGCTTTGGTCCCGATCAAGTTGCCTTGGATCACATTCCACGAGGCATTGATCAGATAGATCCCGTCATAGTACGGGGAAGAAGGGCCGTTTCCAGAAATCAGGTTGCCAGCCCCGGGCACAGCCCCGCCGATGGTATTGGTTGACGCCCCTTCGACGGCGATTCCATCGTACCCATTGGCCAAGGGCGATGTTCCGGTTACGTCCGTGCCGATGGTATTACCCTGGATCAGGTTGGCGCCGCTGGTGAACAGGCCAATGCCGTACCCGCCGTTGGCGGAGATCAAGTTGCCCTCGCCGGCGGCCGTCCCCCCAATGATGTTCCCCGGCGCCCCCAAAACGCTCACCCCCCCCCCGCCGTTTCCCAACCCGGTGGTTCCGCCGGCGACAGTCCCAATATAATTGCCCTGGACGACGTTAGCCACCGCATTGGACCCATCCAGGAAGATGCCGGCTTGGCCATTGCCGGAAATCAGGTTGCCCGCCCCACTCAGGGCGCCGCCAACGGTGTTGCCCGGCGACTGGATGTGGACCCCGCAAAGGTTGTTGGCTAAAGCGGACTGGCCGCTGACAGCCGTACCGATGAAGTTGCCCTGAATCGAGTTGCCAGTTGCCCCAGTGTTATAAATCTCGATGCCATAGTTCGCATTGCCGGAAATGACGTTAGTCGCGCCGGGCGTTGTCCCGCCGACCGTGTTTGAGCTGGCGCTATCAATCGAAATGCCATCCACCGCATTGCCCAGCGCATTGGCGCCCGTCGCGTCCACGCCGATATAATTGCCCTGAACGAGATTGCCGACGGAGTTGGTCGTGATATAGATGCCGGACAGCTTGTTGGCCGAAATGACGTTGCGCGCCGCTGCTGTGGTCCCGCCGACCACATTGTTGTTCCCCCCGAAAATCGTGACCCCGGAATACTGGTTCCCGAGCGCTTTCCCGCCCGACGCGTCGGTGCCGATATAGTTCCCCTGCACCAGATTGCTGGCCGCGCCCGCGCCATTCAGCGACACGCCGCCCTGGCTGTTGCCGGAGAGAAGGTTCCCGGGGCCAATGGTATTGGCCGGCGCTCCATTGACAGTGACCCCATCGCCCACATTGGGTATGGCCAGGCTCCCGTTGGTGTCCGTGCCGATGTAGTTGCCCTCGACCAGATTCCCGGTCGTGCCTGAGCCGACCAAGTAAACACCGCTCCCGCCATTTCCCGAAATGACGTTCCGCGCTCCCGCCGCCGCGCCTCCGACCTGATTCCCGGCAGCGGGGTAGAGGCTGATGCCGTTGTTGCTATTGCCCAGCGCATTGGTGCCCGTCACGTCCACGCCGATGAGGTTGCCTTGAACAGTATTGCCGCTGCAGCTTTGCAAGTACACCCCGGGGCCGACGTTGCCTGAGATGACGTTGCGGTTGGCAGGAGACGGTCCGCCAATCCAGTTGCCCGGGGACTCAAAAATATACACGCCCCCCGACTGAAGAACCGAGCCATTGCCCAGCGCATAGGTGCCCGTTGGGTCGGTGCCGATGAAGTTGCCCTGGATGAAGTTTGTTCCCCCGGGAAGCTCGACGTGAATGCCGGCGCCGCCGAAGCGATTGATGGCCAGGCCGCGAATCGTGCTGTTGCCCGCCGTCAAGAGCAAGCCGTCGCTGGTGGTCCCGGCATTGGCACCGTTGAGTTCGATGAGGGGCGTGCCGGCGAAACCGGGCTGGGTAGTGCCATCAATCACCACGGGGTTGGAAATAGTGGGTAATGCGTTGGTTGGGGTGATGGTGTGCACCCCAGTGCCTGGGATTTCAAAAACAATCGTATTGAGCCCGTTCGCAGCATTGTCGGCATCCTGAATGGCCTGCCACAACGACCCCGGACCACTGGCGCTTGTGTTGGTAACCATGAAAGTTGCGGCCATGCCATGTGGCGCGGCGAGCGCGGCGAGGAAGGCCGTGACGACAAGAGCGGCGAGCTGCTTGCTCATTCGCAGGAACGGAGCCTGGTGTTCATCCGTCATAATTGCGGTGCTAGTTGGTCCCATACTATCATACCAGCCGGGCGAAGCAAGCATATAAGGGCGACAGCTTTGGGCCGCGGATTGAATGGATTACAGAGGTGAAGGCGAGAAAAAGGCTTGGAGCGGCGGGGCGGCAACGAAAAGTTAATTGAGTCAAACGGGTAGAAAAGGTTAAATGAGGAGGCGGCCCTGGAGATTTTCCTCGCAACCCGCGAGCATATTGGGGCATCGTAGTGCCGTTCGAGAAAGCCCGAAGTCCGAAACGAAGTTGAACTCCGGGACGTTGCGAGCAAGTGACCGAAATCCGACATTTGAAATCCCGATTCGTGAAGTGCCATGGACGCCGCACCCCGGCGGTCGCAGGGGGGGTGTGCTTGTTGCTGGGTCTCGTGACGGCAGCGCAGGGACAGGAGGCGGTTCGGATGTCAATGGCCAGCGCAGCGGCAGCGGAAGCGCAGCGCCAGGCAGCTTCGACTATCGGTTATTACAATCTGAAACTGGGCCCGACCGCCTGGAATTTCAGCGCAGGTCTGGGACTGGAATACAACGACAACGTCAATTACACGCAGAATCATCCTGAAGGGGACTTTATCTTTCTTCCGCAGATCAACACGCGGCTGCTCTGGCCCGTTTCGGACCAGAACAGCATCAATCTTGCGCTGGGCGTCGGCTATTCGGCGTACGTTCAGCACTCCGAGCTAAGCCGGTATTTCATCACACCGGATTCCGGGTTGTCGTTCGATTTGTACGTCGGCGATTTCTGGATCAATCTGCACGACCGGGTCTCCATAACGGAGAACAGCTACCAGGATCCGACTGTTGCGGGAACGGGAAACTACTCCCAGTTGCAGAACACTTTGGGCCAGGCCACCGTCTGGGACTTGAACAAGATCATCCTGCGCCTGGGCTACGACCATGTGAACTATGTCGTGTTAGCCGGCAATCAAGGGCGGCCGGATGGGCAGTCCGAAGTTTTTTCCTCCTCCGCCGGCTATACTCTCAAGCCCGGCACGTTGTTGGGCGTCGAGCTGGGCGGGTCGCTTATCAATTACACAACGACCACCACGAACACGCTTTATAGCAATGCCGACCAATGGAATGTGGGCGGCTTTTACGACACGCCGGTGAGCGAATATATCCATTTCGTCGGACACGCCGGTTATACTGTGTACTCCCCTCAATCGAGCGGGGCGATGACCACCAGCAGCGAGTTGAGGGGGTTTTATGCGCAACTCGCCCTCACGCACCGGGTCAACCAATATGTGGATTACTCGCTGAGCGCCGGCCGGTCCATCAGTGTTGCGCTCTTTGGGGGCACGATTGACTTATATTCTGTGAACTGGCAGGCCAACTGGAGGGTGTTGCACGAAATCAGTCTGGCCACGGCATTCGTTTACAACCACGGTTCGCAGGTGATCTCCGGCGGCGAGACGTTTGACCAGTATGGCCCGCAGATAACGCTCGGGCGGGCCCTGACGGCCAAACTCTCCAGCAGTTTGGCCTACCAGCTTTACTGGCGCGACTCGAATTTGCCGGGCCGGAATTACACGGTCAATATGGTGACCTTGAGTCTTAACTACAGGTTTTAGACCCCTGTCCCGTGGCCACGGGCGGCGATTTCAGGGCGTTCCAGCCCCCTCGGGCTTCCGCCCAATGCCGGCAGCAAAGTATTCTGAAAGAATGCTGGCATTTATTCTGCTATTTGATATAAGGACCACATACTGAGAAATTGAAGAAAGACATGAGGAAAGCATGTTCCGTCATTCTGGCGTTGGCGGGTTTAGCCGCGCTGGCCCAGACGCCGCCCGCCGGCAAGGTGCCCAAAGAGCACGGCCCGGTGTTTATTGATTTTGGAGCGCTGGCCCAGCCGGCCCCGGCCAGCGACGCCGCGCCGGCCGCCATCACCGCGGCCACCAATGCCGCGCCGGCAACGCCGGCCACCAATGCCGCGCCAGCAACGCCGGCCACCAATGCCGCGCCGGCAACGCTGGCCAGCCTGGGGGGATATGTGCCCGACGATAAATACAAGCTCCGGGTAGGCGATAAGATCAGCCTCCAGATACTGGAGGACCGGGATGCGCCCAGAAGCCTGGTGGTGGCGGATTCCGGCGAGTTGGACGTGCCTTATGTTGGCCGGGTGTCGGCAGCAGACAAGACGTGCAAACAACTCGCGGAGGAATTGAAGACGCAACTGGAAAAAGAATACTATTTTCAAGCCACGGTCGTTATCGCCCTGGACCTGGCGAACAAGTTGCTGGGCCGGATTTATGTTTGGGGCCAAGTGCGCAATCAGGGGCCGATCGATATTGACGTCAATGAAAACCTGACCGCCGGCAAGGCCATTTTGCGCGCTGGCGGCTTTGCCGATTTTGCGAACAAGAAAAGGGTGAAAGTGGTCCGCGGCAACGCCGTGGAGAGCGGGGCCAAACAGACCTTTGAGCTGAACATGGTCGAGATTCTGGAGAAGGGAAAGCCCGAGAAAGACGTGATTCTGCGGCCGGATGATTTCATTATCGTCCCTTCCCGGCTGATTAGTTTTTGAACCCAATTCTGCCACGCATGAACGACCAAGCTGTTTCTCCCAGGCATGACCAGTCCACCTCGAGGGCGCATTTTCATGCGCGAGTGAGCCGCTACAAAAACCTGTTGCGGGAGAAATGGTGGGTGTTGGTTCTGGGCGCAGCGGTCGGATCGGCTGTTGCAGGCGTACTCGTCTGGTACGCGCCGCCATCCTTCGTCTCGGTCGGACGGATGATTGTGAGCATCAAGCTGGCCATCCCGGAAGGGTCGGTCTATACGGAGGAGCTGAGCAATTTTCTGGGAACGCAAGTGGCGCTGATGCAAAGCATGGTGGTCATCAACCGGGCGCATGGCCGGGTGACGGCGCAGAAGCCAGAGGTGGGGATGCATCCCGTGAAGCTGAAGGTTTCCATCTTGCCCAAAACCACGATCTTCGTGCTGCAGGCCACCGGGCGCGACCCGGATTACACGCAGGCCTTCCTGCAAGCCTGCATGGAGGAGTATATCGCCCTGAAAAGAGAAATGCGGCTGCAAACGTCCGACACGACGGTAGCCGGCCTGACCGAAGAGGTCATGCGGCTGGAGAAGAACCTGCGCAAGGCCGAGGAGGATCTGGCTGAATTCCAGAGCACAAACAGCGTGGTGTTTTTCCGGGAGGAAGTCTTCTTCGCTGGCAACTACCTGGACGCGTTGAACCAGCGCCTGGCCGCGCAGAAGTCCGAGTATGAGCTGTTGCAGATGCTGACGCTGGATCAGAGCCTCGCTCGCCAGCGGGAGACCGGCGGAGCGTTGCCCGTGGCGAATGCGCTGCCGCTGGACCAAGGCAAATCTCACCAGCAGGAAGGCAACGGAACGTCACCCCTGGCGGCTGACTCGACCGCCCAGTCCGCCGCGGCCGGCGGCGACCGAACGGACACCGATTACTTCAAGGCGCAACAGGAGTTGCTCTTGCTGAAGGCCGAACTGCAGGAGCAGGGCCGGTACCTGAAACCCAAGCACCCGAAGTTGATCTCGATGAAGGAAGAGGTCGCCCGGCGGGAGGAGTTGCTGAAGATTTATCGCAACCAGGGCGAGGAGCAGTTGCAGAGCCGGAAGGGGATGCTGGCCTTGGAGATTCAAATTCTTGAGAAAGAAGTGAAGGAATGGACTGCGAGCACCCTGGCCATCCAGGAAAAAGCGGAGGAATACCAAAGGCTCAAGGCGAATTCGGAGAGAATCCAGGCGCTCTACGACCGGTTGCTCGGCACGATGCAAACGCTGGATGTCAATAAGGAAATCAGCCCCGAAAGCGTCACGGTCATGGAAAAGGCGTCCCCGGGGTATCCCGACCTGCCCGACCTGTCGGAAAGAGTGGCGATCGGCAGTCTGGTGGGCTTGGCGCTGGGCGTTGCGCTGCTGCTCTTGCTCGACCGGCTGGATGATCGGATAAATTCCTTCACCGAACTGCAGGACCTGTTTGATGAAGACGTCGTCGGCCAGATTCCCAGGGAGAGATCCGTCAGGTCAACGAAGCAGACGGGCTTGATCGAGCCTGATGATGCGCGTCATACCTTCGTGGAAGCGTACCGGAACCTTCGGTCCTCCTTGCTGTATATGGCAGAAACGGGTGAGCGGCCGAAAACCATCCTCGTGACCAGTTCGCTGCCGAATGACGGCAAGTCTCTTACCGCCGCCAATCTGGCCATTGCGATGGCCGGCGGCGGCTCCCGCGTGTTGCTGGTTGATGCCGACTTGCGCAAGGGGGCCCAGGCCCGTCCGTTCGGCGTTCCGGCTCAGCCGGGGCTATCGGAAGTGCTTTCCGCGGGAGCACCTTGGGAACCGGCAGTTCATGCTACCAAATTCAGCAATCTGTTTCTGCTCCCCGCCGGCGCCGTCACGACCCAATCCAGCGAATTGTTTCTCCGCGAGGTAACGAAAAAATTCCTGCAGGATGCCGCCAGCAAGTACGATTACGTGATATTGGACACCGTCCCGGTGATGGCGGCCGATGATGTGACGAGCCTTGCGCCGCAGGTGGACGGCGTGCTCTTTGTCGTCCGCGCTGTGTTTACCTCCGCTCGCGTGGCCCGCGCGGCTCTGGAATCGCTGTATCAACGCCGGGTCCGCGTGCTCGGCCTGGTGTTCAACGCGGTCCGTCCAAGCTCCGTCGATTACTACTATTACTACAGGTACAAAGATTACTATAAGGGCTATGCCGCCGCAGGTGCCGGGCCGAAGCAACCGGAGCGGACGGGCAAGGCCTGAGTGCGATAGATACCGCGGGCCATGGGCCAAAGTAGATGTCCGAACATACGCCAGCGTGGTTTTGAGTTCGCTCGCAACCCAAGCATGAGCACCTTGCGGCGGCGCACCTTGAGAGGGACTTGGACCTCGAGGTTTGTTTGCTGCGTATTCCGTTCAAACGCGCCACTCTGCGTGGCGCCGGTGTGGTGTACGGAGCCCCCGTACCCCAATGACCTGTTCGCGCGGTTTGACTTGGCGGCCTGCCTCCGCCGAGTTTGCCACGCCCGGGGCGTTCGTGGCGTGGTTCGTCAAGAGAATGAAACCGGCAGGAGAAGTGAAATGAGAATGAGTATGAGACTCGCTGGACGCGTCCTTCTTAACGGGTCGGTGGCCGCTGCGGTTGCCCTTCTCCTGTTTGTCGGCTGTAAGACCGGGACGGGGTCTAGGTCGGCCGGCGGCAGACGGGCGTTGACTTCGCGAGAAGCCTTCGACATCGCCACCGAAGCCTACATCTTCGGCTACCCCCTCGTTATGATGGACATGACGCGGCGAGTGATGACCAATGTGCGCGAGCCGGAAGGGATGCGTGCTCCGCTGGGCCAGTTCGCGCGGACCCGGACCTATCCGCTCGCCTCGAACCACGATGTCACCATTCCCAATGCCGACACGCTCTACACCACCGTTTGGCTGGATGTCTCCCGGGAGCCTTGGGTCCTGAGCCTCCCGGACGCGAAGGGCCGCTACGCCCTGTTCCCCATACTGGACGGCTGGACCACGGTGTTCGGCGCGCCCGGCAAACGCACAACCGGCACCGGCCCGCAGAAATATGCCATTACCGGCCCCGGCTGGAAGGGCAAACTGCCAGCCGATTTGAAGGAATACAAGGCGCCCACCAGCATCGTGTGGGTGCTCGGCCGAATTTACTGCACGGGCACGCCGGAAGATTACGCAGCCGTGCATGCAATGCAGGACCAGTGCTCGGCGGTGCCGCTCAGCTCATACGGGAAGCCCTGCACGCCGCCGCCGGGACAGATTGATCCGGGCATAGACATGAGGAGAACGGTGCGCGAGCAGGTCAGCAGCCTGGGTATGGCCGATTACCTCAACCGGCTCGCCATCTTGATGAAGGACAATCCACCCGCCCACGCCGACGCGCGGATGGTTAAGAAGATGGCGCGGCTGGGCATTGTGCCGGGGCAATCTTTCGACATAAACCGGCTCGACCCCGCCGTGATTCAGGTCCTCGAAACCGTCCCCAGGACCGCCTTTGGCAAAATCATGGCCTGGTTCACGGAAGGAGCCAAGGCCGGCGACTGGACTTCCCAGAACGGCTGGAGGTGGACCCTGAAGACCGGCGCCTACGATGCCGACTACACACAACGGGCCTTGGTTGCAGCGATTGCCCTGGGCGCCAACCGCCCGCAGGACACCGTCTATGCGATCTCGACGGTGGACGGAACCGGGCAGCCCTACACCGGCAACAGCAGCTACGTGATGCACTTTGCGCCAGGGCAGGCTCCCAGCGCCAACGGGTTCTGGTCGCTGACGATGTACGACGGTGATTACTTCTTCGTGGATAACCCGCTCGGCCGCTACACACTCAGCGCGCGAGACCAATTGAAGTTCAATCTCGACGGTTCGCTGGACCTCTGCATCCAGAAGTACCCCCCGAGCGTGGACAAGGAATCCAACTGGCTCCCGGCGCCGGAAGGGAAATTCATCCTCATGCTGCGGTTCTACTGGCCGAAGGAATCCGTGATCAGCGGCTCCTGGCAGATTCCTCCCGTGAAGCGGGCGGATTAACGCCAATCGTTCACCTGGACAAGCCCGGACGAAGGACCTTTCGGGCAGCTTGCCTGACCCACTGAGCCAACGCGGCGGGACGGATGACGACGGCTTCGCCTCCCCAACTGAGCACCCACCGCCCCACTTCCGAAAGGCTGGTCAGTCTCAGGCGCAGTTCGACCCCGCCCTGCTTGAGCTCACGCAGTTGCTGCGAATCGTGCCACTTCTTTTCGCGGATGTACTCGGCGACAGCCTGGTTGAAGCGGATGACCACGTCGAATTCACCATGACCGGACTGGACGCCGAAACTGCCGCGCAGACGCTTGTCCAGCGAAAACGTTCGCCGGCGCTCGAAGGTTTTGCCGGTGGGGCGGAGGGCTTTGATGCGCGCGGGGACGAACGTGCGGAGGTCTTGGCGGCGGTGATCGAAAGCGAAAAGGAACCACTCGCCGTTGATGTTGGCCAGGTGATACGGATCGACAACGCGTTGCTCGGGTTCCGGCTGGCCGGGTTTGCGATAGGTCAGCTCGAGCTGCCGGCGCCCCGCCGTCGCCTTGGCGAGTGCATCAAAGATCTCCAGGTCCAGAATCGGCACGGCGCGCGTGCGGAAGGAGATCGTCTGCGCCACGTCGCTAAGGCTGAGCGAAATGGTTTCGGGGAGGGACCGCTCCATTTTCTTGAGGGCGCTGAGCAGCGGCTGTTCGAAGCTGGTGCCGCGATATTGCTGGAGCGCCCTCTCGGCCACGACGAGCGCGAAGATTTCGCCTTCCGTGATCTGAAGCGTGGGAAAGGCCTTGACGTGCTCCGTGTAGAAATATCCGAACCGCCTGCCGTCGTACTCGAGCGGCAGCCCCAGCCGCTCGCGCATGAACTCCAGGTCGCGGTGAATGGACTTGGTGCTGACTTCCAACTGGCGAGCGAGCGTGGTGGCGTTCGGATAACTCCCCGCCTGCAGGGCCTGATGAATGCGCAGCATCCGCTCGAGCGGCGGGCGGGAGTGTGGCTGCTCGCTTCCAGGCCTGGCGTCTAACGACCTCAATGCTTCAACGTATTAGCGTTTTTGACCTTCCACCGCCTCACAGAAGCTTGGCCAGCAGTTCATCGTTCGTCTTGTGCTTCCTGAGCGCGGCGATGAGGGTTTCCATCGCTTCAACCGGGTTCAAATCTACCATCGTGCGGCGGAGCTTGCGCACGGCCTCAATCTGGTTTTTGGGAAAGAGTTTCTCCTCCTTGCGCGTCCCGCTCTTGGGGATGTCGATAGACGGGAATAGGCGTCGGTCCGAAAGCTTGCGGTCGAGAATCAACTCCATGTTGCCGGTGCCTTTGAACTCCTGGAAGATCAGCTCGTCCATGCGCGAGCCGGTGTCCACCAGCGCGGTAGCCAGGATGGTCATTGACCCGCCTTCTTCGATCTTGCGGGCCGAGGCGAACATCTTGCGCGGGATTTCCAGGGCGCGCGCATCCACGCCGCCCGTCATCGTGCGGCCGCTGCCGCCGTGGACGCTGTTGTAGGCGCGCGCCACGCGGGTAATGGAGTCGAGCAGCACAAACACGTCCTTGCCCGCTTCCACCATGCGCCGGCAGCGCTCGATCATAAAGCGCGAGAGGCGCACGTGCGTCTCCAAATCCTGGTCGTTGGACGACGCCACCACTTCGGCCTTCACCGAGCGCTGGAAATCGGTGACTTCCTCCGGGCGCTCGTCGATGAGCAGGACCAGCACATGCACTTCCGGATGGTTGGCGGTGATGGCATTGGCAATCTGCTTGAGAATGGTGGTCTTGCCGGTGCGCGGCGGAGCCACGATCAGACCGCGCGTGCCTTTGCCCAGCGGCGTCACCATGTCGATGACCCGCGTCTCGATGAGGTCGGGGCTGGTCTCGAGCTTGAACTTCTCGATCGGGTCGATGGTGGTCAGGTTCTCGAACCGCACGACCTTGGTATAGTCCTCGAAGGCTATGTCGTTGACTTTATCCACTGACTTAAGTTGCGGGCTGTTGCCGCGGTGCGGGGGTTGCGTGGGGCCCGCCACCTGGCTGCCTTCACGGAGGAAATTCCGCTTGATCGTGTCCGGTGTGACGAAGATGTCCGCCGGCTTGGGATGGAAATGGTTCTCGGCTGTCCGGAGGAAGCCGAAGCCCTTTTCGGAGATTTCCAAATAACCGGAACCGTAATCGGCGGTTGCAGTGTTCTTGCTGTCGCTGTTGGTTGCTGTGCTCATACTACTCTGTGTGTTATCGAAGGTTTTCCAAATTGAATCCCCGAAAACCACTTATGAACTTTGAATTCTTGGGAAGCTACTGCGGCGGCTTGCCATCAACTCGCCCGCCATCCGCAGTTAACAGACCTTCGATATCGCTATAATTACCGGTAATTCCCGGGCCGTGCAACAAGTTTTTTCAACAAATATTACCCGCCCACCTGAGCCCTGGCCTCGACCGCCAGGGGGGTGCTCAGGTAGCGCTCGCCGGTGGAGCAGGCCACGGTGACGATCAGCTTGCCCCTGTTCTCGGGCCGCCGGGCGACCTGAATGGCAGCCCAGACGTTGGCGCCAGAAGAAATGCCCGCCAGGATGCCTTCCTCTTTGGCCAATCGCCGCGCCATGGCGAACGAGTCCTCGTTGGTGACCTGAATGCACTCGACGATCTGCGGGTTGCCCTCCGCGTCCTGCAGATGGAGGTTCTTCGGGATAAAGCCAGCGCCCGTCCCCTGAATCTTGTGTGGGCCAGGCCTTAATGGCTGGCCGGCGAGGGCCTGCGAAATGACCGGCGAATCTCTCGGCTCGACGGCGATGGCCTGGAAGGAGGGCTTGCGCCCCTTGATCGCTTCACAACAGCCCGTCAGGGTCCCGCCGGTGCCCACGGCCGCCACCAGAATATCGACCTTGCCATCCGTGTCCTCCCAGATTTCCTCAGCCGTGGTCTGGCGATGAATCTCCGGGTTGGCCGGGTTGTCAAACTGCTGCGGGATCCAGGCGCGCGGGGTATCCTTGGCCAATTGCTCCGCCTTGGCGATGGCCCCTTTCATGCCTTCGGTGCCGGGCGTCAGGACCAGCCTGGCCCCGAGCATCGCCAGCAGCGTGCGGCGCTCCAGCGACATCGTTTCCGGCATGGTGAGAATGATCTGGTAACCCTTGGCCGCCGCCACGAAGGCCAGCGCGATGCCGGTGTTGCCGCTCGTAGGCTCGATGATCACCGTGTCCTTCTTGAGTGCCCCGCGCTTCTCCGCCTCTTCAATCATCGCCAGGCCGATCCGGTCCTTCACACTGCCCAGCGGATTGAAGAACTCGCACTTCAGCAGGATCGTGGCCGGCGCGCCGTCCGTGACCTTGTTCAAGCGCACCAGCGGCGTATGCCCGACCGTTTCGACGATGTTGTTGAATATATGACCCACAAAACCTCAGCATGTCTTGGCGAACGTTCTGTTCCGATTCGCGCGTGAGCCAATGTTCACCGAATGCCGGCCACAGGCAAGTGGAAAAACCATAAAGTCCCTGCCCGGCCTTGCGGCCGAACAGGGACTAAATGGGGGATGGGAGTTCGCCACGCTCTCTTTCCCGTGCTGGCATTTGGCGCCGAATTGGCTGCCAGCTTCCCGACGCTATTCTCCACGGCAAGCGGAGTTTTCGGCCTCGTAGCAGGGCCGTCCAGCGCCTTGCGGCCACTGGATTATTGAGTGAGGCTTTTCAGCTCGCTTGGACTGGTGGTTGCGCCACCGGCCTGCGAACCAGGTCAAGACACGTCTCTGTCTTTTTATCCGCGTCTTCACCACTTAGCGCCGGGTCAGCCGCCGCTTTTGGCGGCGCGTTTGCCCGGTGCCACGGGTCTCGCCTCTTAACTCTCAGGTTGCCTTTCGTCCACAGGTCAGCGGTATCGTTTTTAACATCGCCGACTTCTCGGAAGGTTTTCACGGACCCTGCCAAGGCCGCGTGTCCTTCCCGGTTCGGACGCTCACTTTGTCCCGCCTTTCGGCGTCTTTCATTTGGCTGACCTCCTCGCGGAGACCGCCAGAGCCGCCCGCCCGTGCTGATGCACAGTAGCAACCGCATACCCTCTGGGTAACTGCGATTCGCCCAGGCTCGAAACTCGCCTGGGCTACTTGACTCGATTCGGAGCGGTTTCTCATCGCTCCTCACCGTTCAGTCCCTTTTTCGCGTTTACTGACGGCGCGCGAACGCCGCCAGAGGAACTGGTGAATCCTGCCTCCGCTCCCCAATCTTGCGATTCGGCTTGAGAGGGGTTGAGCCAACCAGCCTGACCCAACCTTTCCCCAGTCACCTGGGATTATCCTTGAGACGTTCAGCCTCAATCTGTTGACTGCTGCCGCCTGCCTCAGTTCTTTCAATGAACTGTTGTCAGCCTATCAGATTTCCCTAAACCGGCAACGAATTCTTGCGCACAACTTATTCACCAAAAACGCCCGGGGAATAACTTGTGAACAAGTAAAATCCCCCAATGGCGCCAACCGTTTCCCGCGTTCAACCGGGAAATTATTCACAACCGAAAATCCCCGGCCGCGGCCGCGGTGAATAAGTTTTGGAGGAGCCTGTCAGGCGGTTGCCTCGGTCTTGGGCGTGGCTTTGGCCTGGGCTTTGGCCTGGGCGCCCGTTTTCTTCCGTTTCAAATAGGCGTGCCGCCGTTTCCGTTTCTCAACTTTGTTGTATTGCTTGCTCATAATACTCTTTACATTCCCGACGCATTTCGCTTGTTTAACGCACTATGAAGATTCGTTGGAATCGCTTCAACATCTATTTGGTGCTCGCGCTGGCCGTGGCCGCGGTTTGCGGCTGCCACATCTTCGGCGACACCAAAGCCAACAGGCTGCTCAGCACCTTGCGCCTCCATCTGGAAGCCAGCCGCGACGGGACCAAGGCCAACGAACCCGTCCCGATCTATCGCGAGAAGCCCGTTATGGTCAACGTGGAGAAAATGCCTTTCCTGACCGAAGCCGACGTGGCCGAGGCCAAGGTGATCAATGCGGTCGGCGGCTTCGCCCTCTGCATCCAGTTCAACCCTTCCGGCACTGCGCTGCTCGAGGAACTCACCACCGCCAATCGCGGCAGGAGGATTGCCGTCTTCAGTCAGTTCGGCGAAAAGATCAAAGACCACCGCTGGCTGGCTGCCCCCATCATCGCCCGTCGCATTACCGACGGCGTGTTCACCTTCACCCCAGACGCAACCCGGGAAGAGTCGGAAGAAATTGCCCTCGGCCTGAACCACGTGGCCAAGAAAGTTAACACATGGGTCGATCGGTAATTCACGCGGCGTTTCTCGTTGCGCTCGCTGCCCAGGCCCAGCCCTTTCAACTTCCCACCGCCAATCACGCGTTATTCGACAAAGGGGGCGAGGAGAGGTTCTTTGTCGGTACCGTTGGCAAACCGTGGACGACCGGCACCTTCGGCTGTGTGCGCAGCGGCGGCTGGCAACTGCACGAGGGCCTCGACATCCGCTGCCTTCAGCGCGACCAGCACGGCGAGCCAACCGATCCGGTCCTGGCCACCGCCGACGGCACCGTCGTCTATATCAACACCCGGCCCTCGCTGTCGAACTACGGCAATTACCTCGTCGTGCGCCACCAGATTGAGGGCCTGGAGATTTACTCCCTCTGCGCCCACCTGCGCGAAGTCCGCCACGGCTTGACCATCGGGCAGGCCGTCAAGGCGGGTGAGCCCGTCGCCATCATGGGCCGCACCGCCAACACGCATGAAGGTATTTCCAAAGACCGCGCCCATGTCCACTTCGAGTTGAACCTGCTCGTCAACGACCGGTTCGCAAGCTGGCACAAAAAGACATTTCCCAACCAGCGCAACGATCACGGCGAATGGAACGGCCAAAACCTCCTCGGCATTGATCCGCGGCCCATCCTCCTGGGGCAGCACGAGCAAGGCCCGAAATTCAGCCTACTCAACTACGTTCAGAACCAGACTGAACTCTGCCGCGTCCTCGTGCGTAAGACCGACTTCCCGTGGGTCAAACGCTACGCGGCCCTCGTTCGCCCCAACCCCCGCGCCCAACAGGAAGGCATCGCCGGTTACGAAATCGCCCTCAACTTCAACGGCGTCGCCTTCGAACTGATCCCCCGCGCCGCCTCGGAAATCAAAGGCAACGCCAGGTTCCAACTGTTGTCCGTCAACGAGGCCGAGTATCAGAAGAACCCCGCCCGCCGCCTCGTCGCCAAACGCGGCGCCCGCTGGGAACTGACCAGCCACGGCTTGACCCAGCTCGAAATGTACGCCTACTAAGCCTTTAGCCCGTCCGAAACCATTTAACTCGTTCAGGCGCCGCGACTGGACCAGCGCTAGTCTGGAAAATACGCCCGACCACCCTCAGGCGTGCGCAGTGAGCTGTCGCCCTTAACCCCCTGCCTCCCCCGCCTCCCCGCCCCCCTTCGCTCCCAACAACCGCTTCTCCTGCTCCTCAATGAACTCCTTTAGCGCCTTGAACTCGCTTACCCCGCTTAACCCCTCAGCCCCGCTTCCCCCAACCCCCGCCTGGCCTGCCAGCGCGCCCTGTGGAGGCATGGTGAAGAAAGGGCTTGCCGCCGCCTGCGCCGGCAGCGCCGCCGGCGCGTATCCAGCCGGCATCGCCTTGTGCCTCACCACCCAACCACCCCGCGTATGCATGATGATCGCCCGCATGTAGCGCCCGCTCTCCCCATTCACATAGCTCAACCGCTCCGCCAACACCAGCCGGTCCAGCCGCGTCACCTTCACATCCCTCTCAAACTTAAGCTTCGCCATAACGCCCCTCAGTCTATCCTCCGCGCGCCCCCGCCCAAAGCATAAAAATCCTCCCCGTTCTCCGCTCCACCCCCGCCCTTCCACCCCTCACCCACCACATCCCCTCTCCGTCCACACCCCGTCCTCACGCCGTCCTCACACTGCTGCAGAGCCGACTTTGGCACGTAGTCCGACACCCGCGCTAATTCGTGCCTGCCGCCAGCCTCACTTTCCGCTCGCCAGCCCTTGCCGCGTCTGCTAAGTTTTGTCAGAGAAAAGAACGCAATGACCATCGCATGAAACCGCTCACACATTTTGAGCAATGCGTTGAGAAGGCCTGTGATCCTTGTCGTCCCCCGTGCCGCCGCGGGGCAGGCGCTGCCTTCACGCTCATCGAGTTGCTGGTGGTCATTGCCATCATCGCCATCCTGGCGGCGCTCCTTTTGCCGGCCCTTTCCCAAGCCAAAGGCTACGCCCGGAACATCAACTGCGAGAGCAATTTGAAGCAATTGCAGCTCTGCTGGCAAATGTATGCGGATGACTATCATGGCGTGCTCTGTCCGAATGATTGGATCGCCACTGAGGGGGGTGGAAGCGCCACCGATATGAAGCAAACATCGTGGTGTTTGGGGAATGCCCGCACCGATACGGACACATCAGGCATTCAGAACGGTCTTCTCTTCCCCTTCAACACCTCGACCGCCATTTACCACTGCCCGTCTGACATGTCCACCATTGAGGACGCAAACGGGAATCCGCTTCCCCAACTGCGAACCCGAAGCTACAATATGAGTCAGTCGGTAAACGGTTACGGCAACCTCGTAGATCCGGTATCAGGGTATTATGTGGACGCTCTCCAGCCCTGTTTCCAAACGCTCTCCGCCATCATCGCTCCGATACCCTCCGCGCTCTTTGTCTTCATAGATGAAAACGAGGTAACGCTCGTGGACGATCAGTTCGGGTACCCAATGGTCAATTTTGATTATGGTAGCTGGTGGGACATGCCGTCCAATCGCCATAATCAGGGAGCCAATCTCTCATTCGCGGACGGCCATGTGGAGCGTTGGAAATGGAGGGCCCCCATGATCGATCCCCTCCCGCCGGAAAATATCGTTCCGGTAAGTTCAGCCCAAATGCCTGACTACATCCGAGTCGGCAATGCCCTGCGGCAGATCCCGATTGACTGGAGCACTGCTCCCCCCGGCAACGCCCAGTGATGGACTTTGCGCCGACTGCTGTAGTGGCCGCAACTTTTGGGTTCCGCCACCCTTGGACTTCTCGCTTGCGCTCCCGTCCCCTCCTGCTATCTCTGTTTATCGGATATGAACTATAAAATCTCAAAACGCGCTGCTTCCCTCTCACCGTCGCTCACGCTGGCCATTGACTCGAAGGCCAAGCAAATGAAAGCCGACGGCCTGGACGTCGTCGGCTTCGGCGCCGGCGAACCGGACTTCGACACCCCCCAGCACATCAAAGACGCCGCCGCCAAGGCCCTCGCTGCCGGTTTCACCAAATACACCCCCGCCGCCGGCATCCCCGAACTGCGCGCCGCCATCGCCGACAAACACAAACGCGAAAACGGCCTCACCTACAAACCCTCCCAGGTCATCGTCTCCTGCGGCGGCAAGCACTCCTGCTTCAACGTCATCTTTGCCACCTGCGAAGAAGGCGACGAAGTCATCATCCCCGCGCCCTACTGGCTGAGCTACCCCGAAATGGTCAAGATGGCCGGCGCCAGGCCCGTCATCGTCCAGACCACCGACAAGACCGAGTTCAAGCTCACCCCCGACGCCCTCCGCGCCGCCATCACCCCCCGCACGCGCCTGTTCGTCCTCAACTCCCCCAGCAACCCCACCGGCTCCGTCTATACGCCCGCCGAAGTCAGAGCCTTGGGCGACATCTGCGTCGAAAAGAACGTCCTCATCATGAGCGACGAAATCTACGAGCACCTCCTCTACGATGGCGCGACTACCCGCAGCGTCGCCAGCTTCTCCCCGGCCCACTTCGAGCACACCATCATCGTTCACGGCTTTGCCAAAGCCTGGAGCATGACCGGCTGGCGCCTCGGCTGGTGCGCCGCCCCCGAGGCGATTGCCAAAGCCATTGACGCCATCCAAAGCCACAGCACCAGCAACCCGACCTCCTTTGCCCAGAAAGGCGCTGTCGCCGCCCTCACCGGGCCGCAGGACCACTTGGCCCTCTGGCTGGCCGAATTCAACAAACGCCGCACCTTTGCCTGGCAGAAACTCAACCGCATCCCGGGCCTCACCTGCGTCAACGCCAAAGGCGCTTTCTACCTCTTCCCGAACATTGCGAAGACCGGTCTCAAATCCACCGACTTCTGCGCCCGGCTCCTCGAAGCCGAGAAAGTCGCCGCCGTCCCCGGCATCGCCTTTGGCGCCGACGACTACATCCGCCTCAGCTACGCCACCAGCATGGCCAACATCCAGAAGGGCCTCGAACGCCTCGAACGCTTCTGCCAGGGCCTGGCTAAATGAAGCTCCACCGAAATTCGAGACTGGGCCGCCGAGCGAATAGGGCCGTGTGATTAGATCCGAATCCACATGAGCCGAGACCCGGCGTCTCTTCGCCTCTCGCCTCTGGCCCAGCCGCCGCGGCCCGTGCCGCTTTCAGTTCGGCTGCAAGTGTTGTTGGGGGGCTACATGAACCAGTTCGGCTGGTTCTTCTTTGGCTTCGGCATGATTTTCTTTTGGTTGTTTGTGTGCCGGGCTGATTTGACCAGTTGGTATCGGTTTGGCGGACGGTTGGAAACGGCGCCGGGCCGCGTGGCCGGCAGCAGCGACACCGGCGCAACGGCAGGCGGGAGCAAACACCATCGCGGCACCCCCATTTACAAGAACAAGTTCTCCTTCCTCGTGGATGACAGGGAATACCACGGTGCCTCCTACGCGACCGGCTACAAACTGCCGGCCGGGAGCGCCGTCACGGTGGAATACGCCCCCGGCCAGCCGCGCCTTGCCCGAATCCAGGGAATGCGGACAAACGTGTTCGGTCCCGGCGTGCTCTTCGTGTTGATTTTCCCCTTGATCGGGCTGGGCATCATCTCGTTCGGCTTGGCTTCCGGGGTGAGAGCGTGCCGGCTGTTGGCTCACGGCGTTCCGACCTCCGCCAAGCTGCTCTTCAAGGAGCCGACCAACATGAGCGTCAACCGCCGCACGGTTTACAAGTACGCGTTCGTTTTCAAGACCCTCGCCGGCGAAGTCTGCACGGCCACCGCCAAGACCGCCACCGACAGGTTTGCGAATGACGCCGAGGAACACATCCTCTACGACCTGCGCCAGCCCCAGCGGGCGCTGTTGCTGGACGGCCTGCCCGGCGCGCCGCTAATCGGCGAGGACGGCCACCTCGTCAGCCGGCGGCCGGCGTTGGCCCTCTGGTCCTCCATCATTCCCCTGGCCACAATCCTCGGTCATGGATGGTGGGCGCTGCGGTTACTCAGCCATTCAGCTCCATAGGAGTGGCAGGTTTATAGAAGCGCACCCCCAGACGCCGTCCAAGCGTCTCCGTCAGGAGACGCTCGGAGGTCATTAACTGACCTCTTCAGGAATCAATATTGCGTAATCGTTATTGCTCTATCACCACGAATACATTGGTTTTCCTGACGATTCCCCCGGGCAAGGTGAAGCAGGTGGTCGTGTTGGTTGCAGTAATCGGAGTGCCGTTAGTCGGCCAGCTTGCTCTAGGCACGGCCAGGCTGGTGTTGGTCAGCACATAGTAAACGACGTTTGACACAGACTGCCAGCACACGACGAAGTTGGTGCCGGTACTGTCAAGGGACGCAGACGTGATCGAGAATGTCGCCGGCAGCGGGTTCACCGTCAGCGTGCCGGTGTTGTAGGTGATGCTGTAGTTGGCCGGATTGAAGGTCCCGCCCGAAGCGCTAGAGATGGTAAGCGTATATGAGCCCACCGCCTCATTCGCCGTACCCACTGGCGCACTGCCGGAGATGACCAGGAGCACCGTCCCAATCGTTTCACCGTTCTGCAGGCCGCTGGCGGTAAATGCCTTGCTGTTATAATTCGTCGTCCCGTCGATGGGTGTCAACGCCGCCGGAAACGTGCCATAGGTAGTGGTGATGTTGTTGGCGGTAACCGTCAGCGGAGCCGCCGTCACGGTCTGGGACAATGGGCCGGCGGTGCTCGCCCCATAATTACTGTCGCCGCTATAGACCGCTGTGATGCTGGGATAGACGGCTACGGACAGGGTCGGCAAGTTGAGCGTGGCCAGTCCTGTTCCGGTGTTAACCGCTACCGGGGAACCTAGCGGCGCGCCGTTGTTGAAGAATTGCACTACGCCGCCATTCGGGACGGGAGAAACAGCCGCCGTAAGGGCTACCGAGCCGTATGTGCTGCCGCCAGTGGAAGAGAGGGCGGTCGTGGTCTGGTTGGCGGGTGTCACCACCTTCATAATCACGGTTGAGCCGCTGACGGAGGCGGCCGCCGAGGCGCCGGCGGCCAGGCCATTGCCAGCGACGATGACAGGAATAGCGGGAGCGCCGTTGATGGTGCCGGTGACCCCGTCGGTCACTTGGATCAGACTGTAAGTGCCGGCGCCCAATGCGCTGATTGCGTTGGTGACGACAATCTGGTTGTTATTAAGTTTCAACGCGCCCTGGAGGATTTCGAGAGCCGGATCGGAAGGATCGCCGCTGGTGGACGAGGGCGTGTAGGTCAGGCAAATCGGCTGCGCGCCTAGGTTGACCGTGCCGGCGGAAGCGCCATTGATCGCGGCGGCGCTGCTTCCCTGGATGGTGCCGCTGCCGCTGGCGTTGAGGGTTGCGTTGGCGCTCAAAGCATAGGCAGGGAAGGCGGACACATCGAAGGTCGCGCCTTCGGCAATGGCAATCGCCGAAGAATTGCTGATGGAACCGGTGCTGGCCAAGGCCAGGGTGCCGGCGCTGACGGTTGTGGGGCCGGCGTAAGTGTTCGTCCCGCTTAAAGTCAGCGTATTGCCGTACCCCGCCATGGTCAGTCCGCCCACTCCCGGATAGGTGAACAAATTGGCGAGGGGAATCTGTCCGAGAGAGCCGCCGCTAGGCGTCCACTCGAGTTCGCAGATGGCCCCGCCGCCGCCCTGCATATATTCCAGGCGAAAATCGTAGAGGGTGTTGGGATTCAGCGTGATGGCGGCGCTCGTCCTGGTGGTTGACCCATGGAAGCCCCAATTGTCTATCACCAACTGGCCGTTGACCCAAAGACGGGTCCCGTCGTCCGAAATGGTCGTAAAGGTGTAAGACGACGCCGAGGTCGTGAGCAACTGCCCGATCCACCGGACACTGAAATCGGTGGTCTGCGGGTAAAGCGGATTCACAGTGGGTTGCGTGAAGTCGGGGATATAAAAGCTGCTATCCACGCGCGAGACTGCCAGGCCGGTAAAAGCGAGGTTCGTATAGTAAAATCCCTGCAATCCGTTCACCGAAGGGCTGTTGGCATAAGGCAGCGGGGAATTCTCGATCACGCCGGAAAAAGCGCCCCCGTTCACCGTCAGCGTCCCCCCCTCCAGGTTCACCGTTCCATTGCCGGACAGGGAAGGAAGGGTCTGATTCAGGCTGACGATATCCAGAACGCCGGGATTGGTGACGCCTACCGACACCGTGTCCGGAATGACGCTGACAAAGCTGGGGTACGATGCGGGACTGAGCACCAAGGTGGCGGGCACCGCATTGCCGCCGCTGACGGTGGTCGTGCCGGAGTAAGTGTTGACGCCGCTGAGAACCTCCTCCCCGCCGGTGATCGCCAGATTACCCGTGCCGCTGATGACGCCGGAATACGCGCCGCTGCCGCCCTCCTCGACCACCCCGGATTTCCCGCCATTGATCGTCAGGGTGGCGTTATCGTTGTTCACATTGCCTCCGGCCGCCGTCGTGCCGGCCGGCACACCCAGTGTGGCAATGGAATCACTGTAGCCGTTCATGTTAAACGCCCCAGCGTTGGCTATCAGAAGGGATGAGTTGGTGGGGACACCATAGTTGGCGCCCAGTTTGAGAACGCCGCCGTTGACGGTGGTCAAGCCGCTGTAGGTGTTGGTGGCCGAAAGCACAATCGTGCCCGGTTCCGCGGTGAAGGTGATGCCATAGCCGCTGCCGCCGTCGCCAATGACGCCGCTGATCGTGGCGGCGGAGCTGCTGTTGCCGTTGCCCATCGTGGTGTTGCCATGGAGGGTCACCGGCCCGCTGATCAGGGCGCCATTTTCAATCCGCAACGAGCCATAAGTCTCGGAATTCCCGGCGCCATAGAGATTCACGGGACAGGGAATGATGACCCCGCTATTGGCGACATAAAGGGTTCCGCCCGAGGCGACGTTGACGGTTGCGGCGCTGTTCAAATTGACGCCGGTGGTGAGAATTTGGGCCTTGGCGGTGCTGCCGGGACTGGTGGGACAATTGAGCGTGCCGGTAAAACTGGACATCGAACCGCCCAGTTGAAGGTTGTTGCTGGCGGTTTCTACGAGGTTAACGGTTCCGGGTCCGCTGATGGCGTTGGCCAGAATGATGTTGTTGCCGACGATGCCCACGTCCAAGGCGCCGTTGGCGTTGACCGTGATCGTCCCTGTGCCTGCCGCGCTCGCCGAGTTAGTGAGATATACCGTGCCGTTTGCGTCAATGATGGTGCCGCCGCTGTAAGTGTTGGCGTTGGTCAGGGTCAATGTGGCGTCGCCGGCATAGGTGAGCGAGTACGGGCCGCTAACGACAGTGCTGACCAGCGTGATATTGCCGCTGCCGCCAATGGTGGTGTTGCCCGCCAGAACGATGCCGCTTTGGGTGCACTCGAGGGCGGAGCCGGAGATGCCATCGTTAATCAGCGCCCCGGCGCCGCCGGGGCCGGCGCCCGCGAGCGTGAGCGTGCCCATGCCGAGCGCCGTCAAGCTCTGGCCGTTCAAGTCAAAATAGCCGTCCGGGCTGTTGACCGTGAGGGCGGTGGTGTGGTAGAGATCGTAGCCGCCGCTGCCGTTCAACCTAAGCCCGGCGCTGTTGTTCGCGGCGCCGATGCCCACGGAGCTGTTGCCGCCGCCCAGCCCGTGCACGGTGGAAGTGCTGGTTTTATTGATGATCACCAGCCCGGAATTGATGGCCATGGTGAGACCGCTGTTGTCCATCCCGCCGCCCAGGATCAGTGTGCCGGGGCCGACAAAAGTCTGGCCGGCGCCTTCGAGCTGGCAGTCAATGGCTGTGGCGGCGCCGTCGGGAACAGTGATCGTCGGCCCGCCGCTCAAGGTAAGGACCGCGGATGCGCTACTACTATTGGTTACTATAGTATAACCCGGCGTAGTGAAGACGAGTCCGTTCGCGGTCTCGTTGTTTGCCAGCGTGACAGTTCCGGCGGTTCCGGCAAAGGTCGCGATATTGTTCGTGATCCACGTGGTATCTGAACTTCCGCTGACCCACCAGTCGGATGTAGTGCTGTCCCAGCTTCCGGTGCCACCGCCGCCGGGGCTGGCCTTCAGGCCGGCGGCATCCCAATAGATGCCACTATTAGCCGTAACATTGAGGGTGCCGTTGCCGCTGAAGAAGGCGTACTGATAGGTCGCACCCGAAGTGGCCGAGCCATAGGTTCCAACCGCCATGGGAAAGCCGCTGAAGAAGAGGGCTTTTATGGTCTGCGTGCCCGAGAAATTGAGGTCCACCGCGCCGGCGGCGAGCGTATTGGTCAAGAGGTTGAGGATGGCGGTGGAAGCCAGGGCGGAGGTGTTGTTGTCAAGCTCGAGGGTGCCCCCATTGACCGAGACGTTGCCCGTGATATAGCCGGTGGCGCTGACGTCGAGGGCGCCCCCATTGACGATGAGGGTCCCGATGGAGCCGTTGACGGTTTGGCTGCCCGCATTGAAGGTGAGGGTCGTGATAGAGCTGGAGGCGAGGTCGCTGAGGGTGCCCCCATTGACGGTGAGGTTCGCGGCAGTGCTGGAAGCGTTGAGGGCGAGGGTGCCGGTGGTGAGGGTGATGGCGCCCGAGATCGTGCCGCTGTTGGTCACGGCGCCCGCATTGAGGGTGAGGGCGCCCGAGATCGTGCCGCTGTTGGTCACGGCGCCCCCATTGACGGTGACGGTGCCCGCGACAGTGCCGCTGACGTTCAGAATGCCGGCGCTGGCCACGGTCACGGCGCTGCCCGAGGCCAGCGAGCCGGGGCTGTTGACGTTGAGCGTGCCGGCGGTGATCATGGTGTTGCCGGTATAGGTGTTGGCGCCGGTTAAGGTGAGGTTGGCGGCGCTCTTGTTCACGGTCAACGTGCCTGTCCCGGAAATGATACCCGACAGGGTCTGTGGGGTTGAGCTGGCGTAAGTGAACACTCCGTAGTTGGTAATGAGGCCCGAATAAGCGCCGCTACCGCTGCCGGTGTCGCCTAGGTCACCCGAGCCAATGATGCTGAGCGTGGGAGTGTAGCCGCCCCAATTGGTGATGGTCGTGCCGCCAGTGTAAGTGTTAGCCCCGCCCAGCTCCAGCGTGCCGGCATCCGCTATTATAAGCCCGGCTCCGGTGCCGCTGATGACGCCGCTAATCTCGGTCACTTCCGTCGCCGTTGAGGACGTCTCGAGGATGGTATATCCTGAAGGCAGAGAAAAGCTGCCGGAAAAGGTCGTGCCGGGAGCGCCTGACACGGGATTGCCGCCGGCTAGATTTAAAGTATCGCCCGCCGTGGGGAAGGAAAAGGCATTGGTGATGGTAATCGCGATTTCAGGGAGAGAATTGTTAACCAGCGCGCCGCCGGGGGTGCCGTTCATGGTAATGGTACCCGAGCCGAACGAATTGTTGTTGTAGTAATAAATAATCTGGCCGCCGGTAAGCTCGGTTCCCCCCGCGTAGGTGTTGGTGGCATTCAAAGCGATGTAACCGTTGCCGTGCTGCACCAACTGACCCGCCCCTGTAATCGGGAGATTGAAGATGAGATTACCCACCCCATCGCAGTAAAAACTCTGCGACCCGCTGGGAATTGAAATCGAGCCGCTGGAACCGCTGTTGAAGGTAATGTTCGTTACATAGGAGCAGCTAGGGTTCTGATATCCAGTTCCCAAGCCAGCGCAGGTTACGGCGCCGTTGACGGTGATGGTCAGAGCGGAGATGCCGGCGGTGCCGGCGGTAAATAGAGCTGTGTCGCCGCTCGTGAAGGCAACCGGCGAAGCGGTCAATGCCGAAGTGGGAGACCAGTTTGCGGTGGTGGTGTCCCAGGTGCCGCTGGAGGGCGTGCCGGTCCCGTTGTTGTCCCACCAAAGGGTTTGTGCTGCGGCGTGATTCGCCAGAAGGCAGAACACGAGGCCGAGGGTAGCGGTGGTGAAGGATTTAGAGTTCATAGTTTTGTCTGCTGTTTTTAGTATTGTTTTTGTTTGCGGTTGAACGAGGCCGCCGCTGACGCTCGCGCCTGGCGGTTGACATACGGGTTCGGTTGGCCACATCGCGCTGACGCGCTACGTTCTGCGGGACATTTAACATTCCAAAGCTCACATTGTCGAACACCGGTTACCAAATCGCGCTTCGGGGCGCAACAAAGAAGACGAACAATGTTTCGGAAAACCCTTCCCCTGTTGGGTAACCTTTTCCCATGAGTCAACGCGCCGGTGCCTGCCCCGCTTTATGCTTTCAGCTAGCCTCCGCCCGCGTCCTCTGCTTCCGATTGCGCCATCAGTCGGACACGCGCGGCTTCCATTTCGGCTTTGACCTGGGCGATCCGGGCGCGGATCAGCTCACGGTTCTCCTCTCTTGCGGTGATGAGTTCCCGGGTCAGCGCTTCGATGCGCTCCTGATACGCCGAGTTCTGCCGCTGGATCTGCTGCTCGATTCGGGCCAGCCGCTCTTCCACCGCCAGCGCCTTGAGCGTGGCAACTTGCTGTGCCCCTAACAACTGCGCCCGGTCGGCTATCAGTTTCCGCACCAGCTTCTGTTTCAGCCAATGGCGCAAGTGCGGTATCAGCTCGCTGCGGATTACGGCGGTAGCCCGCTCCGCGCGCTGCTCGGCGACCAGGGCCCGCTGGCGCAACACTTCGGCCTGGGTCTGTGTCGCCCCCGGTGCCTTGATGTGAATCAGTGGGCGCGACGCGGGCGACGCCGCCCCGTTTGCTGGTGCAGCTCCGGTTACCGACCGTGTCCCTGCCACAACAGTGTACGACGACGGGAAGTCTCCACCACCCTCGCCCCAGTCGGTGATTAAGGCTGGTGTTGACGGTGAAAACGGTCGTTTTCGCCTGGCCAAACTCCACACCACTGCGGCGACCGCAATGATCCCCCCCACCACTGCGGCTGTCACGAAGTGACCGTTGAAAGCCTGCGCGGGAGCTGTCGGAGTTGGAATGGGAGAGGGAGCCGCGACCGCCGGTTGCACCGGTTGCTTGGGTGGCGCGGTCTTCGCAGCTTCACTTGCCCTGGCTTCCGCCTTGACCTCACTGGCCCGGCTTGAGCGAGGTGCTTCCCTGACAGGCAACGCCTTGGTTGCCTGGGCCGCGACGGCCTTAGCCGGGTCCAGCTCTACGTCGCACGTCACCGGACGATGCACGAACGCCGGCGTGGACGGGATGCGCGGGTTGGTGGCGCAGCCCGCCGGTTGGGTGAAAATGTAATCGACCGTGGTGCCAAGCTGTCCGGCCCTGCCGGGTCGGGTAACCCTCTCTGCGGCAGGCACCTCCAGGAAAGCATCGCCAAACCCGGCCTCCTCCAGCATCTGCAAGGGCCTGTCTTGCGCAGCCAGCTCGTCTGGTGTGCCAGGGTCGAACGTGCCGCCCACCACCAGGACCTGCGCCCGGTTGGCCACCCAATTCGTCACCGAACCAACCTGCTCGAGCAATTGAGCAACCGACGCCGCTTGTGCCCGCAGATTGGCCGCGCTCTGCCCGGGGTCGGCCCCCCTCGCCGGTGCAGTGCCTGCCTGGACCGAGAAAAAACCGATCCGTTGCTTGCCAATCTGCAGAGCGGCAAAGGCCACGCCGCCCGGCAAGGCTGCCTGACCCTTCGTTCGCCACGCCTCCGACCACGAGAAATAGGCCTTCCGCTTGGCTAAGATCGCCACCTGCTGTCGGCGTGCGGTCCCCGTTCGCGGGTCCTGAAACGACGAGCAGATCAAGACCTTGTATTCGGCGGGCTTGAGCGCCTGCGCAAGCTGGTCGCACATCTGCCAATCACTGACCTGCTGCAAAAGGATCACGTCCGGGTTCTGCCTCTTTAAGGCGGCGGCTGCTTGCCGGATGCTGGTTTGATTCGTGCTGGCCGCCGCGTTGGTTCGGCCTGCGACCGTTGCCGACTCCAGGTTCCACGTGGTTACGCGGATCGTATCCGCAAAACAACTCGGGCTCAAGATGAGCAGCGCCAGCGCCAAGCCGGCAATTTCACAAGCTGATATGCAACGCAGGTCTCCTGACCTCCACGTGCCGCAGCCTGCCCGACCGCCTGCCGACTGGGAAGTCGGCGATGCGGCTGGGTCGTCCACCATCGTCATCTGTTGCTGCGAAATAATGAGCGTATCTCAACCCGTCGCCCCGGTCACTGTCAAGAAGCGACTGCACTGGAGCGCGACTTTCCCCAGCCGCGCCCGCAACGAGGCGGTAAGCGCGTTCAGTGGCGTTGAGCCCTGCGACATGGCCATTCTCAACCCCCCGATCACCCATCGTGGGGCTTCACCAGGGGCCAGGATCGAGGTCTGCGGGATGAAAGAATACGGTCCAACCACTGTCCGCCGACCCGATGTCGATGGTCGTCTTGTATCTGGCCAGATCGAATTTCCTCCAGAGCACACTGCCATCCTCGTAGAGGAAATTCCCCCCGATGGATACACCCGCGTTATTCCGATGGTTCGCGAAGGGAAAGCTCTGCGGGGTCACTCCGGTCGTGCCGAACCAGGCAAGGTTCGGGATCGAGCCGGTGGCCTGTATCTTGTCAATCATGACCGGCGCCTTGCGATACGAACTGCCAAGCTTCGTCCGGTAAACCCATGCACCAAGCCCTTGGTCATTGTAGTTCGGCCATCCGTTCGCATCGCGTCCGGGCAGAAACTGGTAACCGATCAGGTTCACCTTGTCTTCCTCCGATTCAACGGCGCGGTGCCATTCATCGGTGGGGCAATAAAGCACGTCCTGCACGTTCCGCTCCCCTGTGGTTGTGCCCGGGTGGTTGGGATACAAGTACTGCGGGTAAAAATTGGTGTTCAGACTCAAACCCATCCAGGCAAAACCGCTGGCTCCGTCGGTGGTGGCGTTAACCACGAAGCATTCCCGGTTGTCCCCGGCATACAGGGTGACAGCAATCCCCCATTGCTTCAGATTGCTGGCGCACTGAACCCTCACCGCCTTCTCCTTGGACCTGACCAACGCCGGCAACAGCAGGGCGGCCAGGATGGCGATGATCGCGATCACCACCAGCAACTCGATTAAGGTAAACCCCCGCCGCCACAGCCGGCCGCTGCGACGCAAAGAACCAAGCCGGCTGCCAGACATCATGTTCATCTTCGGTCCCCGCAACATCTGTCGCCAGCCTATGAACGAAGACCTGCCCCGTCAAGTCAGAATTGGCCTGGGGTTCGAGCTTTACTGCCTCCGTCCAATCCCCTACGCTCGGTGCAAAATGAGAGCCGGGATTAGCAGATGCTTCACCACGTTCATCGCAGTGTTGCCGTTCGCTCTCGCCGGGTGGACGCGCGCAGCGGACGGGGTCGTCTATCCGGGCCAGCAGGGGCCAGGCAAGGGCAAGCAGATCGTCTTCCTCGCGGGCGACGAGGAGTATCGCTCCGAGGAAGGGCTGCCGATGCTGGCGAAGATTCTCGCCGTGCGGCACGGGTTCAAGTGCACGGTGCTCTTCGCCATTAACCCGGCGGACGGCACGATCGACCCGCTCACGCTCACCAACCTGCCCGGCCTGGCGGCGCTCGACTCCGCCGACCTCTGCGTGATGGGCCTGCGCTTCCGCGAGCTGCCCGATCAGCAGATGAAGCACTTCGTGGATTACGTCAACGCGGGCAAACCGATCATCGCCTTGCGCACCAGCACGCACGCGTTCAAGTACGATCACAACCGCGAAAGCCCCTATGCGAAGTACGACTGGCACAGCCAGGATTGGCCCGGCGGCTTCGGCCAGCAGGTGCTGGGTGAGACGTGGGTCGATCACCATGGCAGCCACGGGAAAGAAAGCACCCGCGGCGTGATCAACCTTGCCTTCCAGGACCATCCGGTGCTGCGCGGTGTGGCCGATGTCTGGGTGCCGACCGATGTCTATAGCGTCATCCATCTGCCCAAGACTACCCAAGTGCTCGTCTGGGGCCAGGTCTTGTCGGGCATGAAACCGACTGACCCGCCGGTCCAGGGCGCCAAGAACCATCCGATGATGCCGCTGGTCTGGCTCCGCAATTACACGGGCGAGAGCGGCAAGACCTCGAAGGTGTTCACCACCACGATGGGTGCGGCGGTTGACCTCGAGAACGAGGGCCTGCGCCGGCTCTTGGTCAATGCCTCCTATTGGGCCGTCGGCCTCCAAGAGAGAATCCCGGCCCAAGCCAACGTCGATTACGTGGGCGAATACAAGCCCGGCTGGTTTGGCTTCGGCAAGTTTAAGCCGGGGCTGAGGCCGGAGGACTTGACGCTGAAGCATTGAAGCGCGAAACATAATCTGTGTAATTCAATGCCGGGCGAAACCAAAACATACGATTTGATCATAATCGGCGGCGGCCCGGCGGGAATCATCGGGGCCGCCACCGCCAAAGCCGCTCACAAGACGGTCGCCCTGGTGGACAACCACCGGGAACTGGGCGGGGCCGGCGTTAACACCGGCACGGTCCCCAGCAAGACCCTGCGCGAAACCGCCCTGGCTTTGTCGGGAATCAAGGCCCGCAAGCTCACAGCGGTGGACCTTTCCCTGAAGTACGAGGCGACGGTCGCCGATTTCCTCAGGCACGAACAGCACGTGAAGGACGGCTTTAATGCGACGATCTCCCAGCAACTCAAGGCGGATAAGGCTGATGTTTATTTTGGAACCGGGTCCTTTGTGGACGCGCACACGGTCCGGGTCCGGCTCGGGCAGACGCGGCAGAACTGGGCGCCGTCGCTCCCCGCCAGCGGAGAGGTCTTGCTCCACGGCCAGAGCGTCCTCATCGCGACGGGCTCCTCTCCGCTGCGCCCGGCGCTTTTCCCCTTCGACAGCCCGGAGATCTACGATTCGGACACGATCCTGGCGTTGGACGGCCTGCCGGAGCGACTGGCGGTGGTGGGCGCGGGGGTGATCGGCAGTGAATACGCCTGCACGTTCGCCATCCTCGGGACAAGTGTCCACTTGATTGATGGCCGCGACGTGCTCCTGCCCTTCCTGGACGGGGAAGTGTCGCGCGCGCTGGCCACCGCCATGGGACGCAACGGTCTGGTGTTCCATCTGAAAGAGAATGTGCAGGAATGCCGCGGGCGAGGCTCAGCCGGCATCCGACTGTGCTTGTCTTCGAGGACCACGTTGACGGTTGACGCGGTGCTGGTCGCAGCCGGACGAAAGAGCAACACGGAAAAGCTGAACCTGCCGGCTGCGGGCGTCGCGGTCGGCGAACGCGGGCTGATCCCGGTGAACGACCAGTTCCGCACGAACGTGCCCCACATTTACGCTGCCGGCGACGTGATCGGGTTTCCGGCGCTGGCCTCGACGAGCATGGAACAGGCCCGCCGGGCGGTGCGACACGCCCTCGGGCTGGAGAATCGCGTGGGCATTTCGCACCTATTGCCCAACGGCATCTACACGATCCCCGAAGTCAGCATGGTGGGCGAGACCGAGGAGTCGCTGAGAAAGCAGGGCGTGGACTACGTCGTCGGACGGGCGAAATACCAGGACAATGCCCGCGGCCGCATCATCGGCGACCTGGACGGCTTCCTCAAACTGCTGTTCCGCCGCGGAGACATGAAGTTGCTCGGCGTGCACATCATGGGCGAGCAGGCGACCGAAATCGTCCACGTTGGGCTGATGGCCATGCTGGCGGGCTGTACCGCTGATGTCTTCGTCGAGGCCTGCTTCAATGCCCCTACGCTGGGCGCCCTCTACAAGTCCGCCACCATCGACGCGATCCTCAGGGCCTCGGGCTCCGCGGCTTCCCTGACCGCCCTGGCGGAGGCCTGAGCTGGCCGCCGACGGCGAGGATGCTTTGGGCCGGGCGCACGCAGGGGAGTTGGAGTTTGGACATCGGCGGCCCGACACCAACTCTCAAGACCAGCCGGTAACCAGGTCCGCCGGGGCGCTATCCTAAACACCCTTGACGATGACACTTTCATCCCGCACGGTATGGTTGCTGAAACGATCGGTTGGTCCTCACAGAGAGTTGCGGGCAGATACGGGTGTCGCACGCTCCCTGCGTGAAGCCGGTCAGCACGAATACAGACACTGATTATGGGTTCACTAAAGAAACGACGGAAAGCGAAAATCAATAAGCATAAACGGCGCAAGAAGCTGCGCGCGCATCGTCACAAGAAGCGCACCTGGCAGAAGTAGCCCACAAGCCGTTCGAGGCTGCCGACTCGTGGATTCAGCGCCACCCGTTCCCGGAGCGGGGCGGGTGGTGTATTACTATATGCTGCGCCGTTATTGGATTAAGGGAGCGATCCTGGCCACGAGCAGTTTGCTGGTGGCCGGATGCGGCTCCGCGCCGGGGCGCAAGTCAGCGCCGCAAAAGGAGCAGTCCGTCGTTTCCCTCAAGCCCGAGCGGGCGGACGACCAGTCCACCGAGCGACTCACGGAGGCTCACGCCCACTACGCGGCCGGCGTCATTCATGAAATGGACGATGAGCCGCGCGCGGCCACGGATGAGTATTGCCAGGCGGCCATGCTGGACCCGGATGACGCGTCGCTCATCCTTGAGGTGTCGGGCCGCCTGCTTCAGAATAAGCAACTGGAGAAAGCCCTTGAAGTCACCACGCGCGCGGTCGCGCGGCCGAATGCCTCGGGTCAGATTTACGCGCGGCTGGGGCTGATTTATGCTCAGCTCGGCAAGCCTGACCAGGCAGCCGCCGCCAACCGCGCGGCGATCAAGAAATCGCCCGGTTCGCTCACCGGCTATCAGAACCTCTTCCAGAGTTCTTTGGGGAACAAACAGCCGCAAGAGGCGCTCAAAGTGCTCGATCAGGCCGCCCGGCAGCCGAATCCCGACGCCGGGTTCCTCATCGGCCTGGCGGAACTCTACACGAGCTTCGGCGTGCAGGTGCCGGCGCAAAAAGACAGCGCCAACGCGAAAGCCCTGGCCTTATTGAACCGGGCCGGGAAACTGGGTCCCGCCACTCCGCTGCTGCGCCTGAAGCTGGCGGACGGTTTCAACCTGCTGGGCGAGGCGTCTAAAGCCGCGCAGTTCTACCTCGAAGTGCTCAAACACCCCCCCGATTTGCCTCTCATTGAGGAGCGGATCCATGCTAATCTGACCGCGCTCTATCTGCGGGGCAGCGATCACAAGCGAGCCGTCGAACAACTCCAGGCCATCCTGCGCGACGACCCGACCAACCCCCAGGCTTACTATTACCTGGGCCGCCTTGCGCTCGAGGATAAGAAACCGGACGAGGCGGCCGACCATTTCCGCAAGGCGCTGCTGCTGAACCCGGATTTTGAATCCGGATATTACTTCCTGGCCATGGCGCAAATGGAGCAGAACAAAATCAGCGAGGCTCTGGCCACGCTCGACAAGGCGCGCCAGAAGTTTTCACCGAGCTTCGCTTTGGAGTTCTATACCGGGCTGGCCTTCAGCCGGCAAAAGGCCTACGCCGAAGCCCTTCAGCATTTCGTGTCCGCCGAAGTCATTGCCAAGGCCACCGACCCGAAACAGCTTGATGACGGCTTTTATTTCCAGGTGGGCGCAGCCTGCGAGCGCAAAGGCGATTACGCCCAGGCCGAACAGTATTTCCAAAAGTGTCTGCAGCTTGCGCCTGACTCCGCCGAAGTGATGAATTATCTGGGCTACATGTGGGCCGAGCATGGCCTGAAGCTCGACCAGGCGCGTGAACTGATCGAGAAAGCCGTCAAGGCGGAGCCGAAAAACGCGGCTTACCTCGACAGCCTGGCGTGGGTGCTCTTCAAACAGAACCAGCCCCAGGCGGCGCTGCCTTACGCCCTCAAAGCCGCCGAGCTGTCCGAGCAGCCCGACGCGACTGTGTACGACCACCTCGGCGACATTCAGGCCGCGCTCAAACAGATCGAGAAAGCGCGCGAGGCCTGGCGCAAATCGCTTTCCCTCGAGCCCAATGAGGAGGTCCGCAAAAAGCTCGGGTCGAGCGGCCTCAAATGAGGTTGAGGAACGGCCAAGTATCCCAAGCGAAGAATCATGGCCAACCAGTTTCGGAAGCATTACACCCGCGACGAAGCCCGGGCCTTGCTGCCCCAAATCCGGCAGTGGCTGAAGCGGATTGCTCAACTGCACGCCGATCTGGAGAAATTGGAGGGGCGTCTGAGCGGATTGATGTCCCCCGGCTGCGACCTCGGCGGCGAATTGGTCAACCGGTGGGTCAGAACCCTCGCCGACCTGGAAGAGGTATTGGTCGAATTTCAGCGGCGTCAAATCCAGGTCAAGGACATTGACCGCGGGCTGGTCGATTTCCCGGCCATCATCGGCGGCAAAGAAGTGTTCCTGTGTTGGGAGCAGGACGAGGAGGACATCGAATTCTGGCACGAACTGGATGCCGGTTATGCGGGGCGGGAACGGTTGTAGGGCGCGCGAAGCGACAAAAACAGCGGCCCGGCAAGCGAATCGTCCTGTGCCCCAGGATTCCAGGACTCCAGCCCTCCCGATTGCCCCGCGCGCTTTTTTTGAACGTTAACCCGCCAAACCAATCCAAAAATGCCGAAAAGGCCCCGCGGCCTGTAACGGCGCGGGCCGACGGTACTTTGTGAAAAAACCAGTTTACAAGTGCGCCGGAACTCGCTATTCCGACCGTTCATTTCGGAGAGAAATGGAACATGTACTATGATTAAGGTTCAAAATCTGGCTAAAGCTTTCGGGACCAAACGGGCTGTGGATGACGTTTCGTTCTCGGTGGACCGGGGCGAAGTGCTGGGCTTTCTCGGCCCCAACGGCGCCGGCCAAGCCACCACCATGCGCATGAACACCGACCTTTTGTCGCCGTCCGGCGGCTCGGTGACCGTGGGGGGCTTCGACCTGGCGGAGCACCCGATTCAGGCGCGGCGGCTCATCGGCTACCTGCCGGAAAACGCGCCGGCCTACACGGACATGACGGTCCACGGATTCCTCAACTTCGCGGCGGAAATCCGCGGCTTGCGCGGCGACGCGCGGAAGAAGGCCGTCAACCGAGTGGTCGAGATGTGCTTCCTCGAATCAGTGCTGCATCAAAGCGTCGAGACGCTCTCCAAAGGGTATCGCCATCGCACCTGTTTCGCCCAATCCATCATTCATGATCCCGATGTACTGGTGCTCGACGAGCCGACTGACGGGCTGGACCCGAACCAGAAACACGAGGTGCGGCAGTTGATCCGGCGGATGGGCGAGAAGAAGGCGATTATCTTCTCGACGCACATCCTGGAGGAGGTTGATGCCGCCTGCTCGCGGGCGATCATCATTGACCGCGGCAAGATCGTCGCCAACGGCACGCCGCAAGAGCTGCGGCAGAAGTCGGAATGGGCCGGGGCCGTGACGCTGCGGGTCAAAGGCGTGGCCTCGAGCGCGGTGACCACGAAGCTGTATCAGGTGCCGCTGGTCAAGCGGGTGACCGTGGTGGACGAAAAAGACGGTCATGTGACCGTGCGGGCCTTCCCGAAGGCCGGCGCGAACGGCGCGCTGGCCCAAGCCATCGGCGAGGCGGCCCACGAGTGGCACATCGAGCAACTGCAGGCCGAGGAAGGCCGCCTGGATGAGGTTTTCCGGAGCATTACCATGCCGGACACGGTGAAGGAGGCAGCGAAATGAATCCCTGGCGAAACATCTGGACCATTACCAAACGCGAGTTGGGCGCCTATTTCACGTCGCCACTCGCCTATGTCTTCATCGTGATCTTCCTGCTGCTATGCGGGTTCTTCACGTTCTTCGTGGGCGGGTTTTTCGAGCGGCAGGAAGCCTCCTTGGTTCGGCCATTCTTCGACTGGCATCCGTGGTTCTACCTCTTCCTCGTGCCGGCGGTGGGCATGCGTCTGTGGGCCGAGGAGCGGCGGGTGGGCACCATCGAGTTGCTGCTGACCATGCCCATCACCGCCTGGCAGGCCATCGTCGGGAAATTTCTCGCCTCATGGCTCTTCTTAGCCTTGGCCCTGGTGCTCACTTTCCCAGTGGTGCTCACCGTTAACTACCTTGGCCACCCGGACAATGGAGTGATCCTGACGGCCTACGTCGGGAGCTGGCTGATGGCGGGCGCCTATCTGGCCATCAGTTGCGTCACTTCCGCGCTGACGCGCAGCCAGGTCGTCAGCTTCATCATTTCCCTGGTGGTATGCCTGTTCCTCATTCTAGCGGGGTTCCCCCCGGTCATCAACGTGCTCGAACAGTTCGCCCGGCCTTGGCTGGTGGACTTGGTCGCATCCTTCAGCGTGATGACTCATTTCGAGGGGTTCCAGAAAGGAGTGCTCGACTCGCGTGACATCCTCTTCTTCCTGTCGGTCATTGGGTTCTCACTCTTTACGACCAGTGTGATCCTGCGCACCCATCGCGCGGGCTAAGAAAAGGGAGGCATCAATGCAAAAGAAATCGCTTCAGACAATTCTCTATTCGACCGCCGGCGTCCTGGTGATGCTGGCCATTTTGATTGCGTTCAACTTCATCGCGGGCACGGCGCGCACCCGCCTGGACCTGACGCAGGAGAGGGCCTACACCCTCTCCTCCGGGACCAAGGCCATCCTCAAGAAGCTGGATACTCCCGTCACCGTCCGCTTCTACTGCACGCAGAGCGAAAGTGCGACGCCCTTGACGGTGTATCTCAAGGGCTATGCGCGCAAAGTCGAGGACCTGCTGGCTGAGTATAAACAGGTCGCCGGCAGCAAGCTCAAGATCGAGAAATACGACCCGCAGCCGGACTCCGACGCCGAGGACTCGGCGCGGCTGGACGGCATCGAGCCGAAGGCGTTGCCCGGTGCCGAGGGCTTTTATCTCGGCTTGGCCGTCAAGTGCGCGGATGAAGTCCAAGCCATCCCGTTCCTGGACCCCGAACGCGAGCGCCTGCTCGAATATGATCTCACCCGCGCCATCGTCCGCGCGGAGACGCCGGAGAAGGCTACCATCGGCCTGATGAGCCCGCTGCCGGTTTTCGGCATGCCCTCAAATCCGATGATGCAGCAGATGGGCCAGCAGGGCAG
>Ga0187872_10000393_pt1 | contig 52569 bp, 44 predicted proteins | sample June2016WEW_16_4_FD_132973 | JGI IMG/M metagenome (GOLD analysis project Ga0187872, IMG submission 132973) | Peatland microbial communities from SPRUCE experiment site at the Marcell Experimental Forest, Minnesota, USA - June2016WEW_16_40 | ecosystem: Environmental > Terrestrial > Soil >...
CAAAGACGCGGAGGCCATCTCGACCACCGGGCAAGCGCACCTCAACGGGCACGAGGACATCGCCTTCATCACCGCGCACTTTCCCGATAATGTGATTGCTCACATCAACGTGAACTGGCTCTCGCCCGTAAAAGTGCGCACCACATTGATCGGTGGCGAGAAAAAGATGCTGGTGTGGAACGATCTCGAAGCCGACGAGAAGCTGAAGATCTATGACAAAGGCGTCGACGTGAAGAGCCAGGAAGGCGTGTACGACCTGCTGGTGAGTTACCGCTCCGGCGACATGTGGGCGCCGCAGATCGAGCAGGTGGAGGCGCTTCGGTTAGAGCTGGGATACTTCATGCAATGCATCAAGAAGAGCGAGGCGCCATTCAACGACGGCCGCGCGGGACTGAAAGTCGTCCGCATGCTGGAAGCGTCGACCGAGTCGCTTGCCAAGCGCGGAGCGCTGGTCTATCTGTGAGGCTGAGAAAGTTGCTGGCGTGGGGCCCACTCACAATTGACGTCCTCGATCCCCTCTTAAGTTCCCCGCCGACAAATCTCTCTTCCGGTTGTCGAATACCAACAGCGCATTGTTAAGGAGCTAACGAAACAACGGTATGGACAATTATCTGAGCATTGCGCCGAGCGTGAAACTCGGACAAAATGTGAAACTTTCGAAGTTCATCAATCTGTATGGTTGCGAAATCGGCGACGAAACGAAAATCGGCGCCTTCGTAGAGATTCAGAAGAACGCGAGAGTCGGAAAGAACTGCAAGATTTCGAGCCACACTTTCGTGTGCGAAGGTGTCGATATCGAAGACAACGTGTTCGTCGGCCACAATGTGGCCTTCATCAACGACACCTACCCGCGCGCCACCACGGTCGGCGGCCAGCTCCAGACCGAAGCCGACTGGCAAGTCGAGAAGACGCTGGTGAAGAAAGGCGCTTCGATCGGCTCGGGTTGCACCATCCTGGCCAACGTCACGATCGGCGAAAACGCGATCGTCGGCGCGGGCAGCGTGGTGACCAAGGACGTTCCACCGAACAGCGTCGTGTTCGGAAATCCCGCAAAAGTACGCCGTTATTTCGACCATGCCATGGAGGTCACAAAGTGAGCTTATCCAGCATTCCTTTTCTCGATCTTGTTACTCCACACGTTGAGCTCGAGCAGGAACTAACCCAAGTCTTTCAGCAGGCGATCCGGACTGCCGGCTTCATTGGTGGACCGATGGTGGTGAACTTTGAGAAGGCATTTGCTGCCTTCTGCGAAACCCGAGAGTCGGTTGCTGTCAACAGCGGCACCGATGCTCTGCGGTTTGCGCTGATGGCGTCCGGTGTCCGCCCTGGCGATGTGGCGGTGACGGTCCCGAACACGTTTATCGCGACGACCGAGGCGATTTCGCAGTCGGGCGCGCTGCCCGAGTTTGTCGACATCGAGGAACAGACCTACAACATGGATCCCGAAAAGCTTAGGGAATACCTCGAAAAGAAGTGCACGAGAAATGCGTCGGGCAAGCTGATCAGCCAGCGCAGCAAGCGCCCAGTGACGGCCATCGTTCCCGTGCACCTGTACGGCCAGATGGTGGATATGGACGCGATCCTCGAGTTGGCGGAGCGCTATCACTTGATCGTGATCGAAGACGCCTGCCAGGCCCACGGTGCCGAGTATTTCTCGCGTAAACACAATCGCTGGTTTAAGGCCGGTTCGATGGGGTATTCCGCCGGTTTCAGCTTCTATCCCGGCAAGAACCTGGGAGCTTGCGGTGAGGGCGGCGCCATTACCACGAACGATGCCAAGATCGCCGAAGCATGCAAAATGCTCCGCGACCATGGCCAGGCCAAGAAGTATTACCACGATATTGAAGGCTACAACGGACGTCTGGATTCGATTCAGACCGGGATCCTGAGCGTCAAGCTGAAGCACTTGGCCGATTGGAACGCGCAGCGCCGCGAACGCGCGGCTGAGTACAAGAGTCTGTTCGAGAACAGCACTGGCGTTCAGATCCCATTCGAGCCTTCCTGGTCGCGCGCTGTGTATCACCTGTACGTCGTCCGCGTTGCAGACCGCGAAGGTCTCATGTCCCACTTGAAAGACGCCGGTATCGGGACCGGAATTCACTATCCAATTCCATTGCACCTGCAGAAAGCGTATCGCGCGTTGCACTACGTACAGGGTGATTTTCCAATCACGGAGCGAGCGGCTGTCGCAATTGTGTCTCTGCCCATGTTCCCGAATCTGACTAAAGCCCAGCAATCCCGGGTGGTTGAAGAGGTTCAGAGCTTTGTTAAGTCCAAGTCGGAGCGCGGGTTGCTAGAACCTCAGTTGAGCCGGTAGCACGTTTCGTCGGGCAAGCATCCACTTCTAGAAGGACAACAACACATGAGAATTTCAGTGATTGGCGCTGGTTATGTCGGTCTGACGACGGCAGCTTGTCTGGCGGAAATCGGCCACACGGTCTGTTGTGCTGACAATGACGAGCGGAAGCTTAACCTTCTCCGCAGTGGGCAGATGCCTTTCTTCGAGCCCCATCTCGAGGAGATCGTCTCGCGAAATTGCATTGTGGGCAGACTGCGATTTGAGACCACTGAGACTGCTGTAACAGGCGCTCAGGCCATCTTCATCTGCGTGGGCACGCCTCCTCTGGAGAACGGCGAGGCGGATCTCTCGGCCGTCGCGAACGTAGCTCGAACGATTGGACAGCGTGCGGCCGGTGGCTGCCTAGTCATCGAGAAGAGCACAGTGCCCGTTCAGACTGGACAGCAGTTGAAGCGCCAGCTCCACTTCTACGCCGATAAGGGACTGCGTTGCGACCTGGTTTCCAATCCTGAATTCCTGCGCGAAGGTTCGGCGATCGAGGATTTCTTTCATCCGGACCGCATCGTAATCGGAGTCGAAAGGGAAGAGGCGGCGGCCCAGCTTGAGGAGATCTATCGCCCGCTCCTCGACCAGAGCTTCCGTTGCCCTGTCCATGCCGACTGCAAGGCCGGCAAGAAACCGGCGTGGGTTGTCACCGACACGAACTCCGCGGAACTGATCAAACACGCGTCCAATTCCTTCCTAGCCATGAAGATTTCCTTCATCAATATGGTTGCCGATCTCTGTGAGGCCGTCGGTGCGGACGTGACCAAAGTGGCCTTGGGAATGGGCTTGGATGCCCGCATCGGCCCCGCGTTCCTGAATCCCGGAATCGGTTTCGGCGGGTTCTGCTTCCCGAAGGACGTGCAGGCATTCGTCCGCATAGCGGAGAAGGCCGGCTGCGATTTCTCTCTGCTGAGGGAAGTGGAAAACGTCAATAAGAGACGAATCGAGCATTTCGTCGAGATCGTCCGCAAAGAACTGTGGGTCATTCGTGGCAGAAAAATCGCGGTGTGGGGCCTTGCTTTCAAACCAAATACCGATGACGTCCGCTTTGCACCGGCGATTGAGCTCCTGCGGTTACTCATCCGCGAGGGTGCAGAGGTGAAGGCCTACGATCCACAGGCCACCGAGACGGCACGAGCGGTGCTCCCCAACGTCCTCTATTGTGCGAGCCCTTATGAAGCGGCTCAGGATGCCGAAGCGGTTCTAATCGTTACCGAATGGGAGGAGTTCCGGCAGATCAACTGGCAGCGCATTCGCAGTGTTGTGGATCGCCCACTCATTGTCGACGGGCGAAACACGCTGGAGGCGAAAGAGATCGCCCGTCATGGCTTTCACTATGTCAGTATCGGCAGACCTACAGTGACGTCGGAAGTGCGAGGGGCGGCCGTTGAAGATGCGCGGGGAGCCGCCGATGTCGTTAATCTTGATGGAGTAGCAAGAGCGCTGTGAAGATCGTAACCATCGTCGGAGCACGGCCGCAGTTCATCAAGATCGCCGCGGTGAGCCGGAAGCTGCGCGAACGGCACCAGGAGATCCTGGTGCATACCGGACAGCACTACGACTACGAAATGTCGGGAGTTTTCTTTGACGGGCTCGATCTTCCTCGCCCCGATGTGAATCTGGGAGTCGGTTCCGGTTCACACGCGGTTCAAACGGGGGCGATGCTCCAGGGCATCGAGGATGTCTTGCTGGCAGAATGCGCCAATTGCCTCCTGATCTACGGCGACACGAATTCCACCTTGGCAGGAGCCTTGGCGGCATCGAAGCTGTCGATCCCGGTAGTCCACGTGGAAGCCGGGCTAAGAAGTTTCAATCGCAGCATGCCCGAAGAAATCAACCGGGTGGTGGCGGATCATCTTTCTGATCTCTTGCTTTGCCCAAGCGAGACGGCGGTCAGCAACTTGACCATGGAGGGCATCACCGAGAATGTCCATCTGGTCGGGGATGTGATGCTTGATGTGCTGAACTGGGCAAAACAACGGAGTGCTGGAGCCGAGGCCGCATTTTTGAACCGACTCGGGCTGAAGAAAAAGGAATACTTGGTTGCAACGTTGCACCGCAGCGAAAACACGGACGACAGTGCGCGGTTTCAGCGAATCCTCGAGACCTTCAATTCGCTGGCTGAACCCATTGTCTTTCCTGTGCACCCCCGAGCGCGGAAACTCATCAACGAAATCAATTTTCTTCCCAACCCTGATCTTCACCTCATTGATCCCGTGGGGTATCTGGAGATGGTCGCTCTGGTGGGCGCGGCGCGGCAGGTTCTGACCGACTCGGGTGGTCTGCAGAAAGAAGCCTACTGGCTTGGCGTTCCCTGCATCACGTTGCGGAACGAGACGGAATGGGTGGAGACGGTCGAAGCGGGCTGGAATGTGCTGGTAGGTACCGAACCACAGAGGATCGCCCGTACCGTGAAGTCATTCATCCCCCCGGATGCGAGGCCGCTCCTTTACGGAGACGGCACTGCAGCTGACAAGTGTGTCGATCTTATTGGACTTAAATCAGAGCCGATGGCTCTAGTTGGAAGGGCTTAATATGGAAACCAAATCGTCTGGGAAAGCGCGTGTGAGAGTAGCGGTTGTTGGTGTCGGATATTGGGGCAAAAACCTGGTGCGCAACTTTCACGAACTCGGCGCATTAGAAGCACTGTGCGACGCGGATCCATCCGCGGAGGCTGCGTATAAGGGACGCTACGAGGGAATCCGATTTGAGTCCGACTATGCAAAGCTCCTTTCTGATCCTTCCATTCATGCAGTAGCGCTCGCCACGCCGGCGGTTACACACCACGGGATGGCGAAGGCCGCGCTGGAAGCCGGGAAAGACGTCCTGGTTGAGAAGCCGTTGGCCGTTGACGTCAAGCACGGCGAGGAGCTTGTGAAGCTGGCCGAGGCAAAAGGCCGGATCCTTATGGTCGGCCACATCCTCCGTTACCATCCCGCAATCCTGAAGCTGAAGCAGCTCATTAAAGACGGGGCGCTCGGCAAGATCAACTACCTTTATTCGAACCGCTTGAACATCGGGAAGATCCGGACCGAGGAAAATATTCTTTGGAGCTTCGCGCCCCACGATATCTCGGTGATCCTGTCGCTCCTCGACGAAATGCCAGCCCGTGTTGCCTGCCAGGGCAGTGCTTATCTGAGCCAGAACGTCGCGGACGTCACCTTGAGCCACTTTCAATTCCCGAGTGGAGTACAGGCCCACATCTTTGTGAGCTGGCTGCACCCGATCAAGGAACAGCGCCTGGTGGTCGTCGGATCGGAAAAGATGGCGGTGTTCGATGACACCGCAGAAAACAAGCTTGTCCTGTATCCACATAAGGTGGAATGGAAGAACAGGATACCTACAGCCGTGAAGGCGGACGCAGAGGCTGTGGCCCTGGACGACCGCGAGCCCCTCCGCGCCGAATGCCAGCACTTTCTGGACTGCGTAGAAACCCGAACTTCTCCGGTAAGCAATGGGGCGGAGGGTTTGAGGGTGCTGCGAGTGTTGGATGCCTGCCAGCGTGCACTGCACAACGGCGGTGTTGCTCTGGAAGCGATCCCTGCGAATGGGAAGAAGCAAGAGCGGCCTTACTTTGTGCACGAATCAGCGTATGCGGATGAGGGAGCTGAAATCGGCGCCCGTACCAAGATCTGGCACTTCTCGCACGTGATGAAAGGCGCCCGAATCGGCGAACGCTGCGTCATCGGGCAAAACGTGAACGTCGATGGCGGCACCGTGATCGGGAACAACGTCAAGATTCAGAACAACGTTTCCGTGTACACCGGTGCAGTCATCGAAGACGATGTGTTTCTCGGTCCATCAAGTGTGCTGACCAACGTCACCAACCCTCGTTCGCAGGTCAATCGACACTCTCTTTACGAGGCTACGCTCTTGAAACGAGGATGCACCGTTGGAGCGAATTCGACGATCGTCTGCGGTGTGACAGTCGGGCGGTACGCGTTTGTCGGTGCCGGAGCCGTGGTCACCAAGAACGTTCCGGATTTTGCGCTGGTGGTCGGAAATCCTGCCCGCCAGGTGGGTTGGATGAGTCGGCATGGTCACCGTCTCGAGGCTCCGAATTCAGATGGAATCATGCGGTGCCCGGAAAGTGGGTACCGTTATCAGGAAGTCGAGCCAGGCGTGCTTCATTGCCTGGATCTTGATGAAGAAGCCCCACTCCCAACCGAATTGACTGTTGGTAGTAAGTCATACAGGCAAATTAGAGAGGAATCAAATTATGAATATTCCACTGCTCGATCTTAAGGCGCAATACGCGTCCATCAAAAACGAAGTCAACGCGGCGATCGGGGAAGTGCTCGAATCGCAACATTTCATCTTGGGCCCGAAAGTGGATGAATGCGAGAAAGCGATTGCGGCCTACTCGAACTGCTCCTACGGGATCGGAGTCTCGTCAGGAAGTGATGCATTGTTAGCCTGCTTGATGGCCGAGAACATCGGTCCGGGCGACGAAGTTATCACGACCCCCTACACGTTCTTCGCGACGATCGGAGCGATCGCGCGCCTCGGTGCGACGCCGGTTTTTGTTGACATCAACCCGGCCACCTACAACATCGACGTCTCCCAGATCGTAGCCAGGATCACAAAGAAGACGCGCGTAATTATGCCGGTCCATCTGTTCGGGCAAGTTGCGGATATGGACCCGATCATGAAACTGGCGCAGGAGCACGGACTAGTGGTGATCGAGGACGCTGCCCAGGCGGTCGGGGCGGAATACAAAGGCCGCCGCGCCGGTTCGATCGGACACTACGGTTGCTTCTCGTTCTTCCCGTCAAAGAATCTCGGCGCCATCGGAGATGCTGGCATGATCGTGACCAACGACGCTCAGCGCGCTGAGAAAGTACGTATCCTTCGCGGTCACGGAGCCAAGCCGAAGTACTATCACAGGGTTGTTGGCGGGAATTTCCGGCTCGATGCCATCCATGCGGCGGTCGTCTCCGCCAAGTTGCCGCACCTGGATTCGTGGACAGCAGCGCGCCAGCGCAACGCAAAGAGATACGATGAGCTCTTTCGCGAGGCGGAGCTGCCGATCGGTCTGCCGGTGGTGGCGACCAATCGTCACATCTTTAACCAGTACGTAATTCGCTCCTCGTCACGGGATCAATTGCAGGCATTCCTTAAGCAGAAGGGCGTGGGCAGCGAGGTGTATTACCCGGTGCCGATGCACCTGCAGGACTGTTTTGCTTACCTCGGAATTAAGGCCGGTGCGTTCCCCGAGAGTGAGCGCGCCGCCAAAGAGTCGCTTGCCATCCCGGTTTATCCGGAACTCAATGACTCGCAGGCGCGTTACGTGGTCGAGTCGATTGGGGAATTTGTGGGACTGGCAGCGCCCGTTCCGGCGGAACTGAGCCGGGCATAGCTGAAGACACAATCCTTGATCGGGGTCATTTCAAAACCCAACCAAGTGGAAGCGGTAGAAGAGTTCTTTCAACTCTTCAAAACGCCTTGGGAATTTTACCGCCGCGGGGAGGCGTATTCCGTTGTCATTGCCACCTTTGGCGAACTGTCGAGCGTTCATGCCAAGCTGCTTTTGGTGTATGGTCCGGAGACGAAGAGTATCGACGCGCAGGTTGGAATTAAGCTTTGCAAGCGCCTCGAGTCTTCATTCCTGAATCATCGAGACTCCGCCATTGCGATCTACGGGGGAGCATCCACTTTTGCTGATGCCAGCAGCGGAAGTCCCTGCGTTATGGCGGGTACGGAAACGGTCGGATTGAAGATCGATGGCTCTGACACCACTGTTATCCGTCTAGGCTATGACTTGTTCGATGAGGTGCGATTCCTCCTGACAAGCGGTCAGCCTTCCGAGAATGCTTCTACTCCCGCGCTCGACGCTCACATCAGTATGTTGAGGGCATGGATACTCGAAGAGGGGATTCCGCTGATGGAGATTCCCCCAGTTCCGGCCGGGTGCAACTTTACGGTGTGCCTGACCCACGATATTGATTTCATAGGGATACGGCAGCACAAGTTCGATCACACCATGTTGGGATTTCTGTACCGGTCCACCGTCGGAGCGGTGAGAAATCTGCTTCGCGGCAGAACCACCGTCGGGCGTTTGTTTGAAACCTGGCGAGCGGTTGCATCGCTCCCGTTGGTTTATCTCGGTTGGGCAAGAGATTTCTGGGAACCCTTCGAGTGGTACTTGAGGGCTGAAAACGGTCTTCCAGCAACTTACTTTCTGATTCCGTTTAAGCGTCGGGCTGGCGAGCGTGTGCCGGGGTCGCATGCATCGCGACGGGCTACTGCCTACGACGTCACCGATGTCCGCGATCGGGCCGCAACTCTGAAAGGCGGAGGGTGCGAAATCGGAGTTCACGGCCTCGACGCGTGGCACAGCGTAGAGAAAGGTCGCGCGGAACTGCAGAGAGTCAGCGAGGTCACAGGGCAATCCACCACGGGCATTCGGATGCATTGGCTGCTGCAAGACTCAAGAACTATTGAACTGCTGGAGGAAGCGGGGTTCGCCTACGACTCCACGGCCGGTTACAACGAGACCGTCGGGTACCGCAACGGGACAACGCAGGTCTTTCGACCGCTTGGCGCTCGGACACTCCTTGAACTCCCGATGCACATTCAGGATGGAGCGCTTTTCTATCCCCAGCGACTTGACCTGTCGGAATCGCAGGCTGAAGAACGCTGCCAGCCGCTGATCGCTCATGCGGTCAGAGAGGGTGGAGTGCTGACGCTCCTCTGGCATGACAGAAGCCATGGTCCAGAGCGGTTCTGGGGAGAGTTTTACCTGCAGATGATTCAGAAGTTGCAATCGCTCAACGTCTGGTTCGGCAGCGCGGGGCAAGTCGTCGGATGGTTTCGACAGCGCCGCGACGTGCTGTTCGAGAGAGTAGACACGCCGGAAGGTGTGCGCGCACAATTACGCCACGGCAGGGGAGAAGTTCAGCCTCCTTTCTGTGTCAGAGTCTACGGATCAGTTCGCGGCCGCAAGGATGGCGGCACAACATCAGACTTCGTAGACATTGCCTGGAACGGAGCGTCCACCGAAGAACTCAAAAAGCAACTGCCGCCAGAGTTCTCGAGAACAGTTGCCAAGCTGCCTTTTTCCCAATATCTATGAGATCAGTCTGCCAGGTAGTACAGAACGTCTACGACATTGATCCGCGTGTGCGCCGCAAGGCGGAGGCTCTGGTTGCTGCGGGATATACCGTTGACGTGCTGGCACTGCGCCCAGATGGCGGCAAGAAGAATTACTGTCTCAACGGAGTCAATGTTCACACGCTCTCGTTGGGCAAGAAGCGCGGTTCCGTCGCTCGCTATTCCTTTGAGTACGCTGCGTTCTTTCTCTGGACCTTCATCCGGGTACCGCTGCAGACGCTTCGAAGGCGCTACTCGGTTATCGACGTAAACTCGTTGCCCGATTTTCTGATCTTTGCTCCGATCCTGGCCCGCTGGATGGGCGCAAGACTGATTCTTGACCTGCATGAAATCACGCCCGAGTTCTACATGTCCAAGTACGGCGTCGCCGAAAACTCATGGACGGTCCGGCTGCTGACATACTTGGAGAAAATCAGTGTCAGATTCGCCGATCGCGTGATGACGATCAACGAGCCAATCGAGGACCTTCTCGTAAGTCGCGGACTGGATCGGTCGAAATCAACGATCATCATGAACGCGGTAGACGAGGCTCGTTTTGCCGCCAGCGCGGAATCGTCGGTCGCGGTGGTGCGTCGTGGCCAAGCAAAGTTCGTGATGATGTATCACGGAACTCTCACCAGCATCTACGGACTTGACATCGCGATCGAAGCGTTTGCACTTGCTCAAAACGAAATGCCGGGAGCTGAGTTCTGGATCCTAGGGTCGGGCTCCGAAAAGGATGCGTTAGCGCAGTTGGCCCAGACCCGGGGATTGAGCGAGAAAGTCTGGCTGGTGGGACAAGTTCCTTCCACTGAAATCCCGGGTTGGCTCGGTCAATGTGATGCCGGCGTATTGCCGATACGTCGCGACGTATTCCTTGATTTCGCCTTCCCCAACAAGTTGCCGGAATTCATCGTCGCTGGCAAAACGGTTATGGTTTCGCGGCTGAAAGCGATCCAGCACTATTTTGGCAATGACGCCCTCGCCTATTTCGAGCCAAACGATCCGAGAGATCTGGCAAACACGATGATTCGTGTGTACCGCGATCCTCAGTTGCGCAGCCAACTCGTTGGAGAGGCTCGCCGCCAATTTGATCCGATCCGATGGGCAATCATGAAGGAGCGGTATCTCGAACTGGTCCTCGAGCTCGAAACGCTGAAGGCCGGCGCTGGCGAGCGATCTCGCGCATCCGCGCCCGGAGTGGGGATTTGATCGGAACGCAAGACTGTCCTGTCGCCGAGCGCCGCGCCTGCGCGACGGAAGAGCTTCGCGCGGCAATCGCCAAGTTCTGTGAGTGGCTGAGCGAGTCTAAGGGTGTCAGCTACGATCCTTACGATGTTTTGGGGACAAGCTACGGTCGGTGGGCACGACGGATTTACTATCGCAAAAATCCGCTCGGGATCGCTTTAACGGCGCCGCTCATCCTGATGGAAATACTTTGCCCCCAGCTGCGAGCACTCTTCGTGGAAAAAAATCGGTACCCCACGGCGGATGCGCAGCTGGCACTGGCCTTCTTGAACCTATACGAGGCGTGCCAAACACAGGACGCACGGAACGAAGATCAGACGGATGATCGATCGACGGCTGTCTGGCTGAACAAGGCAAAGGATCTGGCGAACGAATTACTCAAACAGAGCTCCCCTGGCTACAAGGGGTTTTGCTGGGGATATCCGTTTGATTGGCAGAACGTGAACGGGCTGATGCCGAAAGGCACTCCACACATCACGGCCACGCCCTATTGCTACGAAGTCTTCACGCGCCTGTTCGACCTGACCGGCGATGCACACTACATAGACATTGCTCGTTCCATCTCGACTTTTGTTTCCGAAGATCTGAAGGATAGCCCTATGGGGGACGGCGCGGCCGCGTCGAGCTACACTCCTTACGATCAGGGCAAAGTCGTGAATGCGAGCGCATACCGCGCTTTCGTGCTCTTTAATGCAGCTCGGCGGTTTCACAACCAGGAATACTTCACCAAAGCGCAAAGGAATCTCCGCTTTGTCTTGGAGTCACAGGGCTCCGACGGATCCTGGCTTTATGCCATCGATAATCCACCTGAAGCGTTCATCGACAACTTCCATACCTGTTTCGTGCTGAAGAATCTTTACAAGCTCAACAAGCATCTTCGCAGCCCTGAGGTGACGCGAAGCGTCCTCAGGGGCTACGAGTTTTATCGCCGTGGTTTGTTCGATGAGCAGGACAATCCGAAGACTTACGCCGTCGCGCCTCGTACCGAGATAGTTCGTCTGGAGATGTACAACTTTGCCGAGGCAATTACGCTGGGCGTGCTCATACGGAATGATGTCCCCGGGGCGTTTGCGCTTGCGAACGAGCTTGCGGGTCGGTTAATCCAAAATTATCAGCTGCTGAGCGGTCACTTCGTGACCAGGGTTTATCGATGTGGAATCAGGCACTCCGTCCCATATCTGCGATGGCCACAATCCCAGCTGTTTCTTGCTCTGACAAACTTGCTAGTAGCTACCGACCGAGCAGGGGAAACAAACTCGGTCGGGGAGCAAGCAAATTGATGGCAACAATTGGGGGGCAGGGGCTAGGGCGGTACCGCCTGCACCATGTGGGGATCGTGGTTCCAAGCCTGGAACGGGTTGTTGCACAGTACGCAGGGGTGTTCGAGTTTCAAGAAACTACTCTCCCGTTCGACGACACGGCCCAGCGAGTGCGGGTGGCGTTTGTGTGTGTTGGCGACGATACCTGGTTGGAGTTTATCGAGCCAGCCAGTGCCGACAGTCCGGTGACGCAGTTTCTCGCGAAGACCCGAGGCGGCTACCACCACGTGGCGTTCGAGGTGGCTGATATCGATGAGGCGGTTCTGGAGTTCGAGGCATCACGGGCTGTGGTGGTCTGCCACCCGGTAGTCGGATTTGAGGGCCGACGGGTGGCATTTCTGTTTCCGAACCTGCAGCCCAGCTTGCTGACCGAGTTGGTCGAAACTCGGCCAGCGGGCAGTAAAAATGAGTGTTAGATAAGGGGCAGGACGGGTTGTCCGTTGACACCGCGAGCGCTTACCAAAGGTCAGTTTCCAAAATCCTGCACGGAGGAAGTTGTACCTAAGCATGGCTGAAGACACGGTGATAGAGATTCTGAGGAACGCGTTGCAGACGGAAGACGATTCTGCTCCCAGCGACGCTACGCGATTGGACGAGATTCCGAACCTGGACTCGATGGCCCGGGTGCGCATGGTGCTTGAGATTGAGCGGGTTCTGGATGACCGCCTCAGCATGGATGAGATTATCGGGATCGAGACGGTGGGCCACATCAGGACATTGCTGGCAGCTAAGGGAAAATTGCAAGTTGAGGGTTGAAGTGGAAACGCTGCTCCATCAGCTTCTGACGGTTGCCAGGAATCAACCGGACCGGATCGCACTGCGTTGCGGGGCAGAATCGGTTCGGTACGATGATTTTCGGGCGCGAATCTTCACCACGGCGGCGCACCTGCGCACTCTGGGCTTAGGAGAAGGTGACCGTTTATTGATCTGTGGCGGGAACACGCTGGCGATCCCGGTGCTGTATTTTGCCGTGCACGCACTGGGAGCCGTGGCCGTTCCCGTGTCGCCTGACACACCGGAAAGCGTCCTGGCAGCCCTGGCAAGCGACGCGGAAGCGCGCTTGGCAGTCGTTGAGAAACCAGTTACTGGGATGCCGTGCCCAGTGGTCTCGCCGAAAACAGTAACCGCGGCGGCCACTAAGGATGAGATCGAGCCGCTGTGCCGACCGGACGCGATTGCAGACTTGCTCTACACGACGGGAACCACCGGACGTAAGAAGGGAGTCGTGCTGACACAGGCCAATGTGCTGGCGGCGGCGCGTAACATCACCGAATTCGTGGGTAACGGGCCCGACGACGTGGAAGTCGTTCCTCTACCGCTGAGCCATTCCTTCGGGCTGGGACGCTTGCGGTGCATGGCAGTCGCCGGCAACACACTGGTCCTGGAGCCGGGTGTAGGCACGGGGGCCACCGTCGTGAGGCGGATTCTCGACACTCGTGCCACGGGGCTGGCATTGGTGCCGGCGGGATTTGACATAGTGCGAAGGATGACGGGCGACGTTTTGGGGCAGGCGCGCGACCATCTGCGTTACATCGAGATCGGCAGCGCGCCAATGAAGACCGAAACTCGTCAATGGCTGACGGAACTGCTGCCGCAGACGCGGATTTGCCACCACTACGGTCTGACCGAAGCCTCCCGGGCAGCGTTCACCGAGTATCACAGCGATGCTCACAAACTGGGGACGGTGGGCCGTCCGGCGCCGAATGTGGAAATCCTCGTTTGCAATGAGAAGGGTAGTCGATTGCCGGCGGGCGAGACCGGGGAAGTGGTTGTGCGCGGCGGAATGGTGATGCAGGAATACTGGAAGCAGCCGGAGCTGACCGAGAAGGCATTTTGCTCCGAAGGGCTGAAGACGGGCGACATCGGGTACGTGGATGCCGACGGCTACCTGTTTCTTCTTGGCAGGCGCAGCGACCTGATCAACGTGGGCGGACGCAAAGTCGCGCCGGATGAGATCGAGGATCTACTCCGCCAGCTCGATGGAGTCAAGGACGTGGGGTGTGTTGGAGAGCCCGATGAGTTGCTGGGGGAGTGCGTGAAAGCCTACCTGGTGGCGGACCGCGAAATCCGACGCTCCGAGGTCGTAGCGTTTCTGCGCACGCGGGTGGAGGAATGCAAAATTCCGCAGGTTATCGAACGCATCGCCTGTATCCCGCGAACGAATTCCGGCAAGATTCAGCGGCAGATGCTGCGGAACGCGAAGGAGGTGGCGTGGACCTCCGAGCGCTGAGATTACAAATGTTGAAACGCGTCCTATTCCCGCCAGAAGTATGTACGGGCAAGGGCAGCGTCGAGCGGCTCGCGTGTCTCGACCCCGCACGGGTGTTGGTCGTGATAGGTAGCAGCGGGAGGCGCAGCGGAGCACTCGAGCGGGTGACCGCGCAGTTGAAGGATGCAACGGCTCGAGAGGTGCTGGAACTGGAAGGCGGCGAACCTCGAGCGGAATCGATCAACGCCGCGCGGGAGAAGGTGGCGACGTTCGCACCCCAATGGATCGTTGCGGTGGGCGGTGGGGCAGTGCTCGACGCGGCTAAATTCCTGTGGGCGCAACTGGAGCACCCTGACCTGGTGTTTTCGGGGAAGGCGGTAGCGATTGGGCCGCTGCGAGGGAAAGCACGATTCGTCGCGATCCCGACAACCGCTGGCAGCGGATCGGAGGCCTCGCAGGCGGCGGTTCTTGCAGGAGACGACGGAACGAAGATTCCCTACATTTCTCCGCATTGGGTGCCGGACATAGCGATTCTGGATCCGGCGTTGACAGTCAGTCTGCCGCGGGAAACAACCGTGGCGACTGGGTTTGACGCTTTGACACACGCGGTGGAATCGGCAGTGTCGAGTCTGGGCAACCCCTTTCTTCGAGCCTTGGCGGCGACTTCGGTGGGACTGGTGCTGCGGTACCTGCCGGTCGCAGCGGAGAATCCGCAGGACCTGACCGCGCGCTCTGGAATGCTCGAGGCGGCATTTCTCGCCGGCCTTTGCCAGAGCATGACATCAACGGGAGCAGCGCACGCGTTGTCGCACGCGGCATCAAAGCTCCACAGCGCACCACATGGAGCAGCGACGGGCTTTTTCCTTTTGCCGACCATGCGATGGAACCGAAAGAAAAACGCGACCGTGTATGACGAACTGTCTACTGGCTGCGGCCTTTCGGACGGCGCAGCACTGGAAGCAGCGTTGTTCGACCTAGTGGCTCGTGTGGGCTTGCCGCAGAGATTTGAGGATCTGGTAGGGCGAGTGCCGGATGCTGGCGAGCGGCAGACGTTAGCCGAGACGGCAGCCAAGGATGTGTGCCTGCGAACCAATGCTTGTCGGCTGGCAACAACGGAGCTGGCGCAACTGCTGGCGGAGATTAGCTAACGGTATGGGCGCGATCGACGAACTGTTACGGCAACCGCCCTACGCAACCCAACCGGGCGAGCATCGAGGCTTGCTGCGTGCAGCGGTTCGGGAGGCGATTCAGCATCACTGTACGAACTGCCCTCCGTTTGCGCGCTGGTATGGCAAGCAAGGGTTGGATCGGAATGCCGAGATCGAGGATCTGGCTCGGGTGCCATTCTTGCCTGTATCCATTTTCAAACGGCTCTCGCTGGACTCGGTTCCTGAACAGGAAGTTGTTCGCGTGTTGAAGTCAAGCGCGACATCGTCGCAGACGCCGAGCCGGGTCGTATTGGATCGGATCACGCGCGACCGGCAGATGCGTACGCTCGCGGTGTTGATGAGCGCGATGATGGGCCCTACACGCAGACCTTTCGTGGTGCTCGATGCAGCCGCTACGCAAGGCGCCGACATGGAACTCTCTGCACGAGTGGCCGGGCTTCGCGGCTACCTGATGATGGCGAGCGAAACCCACTATGCGCTGGAAGCGCGGGATGGCCGCTTCGATCTGAACACGGACAAGCTTGAAGATCTGTTCAGCCAGCTGCACGCCCGCCAGATGCCTGTTTGCCTGATCGGATATACATACATGCTCTACCAGTATGTCGTGGCGCCGCTGGCACGTGCCGGGCGACGCTTGCAATTGCCGGCAGGTAGCATGATCCTTCACTTCGGCGGATGGAAACGGTTGGAGCGACAGGCGGTCGACCGGGTGCGGCTGAATGCGGAAGTGGAGCAAGTGTTTGCGATGGACGAGCCCTGCATCCGCGACGTCTACGGTTTTACGGAACAGCTGGGTGTGATCTATCCGGACGATGGGAACGGAGTTCGGATGGCGCCGGTGTATTCCGAAGTGATTGTGCGGGATCCTGTGACTCTCGAGTCGCTGCCCGACGGAATGCCAGGACTACTGGAGTTCATTACTCCACTGCCGCACAGCTATCCGGGCATTGCGCTGTTGCTGGATGACATGGGGCGAATCGTTTCGCGCGACCGCGAACAGGGTGGGCGCTACGGGACGCGTTTCGAGGTACTGGGGCGGGCGCGGGGCAGCGAAATTCGCGGTTGCGGCGACACGTTGCCGGAACAGGTCTATCAAGTCCAAGAAAGGGCACGGGTCGAGGCATGAAGATCTTCGTCTTGTTTGACGGGAGTGGCCGGCACATCGATCCGAGTGGCGATCCCGAAGCCTGTCCGATAGAAACGAATCCAGACCGGCTGGTGAGCGAGTTGCGGGCGGGGCAGGAGCGCTTGCGAGCCATTTCCGTCGACGATCTGATCGGGCTGTGCGATGCGGCAGGGCGTGCGTGGACCCAGCCCGGCAATCACGTTGCGCAGATGGTTGGAAATCTCGCGATCGGTTTTCTGCCATTATGGCTGCGGCGCGGGAACCTAGAACCGCTGGTCGCACAAGCGCTCAGGGGCGATCGCAGAGCGATCGATGGCTTCGTTCCCCAGGCGCTAGCGATCTCTCGGCAACATCGGGCGCAGCCGCGCGGACTGCTCGTGCACTGGGTAGCGGGCAACGTGCCGCTGCTGGGCATGATCTCGGTGATCCAGGGGTTGCTGACAAAGAACGCCAACCTTGTGAAAGTATCCCGGCAGAATGCGGGCGTTCTTCCTTATTTTCTGGAGGCGCTCGGAACAATCCGCTACCGCCGGTCGGACGGGAAGGAAATCTCCGGTGCGCTGCTCACGGATGCTGTGCGAGCCATCTATACCGAACACGACGACGACGCGGCGGCGACACTGTCGGCGCTGGCTGATGTGCGCGTCGCATGGGGTGGACGGGAAGCAGTAGAAGCGATCATGAATCTGCCGCGACGTTTTGGCACTGAGGACATCGTATTCGGTCCGAAGACATCTTTTGTTGTGGTGGGGGCCGAAAAGTTGTCCGGAGAAGCCGAAGGGCGCAAGACGGCGATGCTGGTGGCTCGCGACACGGTGGCACTGGGCCAACGTGGGTGCAATTCTCCCCACACGATTTTTGTCGAACGCGGTGGTGTACTAACGCCCGAGGTGTTCGCGGCTCTGCTCAGCGAGGAATTGGGACGCGCCGCGCGACAAGTGTCCTCCGATGTTGCGCCACAGGAAGCGTTTCAGATTCTTAGCCGGCGGGCCGAATACGATATGCGCGGTCAGGCCTGGTACAGCGACGGCGTCCGGTGGAGCGTGTTTTACAGCGATGACGACCGCGGGTTAGCCACACCCTGCTACGGGCGAACTCTTTTTGTTCGTCCGGTCGACAACGTGTTTGATGTAGCCCCACTGTGCTCAGTGAATACGCAGACGGCCGGCTTGGCGCTGTCTGATCGTCGTCTGAAGCTGGCTGAGGCGTTGACCGTGCGCGGCGTCGAGCGTTGTCCTGAGGTTGGGCAGATGTCACTCTACGAGGCGCCCTGGGACGGTATGTATCCGATGGACCGTATGGTGCGCTGGGTGTCGGCGTAACTGAATTGCTCGCCAGAGTCTCCGTAAAACTTCTTTGAAAGCGATGAATACATCCCTGCTAAGACGCGCAAGCAATCGGGCTTTGCATTTACTGGCCAGATTCTCGCCTGGGTGCACCAGCCTACGCCCGTTTCTGCACCGGCTACGCGGAGTGAAGATCGGAAAGGATGTTTTCATCGGCGATGACGTGTACTTAGAAAATGAGCACCCTTCCGCAGTTGAAATCCAGGACGGGGTGCACATCAGCTTGCGAGCCATCATTCTGGCGCATACGCGCGGCGCCGGGAAACTCGTAATCGAGAAAGATGCCTTTGTTGGTCCCAATGCGGTCATCGCCACGTCGGGCAACCGGACTCTCCGCATCGGAGAGGGCGCAGTGATCGGCGCGGGAGTCGTAATCGGCAAGGATGTCCCGGCAAGAGGTTTTGTACCCAGTCCGGCGGCGAGTCCGGTGGCTAGTGCGATGGTGCCGCTGACACGAGCCGAAACGATGGAAGCCTTTTTGCTGGGTCTCGTACCTCTCGATCGGAAACCAATGTCCACGAAATCTGCGGCAGCCGTTGCTGCCCCTTCCACCAATCTGCCATCGAACAGTGAAGAGCGCAATGCCTGAGAGCGACGTGATGCGAAACAATCAGCTCTCATCCAAGGGCTTAGGTTCGCCACTGCAGTTGGCTAAAGACGATAGCGAAGCGCAACTGCGACCCATGACTCTCTCTGAGGAAGCTCTGCCTGGAATCTCATCAGCCACCGACGTTGTTGTTTTGTGCTGGGATGCACCCGCAGCGTCAGACCGCAGAGCGCAAAAGATCGCAGCGTTCATGGGAGCAACCGTCAGATTCCTCTCGCTTAATCCTTCCGTCTTGGAAGAAAGCACATCAAGCAGAATTAGGGTCCCCAGATGCTCCTGTCTGATTGCCCAAGCGCAAACGCTAGCAAAGATTGCAGAACGCATGTCCGGCGGGGTCAGCGAACTGTGCGGCTTTTTGGAATCGGCCGAGCACGTTTTTGTTTACGGGTTCCAACCGAACGAGGCCCATGACACTGTGCTGCGGGCCTTGTCGTCGAATGGGCTCGTGAGTACTCGCTCATTTTCCAGCGCCGACGCGAAGCTCCACGTCGGGATGAACCATCCGGAATGGTGCTTTCAGTTCTCCGGACTCTGTGTCGGATCAGCGGACCCTGCGAGAGAAAAGTCTTTTGTCGAAGGGGATGCAGGGGGTGCGCTGGCTTTGATTCGAATCGGCGACCAACCTTTATTTGTTCGTGGTAAGAGTGGCGGGTCGCAGCTGTTTTTCCTTGCCGGTGGCGAGTTGGCTGATCTCGACGAGAACGTGACACGACACTGTAGTGGTTTGAAATGGTTCTGTGGGCTGGTTCCATTGATGATGTTCTTGCGAGGTGCCCTGAAAGACCGGGTTTGGCACAACGACCACCCGCGTGCCTGCTTTATCGTCGATGATCCAGTATTGAAGAGCCGTCACGGGTTTCTGGAGTACGAACGGCTTGTGGAGAGCGTGCGCCAGCACAAATTCTCTGCCTGCATCGCTTTTATCCCCTGGAACTATCGGAGGTCAAGCAGAGAGGTTGTGAAGCTGTTTTCGTCGAACCCGGAATCGGCGTTTCTGTGCGTTCATGGTTGTGACCACACGGGGGCAGAATTCGAGACAGCCGACGTTGAGTTGCTGCGGGGCAAGGCACTGCTGGCGCTTGATCGGATGAGAAAGCACCGACAACTTTCCGGAATTCCCTTCGACGACATAATGGTGTTCCCGCAGGGCCTGTTTTCTAGCGAGGCGATCCCGGCGTTGAAGGCGGCGGGCTACCTGGCAGCGGTGAACACTGAACTAGGCCCTTCCACGATGTCCGAGAGCCTCTCAATTCGAGACTTGCTGGACGTGGCCGTCACACGATTTGCGGATTTTCCACTGTTCGGAAGGCACTATCCCAACGATCTGGCTGAATTTGCATTCGATTTGTTCATGGGTAAGCCGGCGCTGGCTACTGAGCACCACGGCTATTTCAAGGGCGGCTATGACGCTCTGGAAAACTTCATCGTGCGACTGAAGGCTCTGGACAGCCGGATCGAGTGGACGAATCTTGGCACAATCTGCTCGCACTCTTGTTTGACAAGAACGTCAGGGAATGGAGATGTTTTCGTCCGTTTTTATACTAGCCGTTTTCGCTTGAAAAATGCTGCCGAGGAGGGTCAGCGGTATATTCTGCAACATTGTCACGGTTCAGGCGACACATTACCGCAAGTTACCGTAGATGGACGCAAGTGGAGTTGCGAGCAAGAAGAAAACGGCGACCTGAGAATCCTCCTGTCATTGAAGCCTGGGCAGACAGCTAACATCGAGATCTTGCCTCAGGGCTCGCATTCGGTCGGCCCGCCATGGAAGCCGACGAAAGCTCACAACGTAGGAGTATGGCTGCGCCGAGTGCTCTGCGAAGTGCGCGACAACTACGTGGATACAAACCGGATCCTGAAGGCGGTCGTCTCCGGCTTGCGCAAGGTTGTATCTCGCCGCAGGATTTCCAAAGCCACAGTCGCTGATTCCGGGCTTGGCACAACTCGCCCCCGGTCGTTGGGGGCTTCTTCTCCGCTCCTGGAACGATAGTCGTCTCCCTAATCACCCATCCACGGTTCAAGTTTCTCTATGATTGAATGCATATTCACAATCGACTACGAGATCTACGGCGATGGCACCGGATCACTGAAGGACCTTGTCTACGTACCTGCGAAGCAGCTGAAAGAGATATTCGATAAGTGGAATGCCCGCTTCGTTAATTTCGTCGAAGTTGCGGAGTTCGAGAAGATCGATGCCTGCGGCACAGACCCGGCCATCGACCTCGTGAAGCAGCAGATTCGCGAACTCTATGAGAGTGGTTTTGAAATCGGTTTGCACCTGCATCCGCAGTGGTGCAACGCTCGTTACAACCGGGGGCGGTGGGTTCTCGATGCCGCTGAGTACAATCTCTGCACGCTGCCCCGAGGGAGAATTGTGGAGATCGTTGAGCGTTCGCTGGGGTACTTGCGGCACGTCCTCGATCAGCCTCACTTCTCGCCGCTCTCGTTTCGTGCAGGCAACTGGTTGTTTCAGCCGACCCAAACCGCGGCAAGCGTGCTGGCCGAAAAGGGCATCAAAATAGACTCCTCAGTTTTCAAGGGCGGGTTGCAGCATAACTATAACCTGGACTATCGGCGCGCTTTGAAGAATGGATACTACTGGCCCTTCAGCACTGACGCGAACGAGCCGGACCCAAGCGGCGACTGGATCGAGATTCCCATCTATGCGGAGATGGTTCCGGTATGGAGAATGGCGACGTCAAAGCGCATGCGGTTTGGTAAGAATGCCGGGTTAGCAGGGCAGAGTACCAAACGAAGGGTGAACCGCACGCTCGACTTTTTGCGATTTCGATATCCGCTGAAGTTTGATTTTTGCCGGATGACACTCGACGAGATGACCTCCATGGTGGAGAGAGTGATTCGGGAAGACGCCAAACACCCGACCTTGTACCGGCCTTTGGTGGCCATTGGGCACACCAAAGACTTGAACGACTTCCAATCTGTCGATGCATTCCTGGCCTTCTTACGCGCCAAAAGCATCGCCGTGCGCACGTTTCCAGACATTTACTCGAAGCTATCGCCGGGCAGAGCCGGTACCAGCATACCGGCTAGTTCCGGAGCGAATGCCGGTTGGGAAGACACCTCAGATGCAAGAGTCGTAGGAGAACCCTCCAGTGGCATCGTCTGACGAAAAATTGGCAAATCATCTCACCTACGTTCTCATCACTCCGGCAAGGAACGAGGCGGCCTTCATTGAGTTGACCCTCAAATCCGTTGTGTCCCAGACCGCCCGCCCATTGAAGTGGGTAATCGTCAGCGACGGCTCGACCGACGGCATGGACGAAATCGTCAGCCGCTATACCGCCGAGCACCCATGGATTGAGTTGGTCCGAATGCCGGAACGCCGCGAGCGACACTTCGCCGGCAAGGTTAACGCTTTCAATGCAGGTTATGCGAGAGTCAAAGACTTGTCCTATGACATCATTGGGAACCTGGATGCCGATGTCTCGTTCGAACCAGACTACTTTGACTTTGTGTTGAGCAAGTTTGCCGAAAACCCCCGTTTGGGCGTCGGGGGGACGCCCTTCAGAGAAGGGTCGTTTCAGTACGATTACCGCTTTACAAGTATTGAACATGTGTCTGGCCAAGTCCAGTTGTTCAGGCGCGAGTGCTTCGAGGATATTGGCGGGTACGTGCCGATCAAGACTGGAGGAATCGATTTAGTTGCCGTGATTACAGCTCGAATGAAGGGCTGGCAGACAAGGTCATTCCTTGAAAAGACCTACCTTCATCACAGGAGGATGAGCTCCGCAAAACATCATAGTAGGTTGGGTATTGCTTTCGATAAAGGACGAACCGACTACACTCACGGCTGCCACCCAGTGTGGGAGGTGTTTCGATCCATTTATCAGATGACGCGCCCGCCCGTTGTGTTACGCGGAATGTTTATTCTCGCCGGGTTCTTCTGGGCGATGGCGACTCGATCGGAGAAGGTAGTGTCTGCCGAGTTGGTCCGATTCCGAGGAGCCGAGCAGATGAGCAGACTGCGCAATTTCTTCAGAAAAGTAACACCTTAGTCGGCTGTTGAGAGGATCTTCAAGACAGTATCTCCGGCGTCGATTGTCCGGTTTGCCCTAAGACACAATGAGTACTGAGACCAAGACGATCTGCGTGTGCATTTGCACTTACAAACGGCCACACCTTCTTAAGCGCTTGTTGGAAGTACTTGGCGACCAGGAGACAACTGGCCTTTTCAGTTACTCGATTGTGGTTGTCGACAACGACCACCTGCGATCTGCCCAACACGTGGTGTCGGACTTCGCCGCCGCGTCACCCGTTCCCGTCAGCTACTGGTCGGAGCCTCGACAGAACATTGCGCTCGCGCGGAACAAGGCCGTCGAGAACGCCGAGGCAGACTTCATCGCCTTTATCGACGATGACGAATTTCCGACGAAACGGTGGCTCGCCAACCTGTTTGAAGCGTGTAGGAAGTACCAGGCGGATGGGGTGCTTGGGCCGGTGGTCCCAGAGTTCGAGTCTCGTCCTCCTCAGTGGGTTGTGAAAGGTGGGTTCTTCGAGCGTCCCAACTACGAGACCGGACACAGATTGGCGTGGAAACAGACTCGTACTGGCAACGTGCTCTTTCGGCGACAGATCCTAGATGGCAACGATATCTGGTTCAAAGCCGAATTTGACACCGGTGGCGAAGATGTGGATTTTTTCCGTCGCATGACAGAACAAGGCCGCTCGTTTGTATGGTGCAGGGAAGCGGTTGTCTACGAAGTGGTTCCCTCGTCGCGCTGCAAACGCAGCTATCTGCTCAAACGAGCTCTCCTACGTGGAAGCAATTTCCCCAAACATCCCAAGCATCGATGGGTCAATATCGCGAAGTCCTTGGTCGCATTACCTTTGTACACGCTGATTTTGCCCGTGCTCGCTATTCTCGGGCAACACTTGTTTGTCAAGTACATGGTCAAGTTGTGTGACCACGCCAGCCGCCTCCTTGCATTTCTAGGTGTAAGTCTGGCCACACAAAGAGAAATGTGAGCGACCTTCGCTCGCCGCCACTTTTATGAGCTCCTGGCGTCACATGTTGCGTTCCCAACCACGCATAGCCAAGTTTGTTGGCGATGTGATGGCTGGTTGCAAGGAGGACTCGTACCTTCATGCGTTCAATAATCACAGTGCATGACAAGCAGATTAGGATCGAAGGCCGATTGCTTCGCACCGCGAAGCTCGAGGCCGAGGGATATCAGTTCCTCGAGGATCCTGGCCCAGTTATTGAGGAATTGCGAAACCAGCGGGAAAGGGTCGACCTTTTCACCTTTACGCAGAGGTTGCCGGAGACGTCCCCAAAATACAACTATCCGATGGAATGGCACAACTTTGCAGCGCTTCGGGTGATCAGCTTTGAAGATTGGTGGAACAAACGCATCGGGTTCAAGGCGCGAAATAAGGCCAAACAGGCGGAGAAGAAGGGAGTCGTTATCCGGGAAGTGCCGTTCGACGACACGCTCGTGAAGGGCATGTGGGAGGTCTACAACGAGACTAAAGTCCGCCAGGGGGTCCGCAACTTTCACTATGGCAAGGATCTGGAGACGGTGCGCGAGATGGAAGCGACGTTTCTGGACAGCAGCATTTTTATCGGCGCATTCCTCGGTGAGCAGCTAATTGGGTTCATCAAGTTGGTTCACGACGAGACTCGGACGCAGGCAGGCCTGATGAACATTGTTGCTATGATCCGGCACCGGGATAAGGCGCCCACCAACGCATTAATCGCGCAAGCGGTCCGATCCTGTGCGGATCGCGGGATATCCTATCTCGTCTACTCAAGATTTGCTTACGGCAGGAAAGAGCACAGCAGCCTGTCCGATTTTAAGGAACGCAACGGATTCCAACGTATCGACCTGCCGCGATACTATCTTCCTTTGACAGTTGCGGGCAGGATCGCGTTCCGATGTGGCGCACACCGCAAATTGGTTGATCTACTCCCTCCCACGCTCACGGCCAAACTACGCGGCCTCCGAGCCGCTTGGCACAACCGGAAGCTGTAGGCGGCGACAGAAGCTTTCTAAGGATTTCGGTGCCCGGAATTGTCGGTTTGATCACCAGCAAGTCGCACGAGCATGCGCAACAAGAATTGTTGTGCATGCTCGCAGCGGTGCGCCATGATCCCTCCTATGAGTTTGGGACCTGGATCAACGAGTCTCTAGGAGTGTACGTTGGCTGGGTTGCTCGAAAGGGCTCCTTTGCGGATGGCATGCCGCTCCAAAATGAAAGAGGAGATGTTCTCGTCTTTTCCGGGGAGGAGTATCCGGATGCGGGCACCACTCGTCGGCTTAAGGAACGGGGCCATGAATTCGAATCCGGAGGCCCCTCTTACTTGGTCCATGTCTACGAGGAAGACTCCTCTTTTCCGGCGTGCTTGAATGGGCGGTTTCATGGAATTTTGGTGGACAGCAACCGAGGCACCACAACTCTGTTCAACGACCGGTATGGAATCCACCGGATCTACTACCACGAATCGCAAGATGGTTTCTATTTCGCCGCGGAAGCCAAGGCGATCCTCGCTGTCCGCCACGAACTCCGAGCGACCGACTTCCGGAGTTTAGGAGAGCTTGTCTCCTGCGGCTGCGTATTGGAGAACAGGACGCTCTTCCGAAATATGTTCGTCCTGCCCCCTGCCTCAGCCTGGAGTTTTCGAAACAGTTTGGTCGAAAGGAAAACCAGTTATTTCGAACCCGCAGAGTGGGAGAACCAGGAACCCCTAGACGGCGAATCCTACTACCAAGCCCTCCGGGGAGTGTTCTCGCAGAACCTACCGCGCTATTTCGATGGTCGCGAGAGTATCGGCGTATCGCTGACTGGAGGACTGGATACCCGGATGATTATGGCGTGGCACCGGGCCCCTGCGAATTCACTCCCCTGTTACACGTTTGGGGGAATGTTCCGGGACAGCCATGATGTCCGAGTTGCCCGCAAGGTCGCCCGCGCGTGCCAGCAGCCCTTTGAGCTCATCACTGTAGGCCGCGAATTTCTCTCGAATTTTTCTCATTACGCCGAACGCGCTGTGTACTTGAGTGACGGTTGCGCCGGGGTAAAGCATGCGGCAGATCTTTACGTAAACGAGCGGGCGGCAAAAATCGCTCCCGCGCGGATGACGGGCAACTATGGCAGCGAAGTTCTCCGTCGGCTTCCCGCATTCAAGCCGGTAGAGCCTCCGGCCGACCTGTTCTCTCAGGACTTCCTCTCGCATGTTCAAGCCGCGCAGTCGACCTATACACGGCTAGCCCAGGGACACGCGGTTTCCTTTATCGCATTTCGGCAAGTGCCGTGGCACCACTACGGCCTTCTCGGCCTTGAGCAGACCCAACTCTCCCTGCGGTCGCCCTTTCTGGACAACGACATTGTCCGGACGGCCTTTCGAGCCCCAGGTGCGTCCGTCGCGAAGAGTGACATTTTCGAGGATAACGACGAATGCGTTCGGTTGATTGCCGATGGCAACGCGGCTTTGCGAAGGATCCGGACGGACCGGGGTCTTGCCGGGCCCCCCGGACCCTTATCTGCGGCGGTTTTGCGAGGATTGCTCGAGTTTACTTTCAAGGCCGAGTACGCCTACGACTACGGAATGCCACATTGGGTGGCCAGCATCGATCATCGCTTGTCGTCATTCCACCTGGAACGCTTGTTCCTCGGCAGACACAAGTTCAATCATTTCCGAGTCTGGTATCGGGACGCGCTGTCTTCGTACGTTCGGGATATCCTTCTCGACTCCCGCGCGCTTTCGCGACCCTACCTGAACCGCAGCGGAGTGGAGTCTGTGGTGCGGGGTCACCTGAAGGGCGACCGGAACTACACCACACAGATCCACCAGCTCCTGAGTCTGGAACTCCTGCATCGCCTCTTCCTTGACACGCAATGACTCTCAGGAGTCCGAACTGGAATTCCCGCCATCCAGGATTTCATGACACCCTGACAAAGAGTGATGCGACAGTGCTCGTCGCACGGATGTGATTCCAACGGGGAGAGTAATGATTCGCCGCCCACAGTCGAGATGGAGAAGCCGTGCAGTTCTGGTCATTATTCTCAATGCCATCATACCCTTTGTTGCACTTCCGGAAGGAGGCATTCGCCTCCACCAGATGTACAACCAGAGCGAACACGCTGGCGGCTATGACCAGCGCACCAACCGTAGAAGTGCGCGGATACCGTATGTATCCGGATACCGCGGCGACCATGATGCGCGAACCTGGATATCCCATCCTCCTGACCAGCAATTTCGCACTGAACAAGGCCCTCACCTATAGGGATGTAGCTCAAGGGATGACGGTAGCTTGAGGGTTTGGTGTGACTTAGGCTCGCTTGCTTTCTCCGGGCGCTCGCCAATATCGGCATTGCGTCTTACCTCTTCAAGGGCGACACAACCTGGATTTTCGCCGGCTGGCTAGTACCGTGGTGAAGCGGTGTGGGATTATGCTGTGACGGCTTCTTACACCTAGGCCAAGGAAAGGACGAGAACTTCGGAGTAGACCCTTTGCGATGCTGCATTCGGTTTAAGGAGATCGGCTGATTCCAGGCCAGCGAGTCTGACATGGCAACGTGGACGCCAATGCGAGTCTTTGAAAATTTGAAGACGGGGCGAACATTTCTGGTTCTTACGGCAGCGCTATTCATCAATGCGGGAATGCTTTTCGTGGTGCTGCCGGCTTCAAGCGACATTTTGTCCCCCGGAAGATATAGCACGGAGTTCGTAGACCTCTATGACCAGATAGCGAACAACCTGGTCCAGGGAAACGGATATCGTATCTATGCAGACATGGCCGAGACGATGGTACGGGAGCCCGGATATCCATTGTTTCTTGCCACCGTGTTCAAGATCGGGGGCTACCATATCGAGGCGGTCCGATTGGCGAACCTGCTGCTTGTGCTTGGCATTTGTTTCATGATGATGCGATTTGCGAGAAGAGTGACGGGCGATGGAGTAATCGCTCTCATCGCAGTTCTGATGTTTCTTTTTCACCCAGGCACCCTCATCGCTGAAGCGAGAGGAGGTACCGAAATAGCCTTTATATTCGCCTTGCTCGTGTTAATGCTTGCGCTCCATCATGCGGTGGAGAAAGGAGAGCTTTGGCGGTACTTTTTCGCTGGCTCGATGTTGGGACTAGCGAATCTGGTGAGGAGTACGGCGTTGATGTTCCCCCTGTTTTTGTTGGTTTATCTGGCATTTATCGCGAACGGCACAAGCGAGAGGCTGAAAGTGGTTTTTAAGACTGCCGTTCTTGTGCTTGGAATGGTGGTTGTGATGTTGCCGTGGGTGATTCGTAATTACGTGTTGGTACATGAATTTGTACCCACTGCGACGGTCCTGGGGCTCGCAACACAGGAAGGACAATACACTTGCAAGCACTTCTCATTTGATAGGGATTTTTATGAATTGGAAATAGAAGCGGGGCACGAGCGCAACGAATTGGCTAGACGACTTGGGATTCCGTTCAGAGATACGTACTTCCAAGTTTTCTATGACGCGCGGGACGAAACCGTGTTCAACAAGATCCTCCTACAGAGAGCCGCGATGGAATACGGCAGCGACCCGACACTTCTGGCACGGTGTGTCATGAGGAATCTTTTTTTCAACTTCTGGTTCCTCGGCAAAACCTGGCGCGTGACGTGGCTTAACGTGCTAATACAGGTTCCCTTCTTGTTGTTGGCCCTAGGCGGAGCTTGCAGTTTATGGAAACGCCGGTTATTGCGAAAAATGGGTATCATCTTGACTTTTGTTGTTTACCTTCCGCTGGTCCACGCCCCAGTTGTCGCCATTGCTCGTCATAGCCTGAGCGTTCTCCCATTCCTGACGATACTAGCCAGCATCTCACTAGTTTCGATCTGGCGCGCGTACAGAACGCAGGCACCAAGGGAAGCAGTGTATGGTCCTTAGTGTTTTCCTTAATGGGGGCACGTGGTGAGTGGAGGGACTGCCGCTAACGGTTTTGTAAAAGCGTAGTCTCGAAGATTTTAATATCGATTGTTCTTTGCCATTGCAGCCCCGATTGGCCTGACTAAGCCTGTTCGAGGGTCGCGCAGCACCCAGGCGAGGTCGAGGCCGAGGGTTCGCTCCTTCGACGGGATGTTGTGATCGACGCTTGCGGCCCAGCGCGGAGGCTGGTGCGTTTGACCTCCGGTGGCGAACAGGCCGTCGAAAGTCTGCCGCGAAGTCACTTCAAGCACCAGATGCAAATCGATGTAGAGCAATGTCGACTGCCCTTCGGGAGCAGCGCACATACGAGCCCAGACTTCTTCGAACAGAGTACGTGGATTCTTAGTTTCCGCCCAGGGTTCACCGATAGTTCAAGGCCGCTAATTCTACGCGCGAGCCGGAGGTGCTGTCGGATAGTCAACCAATGCTGATACCACAAAATTCTCGGTCCGGCACTTTTTTCCCTCGCACCTATAGAGGCTCCAGAGTTGACAGGCGAGTACGCGTCGCTCCACGAGCGGGCTGCTGCACAGAAGTCTGTTTTTCCGGTTATGATTTGAAACACTCCTCCGAGGAAAACGCTGCATGATCAACGGCAAACGCATTGCCGTCGTGTTACCCGCCTACAATGCGGAGAAGACGCTGGAAGCAACGGTCCGGGAATTGCCCGATCTGGTCGATATTCGCATTCTCGTCGACGACCACAGTTCCGATCGCACAGTTGAAGTGGCGCAAAGTCTCGGGTTGCAGTCATTCGTGCACAACCGCAACTACGGCTACGGCCGAAATCAGCAAACCTGTTACCGCGAAGCCCTAGCGGCAGGCGCCGAGGTCGTTATCATGGTACATCCTGACTATCAGTACACGCCGCTGCTCGTAACCGCCTTGGCGAGCATGATTGCGTACGACGTCTATGACGTAGCGCTGGGTTCGCGCATTCTGGGAGGACGGGCGCGGCAGAGTGGCATGCCGCTGTGGAAGTACATTGCCAACCGATTCCTCACGCTTTTCGAGAACACTTTCCTGGGTGCGAAATTGTCCGAATATCACACCGGGTACCGGGCGTTCAGCAGCACGGTGCTTAAGGATCTGCCACTGCTGGAGAACTCGGACGACTTCGTCTTTGACAATCAGATGCTGGCGCAGTGCGTTATGTTCGGGTTCCGGCTGGGTGAAGTTTCCTGCCCGACAAAATATTTTCCGGAAGCATCTTCGATTAATTTCCGGCGCAGCGTGAAATATGGGCTGGGCGTACTGCTGACGTCAGTCCAGTTCCGCTTGCAGAAAATCGGTCTGGCAGAATTTCGGATTTTCAACCGCAAAGGCCGTTGCTTGGGGCTGGGTCCCTACTTTCGGTATTACAGTCCGAACACGACCGACGGTGGGTCCGGCGGCTAAAGTTATCGAGCCATTTGGCGACACGCAGTGCAACTTTAAGATTTTTCGCCGTGAGGCAGCAGCGATCTTCAGCCGGCAGAAGACCGCGGGTTCGCCTCCGATGTGGAAGTGCTGTTTATTGCACACCTCCTGTTGCTGTCGATCGCTGAGATCCCGGTCAACTGGGTCGGGCAACCGGGCTCAAAGGTAAATCTCGCGTCACCGACTTGTTCCGAATGCTGTAGGATGTCAGCCGAATGCGAAGGCGACACCACAACTTCGACAACGTTCTTGCGCCGCGATTTCTGAGCCCTTGCCTGGCTCTGTGGTATGATTCGGTCGAACAATAGAGCCGAATCGCTAAATGGGGCCGGTAACCATTACTTTTTTGTGTGACTTTCGACGCATGGCCCGTAGGGCGGCAGCAGGCGCTGTCATTTCCTTGAGCGCTGCTATATGGATACCAACGTTCATGGCCTTGACCGCGAAAATAAGGACTTAAGACCAATCCCCCTGATGCACCTTCGTGTATTGCTATTGCTTTTGTCGCTGATTTAAAGTGCATGTGGTGGTTGTGGCTCAATGGGCATCCACCGGAGGCCGCCAATTGCACGACAAAAGCATCATTCCAACCATGAAATCGAGAGCAAGGAGGTCCTTGTTCTTCGCCATTGTGCTCAGCGTCGGCGTGATGTCGTTGTCCACTGTGTTTTTCGGGCAGTCGTGGTCGTCCTTTCTTGATACTTCGCGGGCTACGACGTGGGCGGGAAATGCAGGGTTTACGATTCCTAGCTATACAGTTGCCTGCTCGGGCTCATCGCCATCTCTAGCAACTGGAAGAGGGAATGCTACAGCCAATGCGACCGCAATCCAGAATGCTTTGGCGACGTGCGATTCAACGCATAATGTCGTCAATCTTCCGTCAGGGACTTACTATGTTGCTGGGATTCAGTATCCGGCAGGGCAAAGCCATGTAGTCCTGCGAGGAGCTGGGGCATCGAGCACTTATCTGTATATCACCGCGGAGACTTCTACTTCCGCCTGCATCGGCGTGTACTCCGGTGTCTGTATGATTAGCAGCCCCGCAACTTACGCAGGGAGTGCCGCAACGCTCCCTGGAGGATCACAAGAATGTTCATGGACCGGGACAAATGGCACAGTTGGCACTTATACGCAGGGCGCGACTTCGCTCATTCTAAATAGTTGCGGCGGGAAACCTCCCGTAAATCAGATTTTGGTGCTCGACCAAGCCAATGACACGACTTCTGATCCCGGCGGAGTGTTCATCTGCGACACGACCACCAGTAGCTCCGTGCCCTGCAATCTGAAAGGGCCGGGTGCGGGGAATTATAATGGTCGTGTTGTTAGTAGTGTTGACTACTCAGAGCAGCAATACGTCTCGGTTACGGCGGTCAGCGGCTCCGGCAGCGGGCCATACACGGTGAAAATCTCTCCGGGCGTCTACTTCAACAACATCCGTTCTGGACAATCCCCCGGCGCATACTGGATGGGTACCGTCAGCAACGTCGGTATCGAAAATCTGACACTGGACTATAGTCAGCAAGCCACAACCCCAACAGCCAATCCCTATGGCATCTCGATGGTCAACTGCTACCAGTGCTGGGTGAGGAACATCCGCTCGCTGTATGGCGCACGCGATCACGTCAACGTAATGCAAAGTTTAAGTGATGTTGTCCGGGACAGCTATTTTTATGAATCGCAGTCGCACGCCTCCGTCAGCTACGCCATTGAGCCGACCGAAGCCTCCGCTGTCCTGATAGAAAACAACATCTTCCAGCAGACTACGAACCCTGTGCTGTTCAATCAGGGATCGGGATGGGTCATTGGCTACAACTTCGGCGTGGGCAACGAAGCCTCGAATTTTGTGGAAACCTCCGAGACAGGCCATAACGCTGGGAGCGGTATGAATCTTTGGGAAGGAAATAGCTTTACCGGAATCTGGTGTGATAACACTTGGGGATCGAGCGATGTAAATACAATCTTTCGGAATCAGATACCAGGGCAGGGAGGAATCAATCTCGGTAGCGGTGGTCCGACGTTCACCGGACAGACAATCCCGATCATCGCCCTCTCCTCCTGTCGTGGAGAGAACATCATTGGAAACATCTTAGGCCAGCCAAACTATCATGCGAATTACCAAATTTACGCCAACTCCACCACGACGACGACTCCGGGAAGCGGTCAGGCTTATGCGGATGCGAGCATCTATGAGTTAGGAACGACGGATGACGGCGGCAATGGGAACTGTACTAAGACTTCACCATCTACGGCGGTCTGCGATCCGCTCGTATTTTCCACACTGATGCGCTGGGGTAACTGGGACGTGGTAAACGCCACAACCCAGTGGAGTTCACAAGAAGCATCGCCAGCAGCCGTTCCCTACATCAACGCTAATTTCACATCGTCATACTTTAGTAGCTTGAGTCATACGTTACCGAACTCGCTATATTACAGTTCGAAGCCTTCATGGTGGACCTCAAGCAAGCCTTGGCCCATCATTGGCCCTGACATCAGTGGCGGAAACGTAGGCATCTGTACCGGCACCTATGCTGGGGCACTGGCGACGGCTTCCGGACAGTGCTCAGGCGGAACACTTTCCTCAGCTTTCGCCTCGCTCGTTTACTCTAACCCGGCAATGGACTGTTATCTGAACACGATGGGTGGGCCGCCTGATGGAAGTGGCAGTGTGCTAAACTTTGATGCCAGTACATGCTACCCGTCCCAGGGGCAGGAAACACCTTTTGCTCCGATAAATCTCACGGCTGTTGTTCGGTGACGATCTCGTAGCCCACCGCCGAACTCAGCGGACATAATCTCTTAGAACTAACCTTAATGGCGAGGTTTCCACAGTGCCGCAAGGACTAATGAGACGGCACCAGTTGTGGCCGCAAAGCCACCACGAAAATCGCAGGCCCTATCGGATTCCCCGCACAGAGTCCCAAGTTCTAGAGCTAAGGTGCAGGCGCAAGCTGTTTGGGCAAAATGACGTGTCGCACACGCAGTCTCTTCACGGTTACCACGGCAGTGTTCGATGTTTCGAGTAGATTTGTCTAGAAATCATCGATCATTGCCAGCCAAAGCTCCAGAGCATATCCAACAAATCGTTGTCGCTACCTAAGCGAGCTCTTCCTAAATTTATGTTTTTCCTGTTTGCTCATTGTTCGTCTGTTGTAAACGTTTTCTACCTCGTTCCTACCACATCGACAACGGCGACGACCACTTCTGGTAAATCCGAGCTGTGGCGATCCAATCGTGACGGATGCATGAATCAAACGCGCTACCAAGTTGTTTGTTTCACTGGCCTTCATTGCCTGATCTACGCGTAGAGCTAAGTTTTCCAAAATGGCTCCGGTTGCACATCTTCTCTGTTGGGCTTTTATCGCCTTTCTCCTGGTGCATGATTCCGTGCGCCGGGCTTCCGTGGGCGCTGCCACATGGATTCCGACTTTAATGTTGATCGTTCTTTTATCGCGAACTCCTGCGCAGTGGCTCGTACAACCTACGTTCAACAGCATGGCTAACAGCGGGCCTGTGGTTCTGATTGACCAGGTGTTCTTTGCGTCTATGATCGTCGCGTCGTTGATTGTTGCGTATTTGCGTCGCGTGAAGTGGAGCAAGGTATGTGCCGCTAACGTTCCCCTCATGCTGTTCTACGGCTACTTCATCATGAGTACCCTCTGGTCATCTACGCCACTGGACTCGTTGGTCAGAGTGCTTAAGGATTTCGGGGCTACTATTGTTGTCATTTCGGTCATTCTTTCTGACAAGAAGCCTCTAGAGGCTCTACGGGCCGTTTACGTCAGATGCGCGTGTGTGCTGATCCCATTATCAGCGCTCTTAATTAGGTATTCTCCACTTGGGAAGGAATATGCGCGGAATGGCGACGTTAGCTATACGGGTGCCGCTGTGCAAAAGAATTCATTCGGTGAATTGCTGCTGATTTGTGTCTTCTTCTTGGTTTGGGATCATCTGGAGGCGCGTTCGGCGGCCGGTGCCAAGCGACTGTGGAACAGAATGCGGTGGGACCGCTTGGTGTTGTTGCTTATGGGTATCTGGCTCTTGAATCTCTCGCAAAGCAACACATCTTTTGTATCTTTGATCATCGGCTTGGCTCTGGTTTTGAGAGCTGGATGGCTCGCTTCGCAGAAGGTTAGCTCGCTCGTGTTTGTCGTCGCCTTGTCGCTTCCTCTTCTGCTGTTATGCACGCAGGTGTTCGGTTCGTTGTTCACCCCAGTACTTGGCTTGTTGGGTCGTGATGCGACGTTTACGGGCAGAACCGATATCTGGCGGCACATAACGTTTACGACGGTGAACCCGCTGATCGGGGCTGGATATTGGAACTTTTGGGGCGGACCAGGCGGCAAGGCGGTAGCTACGGCCATGGAAGCAAGCGGCGTTCCGAACGCCCATGACGGATATCTGGATATTTATCTAGACGGCGGTCTGATCGGTTTGTTTCTGCTGTCGTGCGTCTTGGTCACCTCTGGCAGACGGCTGATAAAGAACCTTCCCATCCACCGATATTACCGTCTGGGGTTTTCCTTCCTTATCGTTGCTATAGTCCACAATCTCACAGAATCCAGTTTTGCTCGGCTGTCCGGTCTCTGGTTCACAACGTTGCTGATGATACTTGAGTTCCCGTCCTTGCGAGGCAAGCTGAACTCCATCTCGGTCCGCGAACCTGCAGGTGCCAAGTCCGGAGCAAGGAGGCTTGAAATGGGTGAGTCCCAGCCACCAGCTGACGATGTGTTGAGTGTTCGGTTACGTCAGGGGGTCATTTGAAGCCCTTCGACGCGAGCGGCGTGTTCCTTCCGAACATACATGGGGACCATGTGCGACGACTTGCTGTTCGGGGCGCAGGCGCTACTCTGATTTCTTCGGCACTCGGTCTTGTAATCCAGATTGTCTCCACAATGGTCTTAGCCCGTCTCTTGGCGCCTCGAGATTTTGGGCTGATGACTATGGTTACGACGTTCAGCCTGATGCTCGCGAACTTTGGCCTTAACGGATTTACCGAGGCCATTCTCCAAGCGGACGACATCAACGAACGCCTCATTAGCAACTTGTTTTGGATCAATTTGGGAATCGGCCTTCTTCTAACAGTCGGGTTCGCAGCATCCGGGTCTCTTTTGGGATGGTTTTACCGAGACCCACACGTGGCATGGATTGCCGTCGGCGTCTCAACAACAATCTTCCTAACCAGTATCTCTGTTCAGCACCTTGCCCTGCTGAAGCGGGCAATGTGCTTCTCCACAGTCTCCGCTAATGATGTCCTCGCACGTGTCGTTTCAGTGGTCGTGGCGATCCTCCTCGGACGGGCCGGTTGGGGATATTGGGCGCTGGTCGCGGGCGCCGTTGGATTGTCACTTAGCACATCCCTCGGAGCCTGGTATCTGTGTCGTTGGATTCCAGGCCTTCCACGACGCACGGCTGGCACCCGGTCGATGGTCCGTTTCGCGATGAATACTTACGGGCGCTTCAGCGTCAACTACCTCGCACGAAATGTCGACAATTTGCTGGTGGGGTGGCGCTTTGGTTCTGTCTCGCTAGGTTACTACAAAAAGGCGTACGATTTATTTGCGCTATCAGCGAGCCAATCCACTGCGCCTCTCACGAACGTCGCGGTGGCTGTTCTAAGCCGGTTGAAGGGAAATCCCCCTAAGTACAGACAATTGTTTCTCAGTGCGCTAGCCGTTACGGCGTTTGTGGGCATGGGTTTGGCCGCGGATCTTACGCTCATTGGCAAGGATCTGATTCGGTTGCTACTGGGACCGGGCTGGGAGCCGGCAGGTCGCATCTTCACCTTCTTTGGACCCGGAATCGGAGTGATGCTTGTCTACCACATGCACGGTTGGATCCATCTTTCCATCGGAAGAGCTGACCGTTGGCTGCGCTGGGGGGGTATCGAAGTCGTAGTGACGATATTGCTGTTTCTCTTGGCACTCCCGTGGGGGGCTGCTGGCATAGCGGTCGCCTGGACGGCATCGTTCTGGATCCTAACAATCCCAGCGTTCCGGTATGCGGGGAGGCCAATCGGCCTTGAAATCTCCCCCGTTCTTGCCGCTGTGTGGAAATATGCTCTAGCGGCGCTGCTGGCAGGGTCTCTGTGCGCCGGACTCATCAGCAAGATCCCACTGCTCGTTTCAGCATCGGGCTCAGCTGGCGCGTTTACTCGCGTCGCGGTTATTTCCATGTTGTTGGGAGCACTATATCTCGCGGCGGTCATCCTGATGTACCAAGGGTATGCGCCCTTCCGCGAGATCGCTAGTCTTTTACGAGAGGCACCCTCGCTGCGTAGATTCTCCAGACCGTTGCCAGGGGTGGCAGCGATTTCTGACCGTGAAACATTAACGCCTCTCCTTCCGGCAGACTCCGACGTGAAACCTGTGGTGTCCATTCTCATCCCTGCTTTCAACGCGCAGGAATGGATCGCGGACACGATCCGTTCGGCAATCGCACAGACATACGAACCCAAGGAGATCATCGTTGTGGATGATGGCTCCACGGATCAGACGCTGACAATAGCGCAACGTTTCGCGTCGGGGTGCGTCCGGGTGGTCACCCAAAAAAATCAGGGTGCTGCCGCGGCCCGGAACAAGGCCTTTTCTCTGAGTCTTGGAGACTACATTCAATGGCTGGATGCCGATGATCTTCTAGCGCCCGACAAGATTGCCGAACAGATGCGCGTGCTAAGTCAGTGCCAAAGCAAACGGACGCTTCTTTCTTCGGCCTTTGGGCTTTTCAAGTACCGATATTATCGCGCCGAATTCATTCCGACGGGGCTTTGGTGCGATCTGTCTCCGGTAGATTGGCTGATGCGAAAGTTGGGGCAAAACGTCTACATGCAGACCGCCACCTGGTTGGTCAGTCGTGAGTTGACTGAAGCTGCAGGCCCGTGGGACACGAGGCTGTTGGGAGACGATGACGGCGAGTACTTCAGTCGCGTCCTCCTCGCAAGTGATGGCGTCCGATTTGTACCGAAAGCAACAGTGTTCTATAGGGCGCCGTGGATAAACACTCTGAGCTATCTCGGAGGCTCTACTCGAAAATTGGAGGCCCACTGGCTTTCCATGCAGTTGCATATCCAATATCTTCGGTCCCTAGAGGACAGCGAAAGGGTGCGACTTGCTTGTCTTGCGTACCTGCAGACTTGCTTGATCTACTTTTATCCCGAAAGGCCCGATCTCGTAAAACAGCTGCAACAGACCGCTCAGGATCTCGGATATCTTCTGCAGCCTCCCCATTTGCCTTGGAAGTACGCGTGGGTCCGGAGCCTCTTCGGCTGGAACTCGGCCAAAGTTCTTCAAGTGCTTCTACCCAGGTTAAAGTGGTCGGTTCTGAAATCGTGGGATAAAGCGCTCTTTAAGATAGAAGGCCCAGAGCCTTTGGGACCGTTTGAGAGTTGAAGCGATCTTTTGAGGTGTTTCGAAGGGCCTTCCATCTCTCAATCGCAGACTGTGAGTCCGTGAATACAAAACGGTAGGCTACACCTCGACAAGCAGTGCATATCAACTCAATAAATCCCCTTTCTGATAGCCGGTGGGACGACCTCGTGGCTCGGCACCCAAGGGCATCAGTTTTTCATGAGCGAGGTTGGCTCGAGGCATTAAATCTCACGTACGGATTTGATCCTTTCGTGTTAACCAGTACGGAGGTTGGCAAACCGCTAGTTAACGGCCTTGTCCTGTGTCGGGTTTCGAGTTGGATTACAGGAAACCGCTTGGTGTCGCTGCCATTTTCAGATCACTGTGAACCCCTGCTGGCTGATGCGAGTGAACTCCATGAGTTGGTAAATTGGCTCCGCGAGGAGTGTGATCGGCAGGGAGCCAAATATTTCGAACTGAGACTGTTGCCGTGCCATGACATCTCGGATCGTCTTCTGGTGCGCAGCCAGTCGTACTGCTTCCACACGCTCGATTTGACGCCACCGCTGGAAGAAATCTTCGGTAGACTCCATAAGGATTCCATCCAGCGGCGAATTCGACGGGCGGACCGGGAACTCTCCTGTGAAGTTGGACGATCGCGAGAATTAGTGGATGAGTTCTACCGCCTTCTGATAATGACGCGGCGTCGTCACCACGTGCCTCCCCAGCCGCGAGCCTGGTTTCAAAACCTAGTCGAATGCATGGGGCCGAAGCTTGAGATTAGCGTGGCACGAAAGAACAGAGTTTCGATCGCAGCTATGCTCACTCTGCGGCACGGTTCCACCGTTGTCTACAAGTATGGTGGCTCGGATCAAGATTTTCATCATATCGGCGGCATGCCATATCTTTTCTGGAACCTCATCAAGGCAAGCAAAGAGTCGGGCGCCACAGAAATCGACCTCGGAAGATCTGAACTAAATAATCAGGGTCTGATTACATTCAAAGACCGGTTCGGCACAACACGTAAGCTGATGACTTACTTTCGGCATCCGCAAGCAGAGGAGAGAACAGCGATGCCCGACTGGATTCCACAGTCGCTGGGGCGCGTATTGTCAATCCTGCCGACAGCTGTTATGCCAGCTGTTGGCAGGGTCATATACAGGCATATTTGCTAGTCTACCTGCGCAAACTGCGCGACGAAACACCAAGTATGGTTAGCCCTTCCGAGCGAACTCGATTCTTGTGGGGAAGGCCGGCACCTGGGATGCCTGTGAAAGATGGAAACACCTGACGGACTGAAGGCGCCGGAGTTGTCAAATAGAGGGTCCGAAAAGCGGCTGGAGTGGAATCGGGGTGTAGTCGGACCGCTTGTTGCGAAAGCAGTTGAAACCTTATGCCTGCTAGTTCTGTGTATAGTGCTAACCGCCGGGCTGTGGCCATTCCATGCTCCGAGGAATGAGGTAGCATGGCTGCAAAGCGGAAACGGACTTCGATTTGGTCGTCACGGCATGGCTTATAGTAATGACGTATTCCGCGCCGTCCGCGCGCAAGACCCCGACTGCAGCTTAGAGGTGTGGCTGCAACCTGATTCAGCTGACGCTGAGGGCACTATTATTGCTTTTGACAGCTCAGCAGATCGTAGCTGGCCGTTCTCACTCCGCCAACACCGACATGCCTTGGCCGTGAGACGTTTTATGATCGATGAGAAAGGTGTTGTGAGAAGGCCAGGACTCTGGCTGGATGATGTTTTTGTGAGAGGTGAGCGCACATTCATTGTGCTAACGTCGAAAGACCGACAAAACACGATTTATGTCAATGGGGTTCCAACCGAAAGATCTTCATCACTGGGGTTCGCCTGCAAGGACCTAATCGGACGACTTATGCTTGCCAACTCAACTGTTGACGATAGTTGGTCCGGACAGATTATGGGGTTGGCAGTCTACGACACCACATTGACGTCGCAGCAGGTCGAAAAACATTTTGAGACCTGGACACCGGACAAGGGAACTGCGTTGGAAGATAAAGAACGTCCAGTCGCTCTGTATCTCTTTAACGAAAGCTCAGGAACCGTGGCGCACAACCGAATTGGTTCCGGTGTCGACCTGGCCATTCCAACACGCTATTCGGTCTTGCATCCCGGTTTTCTTCGACCCGTGTGGAGTCAACAGTCCTACTACGCAACGCGCCCTTGGACCCGCTTGAGCTACTGGGAGGACATCGCAGTCAATATTTTCGGCTTTGTACCGCTGGGATTTCTGTTCCTGGCTTATTTCTCAGTTGTTAAGCAGGTCCAGAAATCAGCGATGCTGGTCGTCACGCTGGGATTTGCCATCAGTCTCACGATCGAGGTGGCACAGCGATTTCTTCCGACGCGAGACTCGGGCATGATGGACTTAATTACGAACACGTTGGGTACCTTCTTGGGAGTAGTCCTTTTTCGATTCTGTATTGCAGTTGGTCCCGCCGGAAAGATGCTTGGTTCGATACACGGAATGAATTCCGGCTACAAATAATATGACCTTCCGCGAGACCAGACTACCCGGAGTTTTTGAGATTGAAATGTATCTTAATTCCGACGCCCGCGGGTTCTTTGCGCGCAGCTGGTGTCAGAAGGAATTCGAAGATCACGGACTGAACAGCAACCTAGTGCAGTGCAGCGTCTCGCTTAGCTCCCGGAAGGGAACATTGCGGGGCATGCATTACCAAGCGGCACCATTTGCGGAGACAAAGGTAGTGCGCTGTACCTCCGGAGCGATCTACGACGTGGTGCTCGATTTGCGCAGCCAATCTGCCACTTTCAAGCAATGGTTTGCCACCGTGTTGAGCGCCGAGAATCGGCATTCGCTCTATGTCCCGGAGGGATGTGCGCACGGTTTCTTGACGCTTACAGATGAGAGTGAGGTTCTCTACCAGATGTCGGAGTTCTACCATCCTGAAGCCGGGAGGGGAGTGCGGTGGAACGACCCAGCGTTTCAGATTGTCTGGCCGGAGAAGGTAGAAGTAATCTCCGAACGCGACGGGAACTACCCGGACTTCGAGCCAAAGTGACCAGTCTAGTGCAACAGTTCAACCAACAAGCGCTGGTAGAAATCGGCAGAGAGTTGCACCAGTTCGCCACGAAGCTTTACCCGGTCTGCCGGAGTATTACTGGCAATGGAGTCCGCGAGACTCTCGCTTTGATTGGGGAGCGGGTTCCACTGCAATCCTTCGAGGTTGCAAGCGGGATCGAGGTTTTCGATTGGACTGTACCTAAGGAATGGAACATTCGTGATGCATATATAGAAGATGCTTCCGGCAAGCGCGTTGTTGATTTTCAGCAGAGCAATTTGCACGTACTCAGCTACAGCACTCCGGTGCGGGCGACCATGCCTCTGAGCGAGTTAAAGCCGCACCTGTTCACGCTTCCTCAGCATCCAGAATGGATCCCGTATCGCACGTCCTATTACCAGCCGCAGTGGGGCTTTTGCCTTTCGCATAACCAGATGCTGGCGCTCGGGGAGGGCAACTACGAAGTTTGCATCGACTCTACGCTTGAAGATGGGCACCTGACCTATGGCGAGTACTATCTGCCAGGCCGCTCCAACGACGAAGTTCTGATTTCCTGTCATGCTTGCCATCCATCGCTGGCCAATGACAATCTTTCAGGAATTGCTGTCGCTACTTTCTTAGCGGACTTCTTGTCCGGCAGAGACCTTCGTTATTCATATCGATTTCTTTTTATTCCGGGAACGATTGGCGCAATTACTTGGCTGGCGCAGAATCGCGAGGCGGTCGCGCGCATTCGCCATGGCTTGGTGCTGGCCGGGATTGGCGATCGAGGTAGTTTCCACTACAAAAAGAGCCGGCGTGGAGATGCAGAGATTGACCGAGCTGTGGCCCACGTGTTGCGTAACTGCGGCGAAGCCTCGGAGATTCTCGACTTCTTTCCTTACGGTTATGACGAGCGCCAATATTGCTCACCAGGATTCAATCTCCCTGTGGGTTGCCTGATGCGCAGTGTATGGGGTACTTTCCCCGAGTATCACACATCGGCCGATAATCTCGATTTTATCCAGCCGCTGGCGCTGGCAAGATCGCTGCGCGCGTGTGCGGGTATCGTAGATGTGCTGGAGGGCAACGGCCGGTACCAAAATCTAAATCCTTTCTGTGAACCTCAACTGGGAAAGCGGAACCTTTACCGGTCAAACGGGGGGGGGGCGATCGGAACGGAGATTAACGCGCGTCTTTGGGTGCTGAATTGTTCCGACGGCGAGCACTCGCTGCTCGACATCGCGGACCGTTCCGGGATTCCGTTCACAGAAATCCATTACGCCGCAGAGCTGCTACGCGAAAAGGGCTTGTTGTCCGAGGTGCGTCCCACCGCTGCATTCCGTGCATAAGGCGACGGCGTTCTTAAAGCGGGACGCCCCAACATGTTGATACTTGGCTTATCGTCATTTACACACGACGCGGCAGCCGCCTTGTTCGAAGAGGGCGCGATCAAAGCAGCGATCGAGGATGGCAAACTCGTGCGCTCTAACTCGCATGGTTTGCCGGAGACGGCAATGCGGTACTGCCTGGGAAAGCGCGGAGTCGCCTGGCATGATCTGGACGTGGTCGCGGTGGCCAGTCGTCCTTTTAAGGGCTGGATGCGAAGGTCACTGTTGCCGCTACGGCATTTTTCCTCGCTCCCATTAGCGAATGTTTATTACGAGGCGAATCAGCTTGGCGCCCTGGCAAAGCAACTCAGCGACTTGCGGCAGTTGCGGCACGAGAATGGCGCTTGCACGTTCAAGCTTCTTTGTTTGGAGCATCACCTGTGTCATGCCGCCGCGGCATTCCTCCAGTCGCCATTTGACCGTGCTTTAGTTGTGACCATGGACGAAGGGGCAGACGGAAATTCAGGAATGGTCGCGATCGGAGAAGGGAACGAACTTCGCACCATAGAAACGGTCTCCTTCCCGCACTCACTGGCATGGGTTTATTCGCAGATTACCGAGTTGCTGGGATTCATTCCTCACAAAGAGGAGCACAAGACCCAATGGTTGGGCGTGGAGGGAGAGCATTCGTTCAAGGAGTTGTTCCTGGGAATGATGCGGAACTCCGGAGATCGGTGGCCGCACTTGAACCGCAGGTTCGTAGACTGCGATGCTACCGGCCGGTTGAAGCTTTCCCGGAATTTCTACCGCCAGGCGAATTTGTCGGACCGTAATCCGGAGCTGAGCGATGTTGTGCGTCGTGCCTTAGCGAGCAGTTTGCAGCGGGCCTGCTTTGAGATCATTCGCGACCTAGTCGAGCATTTTCGACGGAAGCACAGCATTCAGAATGTCTGCTTCGCTGGCGGGCTGTTTCAGAATGTGTTGCTCGTAGCGGCACTCGAGAAAGAGCTTGGCATCGAACAGATCTTTGTACCGCCTGCTCCTGGAAACGCAGGCTGTGCTGTGGGTGCGGGTCTTTTCGTGTGGCATTCCCTTATGAAGAAGCCGCGCGGGCACGAGACATGCCATGTTTATTGGGGGCCCGCTTATAACCGGCATGAGATTGAGGACGTGCTGACCAACTCCAAAGCCCGCTACTCTTCCCAGAACACGGAAGAACGTCGGATGGATGCTGCCATGCAGCTGTTGCAGGCTGGAAAGATCATCGGCTGGTTCCAAGGAGCAAGCGAATTCGGTCCTCGAGCTTTGGGTAACCGGAGCCTGCTGGCTTCGCCGTGGGCGCCCTACGTGAAGGAAAATCTGAACGACTACATCAAGCACCGGGAGTGGTTTCGCCCGTTCGCGGTCGCAATTCCCGAGGAGGATTGCTCGCGTTTCTTCGAGTGCTCGCGCCTCTGCAGATTCATGAATTCGCTCGGGACGGTGCGTTCCGGAAACGATGTACTTCCAGAAGGCTTCGCCCTGCCCGGTAATCAGGTGCGCGTGCACGTGGTCCAGGAGAAAGCAAACCCGCTCTTTTGGAGGCTGCTGAAGCGTTTTGGGGCTGTCGCTCCGGCGCCGATGCTGATCAATACATCGTTCAACCTTGCCGGAGAGCCGCTGGTCGGCAAACCGCAAGATGCCTTACGGAGCTACTTCTGTTCAGGGATTGACGCGCTGGTCATTGAGAGCTTTCTTTTGTCGAAATACCCAGTGTCCAATGCCAGCACGTCGGTCCTGGTGAGCGGCTCGCAAAGTGTTTTGAAGTAGATCCGCAGTAGGCCCCAAGACGATGTGATGCGCTTTCGGTGACGGACGGGTCATTGCGATGACCGGCCAGTTGGCTTTAGCATGATAATGATCACAAATTTTCAAGTGACTCTAGGACGGTTATAGCCCGGAGATGTGTTCCGATTTCCTTAAGTGGCTGTACTTCAATAGCTTGTTTAGATTGCAATTGAGAGTGAAAGCAAGACGCGGTCTAGGATTAGGGGTCGAATGAGAGTATTGCTGACTGGTCACAAGGGTTACATCGGGGCGATTGCGGGTCCGATGTTGCGTTCTGCCGGCTACGACGTCGTCGGGCTAGACACAGATCTATATGGCGGTTGTGTTTTTGGAAAGCCGTCCCCGACAATTTCGGAGATCCGAAAAGACCTCCGCGACCTGACGAGGTCGGATCTTGAGGGTTTCAACTCGGTCGTGCATCTGGCGGCGCTGTCGAATGACCCGATCGGAAACCTCAATCCGCAGCTCACCTACGACATCAACCATCTTGCGTCGGTGAACCTGGCAAAACTTGCGAAAGAGGCAGGGGTAACGCGCTTTGTGTTCTCGTCCTCGTGCAGCACGTACGGCGCCGCCGGCGACGATTTCCTGGACGAGACTTCCGCTCTGAATCCGGTCACCCCGTACGGTGAGTCGAAGGTCCTGGTGGAGCGCGACATCGCGCCGCTGGCCAGCGCCAGTTTTACCCCGACCTACATGCGCAATGCGACCGCCTACGGCGCTTCGCCTCGGCTGCGCCTCGATATCGTGCTGAACGACCTGGTAGCCTCGGCGTTCACCACGGGTCGGGTTTACATCAAGAGCGACGGCACGCCCTGGCGGCCCATCGTTCATATCCGCGACATCATCGCGGCCGTCATTGCCGTACTCGATGCCCCGCGGGAAGCGGTTCACAACCAGACTTTCAATGTGGGCCGCAACGACGAGAACTTTCGCATCCGGGAACTCGCCGATATTGTCGCTGAAATTGTTCCCGGCTGCCGCGTGGAGTACGCTCCCGGCGGCGGTCCGGATCTCCGCTGCTATCGCGTCAACTTCGATAAGATCAACCGTTTGCTCCCGGCGTTCCGTCCGCAATGGACCGCGCGCAAAGGCGCTCAGGAGCTCTACGACGCGTATCGCAGCCTTGGACTCACAGCCGGGGATTGCGAGCAGGGTCGCTACGTGCGCATCAACGAAATTCGCCGTCTGCAGCAAGCCGGCCGTCTGGACAGTGCGTTGCACTGGACCAGCAAAAGGGCCGGGACCACGGTAGGCGTGTGACGGGAATTGCAAACAGATCATGACGACCACGCCGGTGCTTCAGAAAGTTGACGCGCACACCACGATCAAGACCTGCCGCTTTTGCGGCGCGGGCCTGCAGCGGACATTTGTCGATCTGGGCATGTCGCCGCTGTGCGAAACCTATCCCTCTGCCGCCGATCTTAATCAGGGCGAGGTCTACTATCCACTCCATGTCTACGTGTGCGAGAAGTGCTGGCTGGTGCAGCTCGAAGAATACGAAAGCGCGGAGAGTATCTTCAGCGACTACCCGTACTTTGCCTCGTATTCCGACTCGTGGCTCAAGCATTGCGAAAAATACTGTCACGAGATGAAGACGCGTTTCAGTCTCGGCAAGCAGAGCTTCGTGGCCGAGGTGGCCAGTAACGACGGCTACCTGCTGCAGTACTTCGTGCGCTTGGGCGTTCCTGTACTCGGGATTGAACCGGCTGCCAACGTGGCCAAGGCTGCAGTCGAAAAAGGCGTTCCGACGCTGGTGCGTTTTTTTGGCACCCAGGTGGCGAAAGAGCTCGCCGCCGAAGGCCGCACCGCAGACCTTGTCGTCGGCAACAACGTCCTGGCGCAGGTTCCCAATCTCAACGACTTTGTGGAAGGCCTGAAGATTCTGCTGAAGCCGGACGGTGTACTGACATTGGAATTTCCGCATCTGCTTCGTCTGATTGAGCTCAATGAGTTCGATACGATTTACCACGAGCACTTTTCCTATTTCTCTCTGACCACCACGATCAAGATCATGGAGGCGCACGAGCTGCGGGTGTTCGATGTAGAGGAATTGAAATCGCACGGCGGTTCGCTCCGCGTTTTTGCGTGCCGCGCTAGCAGCCAGAGGCACGTCCTTGCGCCGAACGTACAAAAAGTCATTGCCGATGAAGTCAACGCGAAACTCGACTGGATCGAGGGCTACGAGAGCTTCGCGAGGCAAGTGAAGGAAACAAAACTTGAGCTTGTCGATTTTCTGCTCACGGCTGCCAAGCAGGGCAAGAAAGTTTCCGGTTACGGGGCCCCTGGAAAGAGCGCCACGCTCCTGCATTACTGCGGTATCGGCAGAGACCTGATCGAATACACCGTGGATCGCAGTTTGTACAAGCAAGGGCGGTACCTACCAGGCAGCCGCATGCCGATCTACCACCCCGACCATATTCGCGAAACGAAGCCCGACTACGTAGTAATCCTCCCCTGGAATCTAAAAGACGAGATCATGCAGCAGCTAAGTTACATCCGCGAGTGGGGCGGGCGTTTTGTCGTGCCCATTCCCAAAGTTGCGGTGTACTAAGCAGGCGTGTCGCAGACTAGGCTATGAATATTTTCATAGATTCCAGAATCAACGATGATCAATGGCGCGCGGAGCTTTATCGCGGATCTCTCTTCACGCATTCTCCCACGTCGGGCGCTCAGAAACTTTGCCAGTTGGCGCAGGAAATGGTGAAAGAAGCGTTTCGTCCGTTCGACCCGCTGAAAATACAAGAGAGTTTGCCGGCCGAGAAGTGCGCGGAAATTCTCGCTGTCCTGAAGCCGAAATTCATTCATCATGCCGAGTCAAAGAAATACATCCAGCAAATGCTCTCCGAGGCAGGCTGCGATCTCTCGAGGACTTACTTCGATGTCCCGCGCATGCGCACCGCCTTCCCCGGCAATTATCTGAAATCCGGCATTGCTTACGCGTTTCATCCCCATCGCGACACTTGGTACTCAGCCCCATTTTGCCAGATCAACTGGTGGATGCCGATCTACGACACGCGCGTGCAGCCGCGTCCCGAAGAGCCGGTCGAATTGGATCCGCAGGTGCGGGTGGTGTGCGATGTCGCCGCCGCATACCAGTTCTCCGCCGCCCAACTGCACTCAACCGTCCCCAACACTTCGAACGTAACACGTTATAGTGTCGACTTCCGGACCGTGCACCTGGATGACGTCCTCAGCCGTAACGGAGCGCCCAACGTCGATTCTGCCTGCACTGGCACGACGATGGGCGATTACCTGCGCGGGACGGATTGCTCGCACCTGCCCAAGGAAGCCATGGCGGTGTATTTCGACGGCACCGAGATTCAATACGGAAAATCGTAACGTATGACTCCGCGAAGTAATACTGAAAATAGTTAGGGTTGTGCTCTCAAGGAGGGCCAGCGTATGAAAGTCGTTCTGTTCTGCGGCGGCGAAGGAATGAGACTCAGGGGCTACTCGGAGGATGTTCCGAAGCCCATGGTAACGATTGGGTCGCGGCCAGTGCTGTGGCATATCATGAAGTACTATGCGCACTTTGGCTACAAGGACTTCATCCTCTGTCTTGGCTACAAAGCTAACGTCATCAAGAACTACTTTCTGGAATACGAGGAGTCTGTCTCCAATGACTTCGTCTTGTCACAGGGCGGTAGGAAGCTGGAGTTCATGCAGCGGGACATAGATGACTGGAAGATCACGTTTGTCGACACAGGGTTACGTTCCACCATTGCGGATCGATTACGCCTGATCGAGCCTTATCTGAACGGAGAGGAAAGTTTCCTCGCCAACTACAGCGATGGTCTTACGGACTTCCATCTTCCTCAAATGATTGAGGAATTCTCGCGTCGCGACGGCTACGCCTCTTTTCTGTCGGTGCAACCGCGGTCAAGCAGCCTGGATACAGTTAATCTGACCGACGATGGCTCCGTGCAAAGTATCAAATGCATGAAAGACACCAACATATGGGTGAACGGCGGTTACTTCGTGCTCCGGAAGGATGTCTTTCGATACATACGGCCCGGAGAGGAACTGATCTATCAACCGTTCGCGCGATTGATCTCCGAACGCAAGATCTGGTCGCAGCGTTACGATGGCTTTTGGCAGTGCATGGATACCTTCAGGGACAAGCAGATTCTGGACGAACTGGAGGCTTCCGGCGATGCTCCGTGGCGCGTGTGGAAAAACGGTCACAACGGCAATCAGCCAGCGCGGACCATCGTATGCTGAGGCTGAATCTTCCGCCTAAAAGCACGGATCCGTTCGTAGTCCTTTGCTTGGGGGCGCATTCGGATGACATCGAGATCGGTTGTGGCGGAACTTTGTTGCATCTCAAGCAGAGTGTTCCTGGGTTGAAGTTTCACTGGGTGGTTTTCAATGCATCTGGGGCCCGTAGCCACGAGGCTACCAAGGCAGCCGAACTATTTGCAGCTGATTGCGACAAGAAGGTGGTACTCAAGACCTACCGAGACGGTTTTCTGCCATACCACGGGGCGGAAGTGAAGGATTTCTTCGAGGAGATGAAAGGCCAAGTAAGTCCGGATCTGATTTTCACCCATTGGCAGGACGATGCCCACCAGGACCACCGTCTGGTCTCCGAACTTACCTGGAACACTTTTCGAAATCATCTGATCCTCGAATACGAAGTCCCAAAGTACGACGGAGATATGGGACGGCCAAATGTGTTTGTGCCGTTGGAGTCGCCGCTCCCTGACCTGAAAGTGGACTACCTGCTCGAAGCCTTCGAATCGCAGCGTGCGAAGCCCTGGTTCGACCGGGAACTCTTCAAGGGACTGATGCGAATTCGGGGCATGGAATCAAATTCTCCGAGTGGTTATGCAGAGGCATTCCACTCCCGGAAGCTGGTCGTGCAGTAGTGCGGATCAGCGTCATCTTGTGCACGTACAACCGCCACCTATACTTACGGAAGGTGCTGGATAGCATCGCGGGCTCTGTGGTTCCTGAGACAGTCGACTGGGAGGTACTAGTGGTCGATAACAATTCGAGCGATCAGACGCCGGAGGTAGCAAAAGAATTTGCTGTCCGATATCCCGGGCGTTTTCGCTACGTATTCGAGCCACAACAGGGCAAGTCGTATGCGCTAAATAGTGGAATTCGCGAATCGAGAGGTGATGTTCTCGCTTTTGTCGATGATGATGTAAAGGTGGAGCAAACGTGGCTGTGGAATCTGACGAGAGCCCTGGATGATGGCGCGTGGGCTGGCGCTGGAGGACGAACACTTCTGGCGGAGGCCTTTTCGCCGCCGCGATGGTTATCGCTGTCGGGTCCGCACAATCTGGGAGGCGTGCTGGCGGCTTTGTTCGACCTGGGTGACGAGCCTTGCGCACTCGACGCGCCACCCTATGGCGCCAATATGGCGTTTCGCAAGGAAATGTTTGAGAAGTATGGCCCTTTCCGCACTGATATGGGGCCAAGCGCTGATCGTGAGATCCCTCGTCCTAATGAGGACACGGAGTTTGGACGCCGTTTAATGGCGGCAAGAGAGCGACTCCGATATGAACCGTCCGCCATCGTGTATCATCCAGTACCGAGAAATCGGATTCAAAAGGACTACTTCTTAACGTGGTGGTTCGATTACGGGCGAGCGGCGGTCCGAGAGACCGGGAGGCGCCCCGATATCTTGGGAATTCAGCGGCGGTACTGGAGTGTCGCCAAGATAGCTGGGGCGGTATTGACGGTGAGGGTACTGAAATGGACGCTGAACCCGATTCCATCGAAAAGATTCTTCTGCAAGTGTTTTGTTTGGATGACTGCAGGGCAAATCGCCGAGATCTACCGCCAGTGGGGTCCGGTAGAGGACCAAGACACTTTTGCTGCGGAGGAGACAAACGCTGCTTGCAAGGGCAAATTGTGATGTACGCTGCGTAATTCTATATGGATATTACAGTCATTCTGTGCACGTTTAACCGCAGCCAGAGCTTGTCGAAGGCTCTGGCTAGCATTGCTGCGCAGGTGCTGCCGGATCCGGTCAAATGGGAAGTGCTTGTTGTCGACAACAACTCGCGGGACAAGACACGCGAGGTCGTGAATAAATTCCGTTGCCAATATCCGAACCGGTTTCGTTACCTCTTCGAGCCGCAACCAGGCAAATCGCATGCCCTCAATGCTGGAATTCAAGAGGCCTGCGGCGATATTTTGGCGTTCATGGACGATGATGTGATCGTCGAGCCGACGTGGCTCGAAAATCTCACATCGGCATTGCGCAATGGTGATTGGGCCGGCACTGGTGGACGGATTGTACCGGGATGGAACTGCTCACCTCCCAGATGGCTGCCTCGTTCTGGCCAATATGCCCTAGCTCCTCTTGCGGCGTTCGATCTTGGTTTAGAGGCAGGTCCACTCCTCGAACCTCCCTTTGGCACCAACATGGCATTTCGGAGAGCGATGTTCGATAAGTACAGTGGTTTTCGCACCGACTTGGGCCTACGTCCCGGCAGCGAGATCCGGAATGAAGATACGGAGTTCGGGCTGAGGCTACTCGTTGCAGGAGAAAGACTGCACTACGAACCATCCGCAGTTGTCTACCACCCTGTGCCGCAGAACCGGCTTCGAAAGGGATACTTTCTGGCATGGTGGTTTGCCAAGGCACGGGCCGATATCCGACAGTATGGGGTCCCACCAGAAACCAAGTGGTACATAGGCGGGATTCCAATGTACTTGTTTCGCAGGCTCGCCGTGTGGACGGCGCGGTGGCTGGTTACATTCGAGCCATCGCGTAGATTTTCATGCAAGCTCAAGGCCTGGAGTATTGTTGGGGGGATAGTCGAATGCTACCGCCAGTCGCGTACAGGGAAAATGGCAGTCAGGACGGAGTTGACATAAAGTTCTGTGAGTCACCACGGCTGCAAGCTGGTAGCCACGCCATCATCCTTGGCGGCGCCTACGCTATGCCGAGGCATTCCACACTCGAAAAGCGTGATTGGTTCGATGGTTTAAAGGAAAGGTTGGAAATGGCTAGCTCGGTAAGAATCCTGAAACAGGACAGCCGTTTTTTGGGGACAGAGAATGACTAAGATCGCACAACAGACGCTTTACTCGTTGGGTTTACAGCAACCCCGTCTGGCTTACTTTCAAGGAGATGTCCGTCCCTGGGAGGAGGCGACGCTGCACGTATCCTGTGAGGCCGTGACCCGAGGCCTCAATGTTTACGAGGGGCTGAAGGGTTACTGGCAGGTGGAAGGGAACGCATTCGGCATCGTGGAACTGCGCCGTCACTATGAAAGGCTGACTCGCTCCGCGAGACTCCTGCATATCCCTGTTCCCGTCACCTATGACGAACTTCGGGGTGCATGCGGAAAATTGGTGCGCCAGCTTTACGAACCCGACAAGGACATGTGGATTCGCGCAACGCTGTATGTCGTCGAAGGACACTGGGGAGAAGGTACAGTGGCAGATCTAGTCCTAACCGCATACCATCAAAAGAAGGAGCCTCCTACTCCGGTCAGCCTAGGCGTAAGTACTTGGCAGCGATCAAGTGACCTAAGTTTGTCTCCTCGAATCAAAACTAGCACGAATTACCAAGTAGCGCGGCTGGCGCGCATCGAGGGGCGAGGGCGCGGCTTTTCAGAAATGATCCTGTTAAATCAGTACGGCCGGATCGCTGAGGCCACCGGAGCCTGCGTGTTGTTGGTTCGCGATGGGTGTATCATTACCCCTCCTGCTTCAGAGGGAAGACTGGAAAGTATCACTCTGGAAGTCGTTCGGAGGATCTGCCTTTTGCTAGATATCCCGTTCGTCGAGCGCCCAGTGGATCGAACGGAGCTATATATTGCCGACGAGATTCGCTTGGTAGGCACACTCGCTGAGCTGGCTCCTGTCGCCCAGGTGGATGACTATAAATTGCCTGCAAGCTCGCCGCTGACGAACCGGATAGCGACGACATTTTGGGATGCTGTCCGTGGCCGCGTGCCGCATCCCGTGGTGGAGCTGACGTTTATCTAGGTGGCAGCTTCCGGCGGCGCCGGATCCTGGTCAGTTGAGGGCCTGCTCAAAACACCGTTCACTTCGGCAAAAGAATCCGGGGTGATCCGCGGGCTATCGAGGAAAGAGCACCGGAGCAGTGCAGCTCAAGTGCCAGGGTCGAATAGGTGCGACAAGGATACAAAGGCTTAGTCAGACGACTATCGAACACTTATGGACCAACGACCACCTCTCGTAAGCGTTGTAACGCCTTTCTATAACACAGAGGACTATCTATCCGAATGCATCGAGAGCGTGTTGCGGCAGACGTATAGTAACTGGGAATACATTCTTGTCAACAACTGTAGCACAGATAGGTCAGTCGAGATTGCGGAGCACTATGTGAGACTTCACCCCGGCAGACTCCGCCTTGAGCATAACGCGGTCTTTGTGTCGCAAGTACAGAACTATAATCAGGCCCTTCGCCTGATTTCCGCCGGAAGCAAGTACTGCAAAGTCGTGCAGGCGGATGATGTTATATTTCCACAGTGTTTGGAGCTTATGGTCGACACCGCGGAGCGGGATTCGTCCATCGGTGTAGTTGGATCTTATGCTATAGAAGGTCGGTTTGTTTGTTTCGATGGCGTCCCGTATCCTTCGCCGATGATGAGCGGGAAGATGGTCTGCCGCCTATTTTTCGTGGAAGGAGTCTATCTGTTTGGTTCTCCTACCCAACTACTACTCCGTTCTGACCTTGTGTTGGGCAGCGTACCTTTCTACGATGAATCGTTCATTCCCTTTGAGGATGCGGCAGTTATTTTCAAATTATTGGCTGAATATGATTTTGGCTTCGTTCACCAGGTACTGACATTTAGCCGCCGGGACAATGCCTCAGTCATGAAGTCACTACTGGATCTCGATTCACCAAAGGCATTTGAGCTGTGGATGATACGGGAATTCGGTCGCGAGTTTCTGGAGCCGAGGGAGTATCAGGAGAGTCTCAGGAGGAAGGAACGTGCGTATGCTCAGCTCCTGGTTGATAGTATGGTTGCGCTGAGGGGAAGGGAGTACTGGAAGTTTCACGGTACCATGTTACAGCGGATGGGCTATCGGTTTTGGTCGGCTCGGGTATGGTGGCCATTGTTCTTGAGCGTTTGTGACGTTGTCTTCAACCCTAAGAATGCGGTGTCGTCTTTTGTCCGTGGGCTACGTCGTTCTTGGCTGATCGCCCGATCGGTAGGTGCTAAAGGCAATGGCGTTGAGGAAGATACTGTCGAGGTCCAGGAGTTACGAGATTAGTAGGAGGGTAGTTGTTATTGTTTGTTTATGTTTCGG
>Ga0187872_10000394_pt1 | contig 52467 bp, 38 predicted proteins | sample June2016WEW_16_4_FD_132973 | JGI IMG/M metagenome (GOLD analysis project Ga0187872, IMG submission 132973) | Peatland microbial communities from SPRUCE experiment site at the Marcell Experimental Forest, Minnesota, USA - June2016WEW_16_40 | ecosystem: Environmental > Terrestrial > Soil >...
CGTCCCTACGGGACGAGGATGAATCTTTTGGCCGGCTCTCCCCGGCGTTGAAACGCCGGGCTATTTTCCGCCGTCCCTCCGGGACTTGATTCCATTTGTTTGGGGCTCACCCGGGGCTTACGCCCCGGGCTATCACCTTTCGCCGCTTCGCGGCTGGGGTGTGGGTGTTTCCTGTGGGCGGGTGGCCCACACGACCGGTTTACGGGAATCGGGGTCAGAGTCCCCACCCTCCTTCGCACAGGACGCGAAGGAAGGATGGGGCACCCGCGCGGCCGCGATCACATCAATTCTCGCGGGTGCCCCGTCCTTGTCCCTGCGGGCTTTGCAGGGACAGGGCGGGGATTTTGACTCTAAACGTTCCAATCCCGGAACCTTCACAACCAAATGTTCACAGATCACAGACCCCAGGTTCGATCTCGGAGTACCGTCGCGCTATGCCGTGGGGACTCAAGCGCTTCCAGCGGGCGCGATGTCTGCATTTCGTGACCTTCAGTTGTTACAACCGTGCTCCCCTGCTCGCCACGCCGCGATCTCGCGACATTTTCGAGGAAACACTGGAGCGCGTGCGGCGTTGGTACGGCTTCTACGTCGCCGGATACGTCGTCATGCCCGAGCATGTTCATCTGCTGATCACGGAGCCGGAGCGCGGCAAGCTCTCCCTGGCGCTTCAAATGTTGAAGCAGAATGTCGCACGGCAGTTACGCTTGCCGGAGGGCGGACCGTTTTGGTTGGAGCGCTATTACGACCTCAACGTCTGGACCGAGAGGAAGCACATCGAGAAGCTGCGCTACATCCATCGCAACCCGGTGCGCCGCGGGCTGGTCTCATGTCCGGAGGATTGGCCGTGGAGCAGCTTCCGTCACTATGTTTCGGGCGTCGAGGGTGTGGTGGAAATAGAGTCGCAATGGACCGCACGGAAACGAGAACAGCTCGGGCTCAGGCCGCGTTTGGTGCGCCAGGATCAAAGTCCCCGCCCTGTCTCCGCAGAAAACGCGGAGACAAGGACGGGGCACCCGCAGGGGATTCGATAAGGGACAGGAAGTCAAAATCCCCACCCGGCCGAGATTTTCGCGGGCAGGAGTGCCCGCGCCACATCTTACTCGGGCGTGTGCGCGTACTCGAATAGTTCTGTCTTCCCGCCGGTGCGTTCGAGCAGGACTTCGAGAGTGTTCTGGCTGGTCGAGCGAAAGGTGATTTTGGTTTCCTTGTCGGGACGCTGGAAGACGGCCTCGTTCGGTTTCCAGCTGACGAGCGGATAACTGTTGGCTTGCGCTTTCTCTTCCCATCCCACGAGGCCGGGATCGAAGTGCTTGAGACGGAGCACGGGGCCGGTGGCAGTCTGCTCGATGGTGAGGAACTCGTACATCTGCGCCTTGCCGTTCTTAATCTGGCGGAACATGCCGATCATGGTGTCGCCGCCGACCTCGCTCCAGTGCTCGTCGATGATGGTGCCGTTGGACTCGCCGCGATTATGGCCGCAGATGAAGGAAAGATCGTCGAGCTTGACTTCCGCCGGAGGTTTCGACTGCGCCAGCCCCACCACGCCCCACAGCAGCAGGAATGCAATGACGACGACGCTTGCCGGATGGAATCTCACAATAGTCTCCCTTGGCGGGATTCTAGCGCGGGCGTGGCTGCCACGTAACCAGTAAGGGACATGGCGGCGGGCGAGGCGCGAGATGCGCTACGGGTCGAGGCAGGATTCGGGCGATTGCAGATCGCGGTGGAACGCCATCTTCAAAGGCACGAGGCCCTTGTCGGTGTAGAGATAAGGCGCGATGGTGGTCGAAGCAGTCGCGGGGGAATGAGCGTCGGAGGACTGGGTTTGATCAGACTGGATGTCGTAGGAATGGACGAGTAACTCGGCCCAGCCGTCGGAATCGGCGTCGAATTCGTTGAGGATGGTCTGGAAATCGAGGCGGTCGCCGAGCGAAGCGGGAGTCTCGCCTTGGCGCATGGCTAGCGACCAACTGGAGTCGGACCAGAGAAGAACGGGCGGAGCATCCGGTGAACCTGCTTTCTGGGATTCCGGCTTCGGCCACTCGGCCTGAAACCATGCCGTCATGAGGAACGCGGGAGCGTCGTTCAACTTCCAGCGGGCGCGGACGTAGAGACGCGGTGCGCCATCGGGTGTGAGATGGAAGGCGTGAAGATCGTAGTCGAGCGCTCCTTCGCCGCGGGCCAATCCCTGGTCGGCATGGATCCACTCTCTCAAGCGCGGGCGGGCGTTGCCGACGGGCAATTCTGCCGCCGAGGCACCGGGGCTGTGGGCGTTGGCCAGCAGGCGAGCGTCGATGTCGGAGACTTCCTGCTGCATGCGCTGGTTGAGTTGCTGTTCGATCTCGTGGGCAAGCGACGGCGGAGTTTTCCAATCCGGCAGTTCGCCAATGTGGGCAGCGATGGGGGGATCAACGGGCGCAACCGCGGCGTTACGAACCAGGAAATAATCGTGACCGGAGGCAGCGAAGGCGTGCTGTTGATCGGGCGGAATGGAAGCCAGAAAGCCCATGCCCAGCGAACATCCCGCGGGCGCGATCACGGTGCGCTCGATGGCGACGGGGATGGTGGTTGTGGCCGAGAGGCTGAGGATCCACTGCTCTCCCGGCTGCGTCTTCTGCACGATGGCAGGGAAGAAGTGCAGCGCCTGGGAATCGGGCTCCCACAATTCCTGGAGCCCGGCCAGTGGCGCGGCAGGATTGGCGGGCGCTGAGACTCTTGTGGGCTTGCCACCGGAGCGCATGAGTGGAGAAGCGGAGAATCTGGATTCAGTGTTGGTAGCGACCACAAAGACGATGTGGTTCTGGTCGTAACGCGCCGCTACGAATGCGGGTCCGGCGGCGTTGAGGCGGGCCTCGGCAAGATGAGGCTGGGCCTTGGCGTCTTCCTCGGCCTCCAGGGCGCGGCGCTCCTTGAATTTACGCATTTCCTCGTGCTGGATGTGCTCGAGGATGGGGCCGTCGGCGGGGCGCTGGCCAATCGACCAACGATAGGCCGACCACATCACGAGCAAGTAAAGCCCAACGGCCATTGCTGCCCATTTGCGGTTCTTGCGGCGCATCGTTTCTCCGAAAGGGAACTATTTGAAATGTAACCCGGTCGCGGTCCGGGGCGGGAGTGACTTTGGTTATCGACGCCACATCAGAATCTCGACCGATTGGGTACCGGTCACGGGGGAGTGCGTGCCAGAGCAAAGCCCCGTGCTCTACTGAGAGCGACGGGGCTTGCGGATGGGCGGATGGAAAGAGTTGCGCAGCCGGACAGCGATTCCCGCAGGCTAGAACTTGTAGCCGAAGCCGACGGAAATGATCGGATACTCCTTGAAGAAGCGCATGCTGTTGTTGATTTTGTTTTGCTCCGACAGGATGTTGGCCTGAACCGTCGAGTCGCTGGCGATAGTGCGACAGTTGCTGCCATTGGTATTGCACACGTCTCCAGCGAGACTCAACGTGGCTTTGGGAGAGCCCTGGAAGGCGACGCCGAGCTCGACCGGAACGCTGAAGTGTTTGGAAGATTTGCGCGGAACCAGGTTGCCCCAGCCGATGGTAGCCATGGGCGCGGCCTGGTTGAACTTGATGCTTCCGTTGCCGGTGACGGGAATACTGGGGTCGCTAAGATAGCTCGTCCCGCCGAGGCTGAAGGTCTGATTCCCGGACACCGTGGCGTTGGCGGTGATGGGCGTCCCGGCATAAATCAGCACACCGGGGCTCACGTGGAAGGCACCGGCGAACGGAAAAATGTCGTAATGCGCCTCCACGGTTTTGAAACTGAGCTGGCCGGCATAGGCGACGTTGTCTTTGTTGAATCCGCGGCTGTAACTGAACATGTTGAATCCGGCGCGGAGGTTGGTGCGATGGGTGACGCGCGCCGCCGCTTCGACGCCTCCGCCCAGAAGAGATCCCTTCACGCCGATACCGAAGCTGCCTGAGTCTGCTTTGGACTGACCATAACTAACGGCTGCCAGCAGCACAGTGCACACAGAAATCCCACAGTGACGAACCACTTTCTTCATCGCATCTCCTCAATTTGGTTTTGGTTTGCGTTACACGCCCCAAGAAACTAACCAACCTAACATTCTTTGAAAATGAGGATCAATGGCACGAAAGTAATGGCTCGGGCACAAAAGGGGAGCAGGGGTCATGCCGCACCTGGCAGGGGCTGGAGTGAGCCGCAATCAGTACAGAGCGATTCGTCGTGCTATTGCGTGAGAGTGAAGTTGACTTGCACTGTGGTTTCGACCTCGACGGGTGTGCCATTCAACAGGAAAGGCTTGTACCTCCACTGCTTGACCGCTTCCATGGCGGCGGGCGCGAGCAGGCGATGGCCGCTGATGAGTTCGACGTGGTAAACGTGGCCTTCCTTGTCGATGTTCGCCTTCAGAATGACCGTGCCCTGAATATTCTGCTCTCGGGCGTCAGCCGGATATTGCGGATTGACCTTGTTCTGGATGAGCGCCGCCTCAATGTTGGCGGAAACCCGTACGTGTCGCGGAGTCGCGGGGTGGTTGGCGTCGCCGGGAGTGGCCGGGGCGATGACGCCCCCGATCACGCCAGTTTGGACTCCTTGCAGAGGCTTGCTTCCCGGGATGCCGCCCGGGACTTGTCCCGGCCCGGTACCGGGAGCGTTGTCGTCCGGCGCCGGCGGCTCCGGCTCGCCCTCGAGTTTGAAGATCACCTGGACGTTGGTCTCAACGTCGACCGGTTCGCCGTTCACCAGATAAGGCTGGTACTTCCATTGGCGCACGGCGCCCATAGCGGCCGGCGAAAGCATGGGATGGCCATTGACCAGTTGCACTTCGAAAACGTTTCCCGATTTGTCGATCACCACCTTTAGGATGACCGTGCCCTGGATCCGCGCCTGCCGCGCCAGCGGAGGGTAGACGGGCGCGACCTTTTTCACGAGTACACCGCGCATGACGTCGCCGGAAACCTGAATGCGCTCGGGAGCGGTTTCCTGAGGCGCAGCCAGCGACAGGCAGCAGCTCAGGACGATCAGTGCAGGGAAGAATGCAGCCCGCCGCAAGGTCATGGGAAATCTCGCCTTCCGTATGGAAAACAGCCGATCCAAGTTTGTCCCATACGAGTTAGCTCCAAAGGGCCTCGCAGATATCGTAAGCTATAAGTGTAGAAATGAGGAGGTAGTGTGCGCTGCCCTCGCTGCGGCAATGAGAATCCGGCAACTCACCGCTTCTGCGGCATGTGCGGCACGTCGCTATTGCAAGCGGCCGTCCCGGCCCCGGCTGGCCCGGCGGCAAAGCCTCCGGCCCCGGCGCCGGCGGCAGTGCCGACAGCGGCAAGTGCCGGACCATCTGCCGGTCCACCCGCCGTCTCACCCGCCGCTCCGGCGCAGCGGGTTCAGGCGGCGCCCTCGGCGGAGCCAGTCATCAGCGGGCCCTCGTTCCTCGGGCTGAACCAGCCCGCGCCTGCGGCACGGCGCACGAACCCACTGAGCATCGATCTGCATGCGGGGCCAAGCTCGAGCGATCTCGATTATTTGCTGGAAGACGACGAGGAGCCAAAACGCGGCGGCGCATGGAAGTTCGTTCTGATTGTAATCGCGCTGGCCCTGGCCGGCGGGTTTGGTTATCTGCACTGGAAGAATCAAAGTGTGCCGGGTGCGAATAAGCCTGTGGCGGCCGCACAAAGCTCGGACGCGTCGGATAACAGTTCGCCGGCGCCATCTTCTTCGGCAGCATCTCCGGCTGCGGCCCCGAGCCAGCCGGCATCGGCGCCCGGAGGAACGAGGGCGGCTGGGGCCAGTCCTGCGGCCGCGGCCCCGGCATCGGCTGCGCCAGCTTCTTCTGTAAGCCCAGCGGCGAACCCGGTGGCCACGAGCGCACAGCCGAGTTCCGCACCGGATTCGGGCGTGAGCGGAACCGGTGGCGCTGGTTCTGCCGCGCCGCAACCTGCCGCTGCGGGCGGTGCTGCGGCGAATACTCCGAATAGCGCACCGCCTGCGGGCGCGCCCAAGCCTGCTTCAGCCCAGCCGGCAGCAAAGCCACCCGCGGCCATCCCCGCCAGAGTCACGGATCCAGTAGCCGAAGCGCAAAAATACATCTACGGAAAGCGGGTGCCGCAGGACTGCGATCGCGGCTTACGCATTTTGAAACCGGCAGTCAATCAGGGCAATCCCAAGGCCATGATCGAGATGGGGGCGCTCTACTCGGCGGGACTGTGCACGCCGCGTGATCTTCCCACGGCGTACCGCTGGTTTGCGCTGGCGCTGCGCAAGGATCCGACGAATCAGGCGCTGAACGCGGACCTTGAGAAACTGTGGGGGGAGATGACGCAGCCGGAGAGGGAACTGGCCATCAAGCTGACCCAGTAAAGAGGTTGAACCGCAAAAAGCGCGAAGGAAAGCCGCAAGCCCGAGTTAAACGATTACTTGACCGCGGCGGCTTTTCTGGGGAGCATTTCGCCGATGCGGCGAATCTGCGCGCCGACTCCTTTGAGCTTTTCTTCGATGTGCTCGTAACCGCGGTCAATGTGGTAGACGCGGTCAATGATGGTTTCGCCATCAGCAACCAGAGCGGCGAGTACGAGCGAAGCCGAGGCGCGCAGGTCGCTGGCCAGCACGGCAGCGGCGCTGAGCGGAGTCTTGCCGCGAACCACCGCGCGGCGGCCTTCAATCTTAATGTTGGCGCCCATGCGGACGAGTTCCAGTGCGTGCATGAAGCGGTTCTCAAAAATATTTTCAGTAATGATGGACGTGCCTTCGGCCTGCGTGGCCAGCGCCATGAATTGCGCCTGACAATCGGTGGGGAAACCGGGAAATTCCTCGGTGCTCATGTCGGCGGCGGCGAGAGGATTGTCGCCCATGACGCGGACCGAGTCGGCGGAAGACTTGGTCTTGACTCCGACTTCGTGAAGCTTGCCGAGCAGCGCGCCGAGATGTGAGGGATCGCAGGCGGCGACGTTGAGATCGCCTCCGGTCAGGGCGGCGGCAATGACAAAAGTGCCCGCTTCGATGCGGTCAGGGATGATGCGGTGCTTCGCACCTTTCAGCTTGCTCACGCTTTTCACTCGAATCGTGGGTGTGCCCGCGCCTTCGATCCTGGCTCCCATTTTGTTGAGCAAGGCGGCGAGATCGGCGACTTCCGGCTCGCGCGCGCAGTTCTGCAGGATGGTTTCGCCCTCGGCGAGCGTGGCGGCCATGAGCAGGTCTTCGGTGCCGGTGACAGTGATCTTGTCAAAGACGACTTCGGCGCCTTTGAGGCGCTCGGCGCGGGCTTCGATGTAGCCGTGTTCCTGCGTGATCTTCGCGCCCAACTGCTCAAGCCCTTTCAGGTGGAGATCAATCGGGCGGGCGCCAATGGCGCATCCACCGGGGAGCGAGACGTGAGCGCGGCCGCAACGCGCGACCAGCGGCCCGAGCACGAGGGTCGAGGCACGCATGGTCTTGACCAGTTCGTAAGAAGCTTCGGGGCTGGTGAGATTTTCGCAGTGAATGGTGGTGCGGTGGTGGGCACGTCCGTAGCCGAGTTCGACCTGGGCGCCCATGGCGGTGAGCAGATTGCGCGTGGTTTGAATGTCGCGGACCTGGGGAATGTTTTCCAGGATGACCGGCTGATCGGTGAGCAGGGCAGCGGCCATGCAAGGCAGGGCGGCGTTCTTAGCGCCGCTGACGCGGACCGTGCCGAGCAGGGGTTCTCCGCCGCGGATGACAAACTTGTCCATGAGGAGAAAAATCCTTGGGTTGCGCCTTCATTTTAGCGGGGAAGTGCGGCGATTACAGGTAACCGGGAGGGCACGGACCAGTGGGCTGTCGGTCCATCTGTCGAGCTTCGCTCGACCGGACGGCCGAGGGCGGCCGTCCCACATGGTTCTTGCCGATCACCTAGATTCTGCCAGTGCGATGGCGTGGCGGACGTGGCCCTTCGACTTCTTCAGGGAGGCAGCAGCGTTTGCGCGAGTGACGCCGGCGGCCAGCATGACTACGGCGACGGGAGTTCGATTGCCACTAGCTTTGAGGGCGCTGCGGGCCGCGTCGTGGCCGGCTCCGGTGGCTTGCTCGAGGATGCCAATGGCGCGTTCGGTAAGCTTCTCATTCTTGGTCCAGACGTTGACCATCAGATTGCCGTAGACGTAGCCGAGGCGGCACATGGCGCCGGTAGAAATCATGTTGAGGACCATCTTGTGGGCGGTGCCGGCTTTCATGCGGGAAGATCCGGCGAGGACTTCGGGGCCGACGTCGGTGACGATGGCAAAGCCGGCGGCGCGTTCGAGCGGGGAGTTGCGATTGCAAGTCAGCGCGATGGTGCGGGCGCCGCGGTGCCGGGCGTATGCGATGGCGGCGATGGTGAAGGGAGTGCGTCCGCTGGAAGCGATGCCGAGAACGACATCGTGCCGGCCGGGCTTGCGCCTTTTCATTTCGGCGACGGCGGGTGCGGGGTCGTCTTCGCTGGCTTCGGTGGAGGCAGCGAGGGCCTTGGGACCTCCCGCCATAACGAATTGCACGGTGTGAGGATCGGTGTTGAAAGTGGGCGGAATTTCTGAGGCGTCGAGGGCGCCGATACGGCCGCTGGTTCCGGCTCCGACGTAAATGAGGCGACCGCCGTGGCGAAGTGCGCCGGCGACGACATCAATGGCGCGCGCGATCTGGGGCAAGGCGCGGCGCACGGCGTCGGCGACGGTGGCATCTTCACGGTTGATCAGGCGGACGATCTCGAGCGACGACATGCGGTCGAGATTGCGTGCGGCGGGAAGGATCTGTTCGGTGGAGAGGCGGCGGAGGTCGGTCCTTGTCTTGCGAGTGCGGGTCAAGTCTTGCGCCTTTCGAAAAGTGATCGAGAGCAGTTCATTGTAGTACGTTGGGGGCTTTACGCCCCAGTCGTGGCGGGCAGTCGCAGCGGTGAAAGCGCTGCCCCTAGCGAAGTCGAGGGGCGCTGCCCCACCCAAAGGCCGTGTTTTACAGACTTCGGCCTGGAAGCTACACAATCTCGTTCAGAGCTTCCATCACAGCATCGTGAAATTTCGGCCGGATCTGCTTGAGGGCTTGGTTGGCGCAATCGGGCCAGGTGCGGTTGGTCAGGAGCGTGACAGAAAGTTGGCGCGCGGGGTCGATCCACAGCGAAGCTCCAGTGTAACCAAGATGGCCGAAAGAGGATGGACCGAAATATTTGCCCGACTGCGAGGGGGAGGAAGGCGTGTCCCAGCCGAGGGCGCGAGAAGTGCCTGCGGGCGCGGCTTGGCGGCGGGTGAACAGCGCAATGGTTTCGGGGCGCAGGAGGGGATGCCCGCCGTTGAGCATGGCGTGGGCGAAGCGGGCGAGGTCTTCGGCGGTCGAGAACAGGCCGGCATGGGCGGCGACGCCGCCGAGGGCGCTCGCGTTCTCATCCTGAACTTCGCCCTGAATGACCCGCTGGCGGCAACTGCGGTCGTCAGCCGTAGGAGGAATCTGATCGCGCATTTCTGCGGGCGGATTGAACGTGGTGTGTGACATTGACAGGGGGCCAAAGACTTCGCGCTGGCAGAAGCGGTCGAGCGGTTCTTGGGCGATGCGCTCGAGGGCCGCGCCCAGGATGATGAATCCGATGTCGCTGTATTCGGCGCGCGAACCGGGATCGGCGGAGAGTGGCGTGGTGAATGCGGAATGAAGAAGTTCGTCGCGGGTGCGGGCCTTCAGGAACAGCTTCTCGTATGCCGGCAGGCCGGAAGAGTGGGTGAGCAGCATGCGAAAAGTGACGCCGCTGCGGCGAGGATCAGACTTGGCGCGGAATTCAGGGATGGTGCCGACAACGGGAGCGTCGAGTTCGAGCAGGCCGCGTTCGTAGAGGATCATAGCCATGGTCGTGGTGGCGACGACTTTGGTGAGGGAGGCAAGGTCGAAAAGAGTCGCGGGGGTGACGTCAGGATTCCCACTTCTCGCAAAACCGGCGAGAAGTGGGGCACCCGCACCGGAATCAAAGTCCCCGCCCTGTCTCTGCAAAGAACGCAAAGACAAGAGCGGGGCACCCGCGGAATCTTCTTCATACGTGAAGTGGCCGAAGGATTTCAGGGCCACCAACTGGCTGGCGTGCGTGACAGCGATCGAGGCGGCGGGAAAGGCGCGCTGGGCGATCGCTTCGCGCAGCACCGAAAAGGTCGAGGAGAAACGTTCGTCCTGATTCTCGAAGGCCGGCAGCAGCGAGGTTCGCGCGGTTGGACTCAGGGGCATCGCTCTGGCGAAGATATCGTGATCCTGTGCGGGTTATAGCAGAGTTAAAGGGCAGGGTAAAGTGATGCAACGTTGAGCAGCCACGGGCCGACGGCCTTCGAGCATCTCAGGGATTACTTGCGGTTATTGAGTTGGATGGCCTTGGTTGTGTAGAGTCAGAGCATCTTCTGTTCCGATTCCAATTCGAGCGTTTCGGGTCAATGAAAGCAAGAATCGAATGAAAGCAAGAATCTTCTGGCTTGCCGAAGGTGCGTTGTGGCGCACAGGACTGATGTGGGTGGTGTGTGCGACACTTCTTGCCGCTGCAGTGGCGGCCCATGGCCCGGGGTCCTCGGCGGCAATGCCAGCGGCTGCTTCAGGTGATGCACCGCCGGTACGGCTGGGAGCAGTGGATTCCATCATCCAGCAGGCGATTGCGAATGGGGATATTCCGGGTGCGGTGTTGATTATCGGCCACGACGGCAAGGTTGTGTATCGCAAGGCTTACGGCCAACGGGCGCTGGAGCCGCGGCGCGAGCCGATGACGCTGGACACGGTGTTCGATCTGGCGTCGCTGACCAAGGTGGTCGCCACGACGACCGCAGTGATGCAACTGGTGGAGCAGGGCAAGGTGCGGCTGAATGATCCGGTGGCGAAGTATCTGCCGGAGTTTGCGCAAAACGGCAAAGAAGACATCACAGTGCGGCAGTTGCTGACGCACTATTCGGGCCTGGAACCGGATCTCGATCTGAAGACGACGTGGGAGGGCAAAGACACCGGGTACAAAATGGCGTTTGCCGAGACGCCGGCCGAGGCGCCCGGTTCGCGATTTGTTTACAGCGACATTAATTTCATTGTGCTGGGCGCGGTGGTGGAGCGGCTGTCGGGCGAGACGCTGGATGCGTATACGGAGCGGCATATTTTTGCTCCGCTGAAAATGACGCGGACGCGGTTTGTTCCTCCCGAGAAGTGGCGAGCGAAGATTGCGCCGACCCAATATGACGAGAACGAGAAAATGCTGCGCGGGGTGGTGCATGATCCGACGGCGCGGCGCATGGGCGGCGTGGCCGGGCATGCGGGATTGTTCTCGACGGCGGACGATCTGGCGAAGTTCGCGCAGGTGCTGCTGAATGGCGGGGATGGGATTTTGTCGGCGGTGACGGTAGAGAAGATGACGTCGCCCGAAACACCGCCATCGGCGCCGGTGCTGCGCGGCTTTGGCTGGGACATTGATTCTCCGTTTTCGTCGAATCGCGGCGATTTGTTCCCGGTGGGCTCGTTTGGGCACACGGGGTTTACGGGAACATCGATGTGGATCGATCCCACTACCGAGACTTACATCATTCTGCTGACCAATGCGGTGCATCCGCGCGGGAAAGGAACTGCGATCGGATTGCGGTCGAAGGTGGCGACGGAAGTGGCGGCGGCGCTGAACTTGAATCCCGCCGAAAAAGAAGCGCTGCGCTGGAAGACCCTGACCGGCTACAACGAAGCGCAGAGCGCGGGCCGGCGCATGAGCGTGCGCAATGGGACGGTCAAAAATGGAATCGATGTGCTCGAGGAACACGGGTTTGATGTGCTGAAGCCAACAGCACCGACGGACGCTGCGACCACGCAGCCCGCAGACCAAGCGACGACGCAGCCGGCGGACGGGGCGTCCACCGCTCCACAAGCCCAGCGTAAGAAGCGCATCGGGCTGGTGACGAATCAGACCGGGGTCGATGCCGACGGGCGGCGGACGATTGACGTGCTGGCACAAGCTCCCGGAGTCGAGCTGGATGCGATTTTCAGTCCCGAGCACGGCGTAGCGGGCGTGTTGGATTCAACTGACATCAGCAATTCCAAAGATGCAGCCACGGGCGTGACCGTGTACAGCGTGTATGGGGCGACGGATGCGGAGCGGCGCCCGCCGGCGGATGTGCTGAAAAACCTCGACGCGATCGTCTACGACATTCAGGACGCCGGCGTGCGGTTCTATACGTACGAGACGACGCTGGGATATTTTCTGGAGGCGGCGGCCAAGGCCGGGATCGAAATGATTGTGCTCGACCGGCCGAATCCGATTACGGGATCGTTTGTGCAGGGTCCGGTGGCGGACGAGGGCCGCGAGAGTTTCACCAATTACTGGACTGTGCCGGTGCGCCATGGAATGACGATGGGCGAACTGGCGAAGATGTTTAACGCCGAGCGCAACCTCAACGCCAAGCTGACCGTGGTGCCGATGGATGGGTGGGAGCGGGGAGACTGGTTTGATTCGACGGGGCTGGCGTGGGTGAATCCGTCGCCGAATTTGAGAAGTGTGACCGAGGCGGCGCTGTATCCGGGAGTGGCGCTGATTGAGGGAACGAACGTTTCGGTGGGGCGGGGAACGGACACGCCGTTTGAACTGGTGGGTGCGCCATGGGTGAAGAGCAGGGAACTGGCGGCATATTTGAACGGGCGCGGGATCGCGGGCGTGCGCTTCGTTCCGGTGACGTTCACGCCGACGGCGAGCGTGTACAGCGGGCAGGTGTGCCAGGGAGTGAACATCGTCCTGACGGATCGGAATGGGCTTGACGTGCCCGAGTTGGGAATTGAGCTGGCAGCGGCCCTGCACAAGCTGTACGCGGGGGATTTCAAGATTGAGCGCATGGCGGACTTGGTGGCGAACCAGAGTGCCTATGACGCACTGGTGGCGGGCGAGGATCCACGGCGGATCGCGCAGGATTGGCAGGAGGGGTTGGAGAAGTTTGGCAAGGTGAGGGAGAAGTATTTGATTTACAAGTAAACGCTGCCGCTCGGGATAACTCTGTGCCCGCAAGAGTGCATCCTAGCGGCTAAACCGTAGTAAGCTTCTATTGACGAGTGGGGGGCTGGCTGCCCCTTGGAGGTGCTGAATGCGCGCGATTTTGACAGTGCTGCTGATTTCGGGGATGGCACTTGGGCAGGCGGCGGAGACGGCAAAACCGGCCGATCCTCCAGCTCAGGATCCCGCTCAGGCTAGCGCATCTGGCGATACCCACTTCTCCCAAAACCAGGGAGAAGTGGGGCACCCTACGCAGGCTGCAACGTCTAGTCCGGCCCAGGCGGCCGAGCAGCCGGCCGGGCAGACCAATCCCAACGCCGCCGTGATTCCCGCCGGGTCGAAGATTCCGCTGCTGCTGAAGCAGGCCATCTCGACCAAGAACGCGCGCGAGGGCGATGCGGTTTATGCGGAGACGGCGTTTCCGTTTGTGATGAACGACCGCATCCTGGTGCCGGCAGGAACTTACATTCAGGGGAAAATTCAGCATACGGAGCGAGCGGGACGGGTGAAGGGGCGAGCGGAAATCCTGATTCACTTCACCTCGATGATCTATCCGAGCGGCTACACCCTGATGCTGCCCGCCTCCGTGGAGAACACGCCCGGGGCCGACAACAAGAGCGTGAAAGACAGCGAAGGGACGATTCAGCAGGACAAGGACACCGGCAAGAAGATTGAAGACGCGGCCAAGGGCGGCGTGTACGGAACCATGGGCGGCGCGACGGCGGGCGGACTGGCCACCGGCGGTCTGAACGGGGCGCGGGTGGGCGCGGGAATTGGCGCGGCAGCGGGGATTGCCTGGGCGCTGCTCAAGCATGGTCCAGACGTGAAGCTGGAGGTGGGAACCTCGATTGAAATGGAAATTCAACGCGACATCCCCGTGGACATGAGCCGGACTCAGGTAGCAAGCGCACGGCCGTAGGGCTCCCAAAATCCAACCTGTCGGCCGGGGCTGTCGAGCTGCGCTCGACCGGACAGCCGAGGGCGGCTGTCCCCACATGGCATCCGCGGCCACCCACTGTGATCCTCCCGCATCAAGCCAAGCAACCTGCCGGAGGCGATTTGCGCGCCGGCTTTTTGCGGCTGCTATACAATCCGCGGTAGGGGCATTCGCGCTCCTATGCGGAGGTCGTCCATGTTCGAACTTCTTGGCGGATTCTTCGGAATCGGTGGCATCGTTCTCTTCCTGTACATCCTCAGCTGCATCAAGATTCTGGCGGAGTATGAGCGCGGGGTTATCTTTCGCCTTGGTCGACTGCAACCCAAAGCCAGGGGTCCGGGCCTGACGTTTGTGTTCGGGCCGGTGGAGCGGATGGTGCGCATTTCATTGCGGCAGGAGGCGCTGGAAGTGCCTCCGCAGGACATCATTACCCGCGACAACGTCACGTTGAAAGTCAACGCCGTTATCTTCCTGCGCGTGATCGACCCGAACAGGGCCGTCGTGGAAGTATCAAATTACGTCTACCAGACTTCGCAGTTTGCTCAGACCACGCTCCGGTCGGTGCTGGGCGAGCAGGAACTCGATGAACTGCTGGCGCATCGCGACAAAATTAACCTGCGGCTGCAGAGCATTCTCGACACCCACACCTCGCCGTGGGGCGTGAAAGTCTCCAACGTTGAAGTGAAGCAGGTGGACATGCCGGAGTCCATGCTGCGCGCCATGGCCAAGCAGGCCGAGGCGGAGCGCGAGAAGCGGTCGAAGATTATTCACGCCGAGGGCGAATTCTCAGCGGCGCAGCGGCTGGTGGATGCGGCGCACCTGTTGTCGAGTGAGCCGGTCAGCGTGCAACTGCGTTACTTGCAGACTCTGACCGAGATCGGCGTGGAAAAGAATACGACGGTCGTGTTCCCGGTGCCGGTGGACTTTTTCTCAGGGATTCAGAAGCTGCTGGCGCCGCCCGCGGCTCCAACGACGCCGAAGGGGTAGGAGGGTTTCACGTTATCTCGCGGACGCAGTCCGGTCCGTCAGGGTGTCATTTCGAGCGGAGCGAGGGATCTGCTTCTGGCCGCGAATGAAGACCAGGTTTCTCGCGCCGGGGCGCTGGCACGACAAAGAGCGTTTTGCGTGGTTGCGCCGCCGAATTGGGATGTGAACTATGACTTCGTCGGAAGATACTGAAATCACACTGGGAACCGGGAAGCTGCTGTTGTTGTTCTTTTCCCTGGTGGCAGTTTGCGCGGCGTTTTTCGCCATTGGCTATTCGCTGGGACGCAAGTCCGAACCGTCGATCGCCAATGCCAGCACGGCCGCAGTGCCGCAGCCGGCTCCGGTGGCGGGCAAAGCGGGTTCGTCCACGGCGGCAGCGCCGCCCATGACGTTCTACAAGGCGGTTGAGCAGAAGGACGCCAACTCTGAACTGACGCCGGCGGCGCAAGCGAAACCAGAAACGACCACCCCGCCGGCGAATGCGAATGCGGCTGCGAGTGCGAATCCGGCGCAAACGCCGCCCGCGAATGCCGGGGACTCGACGACAACCCTTCCAACCGGCGGATACCTGGTGCAGGTGGCCGCCGTCACCAAGCAGGAGGATGCTGACGCCCTGGTGGACGCGCTGAAGAAGAAAGATTATCCGGCCTTTGTGGCGGCGCAATCGACAACCGACAAGTTTTTTCGCGTGCAGGTGGGGCCATATGCGGACATCAAGGACGCTGAAGCCATGCGCACGCGGCTGACCGGGGACGGGTACAACCCGATTGTGAAGAAATAAGGCTCCGCGGATTGGACAGCCGAGGGCGGCTGTCCCCACATTCGGATCTCCCGTACATTGACACCCATCAATTTCCGCGCTATTCCTAAGTCAACATGCCCGACGCTGACTCATCGCTTGACCGGGCGCTCGACGCCATTGCCGATCGGACGCGGCGGCGGATTCTGCGGGCTCTGAAAGAGGGTCCCGTTGCCGCCCGGGGTGCCGCAAAGGGCGGCGCCATGGGGCCGTGTTTATGCGCCGGAGATATTGAAGAGCGGGTTCAACTTTCCCAGCCAACCATATCTCACCACATGGCCATTCTGACCAAGGCGGGGCTGGTGGAGGCGACCAAGCAAGGCCAGTGGCGCTGGTATCGGCGCAATGAGAAGGCCATCCGGCAGATGGTGAAAAGGCTGCGGGGCAAGCTGTAGGTTTCCCTCAGCGGCTAAAGCCGCAAGCGAGAGGGCCATTAATCGCAGCGCTGAAGCGCTGCGCCACCCAAAATCACCACCAGGGCTAAAGCCCGACGGGTTGACACGTTCTACGCGGCGCTGAAGCGCCTCTCTTCCACGGATGTCCCCGGCGCTACGGTGTTCCCAGCGCCCACTTCTCCAAATCTCCGGTGGAGCGAAGCAGGCCGAGTTGCGCCCGCTGGAACTGGAACGTCACGTCCTGCAAGGCCATGAAGCGCTCGCCGGCCTGGGAGCGGGCGTCGTCGAGATCATGCAGGTTGGCGGTGCCGGCGTCCATGCGGGTGTGGACGGCGGCCAGGCTCTTCTGGGCGATTTCGTATTCCAGTTCCGCAACCTCGCGCGCGGCCTGCATCTGAGCCACGGAGCGCTGCCAGCGCAGAGTCTCCTCCGAGACCTGGTTCTTGGCGGCTTCGGCCTGCTTGCTGGCTTTCAAGGCGTCGGCATCGGCGGCCTGGGCGCGGGCGCGTTGCGACGGGCTGAAGAACGGAAAGCGGATGGACACGCCGATAGTGGCGTTGTTCTGGTGGAAGCTGCCGGTTGGACAAAGGAATGTCCCCAACGACACCGTGCAGGGCTTCTCCGGGATGTAATAGTTCTGGAAGTTGTTGAAGGTGGAGAGCAGAGCATACTGCGCAGCGAAATCGAAGCTGGGCCAGAAGGCGCGGTGCTCTCCCTGGGCACGCAGGTATTGCGCGCGGGCGTGCTCCACGGCAGCCTGAACGGAGGGATTCGCGTCAGTGGCGCCGGTTGAGACGGAGTCGTCCTGGGGCATAGCGGGAAAGTCGGGCAGACCATCCGGTTCGGTCTGAATGCCGGCCGCAGGAAGGCCGGTAAGCTTGGAGAGATGTTCGCGCAGCACGTCGGCTGAACCTTGCGCCTCGACCACACGCTCGTGGATGCGCGCCACTGAGAGGCGGGCGCGGGTTCCGTCCAGTTCGCTATCGACACCCTCTTTCACGCGTTCGGCAACGGCGGTCTGCATCTTGCCGGCTGCCGCTTCGGTTTCCTGCAGCCGGGAGAGGCGCTGTTCCCACTTGGCGAGGTCGGCGTAGCTCAGAACTGCATCCTGGATGATCTGGTTGCGCTGGTCTTTGCTCTTGAGCGTGGCCACTTCGGATTCGACCTTGGCGGCACGAACGAAATCGCGCAGGGACGGGTTCAGCAGCGCTGACTGGGTGTTGAGATTGAACAGCGACGGCGCCGAGCCCTCGAGTCCGAGAGGAAAGCCGTAGGAATATCCGATCCCGGCGCCGGTCGAGAGCTGAGGGATGTAGTTATTCCGCTGTTCGCGATAGCCGGCGGCGGCCCGCTGCTCGTCGGCGGCCGCAATGGCGGAGCCGGTGGCATGAACCAAAGCAAGCTCGACGATCCGTTTGAGAGGGACAGGTTCGGCCACGAGTGAAGAGGGAAGTAACAGGACCGTCAGAATCCATTTTGCGCGGCGCGCACCACGGCAGGGGTTTTTCATTGCGTCCCTTCCAAAGTGATCTGGAAATGATCTGAACAATTAAATGCCAGCTCGATTCTAAATGCGAAGCTTCTCCCACCCTAACGTGGCAAAGAACGCGACGTTAGGATGGGGCACCCGCCAGCAAAATCCCCACCCTCTCGCAAAGAACGCGAGAAGGGTGGGGCACCCGCCTGTGCAGCAGGATCAAGGCTCGACTCGTTTCAAGTCCTCCCGGGCGCGGGCGTAAGAGTGAGCGAGGGCCAGGGCAGCACGGTATTCTGCAGCGGCGGCGTTGCGATCTCCCTGCTTTTCCAGTAACTGTCCCAGCAGATCATGCGCCTTGAAAGCCGGGCCCTCTTCGACCGGAGACGAAAGATAACGGCGCAGCAGGCGTATCGCAAGGGGAAAGTCGCGGCCGGCGCGCAGCAGCACGCTGGCGCTGTCCCGCAAGGCCTCGCGCTGTTCGAGCGGAACCGATTCGAGGTTATGCAAAACTCGCTCCATATCGTCCAGGCGGTTGTTGCGGAGAAGAAGACCAGCGAGGTCAACCCAGGCGCGGCCCAGAGACTGATTGGCAGCGATGGCGGCGCGATATTCGCGTTCCGCCGAAGCGATGTCATGGTTTTTCGCGGCAATGCGAGCGGCAATCCAATGCGCCATAGCGGGATTGACTGGCGCGATGGCATCGGCCTGGGCACGAGCCTTGTCCTGGCCGCCGCCGACAATGCCCGGAGCTTCGAGATAGAACTCGGCGAGGTCGGCGCGAGCTCCCAAGTTTCGGGAATCCAATTCCACCGCTCGCTCAAAGGCGGTGCGGACTTTTTTCGCCAGGCCTGCTGCGGACCAGACTCCAGCGTGGTCGGCTTTTTCTCCGTAAATTCGCCCTAGCCAGAGCTGATAAAGGCTGCTCTCGGGAGCAAGATTGCGAGCGCGCTCGCAGGCGGGAATACCACGGTCCCATTCTTCCAGCATGAAGTAGGCGCGGCAGAGCAGATTGTATGAGGCTGCGTCGGTGGGGGAGTGGCTGAGCTGCTGCTCGAGAGTTTGAATGGCGTCGTCCACGCGGCCGGCCGCCAGCAATTCTTTGGGCGAGGGAGTCGCAGACACTGGGCCGAGCGCAAGGGCGATAAACAGCGCCGGAAGCAACCACCGCCTGAACCAAAAGCAGCGCCCCGATTGCACCGCGGACCTCATCACTCAGGGCACCACCTTGACTGCGGCACCATCGAACAGAGGCTTGGACTCTTCGGCCGGTAAAGCGACTTCTGCGCCCTCCTCGAGACCGGCAGTGATTTCCACCAGGGTGAGGTTCTGCAGCGAGATCTCGACCGGTTGGCGTTTCAGGTGGTCACCAACGATCCGGTAGACATAGGTCTTACTGTCGTCAGTATGGAGGGCGTCGCGCCGCAGGGTCAGGACTCCGGCGTGCTCGGCGGCTACGATGGTAACTCCGACATTGACGTTGGGCAGCAAGCGCAGATCGTGGTTATCCACAGTGCAGGTGATCTCGCCGACATTTCTGGAAAGATGCAGCTTGACGGTCGAGGGAACGGTGGTCACGCTGGCGGTCCAGACGCGTCCAGGGACAGCGTCCCAGGTGACTTCGACTTTTTCTCCGGGCTGGAGGCGGCCGATATCAGGTTCGTCCACGTAAGCGCGAACCAGCACGCGAGAAAGATCCGCTTCCTGCAAAAGCAAGTCGCCGGCCTGGACGAAGGCTCCCGCCTTGACGGGCAGGGAATAGACGATGCCGTCGAAAGGCGCGCGGACGTTGGATTTGAGCAGGGCGTCTTCGGCGGCATCATAGGCTGCTTGTGCTTCCGTTGTCTGGGACTGGATCTTGGCAACTTCCGGCGGAGAGTAGCGGTCTTTCTTTTTTTGTTCGGCGAGGTGAAGATCGGCTTGGGCACGGCGCAGAGTATCTTCGGCGACGCGAACCTCCTCTGGCGAGGCTGCGCCTTCCTGTTGCAAGTGGCGGAGGGCATCGAGATTCCGCTGAGCCGCATCGCGCGCGCTGCGGGCCTTCACCAGTTGCGCGTTCAGGGTGAGGACCTCTTCCTGTGTGCCCCCGGTTTTCAGATCGGACTGATCGGCTTGCGCGGCTTTGATCTGGGCCTGCGCCTTGGCTGCCTGGGAGCGGATGTCGGCGTCGTCGAGTTGCAGCAGGAGTTGGCCCTTGCGCACGTGGTCGCCTTCCTTCACCAGCAGGCGTTTCACGGTGGTCGCGATGGGCGCGTGCGCCTCGAAATTCAGAATGGGCTCAATCTTGCCGTTGGTCGAGACCAGACTGCGAATAGGACCGCGCTCGACTTTGGCTGCGTATACCTTCAGAGGAGGGGTGTGGAACAGGGAATAAAGCAGGGCCACCACCAGCACGGCGAGCACGGGCCAAATCCATCGCCGGCGGGACGGTGGGTTCGAATTGTTGGTCGAGGCCAACCGGTTGTCTTTCAGGGTGCGGCAGGGATAAGTGTAAATTGTAATTTACCACTGCCAGGGCTGCGGCAGATACAGGATGACGAGCGGGGCATGGTGCCTGTTTGGATGCGGACGGCCCGGCTTCGGTGGCATGGGCGCTACCCGCTACAATAGCGGCATGGCCAAATCCCCTCGTTACACGCCTGAACATGCGGCTGCCGGCCTCGATGCGAAGTTTCCGGAAATCGAAACTTGGCCCAACCAGTTCCCGGGTTACGAAATCGTGGTGGACGATCCGGAGTTCACCTCGGTGTGTCCGAAGACCGGACTGCCGGATTTTGGCGTGCTGACGATTCGCTATATGCCCGATCAACACTGCCTGGAGTTGAAATCGCTGAAAGAGTATCTGCACGCGTATCGGAATCTGGGGATCTTTCAGGAGAACCTGGTGAACCGCGTTCTGGAAGATGTGGTGAAGTGGGCGAAACCGGTGTGGGCGGAAGTGAAGGGGGAGTTCCGGCCGCGGGGCGGAATCTCGACCACCATCGTGGCGAAGTGGCCGAGGCCGAAGAGCTGACCTCAGACCTCGGACTTCCGACCATAAGAATTCTGAGTCTTCTTCAGTCTTCGTTGACCACCGTCGACGTTCTGACTGAGGTCTGAGGTCCGACGGCTGAAGTCTCCGCCGTGCTATATTCACTCGACCTGTGAACCCGTCCGATCTCCAACCGCGCACCGCACTGCTCGTCCTGACAGCGCTGAACCTGTTGAACTATGTGGACCGGAATGTGCTTTTCGCGGTGCAGCCGCTGGTGCAGGATGAATTTCACCTGAGCAACGCGCAGATTGGATATCTGACCAGCGCGTTTCTCGGCTTTTACATGATCGCCGCGCCGTTTGTAGGCCCGCTGGCCGACCGCTACTCGCGCAAGCGGATTATCGTGGTGGGCGCGCTTTTCTGGAGCGGGCTGACGCTGCTCACGGCAGTGACGCACAACTACAGGGAATTGCTGGTCCGGCACACGCTGGTGGGGGTAGGCGAGGCGACGTTTGTCACGATTGCGCCCACTTTTGTAGCCGATCTGTTCCACGAGAACGTGCGCGGGCGAATTCTCGGCGTGTTTTATCTGGCGATCCCCGTGGGATCGGCGGGGGGATATTTGCTGGGCGGGTATCTGGCTCCGCGCTATGGATGGAGATTTCCATTTTATATTGCGGCAGCTCCGGGGTTCGCGCTGGCCATAGCGGTTTTGTTCTTAAAGGAGCCGGAACGGGGGCAATTTGATTCGACGAAAGACGTTGCAGAGGGTGATCTGCTGCCCGAAGGCTATAGAGCTAGCCTGGCGACGGCAGTATTCCTCCGCATTTTCCTCTATGTGAGAAAGCTGCTTCTGCTGATCTTTGCTTTGCTGCGCAATCCCGCGTTTCTGACCGCGACGCTGGGCATGGCGGCGATGACGTTTTCGCTGGGCGGCATTCAGGTGTGGATGCCGAAATTTCTGTTCAGCGAGCGGCATTACACACTCGAAGCAGCCAATTTTGCTTTCGGCATCATCATCGTGGTGGACGGCATTCTGGCGGCGCTGGCCGGAGGATGGCTGGGCGACTATTTGCTGCCGCGCATGAAGAGTTCCTATTACCTGGTCTCGGCGGCCAGCATGCTGCTGGGCGTACCGATCATGATCGTGGCGCTGTTTGCCAGAGGATCAGCCATGATGCCGGCGATCGCCGTGGCGGCGTTCTTTTTGCTGCTGAACACGGCTCCCCTGAATGCGGCGGTGATCAACTCCGTGGGAGCGCACATTCGCGCCACCGCTCTGGCGGTGAATATTTTCATCATCCACATTCTCGGCGACGTGCCTTCTCCGACCATGATGGGATGGGTGGCCGATAAGCGGTCGCTGCAGGCGGCGTTCATTCTGCCCATCATCGCCATGGGGATTTCGTCCGCCATACTGTTTTATGGGATGAAGTTCGCGCCGCCGGTGAAGCTTGGAGATGCGGGCTAAGACAACATCCACCACGAAGTCACGGAGGCACAGAGGACACCGGGGACCTCGCAAAAACAACCGATGCCGTCGGCGGTTTTCGCAAGCGTTCGCTTTCTCCGTGACTCCGTGGTAGAGTTTCGTGGGCGCAGGCACCTGAGTGACTTTCTTTCACTGGATTGCGGGAACGATTCTGGCGCTGGCGTGGTTTTCGCGCATTGTGGATGCGGCCCTCGGCATGCCCAGCGTGGCCGACGTTTCGCGTCCGGAGTGGGATCGCAATCGGGTTTCGCGGGAGGGAAATCCTCGCGTTTCCATCATCGTTCCGGCGCGAAATGAAGAGGGCTCCATCGAACAAGCGGTGAACACCCTGCTCGCGCTCGAATCTGACAATTATGAAGTGATTGTGGTCAACGACCGGTCGACCGATCGGACAGGCGAGATTCTGGAGCGGTTAAGTCAAAATCTCCACCCTGTCGCACAAAACGCGACAAGGGTGGGGCACCCTCCGCTTCGGGTTATTCATCACGCGGAACTCCCTTCGGGCTGGCTGGGAAAAACGCATGCCATGTGGACGGGGGCAAATCAGGCGACCGGGGAATGGCTGCTTTTCACCGATGCCGACGTTCTGTTCAAGCCCGACTCGCTGCGCCGGGCGCTGGCGTATGCCGAGGCCGTGTCCGCGGATCATTTGGTGCTGTTCCCCCGGATGATCATGAAGAGGCCGGGCGAGTACATGATGATCGCGTTCTTCCAGACCATGTTTCTGTTCGGCCACCGGCCGTGGAGAGTGGCCGATCCCAGCACCGACGATCACATGGGTGTGGGCGCGTTCAACCTGATCCGGCGGAGCGTGTATGAGAAGGTGGGGACGTATGCGGCGCTGCGCATGGAGGTGCTCGACGACATGAAGCTGGGCAAGGTGGTGAAGAACGCCGGGTTCCGGCAACGCAATGTTTTCGGCGGCGATTTGATTTCGATCCGCTGGGCGCAGGGGGCCATGGGGGTGGTCAACAATCTGACCAAGAATTTCTTCGCCATCTTGTCGTTTCAGTGGTGGCGCACGCTGATCTCGGCGTTGGGGCTGGCGTTCATAAATCTGGGGCCGTTTCTTGGCCTCTGCCTGGCGCAGGGATGGGCGCGCCTGCCCTATGCGGTCGCGCTGGGGTCGATGTTCCTGGTGTACGTTGGCATGTCGTGGTACTCGACCGTGCCGGTGTATTACTTCCTGCTGCATCCGGTGAGCGCAGCGCTGTTTGTTTACATTCTGTTGCGCTCGATGGTGTTGACGCTGTGGAATGACGGAATTGAATGGAGAGGAACGAAGTATCCGCTGGAAGAACTGCGGAAGGGGATGGTGCGAGGTTAGTCCGGTGGATCGTCGCCTTCCACGTCGTAGGTAGCGGTGGGGTTGGGCACGGGCTTCGCCGTCTTCAACTTCTTCGAGTGAAGATGGCCGGCGCTGTAGTGGCCGCGGTTTTCCACGTCGTAATTCTTGGGCAGCGGCGGGATCAGGGCCGCGCCTCCAGTGATCTGGCTGATGCGGTTCAGGATAATTTCTGCGCGGCCGTCGTAGAGTTTGACGGGACCGTGAATTTCAATGGTGCGGCCCGCCAGGCGGCGCACGTCGCCGACATCTTTCAGATCGTGGGGAAATATGACGACGGTGAAGGGACAGGCCATCTGATCTTCGCAGAAGTCGAGGAAGTGAACGCCTGTCGCGCCGACTTTGAGCCGCAGAACCTTGCCGGTCACACATGCGGTTTCGCCGACATGGTGGCCGGCCTGGTTGATGGGGATGCAGTCGGAGGCGGCGGAAGAGAGTGACAGCCCGCCCGCCACAATGATAAGCAGCAACGAACTCAGCCACGTCCCGCGCATGCCTCGATTCTACGAATTCAGACGCGGCAGAATCAGTGATTCGACGCAGAAATCTGTGTGGCCGGTTCCAGAATGAAACTCCGCACACACGCCGGCTGAGCCTCGACTCCCGGGAGACGCGCTAGGGGCAGGTGATGGTCGTGGACGCGGAAATCATCTTCGTCCACGACCCGCTGAGTGGGGCCTTGGGATCCGAGGGAGCATAAGCGACAATCGGAACTGGTCCCCCAGAAGTTAGTCCCGTCAGACCGCAGTCGAACACGTGCGGCTGAGTAGTCAGCGCGTACTGCGGGGGCGGCGGGGCCAAGAGCTGCACAGACCACAAGACCGGGATCGGAGTCACCGTAGTCGGTGAACTGGAGAAATTACCAGTCGCGACGAATTCAAACTGCTGGCCGCTCGCAGTCTGAGTGATCGTGATGGATTGAAGCTGCCGATTGGTTCCGCTATTGCTTACGCTGTTACTTCCGCAGCTCAGGGCGAGACAGGCCAAAGCAAGAACCGGAATCAGGGCGGACGCGAGGCGGGCGATCTTCATAGCCACCTCCTTGGTGTTTTAGAGCCCTCCGGCAACCGAGGAGTTGCCTTCCAGCGACAGTATGACCTCGGCGGAGGTAGAGGCAAGAGCGGCACCGGGAAAGGGCAAAGTCCCCACTTCTCGCAACGAAAGCGAGAAATGGGGCGCCCGATGACGTGTCGTCGAACCGTCGAGCTGGGCTCGACCGGACAGCCGGGAGCCTGCCCTGAGCTTGTCGAAGGGGCGGCTGTCCCCACGCGATTCTCTTATTTGAACGACTTGACCGCCCCGGCTTCGTCGTCTTTCACGTCAAAGACGGTGTAGAGCTTCGTAATCTGGAGGAGGTCGTTGACCTTCTTGGTCAGATTCAGCAGTTTTAGCTCGCCGCCCTGATTTTTCGTAGTGGTGAAAGCGCTGACCAGCTCGCCTATGCCGGAGCTGTCAATGTAGTTCACTTCCCCCAGGTTCAACACGATTTTCTTGTTGCCCTTGGAAAGCAGGTCGCGCACCATATCGCGGAGAATGACGCTGCCTTCGCCGAGCGTGATACGCCCGCTGCAATCCACAATCGTGACTCCATCCACCTGCCGACTGCCAACCTTCATGGTCACTGAGAAGCCTCCTTGCCGTCCGTGGTTGGTCCGTGGACGTGCTTGATCAATTTAAGTTCGGTGCCCGTCTGGGAGGGGCGAATTTCGACCACATCCATGAACGAGCGCATCAGAAAAATTCCGCGCCCCGAGGTCTTGAGCAGATTCTCCGGCGCCAGGGGGTTGGGGATTTTGCTCAGGTCCATGCCTTTGCCCTGGTCGCAAATGGTAATGACCAGGTTGCCGCCGGTGTGCTCAAAAGCGAGGATGACTTTCTTGTCCGGGGCATAGCCGTTGCCATGCAACACGGCGTTGACCGCACCCTCGCGCACAGCCATGGAAATCTGCATGACCTCGTCGTCGGCAAAGCCGAGATCGGTAGCAATCCGGGTCGCTTTCTCTTCGGCACAGTCAATCGTCTCCAATGAGGAGTCGAGGGTGTAGGAAACCCGTTGCTCGGTCATAGCCATGGATAAATCTATGTCTGAGTATAAGGCTGGAGGGCCAAATCTGCCTCTGGACCGCCCCCCGGCGCTCGCCAGAAGCATTCCCCGGCGAATGCGGTAGTTTGCCTGTGGGACGGGGTTTTGTCAACGCTGAGGATGGCCCATCAGTTTAGTGGCTCGGACGGACTGCGCCGTCGAGCTTCGCTCGACCGGACAGCCGGGGGCGGCTGTCCCCACATGGTTATTTCTGCGAACTGAGACATTACCGATGAAGCGATGGCAGGGAGCGGCGTAGAGCTATAATTTCAGCTTCGTGAGCCCGCTTCCCAGGCAAAACCTCAGAACTCGGCTGCGGCGTATCTTCCTGGTCGCGATCCTCTCTGTTGTGGGCGCGGCGGCGATCGCCTTCGCTCTGGACTACGCGGTTTTTCGGGTACGCGCTGCCACCAACCGCAATGCCTTCGGTTCGGTCATGGTGCGGCACTACTACGCGGTGCTGCAGAAAAACGGCAAGACGGAATTCATGTTTGATCCGCCACAACCCTGGACTTGCTCTAACTCTTTATTTCCCCACGCAGGATACTTACCTTGCTGGTATCTGCGGCGGCATCCGGGGCAGAGAACCGACATTTGAAGTCACCGGAAAGCGTGCTCTGGAGTGGCTGCGTGGTGACGATGGGCTAGAATGTTGCGTCAGACTTTACCGACATTGGAGAAGGTGCATGCTGAACAAGCTCTTGCGGCGTATCGGTGCACTGGGTGTAATGCTGGCGGCTACGGCGCTGGCCACTGCGGGCTCGGGTTCGCCCGAGGCCCGGATGCAGAAGGCGTACCGCTTCCAGAAGGGCGGCTGGACGTACGTTCATCTGGAAGGCTCGCCGGCAGACATCGGATTTCAGCACGGGTATCTGTTGGCGCCGGAGATTGCCGACGCGCTGGAGGCCGTCAAGCTCGTTGACACGCGCGAAACGAAGCGCGACTGGGAATTTTTCCGCACCACGGCGCGGCAAATGCTCTGGCCCCGCATTGACGCCGAATACCGGCAGGAGTTGCAGGGCATTGCCGATGGCGTGAAGGCGCACGGAGTGGATCTTGATGTGGATGACATCGTGGCGCTCAATGCTATGGAAGAAGTGGCTGACTATTACGTGCCCTGGTTGAACCAGAAAACGTTAAACCAAAAGACGACGAGCCAGAACACGACGAATCAATATCAGAAACCGGCCAACCCGCCCAAGCTCAAAGCGCCCGGCAACTGCAGCGCATTTATCGCCACGGGCAGTATGACGAAAGACCACCAGATCGTCATCGCCCACAACAACTGGACGAGCTACCTGACGGGCGAGCGCTGGGTGATTATTTTTGACATCCAGCCACAGGACGGCAACCGCATTCTGATGGACGGCTTCCCCGGCGTCATCACCAGCGACGACGATTTCGGCGTGAACTCGGCCGGCATCATGATCACGGAAACGACCATCACGCAGTTCGAAGGATGGGACCCGGAGGGCAAGCCGGAATTCATGCGCTCGCGCAAGGCACTGCAATATGCCGCGAGCATTGACGACTATGTGCGCATTATCAAGGAAGGCAACAACGGCGGTTATGCCAACGACTGGCTCATTGGCGATCGCAAGACCGGCGAGATCGCATATCTGGAGCTGGGGCTGAAGAACACGCCGCTGTGGCGCACAAAAGATGGATATTTTGTGAGTTCGAATTTTGCCCGCGATCCCAAGCTGATTCGCGAAGAAACAACGTTTGATCCGAATGATGCCTCGTCATCGCCCAATGCCCGGCACGCCCGCTGGGAAGAACTGATGAGTCAGGCCAAAGGGAAGATTGATGTGTCGATGGCACAGCAGTTCTTGTCGGATCACGTTGACAGTTACGAGAAGAAAGAGGACGCGAATGAGCGGGCGCTATGCGGGCATGTGGACGCTTCGCCGCGCGGCATAAAGGAATGGGCGTGGGATGCCTATAACCCCGGCGGCGCGGTGCAGGGAAAAGCGGCCGACAGCGCGATGACGGCCAAGATGAGTTTTGTGGCGCGGGCCGGGCATCCCTGCGGCGCGGATTTTCTGGTGGCAGACTTTCTTGAGCGCCATCCTGAATATGCCTGGCAGAAGCCGCTGCTGCGCGACATGAAGGCGGGTCCGTGGACCGTGTTTACCGCGGGGGATAAAGAAGAAGAGAAGTAGTGCTGAAAATTATGTCGCCGCCCCACTCAAGTCAAGAGCGGGCCTGAGCGGGCCGCCCGCCCGCGAGGGAAATCTCGGACATCGGTGCAGAGGCCGCGGCTCAGGCGGGCTGAGCCTTCCTTAAGTAGTCTCTGACGACCGCGGCGCAAGCTTCTACAAAGTCCTTTTCGGCCTTGGTGAACGTGCCGGGGAAATAGCTCTCGATATCAAGTTCACCGACGAGCTTTCCTTTCACCGAAATGGGGACAACAATCTCACTGATCACCATGGACGAGCCGGCAAGATAACGCGGATCCTGGGTAACATCATCCACGACCACGGTGTGGCCACCGGTGGCCGCGGCGCCACAGAGTCCCGTGTCGAGAGGAATGCGCACGTTGGGTGAAAAGCTGCCGGCGTAGGGTCCCACCACGAGAATGCCTGGGTCGGCCGGATCGACGAGATAAAAACCTACCCAGTTGTAACGGGCCTTGGTTTCGTGCAGGCGCTGGGCGATATGTTTCATCAGGATTTGGGCCGTGGGAGCGTTCGAGGCGAACTTGTGAAATTCCTGGAGGAGTTCTTCATACACAGCGATCATGTCTTAGTCCCTCGTGCACAGCGTCAGGATACTCTGTGACGCTCGACAGTCAACTCCGTCCCCACTAGTGTACGCAGGCACCGCCATTTCAAGAATGACGTTATCGATACATGCGGCCATGTCCACTTCCGTTTGAGAAGAAGTGGTTTTACGGAGCTAGCGTCATGGCGAGGACCAACACATTTCGATTGTCCGGCAGGCTGACGCTGCGGACTACCTTGTTCCTGTCGAGCGCGAAGGAGTAGGCGTAGGCATGGAATGTGCGGCTGTCCTTCGATCCGTCTGCGGTCAGGCGATAGGGCGTGTTGACCGCCACGGACTCGCCGGGAAAGGTCCTTGGCGCGACCCAGTCGCTCAGGCTCTGCGTGAAGGAAGAAGATGTGCCGTCGGCGTAGGTGACGGCGAAAGTCTGCAGTTCCTGCCCGCCGTTGACGGCGGTCGCGAGGATTTTGAGGCTAGTGAACTTGCCGGCGGGGAGGGCGACCGTCTGGCTGGTAACCGCGTCCGGCGCATTGGCCGGTCCGAGTTTGAAAACGACGCCGTCTCCTGCCTGCTCGGAGCCTATCTGTTGCTCGGAAAAAGAGTAGCCGACTTCGTCCAGACTGGCGTCCCGTGCGAACGTGGAACCGTCGTTGTAAATGCCGGTGACGTTGTAGGCCGATGAAAGATCGACCGGCACCGCCCCGGTCAAGATCGCTGTGACGGTGACTGTGCTGGTGATGCGGTGGGACACATTGCCGGAAACGCCGGTGATGGTGACGGTCGCAGTTATGGGAACTGCCGAACCGGCCGCGGTCAGCGTCATCATGCTGGACCCGGCAGTGCTGGCCGGACTGAAGGACGCGGTCACTCCTTGCGGCAGTCCCGATGCGCTCAGATCGACGCTTCCATGGAAACTGCCCCACGGGATCACCATGACCCCAGTGGTGGCACTTCTGCCCTGCGAGATCGACAGATTCGACGAAGATGCCGAGAGCGTGAAGTCGCTCGGCCCGGCATTTGCGGAAGGAAGCACATCGTACAGGGGCTGTGCTGGCTTTACTTCCGGATTCTCATCGGCGACGGAGATGGCCAGAATGCGGATCCTGTCATTGTCCGGCAGTCTGATGGTCGTCGCACCGGACGGCAGATCGACGGCATAGCCGAACAGGTAGGAATAGGAGTAAGCGACGTTCTTGCCCGCGGCGTCGTGATGATGATCGCAGTACCAGGCCAGGTCGGCGCGCTTAATGTAGCCGGGCTTGAGTCCGATCATGTCGCCATAGTCGTCGTTCGAAGTGTCCTTCGAAGTCCACAGCCGGTCATCCCACTGTCCGATGAATCCGCCCCAGTCTTGAATATTGAGCTCGACTTTTCTCGAGCCGATTGCGAACGTGGCTTTCTGATCGCCATCCGACGAGGCCGCGAGTACGTAGACGCGATTGTAGGAACCGTTGGGCAGAGCGATCGTCTGACCCTTGGCGACCAGCGCGTTGGGCACGCCGGTCTTGGCCGGGGCAAGTTGAAAGCGCACGCCGTTGAAGGTGATCTCGACCGGAAGCATCTCGGCGGGCAGCGCATTGCCTTTGCCGTCGAAGCCGGCCTCAGTGCGAGCGCCGTCGTTGCTGGCCGTCGCCAGGTCGTAGGGCAGTGCCACGGGGACGGAGCGCACGCCCGCCGCTTTGGTGGACGCACCGGCCAGCCGGACCGCGAACGTGCGCGGCTGATACGCGCTGAACGAAGTTACCAGCACACCACCAGTCACGGTCGCCGGGCCAACCGGCTGCTCCTGCCCGTTTACTTCTCTGGCTGCCATGATCGGCGCGGCAAACGATACGCGGACGCCGGGTTGAGGGCTGCCATCGAGCTCCACCAGCCGCACGATGATCTCGTCGCTTTCCTCGGCTTTCTTTAGCGCCAGCACCCGAATTCGTGGATTGCTGACATTCAGCAGGGAAAATGTGCGGCCCAGAGCACCTGCGTGCTTTGCAGTTTCGAACGCGATGAGTGGAGCGTTCAATCGTTGCGCTTGCCAGTCGGTTTGCGCGTCGCGCCAGCCGGCGGCATGTCCGGTAAGTCCGTACACAAATTCGTGGTGTCCGATATCTTGCGTGGCCTGGTCGGCATAGCCTCCGGCTATCCCGGGAGTTCGGATGAGTGTGAGGCGGATCGTGTTGTCGGTCGGCTTGTCGGATCCATTCTTGCAATCGGTGAGGATGGTCGCACCGAACTCGCCGCTCATGTCGGTCAGATCGATCCACTGATGGGACGGCACTTCGAATTTCTTCGGATCCGCCGTGGGGCGCTCGATGGTGCCGATGTCCCAGTTATAGGTGGCCATATGGTTCGACGCGGCAAGCGGAAAAGTTGCCTTGAGGTTCGATTCGCGCGTGTTCCAGTCGATGACGTTGCCGAACTCGACGCGTTTTCCTGCGTCGCCCGCCGAAAGCCGGATGGTCTGAATGAATCGCGAGCCGGCCGTTTCGCGCGACACTTCCACCGCCACGCGTGCCGCGCCATCTTCGACAACTCGAACCTGCGCCGGGCCTGCGACGAATGCCTTGGGCGCCGCTTGTTCCTGCTCCCAGTCCATGTTCCATGCGGGCCACTGCGCGGGATTATCGTAGGAGATGGCGAGGCGTGCCGGGGCCGATAGTAGTTCTCTGCCGATGGTCTTGTCGAAGATGCTGGCGACATCGCCATCGGCATTCAGTTTGACGCGGTAATACTGATTCTCGAGTCCCTGGTTCGACACTCGCAACGGCGATTGGGCCTGGGATGCGCTTGCACCGGGCTCGACATCGTAAACGGCGTAGCCCACGGAAGGCATGCTGGCCACGAAGATCACATTGCCGCCTGAAACCTGTGCCGGAACCTCCTTGCCATCCGGACCGGTCACACGAACCGCCTTGGGCACGCCGCCCGGGAAATCAACCTTCGCCTCCACAACATCTTCGCGGGCCAAATTCAGCGGGTTGAATATGACCAGAGGCACTCCCTTGGTTTGGGTGTCCAGTGCCGCGGCGACTCCTTCGGTGGCATTGCTGAGCACGCCGGCGAACTGGTTCATGGCGATCACGTCGTCGTTCCACGCGAACTCGTACGACCTGGGGGTAGCGGTTCCGGCCGCGATGTCGTGGAAGTGTCCGCCCATCTCCAGAGTCCAGGCATCATTCAGGCGCGCCAACGGGTAGGGCCGGGCGCCCAGCCACTCGGCTGTGACCGAGGCCTTTTCCGCGGTGTCGGCCAGCAACTCCTCCTTGCGCAGCCAGCGTTTCTGATAAGCCTGCGAGGTCAGCGAACCCGCAGAGTGATTCGTCAGTTCCATCTCGCCGGTGTAGCGTGGAAGGCCGGCTGCTTGCGCCGGCGTGATATCGAGGAACATCTGGTCCGCTTTCGCGGAAATGACGTGAACGGGGCCATCGCCCACCTTGACCGCAGGCCACTCCGGATGCGATCTCCCAGGAACATCGAATTCACCCGGCGGCGGCAGGCTGATGGTTGCCTTGGTCACAATGGCTTCGAGGCGCTTCACCGATTCCTCCTCGGGGGTTCCGCCAATGTCGCCGGTGCCGTAGTAGTGATAGTCCGCGAAGACGCCGCTCACTTTGCCGTTCTGCGCAACGCGCGCAGCCCAATTGTCCTGGTAGCGATCCAGTTCGCTCTCCTGCCGGGCTCGCGTGAGTGCATCACGCTGGGTTCGCAGAGCGTAGTATTCGTGGAGTTCTTTCGGATCGAGTTTTCCACTGCGGTCCTCCTGCTCCAGCTTTTGTCGCAGTTCCTGCACTTCCTTGCGCAGCTTCTCCAGCGCGGCGTCGGGCGGACCAGGCGGCAGCGGCTGGCTGAGATCGTTCTCGATACTGGAGCCATAGCCTCCGGGATTGAGACCGGCGAGAACGCTCTCGCCGTCGGGTCCGACCCAGACGCCCACATTGAACGGAGTTCCTTCCGGCGTTCTCTCCGGCGACTGCGGGCCTCCGCCCGGAGCCGATGAACCCCACACCAGCTTCTGGGTGGAGAAGCCCTTCACCCCGGAGTGCGCCAGAATGGTCGGCAGGGATGCGGGAAATCCGAAGCAATCCGGCAGCATATATTCGGCGCTGGCCTTGCCGAACTCCCTGCGGAACCAGTTATTGCCGTACAGAATCTGCCGGATAATCGCCTCGGCGCTGGGCGCGTTGACGTCACCTTCTTCCATCGACGAGCCTGCCGGGAACCAGCGGCCCTCGTCAACGTACTTTTTCAGCCTCGCATAATCGGCCGGGAAGTACTCCTTCATGAAGCGATAGCGGTTGGCGCCGCTGAAATTGAAAACATAGTGGGGATACTTGTCGAATAGCTTAAAGTTATCCTCCATGGTCTTGCGGATGTATTCGTCGATGACCTGGGGATACTCCCAACGCCATTCCGTATCGAGGTGGGCATAGCCGACCACGTAAAGGGTCGGCTGCTTGGCGAGGTCGGGTTTCTCGGTGGTTTGCGCACTGGCTGCCGTGAGCAGCGTCAGGCAGGCCATCAGGAGCGCTGCCAAGGTGTTGCAGAATCGTTTCATCGTAACTCTCCCAAGGTTTTTGGCAACTCGTCTAAGTATTTGAGCGATCTACCACCCACACCGGCGAAGAACCAGTACGGGGATTCGCCGTCTCAGTACAGCTTTACTGCTTACTGTTGCAGCAAAGTGATGGCAAGAACGAACGCCTCATGGCTGCGGTCGGTATTCCTCAGCTTAATGCTTTGCACCGTTCTGGTGGGGTCCAGAGCATAGGTATAGGAGTAGAGGTTGCAACTCACGCCGGTGCTGAGCGTGCCGTCGCTGTTTATGCGATAGATCCCCCCCAGCGCGAAGCTCTCGTTCACATTGCTCCCGAAACTACACCAGTCGCTGAACGTCTGACTGAAGCTTTGGGGTGAACCAGTCGTGTATGTAACAGTGACTGTCCCCGTATGACTGCCTTGGACGGCTGTGCCCAGCATGGTCATGGTGGTATAGGCTTTCTGCTGGCCTGAGGGCAGCGTAATGGTCGCGTCGGCACCCCGCAGTCTTACTTCGTCCAAGACGCACGCGCTGGTGCAGTCGGTTGTATTGACGGGCCCGAAGGCGTAGCGGACGCCGTTGATGATTAGCTTTGGGTTGGTGGCCGAGTGCAGGCCCAACTGCTGCGCCGAGTATCCGTCCGCACACCCGTTGGGGAGAGTGCAGTAGTCTCCCCCACCGTCCATGCCACCGGTTGCTGGAAAAGTCACGTTGTTATCGTAGATGCCGGCCACGTCGTATTCAGACGACAGGCTGACCTCGGCCTGCGTGGCCAGGCTCTGCGTCGTCAAAGTGGCGGCCAGCGCCACCACGTCCGGGTTGTTGGGCAAGGTAAAGCTCTTTACGGTCTTGGCGCTGTTCAAGACAAAGATGTAGCCGTACAGGCTGACGGGGCCGGGGCTCTGGGCACCCTCATAATTGGCATAGGGCATCACCACCGCGAAAGATTCCCCATCGTTGTATGCCGGGCTAAACCAATTGCTGAAGCTCTGGGTGAACTGGGTGGTGGAGTTGTCGCTATAGGTCACGGTGATGGTCTGCGCCAACGGCGCGGTTATGATGCCGGTGGCCAGCAGTTGCAATGTGCTGAACCGGTCCGTCGGCAACGCGATGGTTTGACCGGTGCCAGCGACAGCGTCTAGTTTATTCGCGGGACCAAAATTGAATTGGACGCCATTGAGGATTCGATTCGGCGTCAACAGGTTCGACGAGTACGCGTAACCGACGCCGTCCAGACCCTTGGTGAAGTGTTTGCCGTCGGTGTAGATGCCCTTCCGGTTGTATGCCGAGCACAAGTCCACTGGTGTTCCGGAGCCATTCGTGCCAGTGGCTGCGCTCACCGCCAGACTGACTGAGGATAGGTTTTGCGTGAGATTGCCCGAGGTACCAGTGACGGTCAGAGGCACGCCCAGTCCGGTCGGCGTCGTGCTGCGAGCCGTGAGCGTGAGGGTGCTCGTAGTGGTGGTTTTGCTGGGTTTGAAAGACGCTCTCACGCCGCTGGGCAGGCCCTTTACGGGGGAAAAGGCCACGCGGCTGTCAAAGCCGTTCTGGGGCGTCACTGTCGCCGTGAAGGTCGCAGTCGCGTCCTGATTGATGTAAAGGCTGTTCGGTGTCGCTGAAAGCGAAAAAGTCGGCAACGCAAGCGTCAGATAGGCCGGCTGCGTCATGACTCCGCTGGCGCTGGTGCCGGTGACAACCAGCGTGAGATTCCCGCCGGGAGCGGAGCTGGTTGTGGAGATACTCAACGTTGAGGTGCCTGAGCCCGTGATCGAAGTCGGACTGAGGCTTGCCGTCACGCCCTCCGGTGAACCGAGGATGTTCGCCGATAGATCGACGGTCCCGCTGAAGCCATTCCCCGATGTGAGTTGAATCTTGCTGGTCGCGCCTGTTGAGCCCGGCGGCACGGTCACAGTCGCCGGCGATGCTGACAAGGCGAAGTAAGGACTGGATGACGCCGGCGTCAAGTCGTTGATCAGACTTTGTCCATTGGGGCTGCCCCAGCCGGTCACGAGATCGTAGCCGACGACATCGCTGTAGGAGGTATACGTTCCACCCCCGGCGTTGGGGTTATCCCCGACGGTAATGTCGTGGAAGTCACCGTCATAGTTGGATCCCGTACCGACCGCATAAATGAGGGGGTTGAGGAAGCCGACAGGGGGCTCGTTGTTGTTGGCCGCCTGTTCATTGACCAGCGCCATAAAGCCTGCCCACTTCGGTGCGGAAAGGCTGGTCCCGCCTAATCCTCCCATCACTGACCCGCCCGAGACCCAGTAGTTGTTACAATCTGCGTTCGAAGCCACATCGGGGACATTGCGATAAGTGGTGGAACCCTGGTTGGACGTAGTGATGACGCCCGGAAGCTGCTGGTAGCTGGGGATGGCAAAATAGTCGGTGCCAATTCCGCCGCCGCTGCCCGTGCCAGGGCCGCCGCATTGCATATTGTCGCCTCCCCAGCCGATTTCGGATTGCCAGGGGCCGCCCGCGCCGTTGGTTGTGAGTTGAGTTCCACCCGCCGCAGTGATATACGGATCATCCGCTGGGTAGTACGTTGGGTTGACGCTTGGGTCATAGGCGCCGCTGTCGTCGGAGGCCGCGAACAAATTCTGCCCCTGTGCCGCAAATTCCTGGAAGATGGGATCGTCCATGGTGTTGTCGGGCGGCAGCCAGCCATAGGAAACAGACATTTGCTTGGCGATATTATCCGCGGCCATTTGGTTGAAGATGTCCACATCGCTGTTGCCCCCGTACACGATCACTGCCGAGGCGCCTGGGGCCATCGAGATCGCCTGCACAATGTCATTAGCCGTTTCCCCGTCACCCGAGCAGTTAGCGCCGCAGTTTTCAACGACCCCATCCAGCAGCACGTTGGCGATGGGGACGTTGAGCGGCTGACCGAGGCTGCTGAAGTAGAGCTGAACATCGCTGACGTTGTAGGTTTGAAATTCAAACAGTCCGATCGACTGGCCCGCCCCGGTGAGCGCGGTTCCACCGTAATAAGCCGCTCTCATATCGCTGCCCAGGAATTGACCGCCCGGACCTGAGCCGGTCTGCTCGCTTCTAACTGTTTCCCCCGCCTTGCGATACCGCAGCATGGGCTGCGGCTGAGAGAAGTCGTCCAAACCTTCGATGTGCCAAAGCTGCAGACCCAAATCAACCGCGGGTTCTCGATTTACCGCATAAAACGTGCGTTTCTCAGTCGGATGTTTGTAAACGCCCATGGTCAGATGGAAAACCCGGTTGATGTCAGCTACGGCAGCCGTGACGTCGATGACCATACGATTCGGCGTGGTGCGGGTTACCGTCATGCCATTCGCTTCAACGAAATGGACTACAGCGTCATAATCCGCCTGGGTCGGTCCAAATCTCTCGGTGAACTGCTGCACCGAAAGATACTGACGGTAAGAAGGGCTTTGGGGATCGTAGAGTTGGCGTAGCCGATCGTTCAGTTCCGCCTGGTTGCGGAGCGGCAGCATGACCGCAAGTTGCAAGCGTTGGGTTGGGGGAAGCACACCTACGAGCGGCGCCTGCCCATTCACCACCGCCTGGCGCACATGGCTGGTCAATAGGCGCTGCTGCGCTTGAACCGAGGAAGTTACTGTCAAAGATAGCGCTGCGCACGCCGCCGCTAACCGCAACCAGGCGCGGAAGCTATTTCTTGGGATCATGGTTCCTCCTCCCTTTATTCTTTTCTGTCCTTATCCCGAAGCGAGGGAGCCGTTTTATTCAGAGTCTCAGGGACACTGCTTCCTCACCGCACTGTCTGGCGAACCACAACCCGCAAGTTTTCAATGCCCCTAAAAAAGGAACTTGAGCGCGACCTGCATTCTCCTTGGGAAATTCAGCTGATTCGTGGTATCGATGTTTCCATAGCCGGTGCATTCCGGAGCACCATTCGGTGTAGGGCTGCAGGTGGGAACATCGCTGGGAGTGGTGTCGGGTCCGTTGTAAAGGCGATTATTGAACACGTTGAACACATCCCACCGCAACTCAAGCCGCTTCGATTCCGTGATGGGAAAATTCTTTGCCAGCGTCAGATCGAGGTTGGGGATCGAGGGGTTGCGCACGCCCGAGTAGAAGTCTCTCAAGTAGCCGATTCCCCACGGCGAAACTGCGGAATCGTAGACCCACGCCGTTGGAATCCCCTGCGCAGGACAGCCGGGCGTCCCGGCGCTGCAGCCCAGCGGGAAGCCGTCATTGTTCCACACCCATTGCGTGTAGGCGGGCCCGCCCGCGGGCTTAAGCGAGTGGCTGGAAACATAATTCCATCCGCTGGTCGACGGCAGCCTTACCGGGTTGCCCGTGCTGTATGCGAATATCCCACTTAAGCTCCAGTTATTCACGACATAGCCGAGCCCGGCCGGGGGACTTGCCAACAGAGACTTGCCTTTCCCGAATGGCAATTCCCAGGTTGCCGTCGTGGCCAGCATGTGCGTGCGATCGTAGTCTGAAACCTCGTGGGTGGGATTGGGGAACTGCCATGGCCACTCTCCGGCGCTATAGGGGTTATCGCCATAGCCGTTGGCCGGGCCAACCCCGTTGTAGCTCGTGGCCTGCATAGTCTTCGAGTAGGTGTAGGAGACATTGAAGGTCAATCCATTTCCTGCCCGCTTGGTGAGCTTCACTTCCAGGGCGTTGTACCAGGTTTTGCCAAGCGGATCATTGTATTCGTATAACCCACCCGAGCAGTACTGGCTGAGAGAGGCCAGCAGATAGATGGCCGGGATCGTTGCTTCGGATGCACAACCAGTATTAGCAAAAGCCGGCACTACAGAGGGATTGGCATAAGGGTTCGGCACTTGCGTTTGCCAGCTATCGGTGCCGGTCGCCTGGTCTTGGGCGATGTGTTGTTGCAACTGCGCCAGCGTAGCAAAGTTGTTGACGGTGTTGTAGACACGAAGACGGCTGGCGAAATTGCCCGAATAGCGAGCGTCCAGCACCAGACCTTGGCTCAGTTCCCGCTGAATCCCCAGCGACATAATCATGGTTTTGGGAATTTTCCGACCCGGGAAATCTATGGCCCAACCATTGCCAATGCTCGTAAGCAGACCGAGCGTGGTGGTCTGCGGATGGATCACACCCGAATACGGAGTGCCGCTCGCGAAGGAGTAGCCGTTGTAATCGGCGCCATAGCCGGGAGCGTTGGGAAGAGCTCCGAAATCGACCGATGAAATATAATTCGTGCTCGCCGTGTAGCCGTATGTTGTTCCGCCTTCCAAGCCGCCACCAAACATGTATCCCCAGCCGCCGCGGACTACCGTCTTGGGGTTCAAGGAAAAGGCGAACCCGACTCGAGGCGCAATGTTCGACCAGTCGGTGTTATATCCATCCCGCGACTGGCCGTTAATGCCGGCATATTGGATGCCGCCGAGGACCGTGGTGAGGCTCGCCGGATTAATGCCCGCTGCCGTCCACGCAGCCTGGTTCGCTGTGCTCGCCACGTTTGCCTCATAGGTCGGATCGCTGCTGACAGGGTTGACGCAAGTGAAGCAGACCCCACGGTTCAAGGCGTTGTGGCGTTCCCGCAGGCCTCGCTGCACGTCGTACCGTATGCCCAGATTCAGGGTGAGCCGATGAGTCACTTTCCAGTCGTCCTGCGCGTAGAGGGCCCACGCCGGTTGGCCCTCCATGATGGTGTAGTTGTAATCAACGTGACCGCCATCAGGGTAGCCCAGCAGCATGTCGGCTAAACCCAGCCCGTTGGGCGACGGCGTTGGGGCTCCGGTCGGAGCCGTGCTGCCGCAGTTATAGAGAACACCAGCGACAGTAATCGGAGGCCAGCAGTTGGAGTTGGGGCCGTTGTACTGCGTTGCGGCAGAGGCAAAATTGAATTGCCCGTTGGCGTTGCCCACCGACTGCGGATCGCCGTATTGGAACTCCGCATACACGCCTCCAAAGTGGATGCTATGAGCTCCTTTGGTCTTGGTGAAGTCGGCGTCCAGAATGACATTGGTCGTCGCGTCATTGGTTATGGCGTTGCCGATGAGGTTGTCGAAGCCTCCTACTCCGCTCGTGCCAGCGTTGCCCACGCTGTTGATCTCCGGCAAGTCCTTGAAGGTCGTAGTGGGTATGTCCGGCATGCTGAAGCCGGCGCCGAAGAACGTACTGGCGTTCACCGCCGCGCCGAAGTCTCCGTCCGGGGAATGATCGGCAAAACGGGAGAAGGAGACTTTGAAGTCTGCCAGAAAAGTTGGCGAGAACATGTGGGTCATGTCCTGTGCCGCGGTCCAGCTCTTTCTCGTGTGATCCACGTTGCCATTCTCGGCGAGTCCAAGCAATCCGTTCGTGCTTCGGTTCTCACTACCGGGTTGGAATTCAAAAAAGCTGTACCACTTGGTTTTGTCGCTGGTGTTGTAATCCACCCGGACCATGTATTGGTTGTAGGAATAGATATCGGGGGTGTTGGCGAAGTAATTGTTGGTGAGCGAATTCTGCCGCCCGGGAACGTTCGGCAAAGGGTAAAGCGTCAGCAACTTGAGTGCGTATTGGTTCATCTCACTGGCCGGCATCGTGTCATTGGGAAATTCGCTGCGAACCAGATCGTTCGGGCTGTTGCAAGTGTCTACTCCGGCCAAGCCTTGCTCAGCCTTGGGTTCCTTGCAGGTCGTGGTCGAGGGGTCAAAAACGGCAACGCCGTTAGGGAAGTCCTGAGGATCGTTTTGCTGAATCAGTCCAAAGTTCACCCCGGAATTGCTGTTATAGCCTGGGCGTAAGTACGCCGGAGGCACTGCCGTCAGAACGTTACCGGCGATGGATTCGCGGTAACCCTCATAGCTGCCGAAGAAAAAGAGCTTGTTCTTGATGATGGGCCCGCCGAAGGTTCCGCCGAATTGGTTTTGCGTCATGCCTTGGCGAGGGATAGAACGGTCGATGTTCTGGACAAAGTTGGCGTTGAAAAGGGCGCCTTCATAAAACTCAAAGAGATCCCCGTGAAACCGGTTGGTGCCGTTCTTGGTGACGATGTTGATCGTACCGCCTCCGGTGCGGCTGTAACGGGCGTCGTAGGTAGAAGCCATGACGTTGACTTCCTGAATCGCATCCACGTTCGGAGCAACGTTCCAGGCCCCGGCATTCTGGTTGTTGTAGGTGGTCTGCTGGGTAATGTTGGTGCCGTCCAGCGTGAACTGGTTGTATCCGCCTAAAGCGCCGGTAAAGTTGCCAGTCGGGGCACCGCCGCCGATGATGTAGGCATTTGTGTTGTCCCAGCCGCGGGTTCCGGAATATCCGCCGGGGCCAAATGTGGTTTGAGTGAATTGAGAGCCCGGCGTGGTGCCGATCAGCATGTAGACCTGGCGGCCGTCGAGCGGCATCCCGGTGACGGTCTTCTCATCCAGGATTGTGCCGCCCGATCCATTGGCCGTTTCGATCATGGGCGGCGCTGCCGTCACTTCCACGGTTTCGTGGAACGCGCCCACTTCCAGTTTGAAATCCTGCCCGAAGTACTTGCCCGCCAGCAGTTCGACTTTGTCCTGCACCGCAGTCTTGAACCCAGCGGCGGTGGCCTTCACCGTATAGGTGCCGGGCACCACGTACGGAATGTAGTAGACGCCGGCGTTGCTGGTCTGGGCCGTGTAGGTTGATTTCGTGTCATTGTTGATGGCGGTGACGGCGGCCCCGACCACGGCTCTCCCGTCAGGGTCGGTGACGTCTCCGGTCAAAATGGCGCGAAATTCCTGGGCCAGCGAGCGCTCCGAAGACGCGAGCAGCATAAGGCAGGCCGCTAATCCGAGAGCAATCCTGAAGCGGTACATCCAGCCACGATCGCAATGGTTAGAGTTCGGCAGAGCGTTCATAGAGACCTCCTCAAGATTTCGGGATGCTTAGAGATTTCGGGATGCGTGTCGGTCGAAACTGCAAAGCGCGACAGGGCGTAGCCGGAGTCGGGTAAACACGGGGAGAATGGGTCATGCGCACCGTGCGCAAGTGTTGCTTGAGCCATCATTTGGCGGCAAAGTCTGCGCTCGTAGGCCGCGCCAGTCAATGCACCGGGATGTTATCTGTACATTCCCCGCTATCCGGTTGATCAGAAAGCGGTTAGAAATAGTTGTGGCGGGTGTCACAGGCCCAGTTTCAGGCGGTTTTCGTCTCGCGCCATGAAGGCAGCCTGGCAGGAGAGGGAAGCGCAGGCGGTTATTCACCCATCATGTTACCAGTTTCGCCGAATCGGGTGGGCCTCGGTATTGAAGACGACTTGGGTCAAGTCCAACGTCGCGGGCGGGGCAAAGAGCAGGTAGAGATACTTCAAGGTTTCCGCCAGGAAATAGCTCTCCATCTCATCCTTCTTTTCCTTCGTTTCCACGTTCTTCAGCGCGGCGTAGGCGATGTCGGTGCGGCAATATTTCACCAGGCTGTCCAAGAACGTGTGCCCCATGTCGAGATAGCGGGAATCATTGGTAAAGCGATAAAGGTAAAAAGCCGATTCGATGATCTCAGGTTGGAGCGGATATCCGTCGTAAGCAATCTTCATCCTGGAATAGTCCAACTCCTGCGGCTCGACCCCAAAGGTGGTCCACATTTTGTAACAGGATTCTTCCAGCCGGCGGGCGCGGTCGAGATCGCCGGATAGAGCGAGAGTGCCGGGAAAGAACGCATCCAGCGAACCAAAAATCGTCCCCACACGCACGCCCGTATTCATGTTTACTTCGCCGTACCAGAGTCCAGCCGGGCCATCGTCGGCTACATACTTGTTCACCGCCTCGATGCTTGAGCGCCACATCCGTTCACAGTCGCTGTCGCCAAACAGCAACCAGCACTTCAGCAGATACTCGTAATAGGAATCGATTCCCCCGCCGATGAAGCTGGTGGAGTCAGTCCAGGCGCCGGTTCTGATGTTGATTCCCGCTCCGACCAATCCGATCGAGGATCTGCGATTGTAAAGTTCGACTACTGCGCGCTTAGCCTTGTCATAGTAGGCTGGGTTCCCGGTCAATTTGCTCAAGGCGCCAAACTCCACCAGAAGCGTGCCAACCTCGGCTGGATTGGTTTGTTCGCCCCGAACTGCGCCGCTCCTCAGGTTCACGTTCACGTAAGGCATGCCGGTAGGAGAATTGAAAACCGGTAGCAGCCGGCTTCCGAGATCCTGCGCTAACTCCAGCAGGCGCTTATCGCCACTGAGTTGATAGCTGCTGAGCAGGCCGCCCAACACCCGGATCGTGATCTCGAAGTTTTTTACGTAGATATCGCGATCGAAAGTCAAGTTGTGGACGATGAATTCCCGAGTATTTGCCGCCTCGGCGTTAAGCCCCATCAGGATCATCGTGTCCAGCGCGTCCACCTGCGTCAGGCAAAGAGGTGCGCTATACCAGTCGTGATAGCTCTTGCTCAAGGGCCTGAGCTGATCATGTCCCCAGGCAAATTGTTTGTAGCCGTTCCAGGCGTGCAGAAACTCCTGGCGCACGCGGTCGGCCATGGCCTGGTCGCCGCCGGAGCGAACCGGCTTTTGCGGCGGCACAACCGGTTTGGCTGCTGTCGACAGCCATCGCGGAGTTGCTAAAGGGATGCTTCCCAGGCCGCCAAGTCCGATTGTGCGCAAGAAGTGGCGCCGGGAAAACGGGGACGATCTGATTTGGGATGGAGTGGGCAGCATAGCAATCTCTGGAGGCCGGGGGATGGCGAGTCAGTTTTCCGGCTTCTGGCTGAGGATGTCAATGCACTCGGATGTCATCTGCGTGCCCCCGTCTATGTGATTGATGCCACGGTATTTGTGGAATCTTATTCCCGGCCGTCTGGGGTGGACGGATTCCCCCAATTTCTTTTCTGCCCACCGTGAAGGGAATTCTTGATAGACGACGGTACTACGTGCTAACTTCGCGGCATCGAGTGAACCACCCGTCCGGCGCCCGCTATGGAAGCTGTCTCTCCAACTCAGGCTCACCGCACGCTACGCTTCGGCGTTTTTGAGGTGGATCTTCGCACTGCAGAACTGCGCAAGCACGGGGTTCGAATCCGGCTGGAAGAACAACCCTTTCATATTCTGGCTCTTTTGCTGGAGTCCCCCGGCGAGCTGGTGACGCGGGAGGACCTTCGCCGGAAACTCTGGTCGGCCGATACGTTTGTAGATTTCGACCGCAGTCTCAACAAGTCCATGAGCAAGCTGCGCCTGGCGCTGGGGGATTCCTCAGAGAACCCACGCTTTATTGAGACCCTGCACCGGCGTGGGTACCGCTTTATCGCACCGGTTCATGATCATGATGAAAATGGCGTAAGGCCGGCGGCGGCGCACGCATCAGATCCCGATCTGCAGCCACCGCGGCAGGAGGCGGCGACAACGCCAAGCCTGGCTCAAGCCGGTGCGCGCGCCCGGTGGTGGCTGAGTTGGCAGGCAATGGTTGTGGTCTCAGTGCTGAGCGTTGCTGTGGCTGCAGCTTATTATTTCCTTCCGCGACCAAACGCATCCGTGGCGCCTGTGGTGATACCTCGCCGCTCGGTGGCGGTTCTCGGTTTCAGGAACCTGTCGGGGCGCTCGGACCAGGCCTGGATTTCAACCGCCCTCTCGGATTGGCTGACCACCGAACTCTCGGCCGGCGAACAGCTGCGCACCGTGCCCGAAGAGAGCGTGGCGCGGAGCAGAATTGAGCTCTCTCTTCCGGATGTCGACAGCCTGGAAAAAGACAGTCTGGCCAAGATCGGCAAGAACCTCAACGCGGATTACGTGGTCGTCGGCTCGTACGCCAGTCTCGGGAAGGATTCCGGAGATCAGGTGCGCATGGACCTCTTGCTGCAAAGCACTCGCGATGGCGAAACCATGGCCGCCATGTCGGAGACCGGAACTGAGGCTCATCTCTTCGATCTGGTTTCACGCGCTGGCGAACAGTTACGCGCCAAGCTTGGGGTTCAGGCGGTCACACGCCGGGAGGCAGCCGAAGTTGCGGTGGCGTTGCCCTCGAACCACGACGCCGCGCGTCTCTACTCGGAGGGATTGGCCAAGCTGCGGGTGTTTGATGCCCTGGCGGCCCGCGACTCTTTGCAGAAGGCGGTCGCTTTCGAACCGGATTACGCCCCGTCCCATTCTGCATTAGCCACAGCCTGGGCCACCCTAGGTTACGACGAAAACGCCAGAACAGAAGCCAGACGAGCCTTCGAACTTTCGGCCAACCTGCCACGGGCCGAGCGTCTGCTGGTGGAGGGGCGTTACCAGGAGATGTCGAAGAATTGGGAGAAGGCAATCGACACCTACCGGGCGCTCTTCGCGTTTTTCCCCGACAGCCTGGACTACGGGTTGGCCTTGGCTCAGGCGCAGGTCAGTGCCGGCAAGGGGAAAGATGCGCTCGAAACCGTGGAAGCTTTGCAGAAACTGCCGCCTCCGCTGAACGACGATCCGCGCATTGACCTCGCCGAGGCGCGCGCGGCCGAATCTCTTGGAGACTACAAGCGGGATGAAGCCTCGTGTGTACGGGCTGCCGCGAAAGCGCAAGCTTCGGGAGCATCCATCCTGTTTGCGGAGGCTCGCACAGACGAGGCCTGGGCGCTTTCCAATCTTGGCCAGTCGGATGAAGCCATTCGCGCAGCCGCCGAAAGCAAGCAGATCTACGAGGCAACGCACGACCAGAGAGGAGTTGCCAGAGCCATCAACTTCAGCGGAATTGCGTTGGAAAACAAGGGCGATACGGTGGGGGCCAAGCGAATGTATGAGCAAGCTCTCGCTACTTTCCGCCAGATTGGAAACAAGCTGGGCGTGGCCAACGAACTGGATGATCTGGGCGACGTTTTGCTTGCCTTGGGCGATCTGAAGGGCGCGCGCCAGAAGTACGAAGAATCCATGGCCGCAGACCAGGAAATCGAGAACCCTGACGGAATCGCGCTGGCCGAAGGTGCGCTCGGAGTGGTGTTGCTTGCCACCGGAGACCACGAAGCGGCAAAGAAGGCCGATCAGGAATCGGTCGACCTGTGTCGTCGCATCGGCGACCGGGAAAAGGCAGCCATCGGCCTGGCCGGATTGGGGAACGCGGTCCGGATGGAAGGCAGCCTGGAACAAGCCCGTAAGTACGAGTTGGAAGCGGTTGCCATTTTTGATGAGATCGGGGATAAGCAAAGTTCCAATCGCTTTCAACTGGATCTGGCGGAACTCGCCATCGATGAACACGACGCTGCTTCTGCCGAGGCCATCGCCAGCCGGGTGGCTGGCGAATTCGCCAGAGAGAACGCGCTCCGCGATGAGTCCCTGGCAAACGCGGTTTTATCCCGGGCCTTGCTCGAACAAGGGAAAACTGACGACGCCAAAAAGGCCATCGATCAAGCCCAGGGTCTCGCGGAGAAGTATCATGACCGCGAAGTCGAATTTTTCGTCGCGGTAACTGCGGCCCGGGTACGTGCAGCTGCCAACACCCCAGCCGCCAGAACTGCCGCCGCTACTCGTCTGCAGCGGGTTATCGCCGAAGCTACCAGAACTGGATTCGTGACCAACGCGCTTGAGGCACGCCTGGCGCTGGCTGAGATCGAGATGATATCAGGCAACCGATCCAGTGGCTTCGCCCATCTGGAATCCTTGCGCAAAGAGGCAAGCGATCGCGGTCTCGGACTGATTGCCCAACAGGCGGCGGCTGTAATGAAACGTAGTTCCTAGGGCACGCCGATGGGCCGTTTCGGCCAGACGGAAGAGTTGATCGGCGCAGCCACCTATCTCGCTTCCGATAGCAGCTTTATTCGTAACAGGGCAGGTTCTTGTTGTCGATGGGGGCTTCTTGGCAAGCGGTGTGAACCAATCGACGCATTGCGCTCCCGGCCGCGGCTGGTGAGCAACTGCGCAGTGCCGAATAGCAAGTGAACTATGTTAGCGTCCACGGCCAGACTCTCGGGCCGGTCGCTGTTTGGATCATGCCGTCAGGAACTGGTCGTTGACCTCCTGTGTGGCACTTGGTGTAACTCACTTTGTTATCAATAGCTGGCGGAGAGGGAGGGATTCGAACCCCCGATACCCGTTAAGGTATGTCCGCTTTCGAGGCGGATCGTTTCAACCGCTCACGCACCTCTCCGCGACAAAACAGTTGCAGTGGTCAGTAAAGGCAGATTCCTCGCTGCGCTCGGAATGACCATTGTTGCCCATCCTGAGGAAGGATTAGATCCTTCGCTGCGCTCAGGATTTCGGCAGCGGGCTTCCGCTGCGCTCACGCCCGCGAAGCGCCTCAATTTCAACCGCTCACGCGCCTCTCCGCGCCCGGACAAAAGTCAGTGGCCAGTTGTCAGTGATCAGTTGCCAGTGAAACCAGATTCCTCGCTGCGCTCGGAATGACAACGGCTAAGACACGCCAACGACGAACGACCAGCGACTAACGACGATTTCTAAAGAACGCCTGCAGCATTTCCGCGCTGCGTCCGGCCAGCACTCCACCGCGAACCTCTACCTTATGGTTCAGTTGCGGATGATTCAAGAGTTGCAGCACCGACCGCACCGCCCCGGCCTTCGGATCGTCCGCACCATAAACCAGGCGCCTGATCCGCGCATGCAGCAATGCGCCAGCACACATGGCGCACGGCTCAATTGTAGCAAACAGTTCGCAGTCTCCCAGGCGATGGTTACCAACGGTTGCACCGGCTTCGCGCAGGGCGACGATCTCGGCGTGAGCCGTGGGATCGGAGCCGGTGATGTTCAGGTTCCATCCCCGGCCCACGATGCGACCCTCGCAAACAACCACCGCGCCGACCGGGACTTCTCCCGCCTCGAGCGCACGCTGGGCGCAACGCAGGGCCTCTTCCATCCAGAGTTCGTCGAGGGTGGTCTTAGGTCTTGGGTGTTGGGTGTTTTGACCGGCGGCGGCCGGCTTTCGTTTCGGCACAGACAGTGACTCCGCTTGCATTTTAGCGGGTTTCGGTCACCGGAACTATTTCGGGAGTTTCAGGACGCGAGGTCGCCGGGCGCAAGAGGTGGAGCCCGACCTTGATCAGATCACGTGCAGCACCGTGCGCACTACCTCGGGCACGACCGCGCGCGCCACCGCCGGAACCACGATCCTGACGACCGGGTAGGCAATGACGACTGCTGGCGCAACGAGGAGCAGCCAGATTCTCATCGGCAAGTTGGTGAGATAGGCTCTCATGGCACCCTCATGGCTGTAGATACGGATGAAACGTGGAGAAAGTTCCCAGCGAGGACCGATGGCGATGAACCACAGAGGACACAGGGGACACGGAGAAAACGGCCTTATTGTTGAGACGCTTTGAGGCGTGGTCCGGTAGTGACTGAATCCGATTCCTAGCTCTGCCGAGGCGTCATTCCGAAACCTGACGCTATTCAGCCGGGTGAGAGCCTGCCTGAAAGGCGGCTTCGCTCAGGACGAGGCCATCGGAGAAGAATCGTCAAAGTTTGGCCACTACCCACAGCCCCAGTTCAGCGCAGCCTTTGGGGAAGATGAGTTCAATGGTATTCTAGTTTCGTTATGGGCATGCCAAACTTGCTGCGGAAAGTTTTTCTGCTGGACCTGGTGCAGGGGCTGAAGATCACCTTCCGCTACCAGGATCCGAAGGAAATTTGCACGGAGCAGTATCCGCTGGAACGGCCGCAAGTGGCGGAGCGTTACCGCGGGGCGCCGCGGCTGAACGTCAACCCTGACACCGACGAGACCATGTGCATTGCCTGCGACCTGTGCGCGCTGGCCTGCCCAGAACACCTGATCGTGGTCTCGAGTGAACGCAACGAAAAGACCCGCCGCAAGGAACTCACCAACTTCACCTACGACCTGAGCCGCTGCATGTTCTGCGGTCTGTGCGAAGACGCCTGTCCCACCGACGCGCTGGAACTGACCCAGGACTTTGAGCTGGCCAGCTATTCACGCCAAGGCTGGATCTGGGACCGCGAGACCCTGGAAAAAGGCCCGCAGCCGACGCAATATCAGAAATAGCCGAGCGCTGCGACCGGCGGAATTTCCGATTTTCAATTTTCGATTGCCGATTGAGAGCCACACCGTCGCGGTTCGTTCAATCGCAAATCGGCAATCGTCAATTGGAAATTATTCCGGCTGTTGTTGCGTCATGCAGTGCATCGCACCCAGTCCCCAGATGAAATCTCCGGAGTAAATGGGAACGATCTCGCGCTTGGGGAACAGCTGCGCCAGGGTGTTGAGCGCAATGCGGTCGTTGGGACGATTGAAGACCGGAACGAGCACGACTCCGTTGGCGATGTAAAAGTTGGCGTAGCTAGCGGGCAGACGGCGGCCTTCAAAGACGACAGGCTGGGGCATCGGGATTTCGACAACCGTCAACTGTCTGCCGTCCTGATTGCGGGCGGATTCGAGGCGACGCAGGTTGGCGAGCAGCGGAGCGTGATTCGCGTCTTTGGAATTATGCTCGACCATGGTTACGACCGTGTCTGTGGAGACGAAGCGGGTGAGGTCGTCGACGTGGCCGTGGGTGTCGTCGCCCACGATGCCGCGTCCGAGCCAGATAGTGTGGGTGCAGCCGAGGTAATCGGCGAAGGCCTTTTCGTAGTGGACCCGCGTCATGTGCGGATTGCGCTCCTGCACCTTACTGAGCAGGCATTCTTCGGTGGTGAGGAGGGTTCCGGCTCCGTTGACGTCGATCGAACCGCCTTCGAGGACAATGCGCGCGCCGCCGGAAGTGGGAACGGTTTCATGTGGGTGCCCCATCCTTCGCGATTTTCGAAGGGTGGGAATGGCGGTGTGGATCATCAGACTGCCGATTTTGTCATCGTGCCGCCAGTTGGAGTATTTCGCCCAGCCATTAAAGCGAAACTTGAGGGCAATATGGGAAGGGCACGAGTTTACTCGTGCCGTTAAGCGCGGCAATTGAGGCTGGGCTTTAGCCCCTGAGGGACGATCTTCATGTTGGGACAGCTGCCGGGCCTCCGGCCCGGCCGGACGGCCGAGGGCGGCCGTCCCCACATGGCCATGCTTCAGAAAGATGCATCCTGAGTCGCGCAGCCAAACGCGGTTGGTGGGCCAGCGGTGGAAGCGCACGCTGGCGGAGAAAGCGTCGGCGCGCTCGAGGACTCTGCGGGCCTGTCTCGCGGCGGCGGCATTCTGAACGATCAACTCGACGCGCTCATGCTTCGCCAGATGGCGGATGATCTCGGCGTAGACCCATGGAACCGGCTCGAACTTTCCCGGCCAGTCTTCGCGGTAGTGGGGCCAGGCCAGCCATGTGGCGGCATGAGGCTCCCACTCGGCGGGCATGCGGTAGCCGAGCGCTGCCGGAGTGACAGTTAAAGTGTTGCTTGAATGTTGATGGAGAAGTTTGGCCACAGCGGATTTGTCCTAGTCCAGCAGGCGACTGGTGATGTCCGCGTAGCTGTCGATTCTCCGGTCACGCAGGAAAGGCCAGTTGCGGCGGATTTCTTCCAGCGCCTTCAAATCCACGTCACCCACCAGGATTTCTTCGCGATCATGCGAGGCCTCGGCCAGCACGCGGCCAAACGGATCGCAGAAAAACGAGCCGCCCCAGAACTCGAGTCCGTGGCCGGGCGCGGATTTGCCGCGGACATTGCCGGTTTCGAAGCCGACGCGGTTCACGACGGTAACATAGACTCCGTTGGCGATGGCGTGCGCGCGCTGGATAGTCCGCCAGGCGTCGTGCTGCGCCGCGCCGAATTCGGCCTTCTCAGCCGGATGCCAGCCGATCGCCGTCGGATAAAAAAGCACATGCGCGCCTTGCAGCGCCGTTAGTCGCGCGCCTTCCGGATACCACTGATCCCAGCAGACCAGCGTGCCCAAGCGGCCGGCGCTGGTGTCGAGGGCGCGGAAGCCGAGATCGCCGGGCGTGAAGTAGAACTTCTCGTAATAGAGGGGGTCGTCGGGGATGTGCATCTTGCGGTAAAGCCCGCGCAGGGAACCGTCGCTGTCAAACGTGGCGGCGGTATTGTGATAGACCCCCGCAGCGCGCTTTTCGAAAAGTGAGGCGATGAGCACGATTCCGTTGCTGCGCGCCGCGGCCGAGAGTTTCTCCGACGTGGGACCCGGAATGGTCTCGGCCAGATCGAACAGGGAATGATCTTCCCGCTGGCAGAAATACTGCGTCGCAAAAAGTTCGGGCAGGCAAACCACGCGGGCGCCGCGGCCGGCGGCGTCCGCAACGCGGCTGAGGGCTTTTTCAAGATTCTGTTCCGGCTCCGGGCCGCAGGACATCTGGATCAGGGCCACGCGAAACTTTTCTGGGGGCACGCGTTCCGACCTCCGCGAACAATATAGCACTCGTAGCAGACGTCGGACCTCAGACCTCAGAGCTCGCGCGTCAGACCTCGGACTGCGGACCTCAGACAAGTCGGCGATGGCTTGCTTTTCCGGATTCCGGATGAAAAGTTTTTCACATTTGCCGGCGGCCCAATTCGAGGTACAATCCTTGCCGCTTGTGCCTAGAAGGCACTTCGCGTAGCAATCGATTGAAGACGAAAGATCAGAACCCAAAAGGAGAAGGCATGCTTCGAAGATTGAGTGCATCCTTGCTATCAGCCGTCGCGCTGGTATCGTTCTTGGATGTCGTTTGTGGTGCGCAGTCGTCGCCACTCTGGACGCATCACGTGCGTGAAGCGACGCTCAACGGAGAAGCGCGGTCGCTCGGGCGTCTTCCCGCGACTGAGCCTATGCGGCTTGTCCTGGTTCTTCCACTCCGCAGGCAGGTCGCGTTAGAGCGCTTCCTGAAGGAACTCTACGATCCCTCCAGCCCGTCTTACCGGCACTTCCTGACGGTCGAGGAGTTCACGGCGAGGTTCGGTCCCAGCCAGGAGGATTACGATGCCGTGATTCGTTTCGCGGAAACGCACGGCTTGACGGTTGTAGGCACGTCCCGCAACCACGTGAACCTGGATGTCACGGGGTCGGTGTCGAGCATTGAAGAAGCCTTTCATCTGACCCTGGGCGTTTACCAGCACCCCACGGAAAACCGCTTCTTCTATGCTCCAGATCGGGAGCCCACGCCGGATCTGGCGGTGCGGCTATGGCACATCTCGGGACTGGATAACTATTCGATCCCGCGTCCGGCTCTGATGCGCAGAGAAGAGGGCCAAGATTCGAAGCCCGCCGCTACGACTGGCTCCGGCCCGAGCGCTTCGTTCCTCGGCAGCGACATGAGGGCGGCGTACTACGGTGGCTCCCTCACCGGCAGCGGGCAGTCGCTCGGTCTGCTGGAGTATTACGGAACGGATTTGACCGATCTGAACACATACTTTTCGAACGTGGGCCAAACCAACAACGTCCCAATCACTCTCGACTCCACCGACGGAACCAGTAAGAGCTGCGTTTATCCAAGCTGTGACGATACCGAACAGACGCTGGATATGACGCAGGCCGTCGGCATGGCCCCCGGCCTCTCGAGCCTGGTGATGTACATCGGATCGACCGATTCCGCCATTTTTAACGCTATGGCCACAGCCAGTCCGCTGAATGCGCAGTTGAGTTCTTCGTGGACGTGGAGCCCGGCTGACCCCAGCACCGACAACCCGTACTTCGAGGAGTTCGCGGCGCAGGGTCAGAATTTGTTTCAAGCGGCCGGTGACAGCGGAAAGTGGACATCATCTTCTGAGATTTATCCGTCGGATGATGTGTATGTTACCTCGGTTGGTGGCACGGACCTGGAGACCAGCAGCGCGGCTGGACCTTGGGCCTCAGAAACCGCCTGGGTTGACGGCGGCGGCGGCATTTCGCCGGACAAGTTTGCGATCCCTTCCTGGCAGACAGCCGCCGCCAGCGGTTGCTCCTCGTGTTCCCAAACTTATCGCAACGGCCCGGACGTTTCGGCCAACGCGAACTTCACGTTTTACGTTTGCGCCGACCAGACTACCTGCACGGCGAATGAGTATGGCGGGACCAGTTTCGCGACGCCCATGTGGGCTGGCTATCTGGCTCTGGTGAACCAACAGGCGGTCGCGAACGGCAACCCCGTGCTCGGCTTCATCAACCCAAGTCTCTATCCGATCGGTTTGGGCTCGAGCTATGACACCGATTTTCACGACATTACCAGCGGCAGCAATGGCTATTCGGCAACCACAGGCTACGACTTGGCGACCGGGTGGGGCAGCCCCAACGGAAGCGGCCTGATCAGCTCATTGGCCGGGAGTTCGTCAACGCCAGGTTTCAGCCTTTCGGCATCACCCGCTTCGGTCCCGGTGGTGCGGGGCAATTCGGGGCAATCCACCATCACCAGTACGGTGACGGGCGGCTTCGACGGGGTCATAACATTGACCGCGAGTGGCCAGCCGACGGGCGTGACCGTAACCTTCAGCCCAGGCTCGATCACTGGGGCTGGAACTTCGACCATGACGATCGCCGTAGCTTCGTCTACAGCCACCGGCACCTACAAGATTACGGTCACCGGGACTTCGGGCAGCACAGTCGAAACCACGACCGTCTCGCTGACCGTGACCGGGACGAGTCCGAACTTCACCATCAGCGCATCGCCCACATCGATTAGCGTTGCCAGGGGCAGGTCCGCCACGTCCACCATCACGACAGCGATCTCTGGCGGCTTCAACGCGGCGATTACTTTGTCTGCCTCGGGAGAGGGAAGCGCTAACAGCGTGACCTTCAGCCCCAGCTCCATCGCGGCACCGGGCTCAGGGATGGCAACCCTGACCGTCAAGGTGGGTAACAACGCCAGGACGGGGAACCACACGATCACCATCACGGGCACGGGCGGAGGTGTGACGCATACGACCACGGTTACGCTCGACGTCCTGCGCTCAGGTTCCACGAAGCGCTAACGCCCGGCAGGCAGCGCTGAAGCCCGGACCACACAGGTCCGGGCTTTTTTGTGTGCCGAGCATGTTTGACAGCTTGGAGGTGAAAGTCCTCTTCACAACCGGATGGAGGTGAAGTGATAGCGAAGCGCAAGGGCGTCGTCGCGAGGCGGGGTGTGAAAGAAGCGTGGA